>Ga0114899_1000826_pt1 | contig 20171 bp, 20 predicted proteins | sample MalvireepMed_215_FD_83497 | JGI IMG/M metagenome (GOLD analysis project Ga0114899, IMG submission 83497) | Marine viral communities from the Global Malaspina Expedition - Malaspina viral metaG DeepMed_215 | ecosystem: Environmental > Aquatic > Marine > Oceanic | place: Mediterranean Sea...
CGTGTGGACCCTTCCCGCCATGGACAAACCCGCGGCCCTGCGCCACCTTCCCCGCAGGGATGAAGGGGATCACACGATGACCACAGGTTTTTTCTGGGACGAACGCTGTTTCTGGCACGCAGGCGGGAACTACGCCTTTACCATGCCGGTCGGCGGTCTGGTGCAGCCCCTCGCGGCGGGCGGCCTGCCGGAAAACCCCGAAACCAAGCGCCGCATGAAGAACCTCATGGAGGTGACGGGGCTGTTCGCCGAACTCGACACCCGCAGCGCCGCCCCGGCCAGCCGCGAAGCGTTGGCACGGGTGCATCCCGAAAGCTACCTTGATGAATTCAAGCGTCTCTCTGATGCAGGCGGCGGAGACTTGGGCCATGCGGTCCCCTTCGCCCGCGGCGGCTATGAACTGGCCGCGCTGTCTGCCGGGCTGGCCATCGCCGCGGTCGACGCCGTGGCACGCGGCGATCTCGACAATGCCTATGCCCTCAGCCGCCCACCGGGGCATCACTGCCTGCCTGATTTGCCCAATGGGTTCTGCCTGCTGGCCAATATCGCCATCGCCATTGAGGCCGCACAGGCCAAGGGGCTGGCCAAGCGCGTGGTCGTGCTGGACTGGGACGTGCACCACGGCAATGGGACAGAGGCGATCTATTACGACCGCGACGACGTGCTGACGATCTCTCTGCACCAAGAGGGGAACTACCCGATCGACACGGGCGCGCTGGCAGATCGCGGACGGGGTGCTGGCGAAGGCTATAACATCAACCTGCCGATGCACGCGGGCTCGGGCCATACTGCCTACCTCCACGCGATGGACCGCGTGGTGATCCCGGCGATTGAGGCTTTCGCCCCCGACATGATTATCGTCGCCTGCGGTTATGATGCGGCGATCGTCGACCCACTGGCGCGAATGCAGGCCACCGCAGCCACCTTTGCCGAAATGACCAAGCGCATCCGCGACACCGCCGACAAGCTCTGCGACGGCAAGCTCGTGCTGGTGCATGAGGGCGGCTATTCCGAGGCCTATGTCCCCTTCTGCGGCCATGCCACGATCGCCGCGCTTGCGGGCAGCAGGATCGACGCGCCGGACCCGATGGCGCGGTCCCTGCATGCCCGCCAACCCTCGCCCGCCTTTGATGCCTTCCTGCGCCAGTCGATTGACGATATGGCGCAGCAACTGGACCTGTAAGAGACCGCAATGCCCGTAGCTGACCCTTCCGCCCTCGCCTTTTTGCAAAACCGCCGCTCGCGCCCGGCCAAGACCCTCGGACTGCCGGTGCCCGATGCCGAGGCTCTGCGCCCGCTTCTGACCGCCGCCGCGCGCACGCCGGATCATGGGAAGCTGGAGCCGTGGCGTTTCGTGGTCATCGACCGCGCGGCGATGGCGCGATTGGCCGAAGTGGCTGAGAAACGCGGCGCGGCCCTTGGCCTCACGCCAGAGGATACCGCCAAGGGACGTGGCCAGTTCGATCAAGGTAACCTCGCCGTGGCGGTGATTGAAGTGCAAAAACCCTCGCCCAAGATCCCACCCTTAGAGCAGACCTATTCCGCTGGGGCCGTCTGCCTTGCGCTGCTCAATGCCGCTCTCGCCGCCGGTTGGGGCGCGAATTGGCTCAGCGGTTGGCCTTCTCATGACCGGGGCTTCATAGAGGAAGGCTTTGCCCTTGCCCCGCATGAGCGTATCGCGGGGATCATCCATATCGGCACCGAAACCGCCGCCCCGCCCGAGCGCCCGCGCCCTGACATCGACGAGATCACGACATGGCTGTAAGCGCGATCCTGCGGTCCTTTACCCGCGCGCTTGGCCAACTGGGGGATGCGCGCTTTCGCAATGTGGTCCTGCTCGGCGTTGGCCTGTCGCTGGCGCTGCTGGTCGCCGCGACAGCGGGCTTTGCCTATCTGGTGGATTGGGTCACGCCCGAAGACGCTTGGCTGCCGGTATTGGGCGAGGTCAACTGGCTCGATGATCTGCTGAGTTGGAGCGCGCTGATCCTGCTGATGGTCCTCTCGGTCTTTTTGATGGTGCCCGTCGCCTCGGCGATAACGTCGATGTTTTTAGATGACGTGGCCGATGCGGTGGAAGAGGTGCACTACCCGCATCTGCCCCCGGCGCACCGTGTCGGCATCGGCGATGCGATCCGCGATACCGTCAACTTCATGGGCGTGCTGGTGGGGGCAAACCTGCTGGCGCTGATCCTATACCTGCTCTTCGCCCCGGCGGCGCTGTTCATCTTTTGGGGGCTGAACGGGTTCTTGCTGGGGCGCGAGTATTTCACCCTTGCCGCGCTGCGCCGCCATGGGCGGGACGAGGCGAAACGCCTGCGCCGCCGCCATGCGGGCACGATCTGGATGGCCGGGGTGCTGATGGCGGTGCCGCTGTCGGTGCCGCTGCTGAACCTGCTGATCCCGATCCTAGGGGCGGCGACCTTTACCCACCTGTACCATGCGTTGGTGCCGCATTCGGATGCAGCCAGCCTTCGATATCCGCCACGCTGATCCAGCCCGACAGGATGATCGTGGCGCAAACCGCCCAAATGATTGCGGCTACCAGCGTGGTCCAAAGCGCCTTGCGCCCCAGATGATGCTGCGCCGGCGCGCCCGCATGAGTGCCGGGCACGACCTCGCCTGCGTCCCCTTGGGTTTGCACCCGAATCGGCAGGGCGACCATGAATGTCATCGACCAGATGACGGCAAAGAGCACGAGGCCCGAAACGATCCCCATGCTCAGACTTCCTCAAGCTCAACGAGCGCGCCGTTGAAATCCTTGGGATGCAGGAACAGCACCGGTTTGCCATGGGCGCCGATCTTGGGCTCGCCCGAGCCCAGCACCCGTGCGCCGGTGGATTTCAGGTGATCGCGCGCCGCGATGATGTCGTCGACTTCATAGCAGATATGGTGGATGCCACCCGCCGGGTTCTTTTCCAGAAAGCCGTTGATCGGGCTGTCATCGCCCAAAGGATGCAGCAATTCGATCTTGGTGTTGGGCAGTTCGATAAAGATCACGGTCACCCCGTGATCCGGTTCGGCCTGCGGCGCGCCGACCTTGGCGCCAAGCGCGTGGCGATACTGATCCGCCGCCGCATCGAGATCCGGCACGGCGATGGCCACATGGTTAAGACGTCCGATCATCTTGGGTGCTCCTCGTGATTTGCCCGCTTTATGCCCGCCCGTCCGCTGAACAACAATGCGTCACGTTAACGCGTCGTTAGCCAACGCGGCGTAACGATTGTGCAGCAGAAGTTGTTGGAGGCGATCATGGACGACACCGACCCTTTCGAAAGAACCACCCCCACCCCCACGGCGGAGCGACCGCTGCTGGGCCTCACCGTTTTGGTGGTGGAAGACAGCCGTTTCGCTTGCGAGGCGATGCGCCTGCTCTGTCTACGCTCTGGCGCGCGGATCAGGCGGGCAGATAGTTTGCGCTCTGCCCGGCGCCATCTACAGGTCTATCGCCCCGCCGTCGCGCTGGTCGACCTTGGCCTGCCCGACGGCAGCGGGCTGGACCTGATTGCCGAACTTACACAAAGCACGCCGCGGGTGGAAACGATCATCGCCATCTCTGGCGACAGCCATATGGAGCCTGATGCCCGCGCGGCCGGGGTCGATGGGTTTATCGCGAAGCCGATTACATCGCTGTCATCCTTTCAGCAGGCCATTCTGAAAACCCTCCCCGAAGAGCGTCGCCCCGTGGGCCTGCGCGCCCTCCCGGATGAAGATGTCTCCCCGGACCGAATCGGCTTTCAAGATGACATTGCCCATATCGCTGGCGTCCTCGGCGGCGAACCGGATGAGCCTACGCTTGATTATGTCGCGCAGTTCCTCTGCGGCGTTGCCCGCTCCGCGAATGACCTTAGGCTGGAAGAGGCGGCGAGGGCTCTGGCCCATAAACGCGCACTCGGCCAACCCGCGGGACCAGAGGCCGCGACCATAGCCGGGATGATCCAGATCCGATTGACCGAAAAAATTGCGATTTAACCCACCCGGCAGGCAGGCCACTTAAAGCATCGGGTCGCTCGTTACACGAACAAGGCGGGTCAGATCGCCGAGCCGTTCCTTCTGTTGCCCCTGCCCGTCAAAATTACTGGGGGACAGCCAAGCTTCAAACGCCTCTTTCAGCGCGGGCCATTCCGTGTCGATCGCGGCGAACCAAGCCGTGTCGCGGTTGCGCCCCTTAACGATGGTCGCTTGCCGAAAGACACCCTCATAGCTCAACCCCAACCGCTGCGCGGCGCGGCGGGACGGACGGTTGAGCGCGTCGCATTTCCACTCGAACCGTCGGTAGCCCGCCTCAAAGGCCCATTGCATCATCAGGAATATCGCCTCGGTCGCCGCGGGAGTGCGCTGTAGGGCGGGGCTGAAGTTGATGTGGCCCACCTCGATACTGCCTGCCTCGGGCTTGATCCGCAGAAAACTTGCCACGCCCACCCATTGATCCCGCGCGCGGTCTTTCACTGCCATGAAATACGGATCAACCTGCGCTGCACTATCGCGCACCCAGCGGTGATACTGCGCCGCCGAAGAGAATGGCCCATAGGGCAGATAATCCCAAACGTGGTCCTCCCCCACATAGGCGGGGTAGAGCAGCGCGGCGTGTTTCTCTGCCGAAAGCGGCTCCAACACGACATGGCGCCCGGTGAGCACCTCACCGGCGGGCCGTTGGGGCTCTGCCCAATTCTCAATTGTGGGCCCGACAGGGCGCGGGTCTGATCTGCTGTTCATAGCAAAGTTATGCACCGCGCTTTTCGGGCCGCCAAGATGAATAAACTTGAAATAATCCCACCAGACCCCAGTCTTGGCATCCAAGCTACACATTCACGCCACATTCAGCCTGCAGCATTATGCTAAACGCAAGCGACCCCGGAGGGTGAGATGACCCAGCACCACGCCAAGGACAGCGCCAAACCCGCAAAGCCGGTCGATTGGATCGTCGTGGGCGCGAATGTTCTGGGGCTGGTGGTCGTTACTTTGGCAGCATTTCACGCCCAAACAGGCGGGTTGTTCCAGCAGGTCGCCAGCCAAGCGGCGAATGGCGCGGTCTTCTAGGGCGGGAACCTGCCGGTGGCTTCGGCGTTAGCCACAGGTAACACCAAAGGATTTTTCCCATGCCCTCCATCTATGACGCGATCAAAGAAGATCATGATGAACACCGCGCCTTGCTCAACACCATTGCCGACACCGAAGGCGACAGCGCCGAGCGCCGCAAGGCTTGGGACCGTTTTTACCATGACGTGAAATCCCACGCCGCCGCCGAGGAAGAGACCTTTTATTCCACGCTGATGTCCGAAACATGGGGCCAAGATCACGCGCGCCATTCGGTTCACGAACACCAGCAGCTTGACGATATCATGGAAGAGCTGCGCGAAACCGATATGTCGTCCTCTGCTTGGCTGACTCGTTTCAAGCAACTCAAACATGACTATGAACATCACATGGACGAGGAAGAAGACGAGCTTTTCACCCGCGCCAAGAATGTCATCGGCGAGGAACATAACGACGCCTTCGGCGACAAGTTCCTGAAGCGTAAGGAAAAGGAAGCCAGGCTCATCGAGGAAAAGCGCGAAGACAGTCTTGAGGATTGACCGGACACGCTCTTCCCTGATAAACGTGTTCTCTTAACGTTCTTGTGGATATCCAGCCCCTCTGGGCAGGTAGCGGTTGCAAGAAAGCCCGAGGAAACGCAATATATTGGATATGAGCGATAATCCATCACAAGACCTACGCGACTTTCTGGGCAAAGACCGGTTTGGATGCGTCATGGCGGACCCGCCGTGGCGCTTCACCAACCGCACCGGCAAGGTCGCGCCCGAACATAAGCGCTTGGCCCGTTATCCCACGATGACGGTGGATGACATCTGCGCCCTGCCCGTGGCCGATCACCTCGAAGACCGCGCGCATTGTTACATGTGGGTGCCGAATGCGCTGTTGCCCGAGGGGCTGCAGGTGCTCAAGGCCTGGGGATTTGAATATAAATCCAACATCATTTGGCATAAAATCCGCAAAGATGGCGGCAGTGACGGGCGTGGCGTTGGGTTCTATTTCCGCAACGTGACCGAAATTTTGCTGTTTGGCGTGCGCGGCAAGAACGTGCGCACCTTGGATGCCGGGAGGCGTCAGGTGAACATGATGCAGACCCGCAAGCGGGAGCATTCGCGCAAGCCGGATGAGCAATATGACCTGATTGAAAGCTGCTCTTGGGGCCCCTACCTCGAACTGTTCGGGCGCGGTGTCCGCGAAGGCTGGACCGTTTGGGGCAATCAGGCCGAGGCGGATTACAAGCCCGATTGGAAGACCTACAGCTACAACTCCAGTGTCGCGGCTGAGTAATCTGGCGCGGCGCATCGACGACGCGGTGTTCGACGACGAAAGGCTTGTCGAAGACCTGCTGCCCGTCGATCTGCGCGATCGCTACTCCGTTACCAGCTACCGCAGCGCCGCCGCCGTGCTACAACAGCGCGCGCCCGAAGAACTGGCCGCGATCATCCGCGTGCTGCGGCAGTTCACGATCAGCCGCACTGAAATCCGCGCGCCGGGGGGCAACCGCATGTCGGCCACCACCCGTTTCGCGCAATATGCGGCGGCCGAGAATTTCCACGAAGAAGTGCGCATCAAGGCCGATCTGTTGGTGCAACTTACCGCTGGCAAGGGCGACAGTGCCCCCGAGGTCGACCGCATCATCCGCGAAGACTTCATCCACAACCATATGGTCGACTTTTGGCGCAGCCGCGTTGCTTTCGACTATGAGTGGAACAGCAAAGACCAGACCTACGACCGTGACCTCTATGCCTTTCGCAGCTTTTTCGAAGCGGGGGTGATCGATGTCGGCGTCATCGTGACGCGCGAACTGTCGAATGGATTTTTCAAATCGCTCGGCAATTGCTTGGATAAATTCGGCAGTGAGACCGACAAGACCGTAAGCGCGAAGTTCGGGGCCAGCACCACCGGCACCCATAAACTTATCAGCCGCATCGCCGCCGGGCGCAGCGGCGGCTGCCCGGTTCTGGTGCTGGGCATCCTACCGGGCAATATCACCCCCGACTAAGCCGGGGATGACGCTTCATTCAGACAGGATCACTCCTGCGGGATGACCCGCAGACCCAGTTCCATCAGCTGATCGCTGGTGGGTTCAGAAGGCGCGTTCATCATCAGGTCTTCGGCACGCTGGTTCATCGGGAAGAGGATGACTTCGCGGATGTTCTGTTCTTCGGCCAGCAGCATGACGATCCGGTCGATACCGGCGGCACAACCACCGTGGGGCGGGGCGCCATATTGGAATGCGTTGACCATGCCGCCAAAGCGCTTGCGCACCTCGTCTTCGCCATAGCCTGCGATCTCAAACGCCTTGAACATGATCTCGGGCTTGTGGTTTCGGATCGCACCCGAGACCAGCTCATAGCCGTTGCACGCGAGGTCATATTGATAACCCAGCACCTTGAGCGGATCGCCCTGCAGGGCCTCCATCCCGCCCTGCGGCATGGAGAAGGGATTGTGCTCGAAGTCGATCTTGCCGGTCTCTTCGTCGCGCTCGTAGATCGGGAAATCCACGATCCATGCAAAGGCGAAACGTTCTTTGTCGGTGAGGTTCAACTCCTCGCCGATCACGTTCCGCGCGCGGCCTGCGACTGCTTCAAACGACTTCGGCTTACCGCCAAGGAAGAAGGCCGCATCGCCGACACCTAGGTTCAACTGCTGGCGGATCGCCTCGGTGCGCTCGGGGCCGATGTTTTTGGCCAGTGGGCCAGCGGCTTCCATGCCGTTGCCCTGATCGCGCCAGAAGATATAGCCCATGCCGGGCAGACCTTCTTTTTGAGCAAAGGCATTCATGCGGTCGCAGAACTTGCGGCTGCCGCCCTTGGGCGCGGGGATCGCGCGGATTTCGGTGCCGTCCTGCTCCAGCAACTTGGCGAAGATCGCGAAGCCGGAATCGCGGAAATGGTCCGAGACCACCTGCATCTTGATCGGGTTGCGCAGGTCGGGCTTGTCCGAGCCATACCACAGCGCCGCGTCTTTGTAGGAAATTTGTTCCCAGGTCTCATCGACCTTTTTGCCGCCGCCGAACTCTTGGAAGATGCCTGCGATCACCGGCTGGATCGTGTCGAAAACGTCCTGCTGGGTGACAAAGGACATCTCCATGTCGAGCTGGTAGAAATCGGTGGGCGAGCGGTCGGCGCGCGGGTCTTCATCGCGGAAGCAGGGCGCGATCTGGAAATATTTATCAAAGCCCGAGACCATCAGCAGCTGTTTGAACTGCTGCGGCGCCTGTGGCAGGGCGTAGAACTTGCCGGGGTGCAGACGGCTGGGCACGAGGAAGTCGCGCGCACCTTCGGGGGAAGACGCGGTGATGATCGGCGTCTGGAACTCACGGAAGTTCTGATCCCACATGCGCTTGCGGATGGAGGTCACAACGTCGGAACGCAGCGCCATGTTCTTTTGCATCTTCTCGCGACGCAGGTCGAGGTAACGATAGCGCAGGCGCGTCTCTTCGGGGTATTCCTGCTCGCCGAAGACCTGAAGCGGCAGTTCAGCGGCGGAGCCCAGCACTTCGATGTCGCGCGCATAGACCTCAATCTCGCCGGTGGGCAGCTTGGGGTTCACAAGGCTTTCGTCCCGCGCCTTTACGGTGCCATCAATGCGCACGCACCATTCCGCGCGGACCTTTTCCATCTCGGCGAAGGCCGGGCTGTCAGGGTCGCAAATGACCTGAGTGATCCCGTAATGGTCGCGCAGGTCCAAAAACAGCACACCGCCGTGGTCCCGCACCCGGTGCACCCAGCCGGACAGGCGCACAGTGTCACCCTTGTTCTCAAGGCTCAGATCGGCACAGGTATGGCTGCGATAGGCGTGCATGATGGTCCCTTCCTAGGGCTATTTCAGGTTTCGCGCAGGTACACCGTTTGACGGTCGGGAAGTCAAGACTTTGCTGCCCCGCCGCTCCACAATAATAGAAGGGTTTTGCGCCTTGCGGGCAAGCCGGGCCTGCGCGCAAGACGGGCAACAGCGATCACTTATAGCGCAAGCGCGTCCAAGAGTTGCGTGCGTTGGGCTTCGGATTTTGGGATCGATTGGGTGATTTTGCCGCGCTGCATGACGTGGAAATGATCGGCATTGAGGTAGGCAAATTCGAAATTCTGCTCCACCAACACGATGGCCAATTCCCCCCGATCCCGCAGAAGGCGAATGGTGTGGCCAATCATCTGGATGATATTGGGCTGAATTCCTTCGGTCGGTTCATCCAACAGCAGCACCTTAGGGCGGGCAATGAGCGCCCGGGCAATGGAAAGCTGCTGTTGTTGCCCACCAGACAAGTCCCCCCCGCGCCGGGCCTTCATCTCAGCGAGGACCGGAAAAAGCTCAAAAATGTCATCCGGGATCTTATGCTTGGATTTGGGAAGGCAGGCAAAGCCCGTTTCAAGGTTCTCTTGAACGGTCATCAGCGGAAATATCTCGCGCCCCTGTGGCACATATCCGACGCCCGCTTTGGCCGACAGGGCCGCACGGCCCGGTTGCAATTCCTCACCATCAAGGCTGATCCGCCCGCCCGAAAAAGGATGCCGCCCGGCGATGGCTTTCAGCAAGCTGGTTTTGCCGACCCCATTGGTGCCCGTCACACAGGTCACCTGCCCCACGGGCGCGTTCAACGTGACCTTATGAAGTATCTGAGATTGCCCGTATTTCAGGTTTAGGTTCTCAATCTCCAGCATCGCTGCGCCCCAAATAAACGTCAATAACAGTCTGGTTGTTGGTGACATGATCCAGCGACCCTTCGGCCAGCACCGATCCTTCGTGCAACACGGTCACCTTGCAATTCAGCCGCCGCACGAACTCCATATCGTGTTCCACCACGATAACGGCGCGGGTCTCGGCGGCCTTTTTCAGAATGTCTGTGGTGTGTTCGCGTTCATGCGCCGTCATGCCTGCGGCGGGCTCATCCACCAGCAGCAAGCGGGGCGATTGCGCAAGCAGCATCCCGATCTCCAGCCACTGCTTTTGCCCGTGGCTTAACTCTCCGGCGGGGCGGGAAAGATGGGCGGTCAGGTTGATCTCATCGGCGATCTTTTCAAGCCGCGCCGCCCCTTCCGAGGTCTTGCGGTGGAACAGCACCGAGAATGTGCCACGCGGGTTCTTTAACGCCATGGCAAGGTTTTCGCGCACGGTTTGCGCCTCAAACACTGTCGGCTTTTGAAACTTGCGCCCAATCCCAAGCATCGCGATCTGGCTTTCCGACATGCCAATAAGAGAGCGGCTGTCATCACCAAACAGAATATAGCCCTCATCCGGCTTTGTCTTGCCGGTGATGATGTCCATAAAGGTCGTCTTGCCCGCGCCATTGGGGCCGATCACCGCGCGCAATTCCGGCTCACCGATCTGTAGACTAAGGTTCTTGATCGCCTGAAACCCGTCAAAAGATTTCGAAATTCCGGACATTTCCAAAAGAGAACTCATGACTTGCGCACCAGTTTGTCAAAGAGGCCGCCGATGCCCTTGGGCGCAAACAGCGTGATAAGTACAAAGCTCAGGCCGAGCAGCACCAGCCACCAATCGACCCAGTGGATCGTATAGACCCCCAGATTAATGCTGGGCGCGCCGCCGCCCGTAAACCAACTGGACAAAAGCGAGACCACTGCCGCACCGATCACCGCACCGTAAAGCCGGCCACGCCCGCCGATGGCGACCCATACCGCAAGATAGATCGACGCGATGGGCGCGATTTCAGCCGGGTTGATGATGCCCGCTTGCGGGTAGTAAAGCGCGCCGGCGATGCCTGCGACGATGGCGGTGATGGTGAAGACAAAGAGTTTATAGCTCTCAACATGGTAGCCCAGAAAACGAACGCGCGATTCATCGTCGCGGATGGCTTGGATGACATTGCCCAGCTTGCTGTCGGTGATCCACGCGAAAAACAGATAGCCCAGCGCAAGCGCCAAGGCGGAAGCGAGGAAAAAGACGATGGAGACCACGTCTTGGCCGCTTTCGGCGAAGCCGGGGATGTTTTGCAGGCCCGACAGGCCGTTGTTGCCACGCAAGCCGCTATCGTTCTGAAACAGGTAGAGCGCGAGCGCCAGTGTCATGGCTTGGGCCAGGATCGACAGGTAAACGCCGTTGACGCGGCTGCGGAATGCAAGCCAGCCAAAGACCAGCGCAAGGGCGCCGGGGATCAGCACGACGAAAGCCAATTGGATAAAAAGGTTGTCCGCGAAGGCCCAGATCAATGGGAATTCCGATGAGCCGACGACACCGAAAATTTGGTTTCCGATGGCGTCTGAAATCTCTTGCGGGGTTGGCGGGATGACCTGACCTGCGAGGCTTTCCGCGACGATGTTTTCCGTCCGCGCATACATGAGCCACATCCCGATGGCGTAGCCGCCGATCCCGAAAAAGGCGAAATGACCGAGGCTAAGGATGCCGCAATACCCCCAAACCACATCCATCGCGATGGCCACGAGGCAAAGACACAGGGCTTTGCCCAATGTCTTGACGAAGGAGGTTGAGACAAGACCGGTACCGGCGGCTTCGGACATCACCGCCACAAGGACTGTAAAGAGACCCAGTGCGGCAAGGAAGTAGAGAACCGAAGGATTGCGGCCGATGAAAGACCGTCGTTGGCTGTGCGTCTGGGTCATGGCTCAATCCGCCGCTGCCCGGCCTTTGGGGGCGACAATGCCCTTGGGCCGGAATTGAATGAACAGGATGATGAAAAGGATCATGTAGGTCTGTGCCGCCAGTGTGTTGGACGGGTTCAACCACTCGATCCCCTTTTGCAGGAAGCCAATCAGCCCCGCTCCGGCCAGCGTGCCGAATACCGATCCGACACCGCCAACCACGACGGTCATGAAGCTTTGCACGATATAGTTCGCGCCCATCTCAGAGGTGACCTGCGCATAAAGGCCTATGCCGACGCCCGCGACCCCTGCGATTCCCGACCCCAGCCCAAAGGTCATCATATTGATCCGGTCAGGGTTGATGCCCATCGAGGCCGCCATGCCGGGGTTTTGCGTCACCGCGCGCACCTCCAGACCAAGGCGCGTGCGCTTGAGGATATACAGCAGCAAAAACAGAAAGATCAGCGCCAGCACGAATATGGCGATGCGGATGTAACTGATTTGAACCACATCCGAGATCACGAGCGCGCCCCGAAGCCACTCAGGCGAGGTCAACGGACGGGCCTGCGTGCCAAAGATATTCTTGGCGATTTGCTGCAAGGCGATCGAGATGCCGAAGGTCGCCAACAAGGTTTCGAGCGGGCGATGGTAGAGATGCCGGATCACCAGCCGCTCCATCGCGACACCCGCCCCAAAGGTAACGGCAAAGGCTAGCGGCAGCGCGATGAGCAGCGAGACCGTGTAGTCAGGAACGATGAGCTGCACGACATAGCCCGTATAGGCGCCCATCATGATAAACTCGCCATGGGCCATGTTGATGACTCCCATCTGCCCAAAGGTGATCGCCAGCCCAATCGCTGCGAGGAAATAAATCGAGGCCAGCGACAAACCGTCCAACGTCAAATCAAAGGTCTGCGCCCAGCCGACCCGCGTCTCAACCGCGTCAAGCGTGGTGCGGGCAGCGTCGGTGATCGCCCTGTCATCCTCTTCGTAGCGTTCATAGAAGACGGCATTCTGCAGGGCGGTGACGATATCATCCGGCGTTACCAACGGCGGGACGGTCCCCGCCTCGGCAAGCGCGCGATACGCATCCATCCGCCTGTCCGGGTCGTCCAATTGCGCCAAAGGGATGCCGCCGACGCGGCCATCGACGATATTGGCTTCAAGGGCAGCGCGAATATCACTGGGCGGCACGATTGCAGGGGCAAGATCGGCTTCGACCAGCGTCTCATAGCTTGCCGAAGGGGCCACCATAGGGTCAAGAATGCGGGCGATGTTACCCTCGGGCTGCTCTGCCGCAACGCCTGTCGTTACAGATAGAATTTGGCTCAACACCGCGCGGGCTTCGAGAGAGGTGTCTGAAGACAGGCTTTCGATCGCACGAATGCGCGCCTCGGGGGCCGCTCCGAAGCGCGCGGTCAAGAAATTGCTCAGTTGCTCTTTGCGGGCGCGCAGGATGGGATCATTCTCTCCTTCGAGCGAGGCCAAGAGCGGGTCAAGCTGGCTGGCATCACTGCGTCGCGCGATGCTTTCAAGGGCGGCGCTGCGGCGTTCGGGGTCGGGATCAGACAGTTGGAACTGCACCAATGCCGTGCCGATGACACGCCGCACACCGCCGTTGGGGCGCAGCTGGCTGAAACTGTCCGAAGAAGCCGCTGTCTCTTCGCCCGTATCAACGTCGCGCAGCGCGAGTGTATCGCCGGCTTCCTTCGCAAAGTAGAACAGGCCCGTTGCATCGTCTTGCCAGACGCTCCGCTCGGCCCATTGCTCAAGAAAAACAGGAACCTGCGGCAGGCCCGATGCCACCAGATCGTCCAGCAAAACGCCGACCGATTTGCGCGATGGCTTGGCCACCTCTTCGGCGTGGGTCTGCAAAACAGACTGAAGTTCCTGAGCGGATGCAAGACTGACGGATGTCAGCAAGCACATCAGGCTGAGCAGTATTCGAACCATGAGATATGGGGCTTTCGGACGGAAAGAGTGTTTAGAAAGAGTGTCGGGCGCGGCTGAGGACGCGCCCGACTGTTGGCGTTAGTAATTCGAGGTCAACTGGACGCAGGTCTTGGTTTCGGTATTGTACATGCCGCACTCAAGCTCTTTCCAATCGGAGACCAGAACAGCGGATTCAGGCAAGAAGTCCGTCCATGCATCGCCGGGCACTTCTTCGGTCTGGCTGATGATGTCGAACTGGCCGTCAGAGGTGATTTCACCGATCAAGACAGGCTTGGCGAGGTGGTGATTGGGCAGCATGACAGCCGTCCCGCCGGTGAGGTTCGGGAATTCCTGCCCATACATCGCCGCACGCACCGCATCCACATCCGTGGTGCCCGCTTCGGTGACCGCGTTCACCCACATGTTGAAACCGATGTAATGGGCTTCCATCGGGTCGTTGGTCACGCGGTCGTCGCCCATCGCCTCTTTCCAAGCGGCGACCCATTCGTCGTTCGCGTCGGATTCTGCGGATTGAAAGTAGTTCCACGCCGCGAGGTGGCCGACAAGGTCAGCGGTATCGAGACCCGAAAGCTCTTCCTCCCCGACCGAGAATGCCACGACCGGAATGTCGTCAGCCGAGATACCGGCAGCCGCCAACTCCTTGTAAAAGCCGATATTCGCATCGCCGTTGATGGTCGAGATCACGCCTACCTGAGAGCCATCCGCCCCCAGTTCGACCACATCCGCCACAATGGTGGACCAGTCCGAATGCCCGAAGGGTGTATAGTTAACGAAGATGTTTTCCTTGGGGATGCCCTTGTCCAAAAGGTACTGTTCAAGGATATTGTTGGTGGTTCTGGGGTAGACATAGTCTGTGCCGAGCAGAGCGAATTTCTCGACGCCCAGTTCCTCCAGGAAATAATCGGTCGCAGGGATTGCCTGCTGATTCGGGGCTGCGCCCGTATAGAACACGTTGCGCGAGCTTTCCTCGCCCTCATACTGAACCGGGTAGAACATCAGGCCGTTCAACTCTTCCAGAACAGGCAATGCGGATTTGCGCGAAACAGATGTCCAAGAGCCGAAGATGACATCCACCTCGGACACGGTCAAAAGCTCACGCGCCTTTTCGGCGAACAAAGGCCAGTCCGAGGCGGGATCCACGACAACGGCTTCGATTTCGCAATCCAACAGGCCCCCCGCAGCGTTTTGTTGCGTAATCAAAAGCTCCATCGTGTCTTTCAACGTGGTCTCGGAAATGGCCATCGTGCCGGACAGAGAGTGCAGCACGCCAACCTTGATCGGGTCCTCGCATGCCGCGCTGGCGGCTGAACCTGCGATCAATAGGGCAGCGGTCGCAGTAAGTGTGCGTTTGGTGGAAAGTCTCATTACGGTATCCCCGTTTGGTGTGCGGAAGAGCGGAGACGCAAGCATGCCAAAGGCCAAATGCTTTTCCACACAGCGTTTATTATAGTTACGCGCGGATGGCCCCCTTGCCGGACAGCTCCGTTCGCGGCGCCCCCGTAGCGGAGCCTCTACAGCCTCAGTTCAGAGGGCTGAGCCGGCAAGCCCTGACCCCGAGGAAGTTTCTGCACCGCAGAAAGGTGCTGTATGATTGGGCAGTTGACAGCCGAACTGTGAAATTTTGGGCAGCTGGCGTATGGGGTGCGCGCTGTTTTGCGTTAGTTTCGGAATGTCGAATGGGGGCGGCCCGGGTGGCTTTAGTGTGAAAGGCGTGAGGGGTAGACCCTGATGGGCGGGAGGAATTGCCCATTCCGCCGCAAGTGAGAGTGCGCCCTGCAGGGCGTCAGAGGACTAAATCTATTGGATAGTCCAGTTGCGGGAGCTGGATTTGGTCTTTGGCGAACGGAAGCGACCGTCACGTGGTGATTGCCAAATCGAAGAGGGTCATTCCGCGTCGGCGATGTTTTCGACAGTTGCTTTACCGGTCTCAAACTTCCGACGCAGTTCTTCAAACTTGGCGCGCTCTTTTTCCTCGCGTTCTGCAGCCCGCTCAGCCTTGCGGGCTTCTGCTTCCTCGGCCTTGGCCGCATCATAGGCGGCCACGATGGCATCGACTTCCTGAGGGCACAATGGATGCTCCATGATGGAGCGGCGGCCTTTCGACGAGGACGCGCACGCCAACGCCGAAGTGACCTCGACGCGGGTTTGTTCGCTCAGGCTCGGCAGTACTGCTGCGAACTTCTGACCAACGGCATTTGCGAAGGCCAAAGCGCGGTTCAGCTCGTCCACTGCATCCTTCGCAGCGACGCCGGACTGAATAGCCTGGATGGTGCGGCGCGGGTCGCTGGAGGTCATGCCAACTGTAGGCTTGGACGATTCCGAGGCCATCGATTCAAGGAATTGGCGGTGCAGGTCGGTGAGGTTGAGTTTGGTCATAAGAATAGCCTTTTTGTTGTGTTTCAATTTAGCCACCGGTGTTGCGCTTAGACATCAACTGCGGCTAATAATAATCTCGGAATGATTGTTTTTAGAAAATTGTCGAAAACAAAAAAATTTTCGAAGATAACGCGTAAGCTGCTGATAAATAAAGATTCATTTTTCGTCAGCCCCCGTTGCGTCGGCAGAGCCTGCACCCGAGCGCCCCTCATCAACCGCTGGATGTCCACGCTTGCGCAACAATTGTCGTAAGCTGACGACCTGCTTTGCGACCGCTTTCCAAGTCGTCCCGAGGTTCTGGCGAATAGCTGGCGGCAAGTCCTTCACAACATCCATCAGCGCCTCGCGCGTGGTCTCGATCTGAGCGAACTCTTCGCCCAGTCTTTCCTCGGCCTCCCCCCGTGCCCGGGTACGCATGGCGGACCAAGCACGACCAAAGATCCCTTCAGCACGTCGGCGTCCTTTCTTCGACTTGGCCACCCGCTGGATCAGCACCTTGGCGCTGTTTGACGCCTTGCCGGTTTCAGTTACGGCTAAGCGCGGACCGTCGCCGCTCTCCTTCAGCTCGAAGTGATCTTCGGCAAGGCCTTCTGCGGCAGCCAGAACCGAGTCGGCTTCGTCTATCATATCCTGGGCGGCGGTTTCCCGCGCCCCAACTGCATCTGAGCGTGCCTGCACTTTAGCGGTATCGGCATTAACGGCAGCCTCGGCCTCAACAAGTGCCGTCTCTCGAGCATCGAGATCTGATGATCGAGCATTCAGCTCAATGCGTTCAGACCATAGTTCGGTCGCAACCTCCTGCCGCCATTTCCATGTCGGCTTGTGCTCAACCGGGTCTGGCCCCTTCATGCCTGCGGCCCTCGCCTGCCGCGAAGCGAAAGCCCGCGCTTCTCCCCGCACCAGTCCGGCTTGAGCAAACCAAATCCCGGCAATGTCTTGTGCATGATCATAGGACCGGATCGCGTCGTGCTTGGATGGGATAAGCATCGACCGACCGTGCTGATCCTCCCCCCGGGGCAGGATCACGGCATGGATATGATAGGTCTTTTCATCTCGGTCAGCGCGGGCGTGCACCACGTCCTCCCCGAAGTTGTAGGACAGCCAGCCGATAGCGAGGTCCTCAAAGTGCTTTTCCCGCCGGCGCTTTGCCATCATGCCGCGCCAGGTCGACTGATCGCCAGCTGCGGCAAACCAATCTGCATGGGCTGTGATAATCACTTCGCGCATCGGACCATGTTTCGAGGGCCGCCAAGGATCCTTCGGTCCTTCGATCATGCGTTTTTCGATCTCCCCGATGCGCTTTCTTGTCTTGAGCTTCGTCAGCTCGTTGGCAAAGTTCTCCATCCGCATTTCGTCGATCTCTGCGAGGGTCTCTTTGGCCCAAGTTTCGTTACCGATCAGGACCTTGTTGAAGCGGGTTCGGCGAGGCTCGAACTCGTTGCAGTCCATCTGCTTTCGAAGGCGATGCAGTTCGAAACGGGACAGTTGCTCGGGGCGCAAGCCCTCGAAGCGAAGGACGATGGGATGGTTGTTGCTCGTCATTTTTGATCTCCAGACGTTGAGATCAGAAAATGGGTCGATGTTTTGGCCGACCGGAGAAATCAGTTGAAGTTGGCGTGAATGGAGGTGCAGGGGAAAGTACTCACTAAGTAGACCGCACTCCGGCACCGTTGGTGCCTATGTTCGGTCTACCCGCTCGCCCGGGGCGCTGCCCCAGAACCCCGCCCGCCGGGGGCGCCTGTGCAGCAGGCACTCCTGTGCGGAGGGCGGCAAGGTCATCGTTCCGCACTCCCCTTGCATCCCCTGCTCCCGGGGGAGCGTCGTTCCGCACTCCTCCCCCAAACCCCCGCCTGCTCGCAGGGGCCTTTCGCCACGCCCCTGCACCCCTTGGCCCTTGCCCTGAACGCTGCATAAACCGAATCCACGAAGAGAACGCTTATTGGAGCGTTCTCTTCGTGGTTTCCTGATCTTACAAAAAATCATACGGGCAGCGGACATAGCTTTTGCATCAAGCAACTGGATAGCAGAGATGCGCAATTAACGAACAATGCAAATTCGGTGTCAGGGACCAAGCTGATCGGGAACGGCCAAAAGTCGACCTTGTTGGCTTTGATCCCTAATGGCAGCTCTAGGGCCGAAGCGGACCTTGCCACCAATGTCAAAGACGTATGGCGGCAGCCATACAAAGTCCTGCAAGCGAAGATCATCGAAAATACAGACAGCCTTTATAGAAAGTCCTTTCGTTCTCCAGCATTGTACTAGACGCATCCAACCATCCTTCATAAGGTGGCCGAAAAACTGAGCGAGGGTATATGCCGTTTTATCAATTCATCGAAGTTGAGCAAAAAGAACATGCCTTTAAGCTCGTCTCCTTACCCGCGGGTCTCCTAACGCGCATTTCTTATGCTGCGGTGCGCAGAAAGGATGATGAAGAAGGAGCGGTTCAGCGCGTGCTGAATAATTCGCGTATTTCCGGCATCAAAGATTTCGCGCTTAGGATGGGAGATTTTCCGGCTTCTATCGTTTTGAATTGGATCGGTGGAGAATTGGTTGAGGAAAATGGAAAGGTTGAAATCCCGGATCAGCCAAAGCTTGCCCAGATCATCGACGGTCAACATAGAGTCGCAGGCCTCAAGGAGGCACTGGATGCTAACCCAGAGATTTCAGACTATAAAATTCCTGTTGCGATTTATGAAGGCCTAGATACGGCTAACAGCGCGAGGATATTTATTTCGATCAATACCGAGCAAAGGCCCGCTCCCAAAAGCTTGGTATTTGACTTGTATGGAGTAACGGCATCCGACTTAATGGATCCTGCTGCAATTCGCGCAAATGACATAGTTTCTCATCTTAGCGCAGAGGGGCAACCTTATTACAATTGGATTAAGCTTCCGAATCAAGAACGACAACGTGGAGGCGTAGCCCTTTCTACAGCGGTAAATGCCGTTAAACCCCTAGTCGATGCCAAGGGGCAGCTAGAACAGATCGGCGCGACGGAACTGGAGATCCAAAAGGCGATCTTCTCAAACTACTTTAACGCCATAAAAAGTAAGTACGGACACCACTGGGATGATAAGGGTAATGCTCTGATATACGCGTCCGGCTTTATCGGCGCGATCGAGTTTTTCAGAAGCCACATGTATGACTACTGTAAGAGCCAAGAATCGTTTGAAGTAGAGACAATCTCAAATGCTCTCACACTTGATGAGACAAGCCGAATTTTGCAAGAGGACGTCAAGGGGCTTGGCGGGACGAAAGCAGCCAGTGTAATCCAAGACCGCCTTGTTAGCTATTTCAGGCCTGCGGGTGCCTCAGAAGGCTTCAAAGTCAAGGTTTAGTTAGGCAGGGTGAAGTCTCATGTCCGACGCTGCTAGAATAGCACGGCAGGTATTTGCGTCGAAGCCTAAGGGGTTAACCTATACGCATTTTCGGCCGAGTGCCGTTGATCTTGCCTCGATAGACGCCACACTTAGCGTTGCGACGGCGGAATCTGCTTATTCAGCAGCAATTTCGTATGCGGAGGCTATGTCCAATCTCCAGCATGGCTCAACTGCATGGTCCATCGTCAAACTGTATTACTCATGTTTCTACAGCCTTCGCACGTTGCTACTCCTGAATCAAGTTGTGCCCTTTAATTCCGGATCAGAAATGCTCTTGGATATTGATGGAAAAAAGTTTCAAAAAGGGGGGAAATCAAGCCACCATTGGAATTGGAAATCCATCAATAAGGTTGGGGCGGTTGGAAGGAGTTGGTTTACCTCTTCTGATTCTGAAGAGGCATATGGAAAATTGCGAAAACACCGAGAAAACGTTAACTACACCCATTCCTTCCCTGACCCAGATTTCCACAAGTGCCTAGTATCTAAAGAGAACGATCTAGGGAAGCGCTTCAGAACCTACAGGGACGATAGTGCATTCTTTTACACGTACCTCGACGATCATCTTGCAATTGCGTACCCAACAAAGCTAATTTTCCAACTTGACACCTCTCTCAAGGCAGCATCAATTTTTCTGGATGAAGAGAAGATAGCTCATTTGAAGAGTGTTTGGAAAATGAAAGACAGATGCCCCATTTCCTAATCGAAATTACTCTGTTCTCCCTAGCGATGACTAGACAGTTGCTTGGCAGGGTAATCCCCCCATTTTTAATGGGGTCCAGCCGTAGAATTCAGGCGGCTGTTTTCAGTTTCATGGCGGGTGTCATGCCGCCGATACCCATGTTGGGTCGCTCGTTGTTGTAAGTCCAGAGCC
>Ga0114899_1000837_pt1 | contig 20041 bp, 14 predicted proteins | sample MalvireepMed_215_FD_83497 | JGI IMG/M metagenome (GOLD analysis project Ga0114899, IMG submission 83497) | Marine viral communities from the Global Malaspina Expedition - Malaspina viral metaG DeepMed_215 | ecosystem: Environmental > Aquatic > Marine > Oceanic | place: Mediterranean Sea...
CCCGACCAAGCACCAGCCTTGTTCATTTCGTCCTTAGCTTTTTGCCGACGAGTCATATGAATAATGTTGCCGCGCAATTTTTTTACTTCTTTATTCGCTGAGTCCTTCTCCTCTCGCCGCTCCCTTGTCAAGTCGTTCAGGGCACGATTCTGCCTACGTAGCTGTTGATTATCCTTGTCTAATTGGGCTAGCGCATCTAAGGCCTCGCGGTATGTGTAGTTCCTTGAGCTGTATTTGCTCATATCTCATCTAAGCACTGCGCTTCCGTTTTAGCTGCTCAGTTTCTTCAAGAAAGTCCATGAGTCGCGCGAACTTATTTGCTAGATGATCTACCCTCCTGTTGACACCACTGATCGCGTTTCGGATCCCAAGCAGCAAGCATAGATTGCCCCCCGTAATTCCTACGATCACGATCACCGCCCCCGCGATGAAATAATCACTGTCCACGATTACACCAGATCAGATATATTCGACAATTGACCAGAACGGGTCTTGAGATTCGCATACGCCGCATTGAGCGGATCGCTTGGCTCAGCATCCGAAATAACTTTGAACCGATCCACGCTCGGTGCGTATAACTGAGAGGCTGGAGCAGAGTTGCGCGCAGAGGCGTTAAGGTAACATTTTACCCCGTAGGTCAGTTGCCACTTGTTGTGATTCGGACCCGTAGGGTCTATAATTTTCTTGACCGTCAAATCTGAAATACGCAGATACGCATTATTCGCAGTCAATCCACCTTCAGTCACTATCGTTGCTTGTACTGCCATTAGTTTTCCTCCTCTATCATTCGTTCATTCGATTCCAGTGCCGCAAAAGCATTCCGCATATCCTCCGGTAGTGCAGCACGTTGATCATCCGATAAGACTTTAGCCATTTCGTGCATCCACTTGAAGTTTTGGAATCCCATATCCCAGGAAAACTTGATGCCTTTTTGAACGTTAAGAAATCTATGCCCCGGTATCGTTCCCTCATCTTCGGTTTCCGCATGGGTCACGATACCCGCATCTTCCATCCTCTGTACTAACTCGGGAGCATCAACTTCCATGCCGCCCAACAATCCATTGCCCTGCCGCTTTGCCATTTCGGTAGTGTAGGCTCGACCAGCCAACGCATCGGGCATATCGTCCAGTGCAGTTGCCCACGATGTGTCACTGGCGTGTACGGTGCCATCCCCTTTGATTATGACTCTCTGAACGCCCCAGTTTTGTACTGAAAACAGATTCCCACCATTCGCGACAGTGGTTACACCTGCCGAACCATCTGTTACGGCACCGACGATTTGGACTACAGCCCCTGTCCCTGTAGAGTCTGTCGTTAGCGCCGCCTCGCCCAAGATGCCCTCAAGGGCAACTGCTTCCTGTGCACCCGAATCGGCATCCCGGAATCCTCGTATACCCAACCCTCCAGCACCACCATTAGTTTTTGCAATCCTGCCAAAGGTGTCTGCTTCTTCGAAATCGGTCATCGCATGAGCGACATCCGACGACTTGAAAGCTAAAATTTCTGAGTCTTCCGCAGCTTGATTTATGGTTAACCCGTGGCTCATTTTCGCATTAGCCGTATCGTCGTAGATCTGGACAATACCAGAGTTCGTAACATTGAATGTCTGTACATCTGAATCGTTTTGCAGTCGAAGCACCTGAGTAGCGGTAGTATCGGCAGCACCTTTTACGTTCAGAGTTGCGGCTGGAGTAACACCTCCGATACCAACACCTGTACTGGCTCGGAGGTCAATTATAGCCTCACCATCTATACGTAGTGTGCCGTCTGCTGACTGCTGGACAAACGATGCAGTATCCCCAAAAGTCAGTTTATTAGTGCTGTTAAGCGTAAGACCTGTACCATCCGTATGCGTAAGCGAAGTATCTAAATCTGCTCCAAACTCAAGCAATGCAGAGTCAGATTTCAGCTGGACATCATTAACAAAGATCGCATTGCCTTCATCACTACCATCAAGCGTGAGTGCTGTGACAGCTGACCCACCATCATCGACCTTAATAATCACATCAGCATCATTAGCCTGAGCGTCTATCGTAATATTTCCAGTCGTTGTAGCTATACTAACTGCTGCATCGCCATCAGATATATCATCAGCAGCAGTGGAACTACCCGAACCTGCACCTCCAATATCACTAAGCACCTGAGACCCTGTACGATAGTCCACATTACCAGAGCTATCAAGTACTAAGAATTTATCAGTATCTGTTCCTGCCGCTGCGACTGTACCAATCGTTAATGTTCCTGAAGTAGTAACACCTCCACCATCTGCAATAGTAATAGCATCATCACCATCTGTATACGCGATCTTGGTAGTCTGCACTTCACCAGGCACGTTGATGCCAGCAGCAGCATCAAGGATCTTCATGTTAGTAGCATCACCGTTATCGGTGAACACTAAATCCTTACCGTTGGTTTCTAACTTAATGGTAACATCACCACTATTGCCTTCAGTGAACCTCAATACTTCACTGCCTGCATCTTTAAAAATAAATATACCAGTATGGGCATCGAGTGTTAAAGCATCTCCAGAATCTACAATCACAGGATTAGCAGCAATCGTAACACCTGTAGTACCGTCATGTGTAAATGTAGCATCACTACCTATGCCTAATGACAATACAGAAGAGTCAGTCAATAACTTAACGTCATTCCCTAATATAGCATCTTTCGCTACGCTAAGTCCGCCGTCAGTCTGGAGCGATCCATCTGTAGTGCTTGTAGCATCAGTAGTATCTTCAGTTTTCAAGATGCCATCAAATGTACCAGCTCCAGCAGTAGTAATTGTAGCCCCAGAAGACCCAGTACCACCTCCAAATGTAGCTGCTGCAGTACACACCAGACTCGCTAACGTAGACGCTCCAGAGGCCAGTGTACCAGTAACGGTAGCATTTCCTGCTACTGTAGCATGGCCCGCAATCGCAGTAGTAGAGCTCGCCACTGTCGAATTAGGTGTAAGCGTAAGCTGCGTGACATAAGAACCCTTAGAGGCTATATCGTTACCTAGAGTTATTACTCCTCCATCAGCAACGTTAAGTTTCCAGGCATCTCCTGCGTCATCTCCTTGGTCAGCCTTAAGAACTACTGCTAAGGCTGCCCCTTCAACTCCAGTATCAATCAACAACGCATTATCAGTTCCTTCATCATACTGGATTTTTATATCACTATTCGTACCGAGAATAAGATCAATATCATCGGCCATAGTAAGCGTACCAGAATGTGTTCTAGTACCTGTAATAGTCTGATTAGCGTTTAATACACTAACTCCATCAGACGATGAAGTATCTACATTGTTTGTGTCTAGTTGGCCATTTACAAGAGTGAATAGCTGATCTATATCAACATTCCATTCACTCTCAGTAGGCTTCTCACCAGATACAAACGAATGTGATCTAGTTATTGATCCCATTAGCGCGTATTCCTTTCTTCTTTATCCATAACTTCGTTATACTTTTGAATCTTATCTAATACTGTGCCTACTGAATATATCGTTGATTGTGCATTACCTAAAAGCTGTCCTACAGGATGTTGGTGCATTAATCTAACTAATGTTTTAACATAATCCGTAGTACGTTGTGCCACTCCTAGCCTAGCTAATTGACTGCCTGTAAATCTAGGACTGGAAAACAACAAAAAACTAAAAAATGCAGGATTTATAGAAATTCCTGCCAGAGTCGCACCAGCTACTGCTCCTGCTCCTTTGCCTCCTGCTACCATACGTTGTGCCGCACTAACAGCAGAACCTCGAGCTACAAGAGATGAAGGTGTAACTTTACGCGCTATTAACCCTGCTATTGGAGCATTAATAGACTCTCCTGTTAGAAGTTCAACTTCATCTAATAATTGTTTAGACACTCTGCTATCATCTAAAGCCGCCATGTAATTATTTAATATGGACGTATTTGGCCCGCCTTTTTTAAACAAAGAGTATGAATCTCGAATGTCGTCTATAATCTGTTTATTTTTTTGTTGTATAGTCCACGGATTATCGCCTATAAATTTTTTGGTAACTGTATCAAACTTAGGCATAAACTGTTCGGCTATAAATCTTATATCGGCAACATCCAACTCACCTTTTTGCATACCATACTTTGCAATCTCGCGTATGTAATGTCTAAACCCTTTATAAATAGCTTCTGGAATTTCAGAAGCTGTGCCAGCCGCAGAGTACGCACGCATTAAGTCCATTAAGCCTTCGATACCTTTACTTGGGTCTCCAATTAAAGCAGCTTTTAACCCTTCAAAAGTATGTAAATCTAACCTAAATGTGCTTGCAAGCCATTTAGGAATTTTCTCAGCATCTGCACCGCTAAGTATTCTACCTCCAGTCTCTGTAAATGCGTACAAACCAGATGATGGATCTATCCGTATTTTAAGAGGTAGTAGTGCATCATTAATTGAAGCCCCTAACATATTTTCTACAGCTGTAGACGATAAGACATTTCCTCCAGGGCCGTACAAAGGACGCCCATGAATTGGAATATCTTTGAGTGTCCACGGATTTGTGCGTACTGACATATGATCCGTGGACACTTTGTTGAAATCATAATCTCTGTATGCTTCAGGCATCAACCTATTCAATGCTGCGTCTGTGTATATACCTAACTCCTTCGTCAATTTACCTTCAGCTCTTCCCATAATATCATTAACATGACCGAAAATAATTGACTCATCTTTAAGCCCCCCTACATTTTTCTGAGCTTCTTTGAATAACTGATAATCAGTTTTTCCAAAATCTTCAGCTATACTTTCAGCAGCATGTTTTGCTCCAAATAACGCGTATATAGGGTTAGCTCCTGCTTGTGTCATTTGCCTAGCAGATAGCCTACCAGCTTGCTGCATAGATTCTAAAGCTTGTACAGGTTCTCCTGTAATAAAATGAAGAAAAAGTCTATTAGCCTGCCCTACTTTGCCCACCAGCCCACGTGAAAAGCGTAGCGCCAATTTGCCTGTTGTACCTACAGGGTCTACAAGCATAGGCCCAGCGGTTCTTCCTGTCGCTTGTATCGCAGCTCCTGTCGCTCCCACTACAGGTTGGGCAAATCTAGGTGTTGCTTCATGTATGGCTCGACCTGCACGACCAGCTATCGCGCCAAGTTTAGAAGCTCCGCCTGCTTTTGCAACAATTCCTACACCAGGAGCAACAGTAGTTATTTGACCAAAAGGATCTTCGGCAAACGTACGTTGAAAAGCCGAAAAATCACCTCTTGCCCAATCAGCAGGTGTGCCATATTGATCTCCTAAAGCATTTAAAATACCTTCAGGGCCAGCTTCATACAATGCTTGGTATGTCTCAGGCTTGAACAAATCCAACAATCCCGAGAACGTATTTCCAACACTAGGTATAAAGTTTTTGGCTACTGTACCTAGGTACTCTCTAGACATTACATCCATTTTGCCAGGATCGGGCACACCAGTCGAAGTGAAGCTTTGAGTATACTTTGTTTCACCTATACGATTGATAATATCTATAGTGTCTTGAATTTCTTTTTGCGTATACTTTTCACGTATCTCTCTGGGGGGTAAATATAAATCTTGAGGTTTTACGGCCATTAGTATCTACCTCCTCTTAAAGCCCATTGTCTAGCACGTTCTTCACGTCCTATTGGATTTGTATCCATCGTAGCCGTTATGTATCGATTAAGTATTGACTTCATGTTAAAATGGTCAACTACATTATTAACCATAGTATTCATCCAAGGAGCATCTTGCTGAAATTTAATAGCTGAAGGTTCTGCTAAATTTCGAAACATGCTCAGTTTAGACGAATCCGCAACTGCTGCGCGATCTACCTCATAATTTTGGTCTAATGCTTTAAAGAGACTGTCAGTTCCGGTAGAAACATGCCCAGGACTTTCCATAGAAATCGTTTGTGATGCAGGGCCAGTTATAATTCTAAAGGCTTCGGACTCTATCTCATCTGGTGTTCTTATTGCAGATACACCTTCATGCTCGTAAAATCTAAACTGGGGTTCTCCAAGCGAATTACCCAAATTAGTCACTGCTACCGGTTTAGGAGCTTTTACATATTCGTGACCTAGAGTATAATTATGTATAGCACTGTCATATCTATCATATATAAATTGTAGAAACTCAGCTTCACTCGATTGCCCATAAGACTGCCACGTATTTCCCGCTATGTGCATATTCGCAAATCCAGCAGCTTCACGGCGCACCAGTTCTTCAATTTTTAGTGAAGATTTTAGTTGCTGACTTTGTAGAAACTGTACCATTTTTTCTGCCTGGTCATCTGTAAATCCTATAGGCATGCCTTTCTCATCCTTGCCCACCGCTGCATTCCACAAATTCTTAAAGTATGTCTCTACATTAGCGCTACCTTTTTCCAGTCGTTGATCTATATGTAATGTGTCCTCCATAAATATTCTAACATCATCAGTTGTTATTTGCTCATTAGTAACCCAACGCCGAAACAAAGACCTAATAGCATTAACTTCAACACCAGTCAGCGTACCAGATGTTAGTTTTAGTACAGGAGTCCCGTCTGCATTTTTAAGATATTCTCCAGTACTTGAGTCTAGGGCACCTTCCCATGTAAGGTTGTTGCTGCCTAGAATAGCTCCAAGCATATCGTTGCTTTGATTATTTGCTAGTTGCATCTCTCCTATAATAGAGTTTTTATTTTGTACTTCAGCAGTTACTAGTTTGTCAAGCTCATTTAAAAGCCCCGTCCTTTTAACCCTTTCTGCCTCTTCGCTAGCTCCCTTTGCTAGCAACGCCGCAGCTTCCCTCGCTTCCTCAAGACTCTTTTCCTTCATTTCGTACATCCGTTCGTGCCAGTCTTGCTGTATATACTTGAGGTGTAATTGCTCTTCCGCTAGCCAAGCACTATTTCCACTTTGTATGACTTCAGATCTTTGTTTTGACAGAACAGAATTAAAACCCGACTCAAAACCTTCTTTTTGTGTTCCTGCCAGAACTCCTGAATATAATTCTTCAGCTTGTGCAGCTCCTACACTTGGATCAAGAGTATCGAGCATTGATGAATAAAACTCAGTCGCTGTCTGAGTAGACGCGCCCTCTATAGCAACCCTTTGCCCTGCTTTAGACAACTTCGCAAATGAATCTGGGTCCATCGGAAGTTGACGTGTTACAGGATCTCCAATCGGTGTTATCTTCGAGGTCTGCTCTAATATGTATTTTTTGCCCGCAGCTTCCCCAGCTTTTAATGACTGAGCCGCAGATAATGACTTGAAAGCGTTCCAACCATCCAACGCAGTAGCTGCATAACTTAACCCTGTACCTAAACCTCGTAAATTACGCCCCCAAGTAGAAGCCTCGTACGCAGGAATTTCTGGAGGTTTTTGATACACAGGTTGCACACGTTGACTACCCGTAATTCCAGAAAATATACTAGCTCTACCCGCTCTGCGTTCAGCTTCTTCGCGCTTACGCATAGCTTCTTGCTGCATCATATGAACTTTACTGGCGTAGCGTTCTTGATTGCGCCCTTCAAGATAACTGCCTACTCCCGAAGCTACGGCAGAGCCAAATTTTAACGCAAACGGTGCCCAAACTGGAATCGCCATAAATTTATTCTTTCACAATGTGAATTAATGACTTTTATATGTATAGATTTTTATACAATGTTTCTAATAATCACTATGCTCCAAATAACGCGTACATAGGGTGTTGAGTATGATCAACATTTCTACCCCCTGCCACAGCTTCCCTAGATGTTTGAGCAGCTCGTATTGTGTCTAAGGTTCCTCCCATCGGACCTCTCACTGCTGTTAGCATACGCATAGCATATCTTTGGTCTGATTCTCCAGGCATCTTAGGATTGGCACGTACCCAAGCATCACGCTTACCTCCAAAATCACCCTGAATTTGACTAAGTCTTTCCCCTCTAGCCTCAGTCCAATCAGCTAATCTTTCTGGATCAGTAGGCTTAGGGTTACGATCTTCCCATTCCTTTATATTCCTTGGCGCTTGGTAATTAGGATCTAACTGACCACCTAAAATATCCTCTTCCCTAGGACTAAAGTAGCCTCCATATTCATCTTGGTATCTATTGACTTCAAGCACTTGCATCTGGCGTTGAAATGCACGCTCTTCAGCTTCTCGGGCTAAGGCAGCGGTATAATCACTACGTTGAGTATCATACCTGTCAGCTTCTAACTTAAGTGCCTCATCATACCTTTGATCTTCTACTCCATAACGCCCTTCACGTTCTTCGCGGCCTCGTCCAGCTTCTCTTGCTTGATATGTACCCTCTCGATACCCACCAGCTCCTTCTCTATAGCCGTATAACTCCTCCTCAGCTAAGTCAAGCCTGCCTTGATCTATTGCTTGACCTCCACGTCCAAGTTCTGCGCGTAGTCTGTAATCTCGATCTCCTGTGCGAGCTGCTAGCGTACCTTCTCTACGATCTACAAAACCTTCAAGTCCACCATACATCTCTTCTCTAGCTAAATCACGTTGTAGATCTGCTTCATCTCTAGTTAAGTCTCGATCTAAAGCTCGCTCACCAAATTCAGCTTGTTGTAATCCAGTACGGAATGTACGCTCAGCTTCAGCAGCTGTTGCACGTTCAGCTCTTCCTTCTATAGCTTCACTAGCTGCTAAGGTCTGCCTACCCATAATACCAGATCCTTGCTCTATAGAAGTAATCTCCTCACTTGTAGGAGCTCTACCTAAACGTTGAGTTAATGCTTCTTCTATAGCAGGTCGTGCGCCATAGCCTTGCAATACTCCAGGATCAATACCAAGATCATCCAGACGTATCTCAGCAGTACCGCCATATAATTCTTGTTCAGCTAATGCTCGATCCAAACCTGCCTGACCTTGAGCAAAATCACGGCCTCTTTGCGCTTCTAAGGCAGCAAATTCTCTTCCTCGCCCCGCTTCCTCAAAACCTGCTTGTTGCATAGCCTCACGTTGGGCAAGCTCTTGACTACCTAATGTACTCGCACCTCTAGCACGATCTTCTGCTGTAGTTACACCACCATACATTTCCTCACGAGCTAACTCTCTCTGTAAATCAGCTTGTTCAGCTTCTTGAGCTAAACCTTGAGCAGCTAATGTACCTTCAGCGTAACCAAGTCCTGACTGCTGCTCAGCACGGGTCATAGCACGACCATACAACTGCTCACGGTCTAGTTCTCGTTGCTGTGCTGCCATTGCAGACCGTTGCGTTAATTCACGCTCTGCTAAACCTCTCTGCGAAACTCCAGCAGTTTCCATTTCTGTTAGTCTACGATCTTCAGCATCTAGCTGAGCTGCTTGACCTCTAGCTCCTAAAGTTCCTCCTAAAGCTTGTATTTGCATAGGACTTAAGCCACTTACATCTTGGCCGTATAACTCTTCACGCGCTAAATCCCTACTTAATGCTGTCTCACCTGCTTGAAATTCACGCCCAGTAGCAGCTTCCCTAGCTGCAAGAGTTCCCAGACCTGCACGTTCTGTTGGGTCATACGCACCTCCATACAACTCTTCTCTTTCAAGGCCTCTACGTAAATCAGATTGTCTCGCAGCCTCTGCACGTTCCTTTGCAGCTTCGCCCCCAAGAAATGTGCGTCCTGCAGCACCTTCTCTAGCGGCTAAAGTCTGGGCACGATCCACAGGTCGCGTAACACCACCGTATAATTCTTCACGTTGAAGATCACGCTCGGCCTCTGCTTCTGTACCTCTTTGAAGTCTAGCTTGTCTTTGCTCTTCTAGTTGTGCTCCTTGGGCATCCAAACCTCCCACACCTAAACGCCTAGCTAATGTTCCTCGACCTTCTGGGCCTGCTTCACCTCCAAACATTTCTATTTCTTGCAAACGTTGTTGTTCACGAGAAATATCTTGCCTACCCCCAGCTTCATACATCCCTATACCCTGCCGAATAGCCTCTTCTATTCCAGCTTGACGTTGCCCTTCAAACTGTGCTCCTATAGCTTGCTGACCGCGTAATACTCCAGACTCAAATTCTCCAAACTGAGAAGCAGTAGCTCCAGAACCTCTTAATACTCCAAGTCTATTCAGACGTTCTGATAATGCTTCTCTAGCTTTTGCTGCTTGAGCTTGATAGTCAGATTCTGCCGCTGCTTGACGAGCAGCATATGGATCTGCTCCCATACGTCCTTGAATAGCTTGTTGTATTTGAGCTCTAAAAGGATCTACTTCTGCAGGCCTAGGGTCAGCTCTTTCATCTTCTATAGTAGAAGCGGCAGAACTAAAAGAAGGCCTATCAGCCATAGCTTCTGGATTTACACTACGTCTAGATTGGTCATGGATTAGCGGCTCTTCACGCTCCTGTAATGATCCTTGTTGCAAAGGACGTTTAAATGGATCCCTAAGACTACGAGCTTGTGCAGCTATTTGGGATTCTCGCTTTTGTAAAGGACTTAAAGTTGCAGAATCATCAGCTGCACTAGTTCCTAGACGTTCTGTTCCTACAGGGCGATCCATAGGATCTGAAGATAATTGCGCACGTAAAGCTTGCATCGCAGCGTGCTCGGAAGCTTGAGCTCTAGCAATATTATCTGCAGAAGCAGTATTGAGCTCACCTACGGCCATAGGTCTACCAGCGAGTGTATTAGCAGTATTAATCGCACCAACTTCCATTGGACGTCCGCCAAGGACAGTATTAGGAACTGCATTAATCTCGCCTGCTACCATTGGCCTACCACCGAGGGCTGGATTAGGAACAGCGTTGGCCGCACCTGGAACCATCGGACGACCGCCGAGGGGATCATTGAGAGCAGTATTAATTGCACCTGCCACCATCGGTCGCCCACCAATAGCCGCGTTGGGGACTGTATTGACCGCACCTACATCCATAGGCCTACCACCAAGAACTTCATTGGCCCTAATCTGTTGATTTTGTCCTATACCTTGCCCCATATCGGGCCTGCCAACCATCGCCGCGGGGTTTGCCGCCGTAGTATTAGCACTAGGCTGCGTGAAAGTAGGTCTAGCCGCCATAGCTCCTGTATTAGCACTTCTACCTACAGGCCGGTCCCTGGGATCTTGGCTTCTAGGTTTCCTCCGAAAACGCTTAGTAGGATCATTTGAAAAATTCATTAGTGTACTCCTAATTTTCTGACAGTCTCGTTTCCAATAGGCTTATACATCAACATAGAACGCCTAACTGTAATGGGCTGATCTAGATTACTATTCTCGTACCTAATTTGACTTACTGGACTATACCCATGTAAATCAGTATCATTAACAAAAGCTGTAGTAGACGATCTAATAGCAGACGATCCTATAATAAACTCCGTAACCAACGCATCTGTTGGATCACCTACATTAAATCTATCTACCTTAGTTATGATTCCAGGGCCGGTCTGATAAACTGCTGTATCATATGCTACATCAGCAGCATTAAACTCATGCCTAGCATATAACCATCGTACTCTAGTAGCCACATTTACAGGTGGAGTAGCAGCTGTAGTAGCTCGTGACGTAAACGCTGATGAATTATCACTAGTCCCAGTATTATGCTTATACATTAACCCATCATCATGACCACCTAAATGCGGTAAATCATCGAAATAAGCTCCACTTACTCGCGTATTACCTGTATATACACCTACCCATTGGCGTAGTTTGTAGTTCCACACTATAGCGTAATTCATATAATCTTGACTCGCCCCATACGGAAGCCAAAACCAAACTTGATCCGCAGAAGTTACCAAATGTGCAAAACTATATGGTAATCTATCTTTGTTAATATTATCCCAAAACTCAGAACCATCGAAATTACCTGAGATCTTCTGCGGAGGCTCAGAACCTCCCCATTCATATATCCCATCACGCCTCAAAAACAGCTGATTTCCAAATTCATCAGTAACTAATGTACGTCTTGCTGTGGTACCTCTATCAGCCCTTCTTTGCATACTATAAGGTATATCAGAATTGCCAGTAGGGAACAAACCATATATCCCATTCTCATTATGCAATCCTAGGAAACTCTTTACAGGAGCAGCTCCAGTAATCTTTTCGTCTGTAATATAGTAATCATTGGCACCAAAGGATTCAGTATCAGTAGTTGATGAATAATGAGCAAGACGTTCACCTTGATTTGTACTTATATACCACAACCGATTATCCCAAAATAACGGTATATCAGCTGAAGTAACACTAGAAGATCCCATACCTGCCGCGGCTATGTTACCAGCTGCAGCAGCCCACTTAATAGGAGCATTGTTTCCTATGCCATTAGTGCCTATTAACGTACCTCCTGCATTGGTAGTCATCCAATATTTATCTACATGATCTGTAATACTAATTGAAGCTGTACGATCTGTCCAAGTACCACTAACATCTTCAAAAAACTTATCTCCTGCGATGATAAATATCGCACTTGAAGACGCACTGAACCGTTGCTTTCCTACAGCTACCACAGACGGAGTACTTGATAAAGCTCCTGATATATACTTAGCCATCCCTGGACGAGTGTTCAACGATCCTGCATTATCTAGATACATATTCTCAATCCTAGACAACACATTCGGGGCTAAGTCTATAGCAGGTACAGCATAATTAACAGTCTGCCAGGGGCCAAACTGTATACCATCAGCTTGTATTGCCATTAGGAAGCTACCTGTAATGATCCTTCTTGAACAACAAAACTAAATTGTCCAGCTCGAGAATCTCTACGCCCCATACGAAACTTACGATCTGATGAGGTAGTTCTATTGTACATCAAGCCAGTTTGTATAGAGTTGTCTTTATAATTGCTTTCTACTGCGGCACCTTGCGGGTCACCTTTTTCGGAGTGATACAATGCCGATACTCCATATATCACCGCAGCCTGAAACCAAGTAGGTGTGTAAATGTCATAGTTAGTTGTCAAGTTACTTTCTGCAAAATCTGGAACTTCAGCTACATATTCATACGTCACAGTAGCCGTAGAATCAGGCTTAGGGTAAAATATAACTTGAGTTTCACCTGCTGAGGATTCATCTAAACCACTAAAAAATACAAACCTAGGACTACCAGTTTCAGATCTATCTATATCTAATTCGTCTATATAACTTTCTGTTACGATCTTGATCGGGTTATCATTAGTCGTATCTTTAAAATGTCGTACGTGTGCTACATCAGTAGCTAGATTATACTCTGCTGTACCGTCAGAAGTACTAAACGTACCTTGCTTGTGTCTAAAATTCCACGGATGAGCTAGAACCTCAGACATAATAATATTCGCATATTCGATAGCGTTTTCACGATATCCGGTATTACTAACAGTTAATCCTGCACGTCTTAGTGCTATATCTAATATAGCTTGTGGAGTCATGTTATTCCTCAGCTGTTAATGCCAATGCCTCGAAATCTTCATCGTAGTCTAATCCACCACTACTTACCTGATTACCATCTTTCCATTTCTGTTGCCACAACTCAATAGCTCGTGGACCTTTCATAGCCACAGCTTCCGGAGCCACTGGTACAAAGTCTTCTCCGTGGTATGCCTCACCAACTGTACGCATGTTTTGTAGTGCGTCAACATTGCCCTTACGCCGTTTCTGCTTAACGGACGTAGACACTCCAAGAGCTTTAGCCATCAGACTCTTAGTTTCTTCAGACGACCCCTGAATCAATCGTACTAACGCATCAGCAGTCAATCCATCCTTTGGAACATCAGAATCTGTAACAGACTTTTTAACTTCGGGAACCTTATTCATTTTGATTTAGCTTTAGGCTTACGCTTAGTAACAGTTTTCCCTGACTTCTTCGCGTATGCCTTGGCAGCCTTCTTACCTGCCGCTGAATATGAGAAATGCTTACCACCTACTTTTGGCATTTGTAAACTCCTTAAAAATAGGCGAGGGCACCGCCTCGATGCCCCCACCTTAGTGATGCTAGTCTAGTAAATTATTCAACTTAATAGCACCGTACTCAGTGTCAGCTGTAACAGCCAAAGCATAACCTACAATCGGCTCAGTTTGAGCATCTTTAGCTTGCGCTGCACCTGCTACAGCATCACCCAACGTCAGCTGTTGGCCTACCGCCCAAGCGCCTTCAGAAAGACATGTTGCTACGCCCTTAGTCTGAATCCAGCCAAAATAACCAGAAGTCATACTAACCATAGTAACACCAGACACTAAAAAGTCGGTAGCTGCCGTTGCGGCATGAACATTGTTGACTGGACTGGGTGTAAGAGAAAAATCAGTAGCACCTGTAGATAGCGCAGTTATAATAGGATCGTAGAGCGTAAACTCTACAGCATCGCTACTAGCCGCGCCATTAGTTTTAACTCTGTAAGTAAAACCTTCGCCATCGCCATCGGTTGTATGCAGGTACGAACCCGCATAATCATTAGCTGATACACCTTCAAAATCAGCAGGAGGTCCAGAATTTCCAGATGCCGTCAAAGTAACTACCTTTGAGCCAGCTCCTCCAGTAGCAATAGTACCGTCTGAAATTTCAACAGTACCGCCAGTAGAAAAATCTGGACCTACAAGTTTACCTACAGTACAAGCAGCGTCAAAATTAGCATAACGGAAAACACGCCCGTCAATCAATTCCAACTTCTGCCCTAGCGGATGTTTAGCAGTTGAAGACTCTTCATAAATACCTTGGTTGCCTTCAGCTGATCCACCTATAGATCCGCCAATTTCAAAATTAAGGTTATCGTTACGTGACATTTTAAATTCCTTTCCCTATGAGCAGGGCTAAACCTCCATTGGCTTGGAGGCAGGGTATTAAACTAGCTGCGTGGCGACACCATGACGCCGTGCGTTGTTGATAACAAGCTGGCAACCAAACACGATGTACGCAACCATCGCGAACTGATTAACAGGCTCTTTAAACGAAGTCTTCGCAAAGTTCTTGCCCTGCTGTATCTTCAGCTTAAGATACTTGCTGTTGATAAGATATGCGTGCTCCGCAGGACAATCACGGTCATACTGGATAGTAGCTCCACGGAAAACAGGTGAACCTGCATCCGCTTTACCAGTCTCTCCAGCAGCTAACCTAGCATATCCAGTACCTTCAAAGAGGTTCTGCATATCGCCAAACACCGTCAACGTGGTAAAGATATGCGAAGGAGTATCATTACCTTCCGAACAATTATTCCACACGGCACCCAAACGCTGAGTACCAAGATTGATGTTGTTCGTGATGCCATCTACATTCGAAGATGTAGTATCAGCCTGATTCCTCCACCAAGATTCATTAGCACGATTAATACCCATAACCGTACCCGAGGTAGGCGCATCAGCAATCAAATCCTGCAAGCCCAAAGTGGACTTACCAGACTGTGCGCTAAAGAACGCAGCATTAACGGCATCACGAGCCGTCAACATAGACTGCTGAGTCTTAGCTTCGAGGATCTTCTTAGCGGCATCGCTTTGACGACCTTCGTCACGCTCAGTCATAGAGATCGTAATGGGAGTAGCAGTATAACGCCAAGGTGCATATCCCATAGTGATACCATCAACAGCATCCGTGTTAACCGTATCGTATCCATCAAACCAGGTAGCAGAGTTCTTACCATACAGCAAGTCCTCTTGGATCTCTTTGCCACCTGACTCTACTTCAGCATTGCCAGACAACATCTTCAACAACGGATACTCATCAAAGATATTATCCGTCAAACGTTTCCGCTTGGAACGCATAGTGAGAGTCCACGCTGCATCCCAAGTTTCAGTGGTACTAGTAGCGGCCATTTATATTACCTCATTCAAAGCCAAGTTTTTTGAGGCCCGACAGAACTTCAGTCTCAGACAAAGAATTATCCGCACTTTGTCCAATACCACCACCCCTAGGGGCAACGCTCTGTTGAGCATTACGGATTAATGATCTAGAATCTTCAGAATGCTCCGATCGGCGACCTGACGCCAGCTCGTATGCCGTGCGTACTGTGTGAGGTTGACCGGTCTCACGGTTATTCATTCCTCTGAATTTAGAAATTTCTTCATGATAATCCTGCAAAGCTTCGCGACTATGGCCGGCATCGACAGCTTCCCGGATTTCTCCAGAAACTTTATCTTCTACACGGCCTTGCTCATTTCCGCTAAGATACTGAACATTTTGATGCAGCTGTCCAAGATCTTGCTGTAAGGCTTGAACTTGATTTAATAGTGGAGTCACAACGGCATTTGCGATCCCTTCCACTACCACAGCTTCATCATACCCGTTAGAGCCAGGACTGAAGCCAAAATGCTCGAGTACTGAGGACTGAGGAGTCTGCTGCTGTGCAGGCTGCCCTTCTTGTTGTGGAGTAGGATTCTGAGTAGGAGTTTGAGTAGGATTCTGAGTTTGGTTTATCTGTTGTGTAGCATTTATAGCATTACTGTATTGTTGTGTTACATCTTCCATTTGTTTCTGAGTATCCCGCAGATCCATATTGGTCTTGTTGACCATACCATAGATATTACGCATGGTACGCAACTGAGGCTTCCATTCATCGGGAACTTCTTCCTCGCGAACAGTAGACCAATTAACCGAATGTGGATCAAATTCCTCACTTACTCCAGACTGCTGAGCCATAGGCGCGGCTTCATCTTCCAAAAGACCCGAAGTGTCTTCTGTTAGATCTTCGCCAACAATACCTAGCTCTTCCGGTTCTAGAGCATTAGTTACTTCAGACATGACTTACCTTTCTATAATCCCATACGATGACGCACGGATATAATATCCTGAGCCTGTTCTCTAGTTCGTGTAGATGCAACGAGGATAGGTTTAGATCCTCTCTCATCATACACTTTATAAGGACGCTCAGAAGGGTTATTTTCACTTACATCTAATACAGTAAAATCAAATAAATCCATGTTTGTTGTCAAGCCCTTCAAGGTCGCTATCATCAGCAATAAACTCCGTTAGGTTTTCAGTAGACTTTGCTCGTGGAGTATAGCCTTCAGGCCCATGATTCGGACCTTGATATTCTTCAGGATACTCTAGAGTTTTAGATCCACCGACACTATCTGCGGCTTCTATGCAATTATACTTCTTTAACAACTGCTGCTTATGAGAATAACTCTCACACACTTCACCAAATCCAGGATGATATTTACCGTACATTGCAGAATTATGCGGATTAAAGTTTGCCATGCCTACAATACGTCCAAAATGTACTTGCATCTCTAAGCCACAAGCAGTACACTTAGGCGTGTTATTAGATACAACATCCCGCAACTCATATCCACACGCACAATAATAATCATGATTAACAGCCATTACCCTACCATACCTCCTTGTCCAGTTAAAGTAGCTACATCAGCCGTAGCTGCTTGTTGGGTTTTTTGCGCGTTAGATCTAACTTGACCAATTATACCACCCTCAGTATTCAAAAGCCTACCATCTACAGCAGGTTGACTACCTCCTGATGCTGGAGCAGATGTAGTAGCTTGCATAGCTTGTTCATGCATAGCTACATGTTGCTGCACTACTTGTAGAATCTGCTGTTGTTGCTGAGGTAACATTTGCTGAAGTTGCGGCAAACCCATTACTATATCAGGGTTCTGCTGCTCCATGTGAGCCATATGATCCATACCTTCCTCGACTGGAGGCATCTGGCCCTGAAGCATTAAGCTAAGTTCTAGCTGAATCAAAGAGTTAAGATCCGCATCCGCACCTTTAAAGAGCTTATCTGTAGTGCGTTTCCTAAAAGACTTGATTAAATCCCTAGTAACTTCAACTTGATCTATCATAGGATTACCTACAAGTCTATCGTACAGCAGTATCGAGTTCTCCTGCTCTAGCTCTTCCACCAACGGATGCATAGAACCTGCATCTAGGTCTAACATAAAATCAAAATTAAAATCCTCGCTAGTAAGTATCTTATACTCCATACCTGCAGGATCTTTAGCTACATTGAGCATAAAGCTACGCGGAATATAACGTATATCTTGAAACATATGAAACAAATTACTCACGATAGTGGTATATACATCTGCTATTTTAGATTGCATCCATTGACGGTTTAGCGATCCCTGCGATGCTATCAAAGCACTTTCTGTAGCAGTTTTACGACCTTCTGAGCCGCCTGCGAGATCACTTACATGTAAACTCTGCTCTTCGTATCCTCTAGCATCATTCTCGATGCCTAACTGATCACTAGGTAAGTTTCCCCAACTAGCTTCACGAATACTAGCAATATCGTGCAGTCCAATAACATCACCATCCTTGGCATCTCTGACATTATCCACAAGGTTCGGATTACGTTGAATCTCAGCTTCATTGGCCCATACAACTCTTGGGAACCTGCGAAGCACGTCAACCCTACGACTCATAGACTCCACAATAATATTCTGCAAGTCTTCCACATATTTCATAGGAGGCTCAGGGAAATACGAACTCTCCACAGTATCAAACTTAACAGGAATATACTGAAATCCCTTAGACATAATGAATCCAGGAGATTCCTCAAGCCCCACCAAAGTTTCACCTTGATATATAGGTTTAGTCTTTATAAAAGGGTGATTCTCAGCATGGATTTCTTTCTCGTGACCGTCTAGGAATGTTATAAGTCTACGATTAAGCCTATCATGGACTTCATACAATACTACCATGTCACGCTCAGCTTTAGCTCCCTGCACATGCTCATCTACATTATCGGCATCATATTCATCACCGTAGTTTAAAAGAGCCGTATCTGTAGCAGATGTGTACTCTGAGGATCCGGTAAAATCGCGAGGAATTTTATACCTAGAATCACTCTTGAGTATATCAAACGGAACTTCGATACGTTCAATTATATATTCTGCATATCCGAGGTTCTGAGGAGGACACTTAGGATCTACAAATACATTGAACGGACGAACCCGCATGACACAGGGAAAATCATCTTTAAAAGCATCGTTGGTTACATAGGGAGGCATAGAATCATCACCAGGTGGATTATAGCCCATCTTGATCCATCCTACACCACAGAACAACGCATCGAACATAGCTTGGTGAATTTCTGCTTTAGCATTCATAATGTCAAGTGCGTTATTAGCAGCTCTCTCCATCACAACACCAACCGCATCTAACTCACCTACAATACGTTCTGCATTAGGCTTAGCATTTACAAATACTTCAGGATAATGAAATGCTACAGAAGATATGATCTGGCGTACTAATGGATACATTCGAGATACATGGATAATCTCATCCTGCTCGAGTCCTGGAATATCCATCTTCAGCTCGTAGGACGCAAGCAACTTCTCCCATGAACGATGCCTAGGTTCCATAACCTTCTGCACTCGATCAATAGTCTTACGCCAATACTCACGATCTGTATCTTTTAATTTTATATCAGCCATATCAGTTTAATACGTGATAACGTCCATTATAAGAGGGGCGCCCGGGCAAGGCGTCTAAGATATCCTGACCACTACCCTTGATAGGATCATCGGTGTGTTCAGCATGACGATACATATGAACCATGCCATATCGCCACTCATCAGCAGCATGGTCTTCTGCGTGTGTATCTACATCTTCAGGATTCTTATCGGCTCTAGGTAAGGCTGGAATTGTACGTATGAAATCATCATTCCAACCATCAAAAGCATAAAACTTCTCATGCAACAATGCATCTCGACATATACGCCAACCGTTTATACGGTCATTATTAGCACGGGTGATCGGAAGTTGTGCATCCATAAATACATCTGCTGCACTTTTAGTCATTTGCTCTGTAAGCCTACGCTTAACCCACATACTAGGATCAGCATAGACCATAATGGGCATACGGCCCTGGGTGTACGGAAAGCCTTGAATTCTCTCGTATATATCCTCTGCATGTTGTGATGCAGTACGATCAGCTTGATAATAACCCATTAGACGGTAAATGTTATAGTCAAAATCTACTGTGTATAAGCCAAAACTTGTAGGAGCTGACTCACCGTAATCTAAGGCCCCATACAAGGGCCACGAAGCTGGAATCTCAAAGCTCTTTGTAAGAATCTTATCACGGTTCCACTGAGTAAAGAACTGACCTTGGTATATATCCCAGTCACCGTTAAGATACGCTCTCCGTAACGCCTCGTCTTTAATGTTCTTTAATGACAATACATACCTAGGATCAGCTTCCATCAAAGCAGGATTATCAAATACCTTAGCCGAGATAAATGTATAATCCTTGGGATCTTCTGCCCCTTCATGGACC
>Ga0114899_1000838_pt1 | contig 20009 bp, 18 predicted proteins | sample MalvireepMed_215_FD_83497 | JGI IMG/M metagenome (GOLD analysis project Ga0114899, IMG submission 83497) | Marine viral communities from the Global Malaspina Expedition - Malaspina viral metaG DeepMed_215 | ecosystem: Environmental > Aquatic > Marine > Oceanic | place: Mediterranean Sea...
CAGGTGACCTGCCTGCCGGAGCCGAGCAGTTCCCGACATCAGGCGAGCAGTTCGCTGAGTTATCCGCCCCGGGTGGGCCGGTCGCCCCCGCCGTAGGCCCGGCCCCATGGCAGATCGCCGGAGCCCCGCCTTCCGCAGCCCCGATTCCCCCGATGTTATCCGACCGGCTGCTTAGCGGTGCCCAGACTGCCGCAGCCCCAGCCCCAGCGGCTGCGGTGGGCCGCCAGCCGCTCATTGATTTCAAGGAGAACCCGCTCGGGGCCATTGGGCTCGTGTTGAGCAATATAGCGGCTGGCTACCAGGGTCGGGAACTCCCAACGACAGCGCTGCGGCGCATCAGGGTCCAGCAGGAGGCGGCCAGCTTAAACAAGCTGCAACTCGGTTTGAACATGCAGGCGCAGATACTTAAAAGCACCGCGCACCTGACGGGTGATGCCCGTGAGGCTGCCATCAGAAAGCAGTCAGCCCCTATCGTGAAGCTGCTCGGTCAGGATTTCCTTGATGGTGTCCTTGCAGCGTCGCAGCGTGACCCGGGACGCTTCAATCCGACGCTGCATAGTGAGCTTCTGCCAGCCATCATGGGGCCGGGTGGACCGTGTGGACATGCACGCGGTAGCTCGGCCCAGTCGGAGTGCTTCCTGAAGATCGTCGGTGATGAGGACACATTAGCGGCTCTTTATCAGGTCCACGATGACAGCAACGCGCAGGGTTACGCCGAGGAGCTTAGCGCGGTTGAAGAAGAATTGATGAAACACCCTGCCGGGGCACAACTTATGAAGGCACTCCGGGACAAATACCCCGGTGGCGGCAACATGCCTCTCAGCGATTACATTAGGATTCTTGACGCGGTGCCCGGACGCTTTGGTGTGTCGAATGAAACCATCCAAGCGCTGCGCCGCAACCCGGCACGCTACGGGTTTATGGGTGAGGGTGCCGAGGCGACGTTGCAGGCTAATGTCCTTGAGAACCAACTTACTCGCGATGATGCAGTCGTCAAGGCTCAGGTACGGCTCAATGCCGCGCTTAGCACCGAGGGTGGCCGCGTTCCTGTCGTTACCGAAGTCAGGGATGCGATGACTGAGAACATGCGCGCCAGGGGTATGACGATTAGTGCTTCTAATCTCCCCTCCATCACGGCGATGGCAGAAGCGCGCATTGCGATGGCGACGGCGACGACGGCAGAAGCATTTGCCGAGGCTCAGGCAGCACACAGAATAGCGACCAACAGGCTCGACCCGCCCAACGAAACGTCGCGGTTGGCTCAGATCAGGCTGGCTCAGGATGACCTTGAACGTCTTGATGACGAAGAGAGGCAAATTAGGCAGAAGTATGCCGAAGAGCCCGACTTCCCGCCCGAGGTTCAAACGCAGCTAGATGCTATTAGTTCCGATAAGGCCGTTAATGCGAATCTGATTGCTTTCTTGACGGGTGGAGAAAATCTGACGCCAGAAGAGCGGACTCGGTATCGGCAGGAAATTCTTAGAGAGTTCGGGGATACGACCATTGCGCCGTTCATTATTAGAAATATCCTTGGCCTGCCAACCGACATGACAAATCAGCAGGTCAGGGAAGCTGGGCTCGCCCATGAACTGACCGAAGCTCAGAGTACTGCACTGCCGCAAGCAGCGGCAGGCGCTCAAGTCTTCATGAGGATGGCCGAAGCCCTGGCTAAACAAATTGAGGCAGGTGGCGATGTCTCGGTCGGCCTTGCTGGTGGCACAAGCATCCTCGTCGATGAGATGGTTCACGGCGCGCGTGGCATCTTTGCGTTGGTGACTGGCATTGGTGGCGCTGACGAAGCAAGGCAGCAGGAATTTCTCGCCGCGCCGAACGACGGGGAGCACGATGTTGATAAGAACGGCAACATGCTCGACGACAACGGCGACAAGATCGTCAGTGAGACCCCCGTCGATTTGTCCGACGTTCGGCACTACGAGGATATCCTAGACGAGCGCGGGTTCTCCGTAGCGAACCAGAAGCTGCTCGGTCGGACGGCGGGTGAGGCTGCGAAGATCAGGGCCCGTGTCATCGCCCTTGCGTTCACACTGGCCCGTTCCGAGGAAGGCGGTCGCCTGACGGACCAAGATGTCAAATACGCTATTAGGCGTATCGGCGTATCTTCCAACGCCAAGAGATTTGCAGCAGTGTTGCGCCAGACCATCTCGGATGTCCAAGAGAAATACCGCATCACGGTCAGGAATACGCTCGGCGCAATGCCTGTGTCGCCGTATCTTTCTCCCGAGGATGTTACGGTTCTCGGCGGTCATGGCTCGGTGATAGCCATAAAGAAATTGCCAGATGCTGACCTTGAGAAGCTCAGCCTTAAGGCCAGGAAGTGGATCGCCATGTTACTCCAGGGCGGCTATGAGGACATCGAAGTTGGCGGGGTGAACGTCGATGGTTGATCTAAGCACAATTCTAAACTCCATCAGTCGGAGTGAGGCCGAGGAGCGTGCGCAGCCACGCCCGGAGGGTCGGCCTCCCCCGGTCGGGCACCCAACCCCCCCGATGGGCGTCGATGTCGAGGAGGGTGCGCAGCCACGCCCATCGTTCATTACCCAAACCGTGCCAGGCCCCAGAGGCCCCGAAGAAATTAAGATCGATCTTACGCCGCTGCCGGTGGAGTCATTCGAGGAGCAGTGGGTGCCACCCGGCAGTCGCTTTGCTGGCGCGGCGGGGATTTCTGGCGCGTTTGGTGTACCGCCTCCGGTATCCCTTATCAGGCAACTCTCTGAGCCAACCGAAGAAGACCGCTTCAAGTATCAGCAATCCGTCACAGTGCGTGCGCGCAATGCCGGTGTGGACACGGACAACCCCATAGAATATGGGCAACTGCTCGCGAGCTTCGCCTTCGACGAGAGCGAGCAGATAAATGCCTACGAACTTATGGCTATGCGGAGAGGTAAGCGTTTCTATGGGCAGCGGCCTGTTATGCGTCTTGGCCCGGTGACCGGGGAAGTCGAATATTATAACCGCGATACTGAGCGCTATACGCTGGCTGCGCCGACGGACCTGTCGCTGGCTGCGATAGCTGGGCCAGCGCTGGCGACGAGCTTTGAGATTGCTGGTGGCATCGGTGGTGCGTTTGCCGGGAATACGATTGCGCCTATTGCTGGAGCCATCGGTGGAGGGATTGCAGGCGCGACAGTTGGTGCCGTGGTTGGCGAGTTCGTCCGTCTTGAAGTCGGCCACGCTATGGGGATCAATAAAGATATTTCTTGGGAACAATATGTCAAACGCCTTGGTCTCGTAGGTGGGTTCTCTATTGGCGGCAACGTGGCAGCCACTAAGCTCATGGGTATGCTGCGGTTTGTCTACAACGGCGTTCGTGGTAAACATATGCCGCAGGAGTTCCTGGGCATCGACCCGCGCTCTGAGCCATTCCAGATGGCGAAGTTAGTGCAGGACCGCATCAACAGTGTGCTGTCTCAGGCCCGCTTCAATAGTGAATTGCGCTTCAACATCGCGCAGGCATCCGGCAACGAGAGGCTGCTGGCTCTGCAAGAAGTGTTCAGGCGCTCGCCTCAGTTCGGTGAGGAGTTTAACAAGTTCACTCAGGCTCAGCGTGGGGCGTTGCAGGATTTCTGGACGCACATAAATAAGCCATATAAGTCAGGTCAGGAGATTACCGACCTGAACGCGCAGCTTCGGATGTCTGTCGCCGAAGCGCGGGACAGTGCCAACCTTACAATGAGGGAGTCGGAAAAACTTGAGCAGCTTCAGGCCAACCCCCAGCCATCGGCGGCTGATCGAAACGAGATAGACGCCCTGTTGCAGAAGCAGCAAACGGCTGCATCATTCAGAAGCGCCGAAGCCGACGTTGTGCGGGCCTATGCTGGGCTCGATAGTTTCGCTGCATCCCGGCACAATTTCTCTCGCGATTTAAGGGCCATCGGGACGGCTGAGCAGAGGAAGTTTACCAAGTGGTCCGACAAGGCAGCGGCTAAGCTCGGTAACTTGATGCGCTCGGGCGGTGACGCCTCGAATGTTCAGATTGGTCGCTTTGCGCTGATGATGCAGCGCCAGAAGATGAAGTCGCGTAACATCATCATCGCGGCGCTGCGTCATCGCCATGAGGAGTTCTCAGGACCGGAAACGGTGACGCAGACTGTTCGCCGAGACATCCCTCTTAGTCAGACGCGCGTCCAAGGCGAGAGTACACAAGGGGTGATGGTGGTGAAGAACACCATCACTAAGCTGTCGCCCAACTTCGACCCCAACACGCGGCTGACATTTGATGAGGCATGGGAAACCCTGCGCGCAATACGTTCGGCAGCCCGTGATAGGGCATCGGGGGCAACAACAGATGGCCCTAATGTTGGGCAACTCAAGTCACTTGCTCGTCAACTTGAATTAGACATAGAGGACATGTTTACGCGCAATAGCGGGGTGCCCGGACGCGCTGTGTGGAAAACATCGTGGGATGAATTTCACTTGGAGTACGCTAAGGGTAAGATGCTGCTCGATGAGGGGCTGATGGGCCGGATACTCATGCGCGAAGGCCCGGGCTACGACGCAGCATTTGTTATGGGTGACGAACCTGTTGCTGATGCTATTTGGGAGATGGGCCAAAAGGGCTTCTTCGAGAACGCGCAGCAGATCATGGCGCTCTTGGAGCGCAATGGAACAGACGCACTCGCCTTCCGTAGGGCCCTGGCTGATGTGTACCAGTCTCGCGTTATCCATCGCAACCTCGACTTGGGGAGGACGGAAATTACCGAGGCCGGTCTAAGGGCTCACGACGAGTTTATGGAAATATTCGTGGTGCCCAAGGGGGGTCGGAGGTCGATAGTTGAGGAGATGGGGTTCTCAAAGACAGAGCTTGCGAAGATGACTCAGCCCGGGCATTTTCGCAAGGTGGTATTTGCCAAACAAGAAGCGTTCGATAACCTTCAGAAAGAGCTTAAGAAAGAGTACGGCGATCTTATCGATTCGGAAAATCTGTTCAATACGGTTTGGACGAGCGCCGACGACACGGTGAAGTTGCGCAAGCTCTTGACGATCTTGAACCGCCACGACAGGGCACGGCAGGTGTCGGGGTTGGGGCCACTTGCCAAGCCTGTCATTCGCGGCTTGCAGTTTCAGGTGGCGAAGCAAATGGAAATGTCAATTTTACGCAAGTCGGCCCATCCGACAGAGCGTGTGTTCAACGCAGGTAACCTTATTGAATATCTCGATGGTCGCACCGCGCTCCCCGGGGTTGGCGCTTCTACCGTCAACAAAGCTAATGCCCCCATGTTGGAGGTGCTGTTCGGTAAACAGTACGTCAAGGACTTGCGAACGCTGGCCGAAGCTGTCTCGACAACGCAGCGAGAGTTCCATGCGCCTAACCTTTCCAGCACCGCATTCTGGTCACACACAATGAAGGGCGTGGCCCGTGCTTACGTTGGTCTGTTCACGAGGCCGGGTCGTATGATTACCGCTATCGCCAGCATTCGCGCCCACGCCGCCAACAAAGTCCTAATGACGGCCATGCTCTCGCCTGACCAACTTCACGAGCTTGTCTCTGTTCAAAACATGAACATGCTGTCGAAGCGCGCAGCGCAAGTTGTCGGGCAGCTTGGTGGTGGCGACTTGTATCTGTACGGGGGCACCGCCGAGTCGCCGGGATATCTGGGCTCGGCTCAGACTGAAGGGCCGACTGTCCAACGCCGTAGGGAGGTGCTTGGCCGGTGAAGTACGTCCTCTTCATCGTGATGGCGCTGGTGTTCTGGCTACCGCCGCCAGTATACGGACAGACCCGCGTATGCTTAAGCTACGACCTAATGGCCAAGGCACTGAGAACGTCGCCCAGCTTCGAGCGCCGGACCGGCTTGGGCATCGTTGGCAATAGCCAGGGTCAGTGGCGATTTGAGCTTTGGGCGTCCGAAGAAGGCGAGCGAACGTGGACCGCTGTTGGTGTCAATACGTCAGGCGTAGCCTGTATTATTTCGGCGGGTAAGCGTTGGGAGGAAATTGGTCTAGGGCGTCGTGTTGACTAATGGAGATGGGTTGAAATGAAGCGCACTGTGCAAGCTGTCAGCAGCGTAGGGGCCGTACTCGGCATCGTGTTCGGCGCATGGTTTGTTGACGACCGCTACGCCAGTGCGGGGCAGCTTGAAAAAGTTATCCAGTCCGTCGAGGCGCTGACCGACCGCATCGACCGTAGCATCATCACTGACCAGATTGACCGTTGGATGCATCAGAAGATCAGCATGGAGGTTCGCTTCGGGTTTGATTGCCGCGATTGCGACCTCGACCAGCGTGCCACCTACGCTCAAATTGTTAGTAAACTAGGGCGGCTACACCGGGAATTGAATTAGCGCTACCTATTATGGCTATTTCCTTGAAGCACGGCGCTCGCGCGCAGGGCTTATCCAACGAAATTATGCTGGCGATAATGGTCGCCGAGGGCATCTTCTCGCGCTGGAACAAGGATGTCGTCATCACGTCAGGCACCGACGGCCCGCACAGCAACCAGTCCCTGCACTACACTGGTCATGCAGTGGATTTAAGGTCACGTCACCTGACCAAAGACCAAAAGAGTGCGGTAACGCACCTACTTAGCGAGGCGCTTGGTGACCAGTACGATGTCGTTGCCGAGCCCGATCACTTTCATGTAGAGTTTGATCCTCGAAAATAGCCCAGGAGGGCTGACCAATGTTTACATCATTTGATAAAGCCATCGCAGCCTTAGTTGGTGCAACCCTGTTCTTCTTATCGGAGGCACTGGGCACGAAACTCACGGTTAGCCCCGATCTTATCCAAGGGCTGGCGGCCCTGCTAACGCCGGTCCTCGTTCTCTTGTGGCCGAATAGGAAATAACATGCCCAAAAATAGACCGTATAAGCTGAAAAACACATCGACGAAGAGGCCGCCGAGAAAAAAGGCACCGCCCTTAAAGAAGGCGCTCGTCGCGCGGCGGCGAGCGGTGCGTACCAAATAGTATGGCCCTCCCCCTGCTTGGTATCCTGAACACCAGCCTTGGGTTGGCGAAGCAGGTCGCCAAGATTGTTCACAACAATAAACTGATGGACGCGGGCGAAGCCCGCGCCATCGTCAAGGGGCTCGAAGACGTGGAGAATCGAATTGAGAATGCACTGGCTCGCGCCGCTGATCTTAGCCACGACGCTAACAGCGTGCGGGGCGACGACGCCAACCGCGATAACGACTACGACGCTTAAGCGCGTCTGTGACAGCGTTTGGCTGCCGATGACGTTCTCAGCCGAGAACGATAGCGCTGTGACTGTTCGCTTGATTCGCGAACACAACGCCCGGCGTGAGGGGTTCTGTGAGTAATGGCTGAGTCTTATAGAGATGAGCAACGTCGCCTCCTCGACGCACTTGTAGAGGAACCGAGCGGGACGCTTGGATTGGGGCAAGACTTAGGACTCGGACGCAGACGCAGGCGGCGGCGGCTTCCGCCAGACCTTGACTTCGATCCAGGTAATCTTCTTCCCTTCGGTTCTACTCCGCCCGCCGGTATGCCTCGGTGGGTTCAGTGGATCATTGATCGAGTAGGTGAACCTATAGATTCACCCATAGTTTCACCTACAGATAGACAGACAGCCGACCGCCTGTCGCAACGGATACCGGACCAAGTTAGAGATAGAATCGCGGCCAGCGGCGGCGACGGGGACTTGGGTCCATACGTCCCCGAACCGAGTAAAACATGGTCTTTTCAACCCCGTATTAATGAGCCTTTTGCTGAGCCTCCTTCTGATGAGGAGTTCCAACGGCGGCTAGCGTTAAGTCACCTGAATGCCATAATACATCCAACAAAGGCGGCAGTCGTTAAGCGGCTCGCTGGGTCTATGCTGGGGTTGGGGCCACTTGGCCAGAAGGCCGTTGACCTATTGCCTCAGCCTTCGTTCACTGACCCTGAAGCGCTTTACCTCCAATCCATAACGGATGCTGCTCAGAAAGATATAGATTGGATGGACGGGCGGCACCATGAAGCAGCGCCCCCGCTTGCATCTGAAATTGAAGCATACCAGAGCGCGCAAGCCGTGCAGGCTGCGGCTGAACAGGCTGCTATGGGAAGGGTTGATCCTGGTCTTCTTGCAGCGGAGGCGCGGGTAGCACCCCCTGTCGCTCCGGCCCCCGCCGTACCCTTCGGCCTGGATTTTACGGCAGTTGACCCTGGTCTTCCCGCCCAGGACTTCGACCCTGAAGTTGCCCTCGCAATCGCAGGCATAACTCCAGAATCATTGGGCATGTGAGTAATGCACGATACCCGGCGGCGTCCTGGGCTTGACCGTAGCGAGGACGAACGTCTAGGGCTGAACTTCCGCTCGCCCTTCACTAGATTGTTTTCGCCACAGGAACTTGAGGCCGCAGGGATCAGGCCCCCTGGCAAAAGCGACACCGACCTGATCCAGCCAGAGGCCACAGCCATAGGTTTTGAGGCGGCGAACCCAGCGAAGTTCGCGGACCTGCGCCGTCTTCAGGAAAGCATTGCGCCGCCCCCAGGCTTTGAGCGAGCGCTCAACCTGCCGATTATGCAGAACCCTGAGACGGGGGAGCAACGCTATACCGTACCGGGCATCCTGCCTGAAACCCTGAGCCATGTGCTGAACCTCGCAGCCACCGGCATCGACCCCATCGGGATGCTGGCTATCTCTGGTGTCGGTGGCGGTGTGACGGCACCGGCCCGGCGAGCCCTACCCAGAGGGCTAGGGCTAGGACTAAAAAAGGAGCGCCGCCTTCTCGACAGACTTATAGATAAGCCGAGCGAGGAGTTAATGGCGACCCAGTTCACCGTCGGGGCTGGGCGCGGCAGAGGTACGGGGGCTGCATCGCTTAGCCTGCAACGCGGTGCCGACATAGACGAGCTTGGGTTCTTCAGCGGGATGCGGCGCGCCGCCGAGGCGATCTCGCAGGAAACGATGACCTCGCAGCAAGCCTACAAGATGTTGTTAAGCGGCGGTGCGAAGCCGGAAGAGATAAAATGGACCGGCACCGATGAGTTTCTCGCTGGCCGCGACAAGGTGACGCGCGAGGAACTGCTCGCCCACATCGACGATAATGTCGTGGATGTGCAGGAGGTGACATTGGCGGGCGAACACGCCAAGTTCGCCGAATGGCAACTCCCCGGCGGTGAGAACTACCGCGAGGTGGTGCTGACGATGCCTATTCGGGGCACCATTGATGGCAAGAACATTGGCGAATGGAATAAAATCAGCGAAACACTTTTGGGAGAAGGGGCGGGTAATTCAAATTCACCACGTCACGCTGAATGGCTCCAGGCGATCAAAAACCGCGATGAATTAACCGAGACGCGAGGCCAGGCATTCACAGGCGGTCACTACGGCGATGTTGCGCCCAACGCCCTAGCCCATGTCCGCATGAACGACCGCACCGGCCCCAACGGCGAGCGCATCCTGCACATCGAGGAAATCCAGAGCGATTGGGCGCAGAAGGCGCGGGGCAGCGGTTTTGCTGACCCAGAACAAGCATTGTCTGCGGCGGAGGCAAAGGAGATGGACAACCTTATCCGCCGCGTTCATATGCCAGGAGGCCCACCCGGCGGCGACCTATCGGTGGCAGAAAATGCACGCATGGGCGCACTCCATGCGCGGAACGAAAGGGCGCTAAGTGGGGTGCCGCGCGGCCCCTTCGTAGGCAGCACCGACAAGTGGACATCCCTAGCCCTCAAGCGACTTATCCGCAAGGCGGTGGACGAGGGCTACGACCGCGTGACCATCACGTCTGGGCAGATACAGGCGGATCGGTACGACCTGTCGAAGCAGATCGATGAACTCATTGTCGAGCGGTCAGGGGACAGGTTTGAGATTTCGGCCACGATGCCGCACGGTGGCGGCACAAATAAGATGGGGTCGTTCGGCGCTGACGAACTCGACAATGTCGTTGGCAAGGATTTGGCGGCAACAATCCGCAAACAAGGGGACGGCGGCGAAGTCTACGACGGCCAAGACCTCAAGGTTGGCGGCGAGGGCATGAAGTATTTCTACGACAATATCATCCCCAAGAACTTGCAGAAGGTGGTCAAGAAGCTGGGTGGCCCCGACGCAGAGGTGGGGACGAGCCGCCTTGATACGGGACGGGCTACCGTTCAGCGTGTCCCGGCAGAAAATATTAATCGGGCAATCGAGCGCGCCCAGGCAGCGGGAGACCATCCCACTGCCGAGCTTCTCCGTAGGGCGCGCGAAGGGCTTGAGCAAGGCGTCCGTCCCCGCAACGCATATAGCGTCCTGACACGAGAAGAACTTGCGGAGTACCTGCCAGAGGCAGTGTCCAGTGGTGGGATGACAGAGGTTTGGTCTATCGACATCACCCCTCGTATGCGCAAAGCAGCTAAGGAGGGGCAGGCCAAGTTCAGCGGCGGCAGCAGAACTTTGGGCCTGGGCTCGCTGGGCTTGCAGCAGGACTTAGGGCTTGGCGAACAAAGGGACTGAGGCCCACTTCTGGGCCAGCCTTCGTAAGCATATACCGACCGCCCATTGGCAGCGCATTGAGTCGCCGACGACCGGCGCAGGCATCCCTGATGTCCACGGATGCTTAGACCGCGTTTCAGCCTGGATCGAGTTGAAGGTCGTAAAGGGCAGGCGCGTACTCCTGACGCCTCAACAGTGCAACTGGCTGACTCGTTACTCTACATATGGTGGGCGGTGCTATGTCGTGGCACAGCATGTTCCATCTGACACTGTGTACGTCTGGGACGGGTCTAGAGCCCGCAGCATCAGGCAACACGGGACGAACGCCAACGGACAAACTGTTACGGGTGACTGGAAAGAATTAGAAAACATCCTTTTTCGCTTGCCATAAGACAAACAACAATATACGTTGTCTGCCTTATGACAGATGGCAAACCTCTTAAATTGTTACTGACCGCCGAGGAAGTCGCTCGAACACTCGGTATAAGCCGGAGAAAAACTTACGCATTGTTGACGGACGGCACCCTTCCAACGATACGGATAGGGGGCTCCGTCCGCGTGCCCTTAGAAAAGTTAAGGGCGTGGGTCGAGGAAAACACAGCATGGACGCGGACGGACACTACGGAACGAAGGCCCGGCGAGAGCTAGAAATATGGCTATGCCGAGGAAAAAGAAAGTTGGCCGTCCGCCGATTCCGCTGAGTGTGCGGAAAAGCGTTTCGATAGGCGTTCGCATCAGAAAATCGCTCAAGCGCAAGCTCCTTATTCATGCCAGACGGAATGGGGTGTCTCTCTCGCATGAGGTGAGCGCAAGGCTTGAGCGCTGGATTGACCACGACTGAAGGGGTTCCAATAGATGGCGACTGTCCAAGGCGTGTCTTACGCCCACATCAATTTTGAAGAATACCAGGAATGGCGGAACAAGACCGTTGTTTATAGTGACACACTAGAAGCAGGCTCTGTCGCTGAAATGAGCTACTTGGCAATGGGTTTGGCCGGTGAACGTGGTGAGACGATTGACGCTATCAAGAAATTGTTACGCGCCCACGGCCCCAGCGCTTCTGTAAGTCTCGTCGTTTCGCAAGGCACCAAGGAGAACATCGTCAACGAGTTGGGGGATGTCATCTGGTACTTTGTCGGCCTGTGCGAAACCCTGGGGATACCCCCGTATGAAGTGTTCGCGGCGAACATCGACAAGTTGATGGACCGCCACGGGATGGGTCTGGAGGAGTACAACTACTCACGGATGGGGTCTGGAGGAGTACAACTCAAAACATGACTGATTGGCAACATCAAACAGACGCCCTTGCGTTCGCCGACGGCAAGCGCGCGATTATGCTGGCGATGGACATGGGCACCGGCAAGTCGAAGGTCGCCGTCGAGCTATGTCTCAGCCGCGTCCACGAGAAAGTGCTAATCGCTGCCCCCCTGTCGGCTCTTGGTGTATGGCCCCGCGAGTTCAACAAATGGGCACCGGAATATCGTGTTGTGGTGCTGGACGGCCCCGTCAAAAAGAAGCAACGTGATGCCGAGGCCGCACTGAAGGTGGCCGAGGCGCGACAAGACCGCATCGTGTTCGTGGTCAACCACGAGAGCCTGTGGCGCGAACCGTTCGGTAGCTGGGCCATCAAGGTTCAGTGGGACGCCATCATTATTGATGAGAGTCACCGAGCCAAGTCTCCCAAGGGACGCTTAAGCAAGTTTCTCGACTTGCTGGCGGCGACCCATGATCGCACTACCCGCCTTATGCTCACCGGCACACCGATGCCGCACAGTCCGCTCGATATATGGGCGCAGTACAGGTTCATCGATGAGCAGATTTTCGGCAAGAGCTTCTGGAAGTTCAAAAACCGCTATGCGGCGATGGGCGGCTACCTAAATAAACAGGTACTTTACTTTAGGAACCAAGATGAAATGCATGAGCGCATGTACCGTCGCGCGTTCCGCGTCACCAAAGATGTCCTGTCGCTGCCCTCAGAAGTCTCGGTGGACCGCAATTTTGAATTGGACAAGCATACGCGGCGGCTTTACGACAGCATGGAATCCGACTTCTATGCTGCGGTTGATACAGGTGAAATCACAGCGTCGAATGCCTTGGTGCAATTGCTGCGACTTCAGCAACTCACTGGCGGACACGTCACCGACGACGACGGCGAGGTCACTCAAACCGGCTCGGCGAAAGCGGGCATCTTAAGTGACATTTTGCAGGACATACCTAACGACGAGCCTATTGTTGTCTTCTGCCGGTTCCGCGCTGACCTCGACACAGCGATCAAAGTCTGTGGTGATGCCGGGCGCAATACTGGGGAAGTCTCTGGCCGACATAAGAATTTAACCGACGGTGCAGAATTTCCGCCTGACCTTGATGCGCTGGTGGTTCAAATGCAGGCTGGCGGCGCTGGCATTGATTTGTCTCGGGCCTCTACAGCTATATATTTCTCCGTCGGATTCTCTTTAGGTGACTACAAGCAGTCTCAGTCGCGGCTTCACCGACCGGGACAACGCAACAACGTCACTTACATTCACCTTGTTGCATCCAACACTGTCGATGAAAAGGTCTACGGCGCGCTAAAGAGACGCGAAAATATTGTTGAGTCTATCTTGAGTGAGCGCAATAATTGAAAGAGAGGACGAAAATGACGAAAGAAAATGATTGGGCCGACTGGGTGGCTAAAAACCCGCTACGAAAGTATCGCATCAACCACCCCGGCAAACACCCGATGACGCAAGTGCGCATCGGAGCCAAGCTCAGGGTGACACCACAGATCGTGCGACTGTGGGAGACCGGCAGCAGCGCTCCGAATAAAAAGAACTCCGCCAAGCTCGCGCGGCTGCTCGGTATGACCGAGGAGAAACTACGAGCGGCTTGGGACCGTTGGCTGTCGAAGTGCCCCGCTTAAGAATCATTCACTTGCCTGATGGGGTCATGCTTCAGCATGACCATCGCCGGGTCTGTCTCAACGTGCCGATGAGACGTTTTGATATCGACGCAGTTGAGCGCTTCCTTAAACGAAAACGCTACCGCTGGGTAGTCGGGAGTAACGGATTATGGACGACATCACCGAAATTCTCTTGGAGAGAAGCCGTCTTGAAATTGAGAAGAAGTCTCTCGAATCTGAGTTGGCCTCAACCAAGGCTAGGATTAAGACGACCGAGGAGCCCATCCTCGATTATTTCCAACGCATAGGCGGCAGCGGTGCGGCCTTCAAAACGGCGACCATGACACTCTATTTGCGGCGCGAGATTTGGCCGGGGCGAGAGGAAGGCGTTGAGGCAGACACAGCCTGTGCGGCGCTAGTGGCCGCCGGTCTAGATGAATTTGCTCAGCCGAGAATGAATGTCCAAGGTCTTCGAGCCTACGCTAGAGAGTTCGAGGACCAGGGCAGCGATCTGCTGACTGAGCATCCGACGCTTCAAGGCGTCATCCGAGTCAACGAGGTTTTCAAAGTTGGAACGAGGAAAAGCGAATGACCCTAGAAGATTATGGCAACAATGAGGCGCAGGCCGTCGCGGTGCAGCAGAAGCACCAGTACGCCGTCGTTAACACTTCGGCGTCTGAAATCACATCCATCCTTCAAGAGAATACGGGCGGTGAGTTAAGCCCGTCTGACTTGGACGTGGTGAAGGTGCCGTCGGGTGGCGACCTGTTCTTCAAGGTGCCGACCCTCGAAGGCGACGTGCCAGTCAACGAAATCGAGGGCGTGCTGGTACATTTTACCCGGCCACGCGTCTACTGGGCTGAAGCCTTCGGCACCGGCAGCAGCGGTACGCCGCCTGACTGCGCTAGCCGCGACGGCGTGACGGGCATCGGGAACCCAGGTGGTGCCTGCTCCGAATGCCCGATGGCTCAATTTGGCACAGCCACCAACGCTGACGGTAGTAAGGGGGCTGGGCAGGCATGTTCGCAACGCCAGAACCTGTTTCTCTTGCGACCCGACGACATTTTGCCTATCGTCGTCGCTGGCCCGCCGACCAGCCTCAAGAATATCAAAAAATATTTACTCCGGTTGGCGTCTTCGCGCGAGCGTTTCTACGGCGTTGTTACCAAGCTCAAACTGGTCAAGGCAACCAGCAAGGGGGGCATCGACTATGCGCAAATTGAGCCGTCGTTTGTGTCGCGCCTTGAAGGTGCCGCCGCCGATGCGATGGCAAGCTACCACGACAACATTGCGCCTATCCTCGACGCCGTGGCTATCGACAACGAATAGCCAGTAAACAGGGGGGTCCGCAGGGATGGGCGGCTCGTTACCTATGCTCACGACGCCGGGGGTCGCGACATGCGCGGACCTCACGCAGTGGGTTGTATGGAAGGCAGTGGATAGGGACGGCAAACTCACAAAGGTGCCGTTCGACCCCAAGACAGGAAGGTTTGCGAAGGTCTCATTAGACTCCACTTGGGGGACGTACCAACAAGCGATGCAGACATGGCAAGAGAACGACATTTACGAGGGGGTTGGTTTTGTTTTAACGAAAGCCGACCCCTTCGTATTTGTAGACCTCGACAAATGCATAGACGACGACGGCACTACGGAGACGTGGGCACAGGACATCATCGACAAACTCAACTCGTGGACGGAAGTTTCTCCAAGTGGGCACGGCTACCACGTCATTGTTGAAGCGGCCATGCCGAGCGGAGGCAACAGGTCTGGTCAGTTTGAGTGCTATTCCCACGGTCGCTATTTTACGGTCACGGGTGACACCTGCGGGGATAAGGATACTATTGCCGAGAGGACGGCTGAACTCGCTGAAATCCACGCTGGGATATTTTCAGGCGATAACCAAGCGCCGAGTGTTGATAAGGCCCCCATTCTAGGCGACAAGCTGTCCGAAGTGTCGGCACAGGTTAGGCCGCTGCTCGATCCGAACGCCGACCCGCCAACCGAGAAGCTCGACAGACTCTTTGAGGTAGCCGATGTCATCAAGAAAACATGGATGCGCAAGCGCCCTGAAAAAAAATGTCAGGACTGGTCAGCGTCGGAGTGGGACCAAAGTTTAACGTCACAACTGGTTAATTCAGGCTGGCCGCTATCCGATGTCATACCAACGCTCATCGCGTTCCGTCGGAGGCACGGCGAAGACCCCAAGCTGCGCGACGATTATTATGCGCGCACTGTGTTGAGAGCGCGCGACAATCAGGACTTCGATGATGCGTTGGTGGCGCTAGAGCCCGAGGCAACTGAGGGCTTGAAACCCGAAGAAGCGCGCGAGCAGATTATCGACGGCCTCACTAAAATTCTGAAAGTGCCCGTAATAAAAGTAATCGAGTTGCCAACAGAGCCGCGCAAGCAATACCAGATTGTTACCGGCAAGGGCAAAATCATAGGCGAAATCAACATGATAACGGACCACGGCGTATTTAAGCGCGCGATGGCCGAGACCACTGGCATCATTATTAAGCGCTTCGCCGCGCACATTTGGGACGGCATCGCCCAGCGACTACTGGACATCAGAGACATCGGAGCCGTCGCCGAGGAAGCGACCGAAGGCGGTCAAGCCCGCCTATGGCTAGAGAGCTTTTTGCAGAGGCATAAGCCTCGGACGGGTGTTGACCCGACCTCTTTAGTGTCGTCGGGCCAGCCCTTTTTCAATTCTGACAGCCTCTATGTACAGGTGACGCCGTTCATCGAACACATAAAGAAATACCACGGTATTGTTGTCACCCCGAAGCGCATGTCCAACATGCTAAAGGAGGCTGGTTGTGATCTGCACCAAAAACGATTCGATGTAGACGGCAGCTTCAAGAAGCGTCGGGTATGGCGTCTCCCACCTGAGTTCGTAATTCTGGCAAAGGGGATACCAGATGATAGCTAGGGTATAGTGACGAGGCGGGGAGCTTGTCACTCCTTTCCTGTGGGCGATGGTGGCAGTCCACAAACCGTAGCTGTCCTGTGCTAACGGGGGCGACCCCGCATCCGTAATCAACGCCCCCGTTGACTCGGCATTATAATCGGCGACAGGCAAAAATTTAGGTCGTAAAGGACAGCAAGCCACCACTTCTGATGACGAACGACAACGAATATCATATTTACGGACCACCCGGCACGGGCAAAACGACCGAGCTTGTCCGTAACATACAACGCGCTTCAGAGAAGCGCGGCCCCGACAGCGTGCTGGTTTGTTCGCACACAAAGGCTGCTGCTACCGAGGTGGCTTCGCGCAATATCTCTGTCAACCCTGACAACGTGGGTACGCTCCACGCAATCTGTTACCGCAAATTCACCCGGCCGGAGGTAGCCGAGAGCCATTCGACCGAGTGGAACGCGCTGCACCCAGGCTGGGCCATCAAGGGCGTGTCCCGCAACGTGGATAATCTGGGTGCCACCGCCGACACCACGACAGGAAGCGGGCTCCTGCAAGAAATTTCGAGCCTGCGCAACCGTATGGTGCCTCGCGAGAATTGGAAGACGAGCATCACTGGATTTGCCAAGGCATGGGAGGCATGGAAACGGTCTAACGGCTATGTAGACTTCACCGACATGATCGAGTTCAACATCGGGAGTAGTCCGCCAGACGGCATCGAGGTCGCCTTCATCGATGAGGCCCAGGATTTCAGTGCGCTGCAATTCGAGTTGGTGCGCCAATGGTTGCCGAGCATGGACCGCGCCATTTTCGTCGGCGACGACGACCAGAGCATTTTTGGATTTTCAGGGGCTGACCCCGAGAACCTCATTTCCAGAGATATCCCAAGCAAAAACCGGCGTGTTCTTACTCAGAGTTATCGTGTGCCCAAAAATATCCATCGTGTTGCTGATCGCTTTATCCAGAGATGCTCGCGCAGACTGGACAAAAAGTACCTGCCTCGTGAAGGCGACGACGGTGAGGTTGTCCACTCGACGGATGGAGATTGGCGCAAGCCCAGCGCCATCGCCGACCAGATCGAACATGAGCGCCGGGGGCGAGAAGTAGACGGGCAGACAACGATGATTCTGGCCTCATGCGATTACATGTTAAGACCTCTGCTGGCCGAACTCCGAATGCGAGGCATCGCATTTCATAATCCCTACCGCCCGGCCAACGGTTCGTGGAACCCCCTGAAGTCGGGCGAAGGCTCGACGGTTAACAGAATGCTCGCGTTTCTTAAAAAGACGCGGCGATACCCTGGCTGGACCTGGGTGGACATGAACTCCTGGGTTGGGATTATCAATACGTCGGGGGTTATTAAGCGCGGAATGAAAAAAATCATTGAGGAGCGTGCGGCACAGCCGGGTAAGCACACCGAGTTAGGTTCCGAGGGGTGGGAAGAGGTCTTCGAGCCCGACATCCTGTCAGCGGTGGTCCAGCAAAATGTTGGCTGGCTTCAAGCGCGGGCGACGCCCCAGCGACGCAAGGGCATGGAATTGCCCATGCAGATATACAGGCGTGGCGGCCAAGAGTTGCTGAAGCTGAAGCCAGAAATTATCGTCGGCACAATCCACAGTGTGAAGGGCGGCGAAGCCGACAGCGTTTATCTGTTTCCTGATTTATCGTTACAGGGCGGCGAGCAGTGGATACGCCGAGGGCCTCGCCGAGACAGCGTGCTAAGATGTTTCTATGTCGGGATGACCCGAGCGCGCCATAGGCTGACCATATTGCAGCCTGCCGATGGGGGGATTTTTGTTGAATAGGTTTGACAACAGCAACAACAATAGCTATGTTGGTGGAGTGAAGGGAGTATTATCACATGACCAAACACACCCCCGGTCCCTGGGCGCAGCCGGAAATCAAGCGCGCCCACAACCGTTGGCACGTCGAAGGCGGTGGGCGGCTGGTCGCGGCGGCGGGAGGGCCACAGTTTGCAATCCCTGCCGACGAGGCCGATGCTAACGCACGCCTAATTGCCGTTGGACCCGTCTTGGACGATCTGGTCCGGCGCGTGGTCCGCGCAATCGACGACTCCACAATAGAGAATGTCGATGGCTCGTCGGGTGTTAATCCCGAGTCGTTTTTCGAACATGACGATCTTAGCAACTGGCTGCCCGAAGCTCGCGCCGCCATTGCCAAGGCGACTAGATAGCGCGTCGGGCCTCCCACCGAAGCGCGCACGGCGGGAAACCGCCGTTGCCCCGCGAGGCTTCCTCCCCATCAGAGCCTCGCGGGGCACCCATCACTGGAGGTAGAATACTTAGTCACAATGATTAAATCCGAAGGGTGGTTCAACAAGTGGACCGTAGGCGGCGCTGGCCTGGGTGGAATGCTCCGCGAGGCGCGCCTCAGCAAAACAGGACCGGCCTGGACTGAAGCCCTCGGTAGGAGCGGACGGCCCGCGCGTTTTTACAGGACGCACGAGGTCATGGCATGGAAGGGTGGGGCTGGGCTTGTCCGAAAACCGCGCAAGAAATTCGGATACGCGCCAGATCTTGATCTTCCCATCGGTGAAATTGGGGCGCTAAAACGGACAATCGAGGAACTAAAGCTGAAGCTTGCTGAGGTGGAGAGCGACCGGCGTGAGTTGCACCGGAAAATTCAACGGTACGACTGCGGTCCAGACGCCCTCGGGCTGCTGTCCAAGGGCGAAATCTTGTCGATGGCGCGCCCTCAACGGAAGCAGTGCGGCGTCTACTTTCTGATCGAAAACAACGACATCGTCTACGTCGGGCAGTCCACCAACATTGATGCGCGCGTAGCGTCACATCACGGAACCAAGGCGTTCAGTTACGTTGCCCACGTCGAGTGCCCGCAAAACCATCTCAACCCTTTGGAGGCCCTGTATATCAGCAAGTTTAGCCCTCCGTTGAATGGGAGGGGCGGTGGACAAGGCCAGGACGAAACCGCTGCCATCGAATACGAACTGCTGTTAGGAAAGGATTGGCGGACATGACAGTGCTCAGTGGTCAGGCCATCGCGCCGTTCAGTGGACCGGAGAAATTTGATTGGTTTGACAAGCGAAATAGCGGGGAGTCTGGACTCCTAGTTGGGTGACAAGGCAGCCCATAAAGACAAGCCGTTCCTGTGCAGATATGGGCACCCCCGTGAATAATCATGTGCCGATACCAACGCATCAAACCGTTCCCAGGCTCAGTAATTGGACAAGAGCGCTAAGGACGGCAGCCAATCGGAGGCACCACAATGCTTTTATGTAAAGACTGCAAGCACATCGAGCTTGCCGGGCCTTTCGTCACAACAGACGACCCGTATTTTCTTGCCAAGTGTGGGCACGAATATACCACGACAAAATCAACAGACCCGGTAACAGGCGAGCGATCGACCAGAAAACTTTGTGCCAAAGACGCCCGCGTCATTGGGCTGGCGTGTGGCCTGGACGCGAAGCTGTTTGAACCATCGGAGGCACCGTAATCGGAGGCACCGTAATATAATCGGAGGCATCGTAATCGGAGGCACCGCAATTCTTTTGCGGTGCCTTTTTTTGTTGGTGCGCCTGCCGCGCCCGCCGGTCGCGCCGCGCCGCCGTCCGCCGACCGGAAAAGATCGGATTTTATATAAAAACGGCTGGTTTTTTGCTTAAATCGGGCGGACGGATACGCGAACAACAACAACAAAATGCAACCGCGTGGGAAGCCTGTCAGCGCGTTCTTCCCAATAATAGGCCCTGGAGTACCTAAAACAAAAACAAACGCGTAAACGCCGGAAAGGCGCGGTTTGCTTGGCTTTCCGGCCCTGGCGGTCTCCGGCCCTGGCGGTCTCCGGCCCCCGGCCC
>Ga0114899_1000843_pt1 | contig 19899 bp, 32 predicted proteins | sample MalvireepMed_215_FD_83497 | JGI IMG/M metagenome (GOLD analysis project Ga0114899, IMG submission 83497) | Marine viral communities from the Global Malaspina Expedition - Malaspina viral metaG DeepMed_215 | ecosystem: Environmental > Aquatic > Marine > Oceanic | place: Mediterranean Sea...
AGTCACAGTTGGGAATTCGAGACTATAATAGACTTCAAGGTGGAGATAGGTACTTTCTTCTCTGATTGGGAGAGAGTGGGTAGTGAAAGAGAATGGGAGGAGTGTGAATTTCATGACGAGTGGTGATAGTAGAGAAGGGTTAATCCCTACTAAGTCTAACATCTACTCCTCTATCCTATCCTGGGACAAAGGGTTGTTAACAGGCAAGGATAGACAGGAGCTAGTTGATCATCTCTATAACAATAGGATGATGGTGGTTCATGGGAGAGTAGCGTGGTTAGTATCTACCGTTAGTGATCTTCTCACACGAATGGCAAACACATATCCCTCTGCTCCTGAGACTCTATTGATAGATAGAGTAGACAAATCCTTAGAGAAAGTTAAGGAGATCATCAGTCAGTCATGACTACAGAAAAACTCAACCCCTTCCAAGATACAATAATCAAAGCTACAGGAGAAGTAGAGGCTATCTCCCCAGGGGATGATCGTAATACCTATACTCTAGAGGAGATGCAAAAGGTAGTAGGAGGGTTGATAGAGATAGTTAACTTTCCGAATCAACCTGTGTTGATGGTAGTGAATGAGGAGGGGTTGATTCATAGACTCCCTGCTAACCAAAGGGCTAGCATGTTAGCAGAGAGGGTGATAGTAGGAGATGTGTTACTGTGTGGGGTGGATAGATTAGCAGACGATGACGATTCTGATCTAGAGAATACCATAGAAACTACTGAGAAGTCAGAATCTACTGATGACGATGGTATCCACCAACTCTGCAAGTGTAGTGAAGCGTTGATACAGATCGGAGAAGGAGGCATCTCAGACTTCTATCTCTGTCATTCATGTGGAAGACTTATGGTCTATCTTAAAGACAACGAGAACTTCTACTGGTTTAAGGGAGAGGATTAGTTTCACTAACTCAGTTCTTCATCGTCTGTAGATAAGACTCTACCTGCCTTGACATTCTAGATAGTAGATGATAGTATTTAAGTATCTTAAATCACTCCCATAGGGAGAAGGAGGAATCTGATGGCGGCAGAAGCTAAGACGGAAAAGATCACGGTGATGGTGGACGGGCAGGAGATGGAGCTAGATGTCTCGCCGCGTTATGCGGCTCAGACACAGGGCCTCATCGAAGCTCAGAAGCAAGCGGCCTTCAAAGAGACGAGGGATGCCTTCACTGAGGAGGCAGTCCAGGCCGTAGAGGGTGCGATCACGGACGAGCAGGTCTCTGCCCTGAGCGACATGGCCCTGATCGTCTACGTGGGGACTGATGCTGACCCTGTGCTGACCGAAGCCTCTAAGGTGGTAGTCAAGCAGAGGGCTCCGAAGGCGAAGGCTGCGGAGAAAGCAGCTTAGAGGGTAGCATCGTCTGAAAACCTAAGCCTGCGCGGAAGATAAGAGAGGTGGTAGAAATACTACCTCTCTTTTTTTAGGTGTCTATAAGCGGATAGGTGACTTGACAACTGCAACCGATAGGTGTATGATATACACGTGGCTGGCTCCTCAAGGATGCATCTTTAGACTTTAAGAGTCGCTATCGTCTCTTGGTCTAAGAGGAGCCAGTCACTTCATCTAAAATAGAAAGGGCTCACCCACCCTTGAGACCTACTTCCTTAGACACTGTTATCGGCCAAACAGCCACAGTAGCTCTACTAAAGCAATCAGTAACTACTAGTCGGCAGCGTAATACCCCTCTCGGTCATATCCTTCTAGAAGGGCCTACAGGCACAGGCAAGACAAGTATTGCTGAGGCTGTAGCGAATGAGCTAGAGGGGAATTTCGTTTCTCAGGTAGCCACCTATCTCTCCAATCCCTACGAACTCTCCGGTCTGATTGTCTCCTCTTCTACCCCTCTAGTATTCTTTATTGATGAAATCCACTCCTTAAAGAAGCCATGTCAGGAAGCATTGTTTAGAGCGATGGAAGACTGGCAGGTAGCTTATAAGAGCAAGTGGAGTCGTACTCCTACTATGGTTAAGGTAGAGCCGTTTACTTTGATTGGGGCAAGTACTGAGGTAGGGAAGTTAGCTGCTCCGTTCATAGGTAGATTCAAATACTACCTTACTCTAGATGAATACACAGAGAGAGAAGTTATTGAGATCATTCAGTTGGGGATAGGAGACATAACGATAGCTGAAGACGCTCTCTCTGCCCTAGTCTCTGCTTCTCGTCTTAACCCCCGCCGTGCAGTCCATCTCCTCTCTCATTGTCAGGATTTACCCACTCAGCATATCACTAAGGAAGATGTTAAGGGTGTGTTGGAGTCGTTAGGTATCTCTCCTAATGGTATGACTAAACAAGACAGAAAGTTGCTATCTTGTCTAGTGGAGAACTTTGGTGGTGGGCCTGTAGGATTGCAGTCACTCAGCCTTGCATCTATGATTGACAAAGATACTATCAGGAATAGCATTGAACCTTTTCTAGCTAGACTAGGGCTGCTAGAATTCACCCCTAAAGGTAGAAAGATTCCTGATTCGGCATTGATGTCTAATGGAGCATGAGAAGAAACTCTGGACTCCTCCAGTCTGTTACCTCTGTAAGATACACAGGGGTCATCTGTTCAAGCACTCAGTATATGAGTGCCTAGACCCTCAATGTGACTGTAGACCACTATGTACCTGCTGTGGAGAGTACATAACTAGGGTAGTACATGAGATGACTGTTCTCGGACGCAACTGATTGTCACCCCTCTCTAACGCAGAGAAGTCTAGACGCTACCGTAAACGCCATCCTGAGATGGCTAACCGAACCACCTCTGCACGACAGCATAAACAACGACATGGAGACTATAAGAAAAAATCTCAGTGTGATAGATGTATATCTAGCCGGAATCTACTCATCCACCACACTGAGTATAGAACATGCGATGACTGTAAACCTAGAGGGGATGGGAGAGGGTACTGTAGACGTGATGGACATCACTCTACCCTATGTAAATCATGTCACATGAAAGAGCACAATCAACACAACGGTCAGCACAGAAGAGGGAGAAAGTTCGAGCAGGTAATATGGGACGAGAACCTACCCCTTCACCTGGGAAGGTAGGGTTTGTGAGGATGGGTGAATCAGTGATTGTATGCAGATGGTGTGAGCTTAGAGTTCCTATCAAGTCTGAGAAAGATCATGTGTTTAGCTGTGTGAAGCATCCTATGAGGGTAGTGGAAAGGCAACTAGATGCCCTTCTAGATATGGTAGAGTCACATAGCATCTCTCATGACTCAGGGGGTCAGCTTACGACTCTAGTCGGACGAATCAAGTCAGGACAGATAGTCTAATGGCAACCTCCCCTATCATCCGCAAGACTCCTACCATGAAGCTCAAAGAGCTAGAATATGGCAAAGAGATTGATACTCTGATGCTCGACGCACTACGTGAGAGTAGTGGTGAGTATCGTACTGCGGCTAATAGCATAGGCATCTCACCTGCTGCATTTACTAGATGGATAGTAGAGCTAGGTCTCACTACTGCATCTAAAGAGATACGAGAGAAGAATGATCTAGCTCCTACCCCTAACGAATCTCTAGAGAAACCAGACGACTTGACATCCCTCTCTGTTGACCCTAAGTTTCTAGGCCCCTGTACTCACTGTGAGATAATACTCACTGAGTTAGATAAGTCTCTACGGTTAGTTGATCTGACTAAGACCGATTCAGGCTACAGTCTCATCGTTAGAGACAAGTCTGAAGTACGCCATGCCTTCCCTATAGATCGAGATGGGTTGAGGGTAGCATTTCAGAGAGAGTAGGGTAGTTTGTACTACAGAGTGAAGTTGGTTTGTAGTACAGAATCACCCCCATTTCTACTTCTCTTATCACGAGATCAAAATGAAAAACGGTACACTCCCCTCTCCTCTTATTATATGTAAACAGGTAATTGTATTTCATTTTTTTCAGGTTCATTTTCCTGCCATACATCCTTACAATGAGAACTGCAAGTTTGGACAAATTCGATTACTAGTGTAGTACAAAATGGTCAGTGAACGCAGAAAACAGAGAATCTTCCAAGCCAGACAGCGGGCTATTGGATTCATAGAGAGTGAGAGAGTAGTTAGGGAAATAGTAGAGGAGATGTCTAAGCTCCAAGAGGAGAAAGACATCCTTACTGCTGAGATCAAAGCCATACGACGGAAAACTAAATCAGAGATTCTATCTCGACAGAGTCGAGTATCTGAGATAGAGAGTAGGGTTGATGATCATAAGTCTGATCTAGATGGACTACTCTCTTCTAACTTCTGTAATATACGAGAGGCTCAAGATATTTCAGGGCAGACGTATCAAGGTATAGTAAGAAGAGTTAGTTCGGGTAGACTCGCAGCAGTACAGCTTGCAGGAGTCTGGTACTATGTCCGAAGTGAAATAGAAGAATTAGCTCTTGAAGTCATACCAACTGATTTCTAGTTTCTTAGGAGACATTTATGTCAACAGGTAGTTCAGGTGGGTTTGATTGGGGGGCAGATGAGTCTGAGTTTCCTAGTGCAGAGATTGATCCCTGGGATTTTTGGACTAACCCATCTAATGATATGGGTGACAGCGAAACAGTACAGGTTAGGGTAGACCCTGAGTTAGCACGGAGGGTTGACGAGACGATACAGTTAGGGAAAGAGAAGGGTGTTCCTCTTAAGACTAGGAGTGATTTTGTCAGGTTCGCTATTAGAAAGCAAATAGAGGTGTTAGCAGCACATATAGGGATTATAGATGAAGGTGTTGCTCATTGGCTATTACTAGAGAAAGAGGCTAGTAAGGTAGCGTATGAGAGTGGTCAGCTAGCTAAGGTCAAGGAGACGATCAGATCACTCCAAGCAGGGTTGAGTGTTCTTACTTCTGAGAATAGAGGAGATTGGGAAGAGGCGAAGAGTAGGATAGTAGGATTTCTAGTACCTATACAGAAGATGTCAGGAGAGAATGATTTCCTGATGAAGCTGTATATAAGGGAGTTGTTTAGCTACCCTCCGTTTCAGACTACCTTAGAGAAGATAGAAGGGGCGGGGGTTAGTGTGGGGCCGGTGATTGGTAATGCGAAGAAAGCGTTTAAGAGGATAGTGGAGAAGTAATGACTTCTATCCCTGAACCCAAAGAACTCAAGCTCAACTTCCCCTCATGGCGTGATGGGCAGATTAAAGCTATTGAGTGGCTAGAGAGTGAAGACTGGCTCAATGATATCCAGAAGGATGAGAGAGATATTAAAGCTCTCGAAGCTCCAACTGGAACAGGGAAGACAGGTATTATATTAGCTCTAGCCAAGCTCAATCCTGATCTGAGATTCCTTATCCTCTGCGCTACTAAGCTTGAACAAGAGCAGTACGGAAAGAATCTCACCAGTAGTGAAGGGGTTATCTCTATCAAAGGGATGAACAACTATCATTGTATGATCAAGCATCCTAGTGTTGAGGAGGAGATAGTTAATGGGAGTGGGGAGGATGTTGAGTGTAGTGATAACCAGTGCTGGATGGTTCATGTAGATGAAGCACCGTGTAGAGTAGAAGGAAAGGGTAAGTTTGACTGCCCACAGAAAGCTATCTGCCCTTACTTTGCAGATCGAGCTAGAGCACGACAAGAGCAATCTGTAGTGACGAATTACTCTATGGGTCTATCGATGCTCAACTACACAGAGGGGCTGCTAGGGGAATTCGATGTGATAGTAGAGGATGAGGGTCATGTACTGGATGAGATGCTTGAGAACTTCATCGCAGTGAAGTTGTCTAGGAGGGTAGTGAAGAGGATTTTCCAGATCGACCTTCCTAGATTCTCTGAAGGTGGGGATATACCTAGATGGGCTTCATGGGTGCGTGACTGGGAGAATGAGATAGCTGCTATCGCTAACAGCTATCAAGAGGTTGACCCTAGCCTCATGACGAAGAGTGAGCTTAGAGACGCCCTTACTGCTCAAAGATACGCAGATGCATTCAGTAGGGTAGAGGGTATGGATTATGAGTGGGTAGTAGAGGAGACGAACAGGGGTGAGAATTATGAGTTTAAGCCTGTATGGGTGACTGATGACAGTGAAAAGGTGTTGTTTGAACATGCTCCTCGTCACATCATCATGTCAGGGACTATCCCCTCTAGTATCGAGCTTGGTGCGAAAGTAGGGTTGACTAATGCTGATTTCTCGTTTTTCAGACTACCTTATACTTTTCCACCTGAGAATAGGCAGATCATCCTCAAGCCAAGCGTGTCGCTTAAGCGCAGTGATCTTCATGCCAATTTGCCTGTTCTGGTCGATAAGGTAGATGAGGTACTTGAGGAGAATTTATTCAAGAAGATACTTATACACGCCAAGACATATGAGATCGCACAGTATATAGTAGAGGCGAGTGACTACTCTGACTATATGATGACTCATAGGTCTCAGGATAGGATAGTTGTGTTAGAAGAGTTTAAGGCGGCTGAAGCACCATGTATACTTGTGTCACCTTCTTTTGACAAAGCTGTTGATCTACCAGGAGATGAGTGTGAGCTAATCATCATAGTTAAGGTACCATATCCGTATCTAGGTTCAAAGGTAATGTCACAGAGAGCGAAGAAGAATAGGAAATACTACATTCACGAAACTCTAATGACCATCATACAGATGGCAGGAAGGGGGGTTAGGAGTGAGGTAGATGTTTGTCCGACAATCATCTTGGATAAACTCGGCCCAACATTCTTTAAGCAGGCAAGGAAGATGATTCCTGCTGGAATTAAAGAAGCGATAGTAGAGGATAAGTAATTCAGCCTGAAGGAGAAAAGAGTAGTGACTACTAAGTCGAAGAAGAACAGAGGGTTTAGTTGGGGAGACCCAGCAGAAGATTTCCCCACAGGGTTGTTCGATGACTTTGACGGGGTACTTGAGACCGTCGAATACGAAGAGGGAGACTTCGGGATACAGGTACACATAGTCATACGACCAGAAGAGTATGAGTATGACGCCCGTGGTCAGGACTACGACCCTGATAGTGATGACGGTCTCCCTCAACAGTGGTATGGGATGGGACAGGTAGAGGGGGAGATAGATGAGGATGGGCTTGGAGGAGACTTCAATAGCGCACCTCAGAAGCAAACCCGTGCTGTAAAGTTCATCTTGGCTGCCCGTGAGAAAGGCAAGGTCAAGATGAGAGATACGTCCCTCAAGCCTCTTCAGGGTGCGAAGCTGCACTGGAAGTCTAAGGCTGAGGGATGGACTAACCCCGACACCAAAGAGAAGGGGAGTAGTGACGTGCTTTACCCTGTAGGGAAGTACGTCGGGAGTGCAGTGTTTGGGCAGAGTGAGAGTACTAGGAAGAAGTCAAGGGATAGTGGTCGGGATGAGGATGACGATGAGGATGATGACGACGATGAGGAAGAGGAGGAAGAGGCTCCTACTAGGAGAGGTAGGAGAGGTAGTAGTAGAAGTAGTGGGAGAGCATCCTCTCGTCGGGATAGTAGTGATGACGATGAGGATAGTGATGATAGCAGCGATAGTAGTGATGATGATAGTGGAGATGATGACGATGAGATCACCGAGGAAGCTGCTATCGAGATCATAGCTCAGATCGTAGAGGATGAGGGGGGAATCAAGAGGAGTAGGTTAGGGACTGAGCTTATGAAGCTCACAGACGATCACCCCGAAGAATTGTTGACACTGGCTGCTAAAAGGAGCACGATCAAAGCAGCAGTAGATGCTGGCAGGATAGTAGATAGTAAGGGAACGTTGTCGTTAGCAGAGGAGGAATAGGGTAGAGAGTAGAAAGTAGTTTCACTGCGGAGATGTTGGTAGCATCTGGTAAGGTTAGTGAATTCGCGTGTCTCACTGAAGAAGTGAGGTATGACAGCTAACTTAATTGCCACTGATCATACGGGAGCAGAGTGGGGAATCCTGCCCGCAGTAAAGACAACAATAAACCCCTTAGTCCCACTTTCGGGGGTGCCTGGGCGCACTGTGGGAATCCGAGTTGACTTGTCCTCGGACGCGTCACCCCAAAGCACACCTTTGGGCTCTAGCAGGCACCCTATAGGTAATTTAATGCAGTCATCTATAATTCGTCATATAACTTCATCTGAATTCAATTCCATCAGTAGGTATAGACGACCTACTGAGGAAGAGAGTGCTCTTCTATCTCTAGAGGTAGGGGAAGGTGTAGTGTTGAGTCATAGGAATGAGAGATGCGGGAAGATAGTAGAAGGTACGTCTTGTAGGTTGGTAGGGATAGTGTTTAGATTGAATCGGAAGTACGGTCGGCAGTGGAAGACCAAGCATACTAGTGATGGAGATGTAGCAGTAGTGAAGATTCAATGACTATAGAGAGTAATAGGGGAGCAGGTAGTATGCGTATCTGCACTCCTGGTGAAGACACCAATCACCATTGGAAGATCGACAGCCCTAGTGGCAGTGAGACTACTATGGGTGTTTGTGAGAGATGTGGGGAGAGAAAAGAGTTCTCTATAGTGGGGAAACATGATGGGGCATGGGTCAAGGGTAAGGGACGGTCATGAGTAAATTAGAAGCGAACCTAAAGATTAAAATAGTATTTGATGATGGCTCTGAGCATGATGTCTCAGATTATTATTTTGATGCTTTACAGCCACATGAGAGCACACTATCCCACCCAGGGGTTGTAGTACGGAAAGTACCTCTAAAAGTTTATCAAGGGTATAAATACACCCCTAAACTACTAGACGATGATCATGATTGCCCTGAGTGTAAATTCTATCATGCCCAACATCACTCGTGATCTAGAAGGTGAAGAGGAGTGGGCTGATGCACTCATACAACGATATGAGGAAGAAGCTCCGAGAACAGGTAATCATGTCTCTGATTATACCCTTTGCTTACTTCAATCAGTGCTGTCAAGAGAGTATGCACCTGAGTGGAATCTTACGACATTATTCAGGTTTACCCTCGGCAAAGCATTCGAGAAGGCATTCTTCAATCTCATCATCCCAGAAGCAACTGAAGAGTTAGAAGTGGTCAAGGATGATATAGAAGGGCATATTGACTTTGGACACAACCCATATGACTTTGAGTGCAAATTCACTTCATCCTGGGAGAAAGATGATCCTAACGAATTCTTCGAGGGTAAGTCCTACTGGCTGGAGCAAGGTGGTGCTTATGCTATTATGCGGGATAGAAGAGTGTCTATTTTTGCGGTACTTCATATCCTCCCAATTCCACATCTAGTAAGGTATAAGATTGAGTGGGATAGGAGAGAGCTTCAGGATAACTGGGATAGAATACTAGCACGAAAGAAGTACGTAGATAAACAGTTAAAGGCTGGCAAGCTTCCTGACCCTACACCTTTGAACTGGCTATGTAACAACTGTCAGGTGAAGTATGTGTGTCCTAAGTGGAGATAGGAGATAGAGTAGAATGGCTGCAGGTAAGAATAATAGATATGACGGTAAGAGTATTAAGGGTCTAATGTCTGGTGCTGATTATCTAGACACTAGAGACCTATCTATCTTTTCCCTATGGGCAGAGACAGGGCTAGGGAAGAGTAGATTTATCCTAACCGCCCCCCCTCCTGTATACTTCCTCTCCTTTGAACCTGATGGGCCACTACACGCCATTAAGGCTGCAATAGATGAGGGGATAATTGAATCGAGTGATCTGTTCGTTGATGAGATCATCAAGAATGCACTAGGGGATGATGCTCCTCTGATCAGGACTCTAGAGGAAGAGGAGCTTATCTACGAATACGCAAAGGAAAGGATGAGTTGGATACTCCAGAATGGAGAACAGGGTGGTACGATAGGGATAGATACAGGTACTACCTTTAGTCAGTGTCTAACTGAAGTCGAGATGGAAGATATCATAGCTAAACGTGATAGACAAGGGAAGAGCTTGTATCCTTTCGACTATCAGTACGCCAACAAAGCTATGAAGGGAGTCATTGAGAGGCTGAGAGCAGGTGGGTTCAATGTCATTATCACTCATCATGCTAATCCAAGCTATAATGCTAAAGGTCAAAAGCTAAAGAACAAATGGGAATATCAGGGGAATAATTCTCTACCTAAGTGGGTTGACGTGCAGTTTAGATTACAAGGGAAGCTTGTAGAAGTAGAAGAGAGCGGAGAGAAAATAGAGCGTTTTCAGAGATGGGCAACACTTGAGAAAGTTAGGCAAGATATGGAGCTAGTAGGGGAAGAAGTAGACGACCCTACCTTTGACTCAATACTCGATGGTATAGATGAGATGTCGAGGAAGAGAAAAGTCGATCGAAAGGCTCTAAGGTAGGGTAGATAGTAGATGTTTAGAATCGACACGAATGAGACCATAACAAAGAAGAGAAGGATAGGTAAGGAGATGTTGCCTTACCTAGAATCAGCCACCTCTGTGATACCTGAGCAGCTAGAGGTAGGGGACTTGTCCTTTCTAGGGAGGAATGTAGAGGGGAGACTTGAGTTAGAGATAGGAGTAGAGTTCAAGTCTCTACCTCGTGATCTAGTAGCGAGTTTACGTGATGGGAGATTGATCTCTCAGCTTATACGCATGGTTAATCACTATGATCTGTCTTATCTACTCCTAGTTGGCCCTAAGCTGAGAACTAACTTTGAATCTGGAAAGCTACAGGAGAAACGGAAGAAGGGTGGTAAGATGAAATGGATAGACACACCCTTCTCCTATCACTACTTGAATTCTACCCTAGCTAGGTTTGAAGCTAGTGGAGGATTGATCAGACAGAGTAATGACATTCGAGAGGCTGCTGCATTTCTACTATCTCTACGTCGGTATTGGCATAAGAGACGTAAAGAGGGTAGTGATGGGGTAGTGTTTGTAAAGAAGAGATACAAGCCGCTTGATTGGAGGATGATGGAGAATCCTCTGGCTGAGATATATGAGCGGATGGGGATAGGTATTAAGAAGGCATTGGTGTTAGCTGAATGGTGTCCGACAATAGGTGAGTTAGTAAGTGCTACAGATGATGAGCTACTATCCCTTCCTGAATTTGGGAAAGGTACAGTAGCTAAAATCAGGAGGGCTGTCAGTGAAGGGTACGATAGTTAGAGTACAGAGGGGTGAGCTTGAGAAGCATCAAGACCTCCTTGAAGCTATTTTCAAATTCCTTAAAGCTACAGATGAAGCTCAGGCGGCCTTAGAGTTGTCACCTCATGTGAGGTTTAGCCCTCTTACTACTCAAACTGAGAGAGGGTTACAAAGAGTAATAGAGATGCTGAAGGTAGAGGAAGACCGTGGTATCTAAGGTAGAGAGGAAAGCTGAAGAGAAGGCACGTGAGAAGGGGCCGTGTCCATGTCAGCAACAGCCTTGCGTGGCGTGCCTTTCGGAGCCGTCTCACGGGCTAGCTATCATTCACTCTAAGGGCTGTGAGTGCAACGGCACCGGCCAAGTAGACCTATACCCCAAGCTCTTGCGGGCTTGCCCAGGAGACCCCGATGGGCGGGCCTATCCAGAACGCGCTGTTTACCTTGAGGACAACACGACGCCGCTTTACGTGTGTGGGCTATGCTCAGGCACCGGCAAGGTTGTCGTGTGGGAGCCGCTAGCGCTGCTGGGGTATCTGATGCAGGAGCATGGGCTCTTTGAGTTGGGTCAAGCGGAGGGGGCCTACTTCGTGCAAATCGACAGCATGGAGCAAGTATTGACCGAAGGCAATGCCGACCCTGACGTGCTAGCCGAAGACCCCGACCTGCTCACGGCACTCATGAAAGCCTTTGGAGGTGAGTGATTGAGATTGCCAGACGTGAGCGGGCCGCGATGGAACACATGGTACTTCGGAGCTCACTGGTGGAGCGACCCAGTTTCAGGCTTCTTCGCAATTGACCTGGGGCCTTGGTGTGTCTCTTGGAGCGTAGAATGACCCCCCGACGAGATTAGGGCTGCCACAGCATGCGTTTGTGGGCATAGTGAGTCAGACCATACGCCTAAAGGGCCTTGTTGGTGGGCTCCCCATCCACATGCTGATTGGTGCCATTGTCTCAGATACAGGAGAGCAAGTTGACTAACCCACGGCAAATGACAGAGGACGAGGCGAAGGTGGCGCTGGTTGAGTTGCCGTGTCGGTGTAGGCAGGGCGAGATAGTAGCTTCGCATATTAAGCCAGGACAGGGCTGGCAATGTGATGACTGCGCTCGCACCGGGCGGCGTTACCCGACGCTGTCAGAGCCGTGCGACCAAATCGAGGCGTACAGCACGCCGGGAGCCCATGAGGAACACTGCTACACCTGCGACGGCACCAAGCGCGTCCCATCTGTTGAGTTAGAGAAGGTGATGGCGGCTGGCATGATTGCAGTAAGACCGCACCAGGACTCAGAGACATTAGAGTTTACGGGATGGGAAGCCCGCAGCGCACTAACGCAGTCTCGTGCATGGCCTGGCGGCAAAACCCCACTACACGCAGCCTGTCTGGCGCTGCTACTGGCTCATGGAGAGGGGAGAGTAATATATGAATAGAGAGCAAAGACGTAGACTTTCCTTCGGTAAGAACAAACATCCCCTCAGACGAACTATGTTCATGATAGGACAGAGAGCAGGTCAACCCTCTCCCTCTGTGTCTGATCGTCCATCAGAGGATGAAGTTATCATCTTCTCCTGTCCAGAAGCTGACATCTCCATTCCTTGGCCTAAAGGGATGACAGGGCCAGAGGCGGTCAATGAATGGAAGAGAAGGTTTGTTGAAGAGGTTGGAGGGAAAGTAGTTGAGATGAAGAGGAGAAGGCAGATAGATGAACGATTATAGTAGAGTTGTAGTTTGGAAGATTTGGTATGCAGATAGCTATGATATCAAGACATTCTCCTCTGCTGAGGGTAGTTGGGATGAAGCACCCAGTGAAGGTGTGATGGTAGTTATGACGTATCTTGCTGATCATACTACCCATAAAGATGCTAAGGGTAGGACTAGTAGGATACAGCAGACAGGTGGTGATTGGTACTTCAGTGATGGAGATCAACTATTCGGGTATAATAAGGATAGTAGAGAGGATAATAAAAAGAGATACCCTCAGTGTAGCTTCAAGAGGGGGGTATGGGGAAGTGTAGAGGAGTATAGAAGGAAGAGTCAGATGGCAGTTGATGATTATGGAGTAGGGTGGTTGGGTTATTAACCATGAGAAAACGAGTTAACGGTTCTCTTCCTCCTATAGCCAAGAAGACTGACCCTACTACAAGTCATAAGGGTGCTCGTTCTGTAACTAGAAGCGGGAGGAGAATAAATCAGATTTCCTTTTGCCTTAGACTGGTGATAAACAATCCTGGTTCAATATGTGATGAGCTAGGAGAGATATCAGGGTTGGGTTACAGAAAGGTATCTAAACGTCTATCTGATCTAAAAAACTTAGGTCTGATTGAACAATGTGGAGAGAGGCAATCATTAGAGTCTAATCACTCTCAGCTACGATGGTGGCCTGCAGGACAAGTACCTAAGAAAGTGAGAGTTAAATGGTCGAAGTAGATACTATCACTACTGATCAAGACTCCCCCTCTTATCTCCTTCAGCAACTTCGTCTCTCCATTCTCTCCTGCTCTACATGCGGGGATACATCAGAGAAGGTAGTGAAGAAGACAGGAGAGGTGAAGATCACCCCTCTAGTCAAGATTCCTGCTAAAGCTACGTCTGTAGTGGATAGTAGTGAAGCACCAGTCCCAGGCTCAGGGTCTCTCACCCCTAGATACTTGTTTATAGGTGAAGCACCAGGAGAGAATGAGGATATAGAAGGGGAGCCGTTTATAGGGGTTAGTGGTAAGTATCTGAAGAGAAAGTTAATCACTCAGCTTGCAGGAATCAAGTTGAGGGATTGCAGATTCACTAACATTATCAAATGCCACCCTCTCGACAACCGAGACCCCTATGCTAGTGAGATCAAAGCATGCTGGCCTTGGCTACAGTCAGAGATCGCACTTATCAAACCAGAGGTTATCTTCACTGTCGGTAGGATAGCTACAAAGCAGATACTAGGAAAGAGTCTAGCTGAGAGTCATGGGCAGGTGTTTGAGTGGAACGGGTATCCAGTCATGCCACTATACCACCCTGCAGGAGTGAATAGGGCTGTAAATAGGAAGAAGCTAGAAGTTGATTATAAGAATATCAGGAAGAAGTTAGCTGAGAATCTCACTGACGGAAAGCTCAACCGTCCAGCTAACGCTAAGACTATTCTAGTAGACTCTCCTGCTAGACTGACTACCCTACTTGAACACTTGAGTAAAGTAGATCAGTTCGCACTTGACATTGAGACTGATGAAGAAGAGTGGACTAGGAATAAAGGTAAGAAGAAAAGTGAAGGAGGGGTGCCTGATCCTATAACCAATGTGCTTGTAGGGATAGCAGTGGCTATAGAGGGTAGTGAAGAAGGGGAGAGTGCAACTGCGTATTACATCCCTACTTCTAAACACCCTGATCACAAGCCTAATCTAGAACCTTTCGGTATACCTAACCTTCAACTCTACAGAGGGTTTATCTGTGCTGTACTACAGCCTCATGTTGAGAGGTGTAGGGTATACATGCACAATGCTAAGTTTGAGATGGAGAGCTTAGAGAAGTATGGGATGGAGTTTAAGCGTCCCTTCTGTACAATGGTTGCTGCTTATTTAAGTGGGGAGGAGACACTAGGGTTAAAGGATATCATCCGACGTAACTACTCTGTAACAATGAATGAGCTTACTGAGTTCATTAACATGCAGAAGCAAGTAGTGAGCGAAGCTCCACTGAGTAGTGTGTTCCCGTATGGTTGTGCTGATGCTGAGTTCACACTTAAGTACGGATTGAGAGAGAGAAAGGCTATTGAGGAGAGAGGGCAGAATAGGCTATTCTATGATATCATGATGTCACTGCTCCCTTGGATAGTTAGGGAAGAGTTAGATGGATTGGAGATAGATGAGGATAAGAGGGTAGAGTTGGAGCCATACTGGGCAGGGGTTCTAGCTGAAGTAGAGGATGAGATAAGAGAGTTAGCTGACAATGATGACTTCAACATACGCTCACCAGAGCAGGTAGCAGAGGTTCTATTTGATGATCTCGACCTACCACCTACTAAGCTAACAAAGTCTGGGAAACACTTCTCTACTGATAAGGGAAGCCTAGAGCCTATGAAGAAGGTTCATCCTATTATCGAACCTCTTCTACTCTCTAAGTCTTATCAGACGATCAAGAGTACGTTCGTAGATGGGCCTCCTAAGAAGCTCCACCCTGAGACCATGAGGCTACACGCCCAGGTAAACCAGACTGGCACAGACACTACCCGCTTCTCCTATAACGACCCCAACTGGCAGAACCTACCCGTCAGGACTAAGGAGAGTAGGAGGATAAGGGAGATCATAGTCCCTGATAGCGTAGGGAGTGTGATAGTAGCGATTGATCAAAGTCAGATCGAACTACGCTATGCTGCTCATCTGAGTCAGGATGTCAGAATGTTAGCAGTGTTTAGAGAGAATCAGAGTATCCATGAGGAGACGTGTAGAGGAGTTTATAAGCTCGAACCTGATGATGAGGGGTGGTTTGAGGCGTATAAGGATTCGAAGAACGGTAACTTCGCTACATTATTTGGAGCTACAAAGTATAAGCTGTCAGAGACCTTTGGTAGTACGATAGAGGTAGCTGAGGAGTTTGAGAAGGAACATCACCGCTTATATCCTGAGTATTGGGCCTGGGTAAAAGAGACAAAGAAGAAGTCTAAGCGTTTAGGCTACACAGAAACTATGTGGGGGTATAGACGCTACCTTCCTGATCTGAGTAGTAGTAACAGGGTATTGAGGAGCCATGCTGAGAGGATAGCTGTCAACACTCCGATACAAGGTTCAGCACAGCATCATATACAGTATGCTATGACTCTGATCTGGAAAGAGATGCAGAAGAGAAGTATGGGTGCTAGGATGATCATACAGGTACACGATGAGCTAGTGTTTAGTGTACCTGAAGAGGAAGTAGGAGAGCTAGTAGAGATGACCTCTACTATCCTCTCTACGGCTGTAGACCTGTCTATACCCACGCCCGTAGACGTGGAGGTAGGGCAGTCCTGGGGTGAGCTAGAAGCCTGGGAGAGTGTAGAAGATCAGTACCGATTGGTCGAGGGGTAAGGGTAGAGAGGCTGGATTATCGTGTCTTTTGTCAAAGTGCCTTGACATTTGTACTACAGAGGAGTAGAATATAAGTATGAGTAATCACAGAATTAAAGAGAAACGAGGGTTTATCCTTTCTCCTGGTAGATTCACCTTGCCTCTAGGCCCCCCACCTGTAGTAGCAGAAGGGGGAGTATACCCTGTCTATGATATCCTTCCTGATAACCTCCTTAGCCTAGCTGATCTATTCATAGATATATACAAGAAGTTTGAGGATGAGGGGTTGCCACCTCCTGAAGTTTTCTACCATCAAGGCTGGAGTAGTGACCAGCCTCAGATCAAGATCAGTTGCCTCATATATGAGGATGATGAAGAAGAGATCAAGTCATGAAACCTAACTGGACTTGTAAACACTGTGGATATAAGTTGTCGATACCTTCAGCGGATAAGCCTATATACTGCCCTGAGTGTAGAGAGAAGGCATGAATAAGATTCTCTATGAAATTGCATTATTCCTTGCAGTTTCTGTGATTGCATTCCCAATGAACTTCCTATTCACGTTTGCTTGGAACCACTCCCTCACAGAACTATGGCCTGATACAGTACCGAATATAGGGTACTGGCAAGGGTATCTACTTCTACTCGTGTTTAGGTTTATCTTCCCCCCTAAAGTGATTGCGACTTACCAAGAGAAGTGAGAGGAGAGCTACTATGACTACTGCAACCAAGCCTCTAACCAAAAAGGATGTTAAGCCTGCACGTCGTACCTCAGACGAAGAGAAGTCTGTGATAGATGTGAATGTGCTTCTAGAAGCTGAGACTGAGAAGTCTAGTAGATTAGAAGCACTGATCAGGGCCAGAGTGGAACTAGCTGCTGAAGAGAAAGAGATCAAGAAGCGTAAGGATGCAGCTAGCAAGGAGATCAAGGAGTTACTTGAGAGCCTAGAGGCTGATGTGATCATCCTTGATGGTGATGGGTTTGAGCTTCAGCAAGGGAAGGGTGCGGGTAAGTGGAATCTCGATGTCGCTGCTGCTCTACTCACTCCTGATGTGCTGAGTAAGATATACACCCCTGGTAGTCCTAATGTGAGATTGATGCCTTTGAGAAGTGAGAAGGTGGTGGATGAGTTGAGGGCATCTCTAAGTTAGGCTGATACCTCTTAGATCATGGAAAGCTGTAAGTGTCAGACAGGTTATGGTCGATACGGGTATGAGAGCTACCGTAACCCTGTACGTCTCTACCATCGTGAGAGCTATCACGTCATGGAGACTATTACCTCTCGTATGTACCCTGAAGGGTATAGACAGAGGAAACGTAAGCAGAGATGGGTTCCTGTAGGGGAGTACTGCCTTACTTGTAAGAATCCGGTATCGTTTGATGATCAGAAGAGTAGAGAAAGTAAAGAGGATAGAGAGGTAGCCAAGCTTGACTCTCATCCCTCTATATGATACACTTCACTAAGGAAAGGAGGTGCATATGAGAGCCAAACTATTCGTCCTGCTCTCGGTTATAGCCCTTGTCGCAATGTTCGGCATCGGCCCTGCCCTAGCGGCAGAAGCACCTGCAATGGACATCGTAATGGGAGATTCGCCTCTAGCAGCATCGGAGGTTGCTGCACCGGTTCCCTTATCGACTCCACTACAGTCTTCAGTAATCACCTTTGACTTGACTCTCACTGTTATGGCTGCTACCGTCGTTGCTACGGTACTGATCAGCATCATCGCAACAACCACACTATGGCATCGCCTGAATGCGGCGCGAGAGAATAACGATTCGCATCGGTTCCTCGGTACATGGTCTAAGATCACGGCAACACGGAGGCTACTCCACTTAAGGCAGGCATTAGCAGGAGGGATAGACGTAAGGTAGAAATAGAATCCCTTTAGGTCTCAACTCCGAAGAAAAGAAGAAGCCCCTCTACTATGAGGGGCTTCTTTTTGTCCCTTACTCTATGCAGCCTTAACTTAGAACTCTCTACCCTCTCACCCCCTTCCTATACTATCAACCTTGCTAGACCGAATTCAGGGGAGTAGTTAGCTGCTGTTATAAGAATAGCATTACTTCCTCTTGCATGTTGAACCATGACCTCAACGTAGTCTGTTGCAGCAAGTTGGTAAGTACATGCGAGTACATGACTCTGACTTCCCTGATCAATAGCATCAGTTAGATGCTGAGCGATTGTAGTAGCACCGTTAAGCCGAAGAGAGGCTACTCTAAGCCCTACTGTCACATTCTCCCACTGTACATTCGCCCATATGAAGTAAGCACCTGTTGCTTGTCCAGCGGGGATAGTTAATCGTGAGTTATTCGTGACGGTATCGTGATACGCATCCTCATCATACCGTTCCTGATTGAAGGCAAGAGCAGTAGCTACTCCAGTGGTGATAGTCTGATTCGCATCATGATATACCCTACACCCCTCATGATTAAGGGCATCAGTCCTGACATCATTGATATCAGAAATCTGTACGGTATCACCTGCGCTTCTCGCAGTGCTAACTGGCATGATGGGTGAAGTCCTTAACTAACCTATCTTTCTCTGAGTCTGTCAGACTCTCGTTCTTCACTGTAGCGAATATCACAGGACTGAGTACTATCATATCCTGCCAGTATTCAACATCTCCTACTGTCTCAAGGAAACGCAACCTGACCTGACCACCGTTAGGACGAGTAGTCATTACAAGATGAGCTTCACGGATGGTCTCCTGTACTTCACCATCGACTGTCACCTCTAGTCCTCTACCCGGTATGGCTAGAATCTCCACTTTCGCCCCGCTATTGATCTTATTAGCGATAGGAGAGCTAGAGGAGACTGGCTGCTCTTGCGGGCTCAGGATCGGAACTCTCATTTTCAGTGTTTCCTGATTCACTACTCTTCTCCTCATCCTCCACTGTAGGAGGGATACCCTCCACCCTATAACTATCTCCTAGCCTCTCCTTCAACAATCCGGCTATCGTACCGTTCCAGTACTTCGGCCCCCAAGTGTCCAGCTTATCCTCTAGCCAACTCAATGCAGGCTCACTTATAGCTACGAACCCATTCTCTACCCTACGCCATGCACGAGTGCATTCAATCGCATAAGCCATATCTTCAGAGCTAGGTTCCTCTAAGAGAGGATTACCCGGTTTCTCTCTGTCTCTTTCCCAAGGGTCGTTAGCGAAAGAGATGATAAGCTCCGCATAGCTAGCTTCCTCGATCATCGGTGGGTCAGGACGGATGTAGGCTGTAGTCCGAGGGTCAGAGCCGTCCTTCTTCGCCTCTTCAACTGCCTTCCTCTCTAGAAGCTTAGACTCTTGTCTCCACTCCTTCATCAGCTTCCTATCCATACTCATGATACGGATAGGCATACCTGCTGCATCTTCGATTACCCCGTCGTAACGAAGATAGATCATCACTACTCCTCCTCTACTATTACTATCTACTCCTCTACTCTATAACTCTCTCCTCTACAGGTTGAGCATTACCTTTGTAATCCTTACATATCATACATTTTGGGTCATGAGCCTTGATCATTTCTATATCTCTCTCTAACGCTTCATCATTCAAATCTCCACGATTCTCTACTATCTTGTCAAATGAACTGCGAGACTTGACAAGTGTATTGATCTGCTTACTTAGATGTGAGGCTACTTGTTCATCAAATGTTTCAGCCATTACCACTCTCTCTCTCTGCACTTGCTGCTTTTACTAAGGCTCTAAGCGGCCCTACTAACCCCTCTCGATGACAGCCATGTGGGTATGTCCTTCTCGTTGCTCCATCCAGTCTTAGGGTAACTCCGTACATAGCTGAACTGTCTACCTGACAATTGCTCTACAGCGGCCACGAGTCCTGACATATCAACATGAATCTCTTTGCCAAGATAGTCATTGTTGTAATGAGCAGCCCAAGGGAAGGGATGAGATGGGTCTCCGTGCCTCTCTAGGAAGTCGGCAGGG
>Ga0114899_1000846_pt1 | contig 19882 bp, 25 predicted proteins | sample MalvireepMed_215_FD_83497 | JGI IMG/M metagenome (GOLD analysis project Ga0114899, IMG submission 83497) | Marine viral communities from the Global Malaspina Expedition - Malaspina viral metaG DeepMed_215 | ecosystem: Environmental > Aquatic > Marine > Oceanic | place: Mediterranean Sea...
AGTCAGAGTAGAACGCCTTGATCGTAGGCCACGTCGCAAACACGTCGCCAGCTTTGATTTTGTAAAAATCCGGATTTGCCGCCCGCCGTTCATTGAAGCGCGTGATCGTCGTATTTTCCGCGACCGCCATGCGCCCGCTTTCCGTATTGTGTGCTCGTATAAGCATGGTGAGTGCTCTCCGTTTTTAGGTGTTGTCAGTAGTAGAACGATCTGACTCGAATTTTGTCAGGGTTCGTATTTCTTTACTCATATCTATATTGATGCAGTTACCATGCCAAGTCGGAAAGCTTTAGTAATCAAGTACTTAAGAAACTGGGAAAGAACGGTCGGTTGAAGGTAGCCACCACCCCCGGTTGATTTGAACCACCTCGCGCTCTAAGGCGTTTTAGGCCAAGGGGTGGACCCTTACTATTGCTTGAGTGCCAATCGCAGCGTCACGGGCAAAAGAGTGTATTTGCCACAGTTTTTGTTGTATGTTTACCACAACTGTGGTGGAACCACCGACTTTCCGTTGGTGTGGTGTTAATACAACAATCCGTTTGCTTTTGTTGTCTTTCTACCACCTGCACTATTTCGGTGCGCTTGTTGCGTGGGTACAACACTCTGTCTTATTTATACCACACCTGGCTGTAAATGATAATCTAAATACTAATGCTTCTCATTTAGTAATGAGAATGATTCTCAATAAAGCCGCTCCGTTTCGATTTACTGATGAAGCCCCGGGGGAGTCTGGATCTTGGAATATGATATATGATGATCCCCACATATACATCAGAAGCAAAGTTAGCAAATAACTAAATCTTAAATATAAAACTAAATACTTTTAGTAATGAAATCAAACACTTAATATTACTCTTGAAAGAAGTAGTTTTTGTACCAAAAACTGGGAATAAAACCCTTAGTAATGGAAGCTGAATTAGCACCCAGTAATGGGTGCCTACTTACTACTACTACTACTATATATATATATATATAATAGTATCTTCTCCTTAAAGAGAAGATATCTATATATATACTATATACTATATAGATATACATATTACCCTTCGTCAACAAAAAGAAACTTAATAAAAAAGGGCTTGACAAAGCCCCTTTAATCGTGTATAATACTATTACGTTAAGTAGAACTTTTTTTAAAAAAGGGGGAGGAAAGAAAAGAATATGGCGTTTAATCCCTCCACCTCTTACGGTTCTTTCATGCAGCCTACAAGTCCTGTAGGGGAAGATAATCGCAGGAAGATGAGTTCTTACGGGTCTGTTTTTAATAATCCCAATCAAGAACAGTTCTCATTTGCCTCCCCTCAAATGTCTGGTTTTTCGCCGCGCAATGCGGCATCTTTATCCAGTATTCTAAATCCTTCAAGGGCACTCAGAATGTTCGGGATGGGAGATAATTCACTTCTCCCGGTAGGAAAAGACTTCTTTAAAGATTACATAAAACCCTACTGATGCCCTTTAATTTTATAAATGAGGATGTAAAGGGTAGTGTTGTAAATACCATAGATGCCTTGATAGGTGAGAGTGATACCCGCCAGTTAGATCTTAGCACTGGTTCAAATGATTACCTGGAACTTCAAGGTATGATTATAGAAGATGAAGGCGTAGAAAAAAGCCCTTATCAAGATTCGTTAAATCGTTGGACGATAGGAGTTGGGCACCTTATAGGAGATGGTTCTTCTCCTGGTGAGTACAAAGATAAAGTATTGACAGACGAAGAAGTTTCGGAGTTATTTGATAAGGACTTTAAAAAACATTTAGGGTGGGCACAAGAAACACCTAATTGGGAGAAAGCAAATAGAAATCAACAAAGAGCGATGGTTAATTTAACTTTTAATATGGGTAAGTGGTGGAAAAAGACAAAGAAAGATTCAAACAAACTTGAGTGGCCGTTGGCTGTGGCAGCTTTAAAAGAAGGAGAGTTCGACGAAGTAGCGGACCAATTAGTAGATAGTAAGTGGTATACTCAGGTAGGTGACCGCTCGCGCAGAGTTGTTCAGGATATGCGTGGGTATTAATGGACGATTTAACTAGTTTAAATAGTTATGCCTGATCCAATCTCAAGAAAAATTTTTGCACAAAGGATACTCGGTAACGGCGAAGCAAGGGCTTCGGAGCCAAATATTCCAATGCGGATCGGGGCGGCGTTGAAGCCGTGGGTTAGGCGCGTTTCAGATATATTCCCCGAAGATAACCCTTACGGGGCAGCACTAGAACGCATTATTATAGGGAATGCCAAGGAAGATACAGAACGATTGGCAAGAGGAGAACCTGACGTATACACTACTCGGAGAGGAACACCGAAACCTGGGCCTTTCTTAGATTTATTAGGTGTCCTTCCTGTAGGGGCAGCGGCAAAAGTAGCCAAAGCGGTACCTTTTGTAGCGGGCGGAGTAATGGCCTCTAAGCTTTTCTCTCCGCCAGGTCAAGGAACACTTGGCGCAACTATTATGGGGATGCCTCCTGTTGGCAGGGAGGTGCCCCGGGGTTTGAGGCCCGCAAGACCCGTAACTGGAGAAAGCCTCGCGAGAACGGATCCCGACTTATTAAAAACGTTTGGAACAAACTTAGAAGGTAAACCTCTTTACTATAAAGGTGATCGGTGGCAAAGTGGAGGAAAAGATATCGGGGAGTCTATAGTTGGGGGTGCTACTATAACGATAGATCCAACCAAGGCAGGTGTGCGAAGTGCCACTATGTCGGTAGGAGAACAAGTAACTGGAGGTATAAGAAAGCTCCTAAAGCCAGTAGCTGCTAAGAACAAGATTTCAATAAATCTCAGGAAGGGCGCATTACCTGAAGGACGACCTGTAATTTCTGTGGATACTATACCAAGGAAAGGAGGTAAATCTACGCATTTTTATGCCTTAAAGGTAGAAATGGGTGGAGAAACCTATTTAAGAAAAGTACAGAAAGGAGGTAATCCTAGAATGTTTGCGGATCAATATGGGGATATTTATATAGATCCTTCTAAAGATAATATTGCAACTTATATCCCTTATAGAGGAAAAGGGGTGCCAACGCAATCAAATATAAAGAAAGTAGGAGAGCAATATCTTATCCCTGTGTATAAACAACTTTATACCTCTGGACAAAAATTAGCAAATTGATGGCTGAGAAAAGAGGTAACCCAGCTTTAGTTAAGGGAGGTCCACCACTCAATCCTCACGGCAGGCCAAAAGGAACAAAGAACAAGTTAACGCTTCTTCAGAACGAATTGATAGACCAATTCGCTGGAGAGATGAATAAAGAATTTAAAGCTATTATACGAAAAATAGTACAGGAAGCAAAAGGAGGTGATATGACAGCCGCACGCCTTTTACTTGAAAGGGCAATACCGGCTCGAAAGGCTGTAGAGCACTACGGTGCTCAAGAAGCAGGAGGAATTATTATAAATATTAAGGGTCTTGATGACGTTAGTATTAATGAAACTGATACTGTTGACGCAGTATTTGAGGAGGTAAATGAGTATGAAAGATCGACAGAGTAGCGACAACGCCAATATGGGTAAGTCAGGTGGAGTTAATAACCAAGGTGGCACGCTTGGCGCAGAGATGCACATAGCAGCCTCTATAGCTCCAGCATCAAATATCCCGCCAAAGGGTGTTTCAAACGGCGGTAAATAGTATGCCAAGAGGAAAAGGAACTTACGGTACAAAAGTAGGTAGACCTAAAAGGAAGAAAAAGAAAGATAAGAAGAAGAAGAAGAAGAAGTAGTCTGTGACCACAGAACTTAATTTTACACTACATCCTGCACAGCAAAGGATTTTTAATTCCAAGAAGCGTTTTAAGGTTGTAGGGGCTGGACGAAGATTTGGTAAATCTTATCTTGCCAGGGTAAAATTAATAGTAAAAGCTTTGGAGATGCGGAATGAGTATGGTTATGAACTGGCGGATAAAGCTTGTTATTACATAGCTCCAACATTTAACCAAGCCAAGGATATTATGTGGCAGCCTTTAAAGCAAATGGCTGCGCCTATAACGAAAAAGGTAAGGGAGAATGAGTGTATACTCACCCTTACAAACGGAAGGCAGATTTATCTTAAAGGATCTGATCGACCGGAGACACTTCGAGGCGTTGGGTTGTCGTATGTCGTTCTTGACGAGTACGCATTTATGAAGGAAGAGGTTTGGACGGCTATAATTCGGCCAACTTTAGCCGATGCAAGAGGAGGAGGACTGTTCATAGGGACTCCAAACGGTAAAAACCACTTTTACGATTTGTTTTTGAGTGCTGACACGGCGGAAGAGACAGATGATTGGGGTGCTTGGACATTCAAATCACTGGATAATCCGTTTTTGGACCCTAAAGAAGTGGTGTTAGCTACCAAAGATATGCCTTTGGAGTTCGTAAAACAGGAATTTGAGGCTAGTTTCTCTTCATTTGGGGGTACAGTCTTTAATTCTGATATGTTCACGGTGGAAGACAAGGGTTTGCACGGCGGAGATCTTTATATAGCTGTAGATCCAGCGGGATATGAAGATGTTAAGGGGATAGCACAAGGTAAAACTAAGAGATTGGACGAAACTGCTATCTCTGTGGTGGAAATTTCAACTGACGGGTGGCATTGCCACGAAATAATCACTGGTAGGTGGAATGTAAGAGAAACGGCTGTGAGAATACTGCGTGCAGCGCAGAAATACAAGCCTAGAGCGGTGGGTATAGAGAGCGGAGCTTTAAAAAACGCTTTAATGCCTTATCTCCAAGATAATATGAGGCGATTGAACACATATCCGTATATCACAGCGTTGTCGCACGGGAATCAGAAGAAATATGACCGTATAGTGTGGGCATTGCAGGGAAGAATGGAGCAAAGACGACTCACATTTCAACCTGGAGACTATACGAATAAACTTTTAAACCAACTGTTAGATTTTCCTAATCCTTTGGCACATGATGATATGATGGATAGTTTGGCTTATATAGATCAAATAGGTGTGACACCTTACGATATGGATCAACGTTTAGGAACTTCTGAATGGGAGCCACTAGATCAAACAAGTGGTATGTAAAAAGGATATTAAAGTATGGCTGTAGCAAAACTTGTAGACCCAGTAGTAAATTCTCCTGCCAAGGAGAAGAAAGTCTACGATAACGAAGTAACAGGCTGGGTGGTTTACAAGATTGAGAATTGGGAGCGATCTCGTAATGCCCAACACCAAGACAGGTGGAAGGAGTATTACAGGATTTGGAGGGGGCAACACGGGGGCGAGATGGATAAAATCCGGTCCCACGAACGCTCTAAGATTATTGCTCCTGCCCTACAGCAGTCTATTGAGGCAGGTGTCTCAGAGATGGAGGAAACTATTTTCCACAGAAAACGGTGGTTTGATCTGGAAGATGATGTGCGAGAAAGAATCTTTGAGCAGATTATCCAAGAGAATCAAGAGCAGATATCCCCGGAACAACTACAGGAAATAGCGCAGAATATAGATACTAGACTAGGACAGATTACTGATCAATTATTGGAAGACTTTGAAACTCGTAGAGTTAATAAGGCGATATCTGAAATATTACTTAATGCTGGTCTTTACGGCACAGGTATAGGTAAGATTACTGTAGAGAAAAAACCAAGACGTATTCCTTTGACGGGATCTATGGGTACTACTTCAGATATAGCTTTTGAAGAAGATTTACACGTTAGCTTAGTTCCGGTTGACCCGAATGAATTTGTTATAGATGTGGCTGCAAAGGATATAGCAAGTGCTTTGGGAGTAGCCCACATGTACACTATCCCAAGGCATGAAGTATTGCAGAAGCAGGAGCGTGGCATCTGGAATAAAACTCCTATAGGACTTTACCACACTATAGATGAGCAGCACGCAACTTTAGATATTACAGAAAAGAATTACGAGCAGGTTGAGCATGTAGAGATAATGGAATATCACGGGTTAGTTCCAAAAGGTTTATTCAAAGAGGCAGAAAAGGATAGTGTTACAGATCCTTTGGCAGAATTCGCGGAATTAAATAGTGAAATAGATTATGACGATGCCGCTGATATGGTGGAATGTATAGTTTGGATAGCTAACAGAGGCACGCTATTAAAGATTGTTCGTAATCCTTTTATAATGCAGGATAGGTCATTTGTTGCTTTCCAGTGGGATACGGTTCCCAATAGATTCTGGGGTAGAGGTATCGCAGAGAAGGGATATAACCCACAAAAAGCACTTGATGCAGAGCTTAGAGCCAGGATAGACGCTTTGGCGCTTGCAACCTACCCAGTAATGTTAGTTAATGGAATGATGGCCCCGCGTAATAGTGATTTTACTGTGCGGCCTGGAAGAAATATTATAGTTTCTGGTCCTGTTAATGAGGCAATTGCTCCCTTTAAATTCCCCGGCCCTGATGCCCAAAGCTACAGACAAACCGCTGAATTTGAGAGAATGGTTACTATGGCAACAGGATCATTAGACACCGCTGCTCCATTAGGAGTTAATCCGCGAAATGAGACAGCAGGTGGGATGTCCATGATGATGGGCGCGTTGCTCAAAAGAGCCAAGAGAACTCTCCGAAACATGGAATATGAGTTCCTTTCGCCATTAATCCACAAGATTGCTTGGCGGTATATGCAGTTTGATACGGAGAGATATCCCGTAGCGGACTACAGATTCAAGGTTCACGGGGCATTGGGAGCACAGGCTCGCGAGTTTGAAGTAGCACAACTCACCCAACTTCTTCAAACAACTCCTCCTGGTTCTCCCGCTTATTGGATAGTTCTTAAAGGAGTAATTAAGAATTACAATATAGAAGATAAAGAAAAACTTATGTTGATGATAGATACTTTTCTACAAAACTCTCTTAATCCGCAACCTCCACAGCCTGATTTCGATCAGCAAGTCAAGATGGCTGGACAACGACTTAAAGAAGAGCAGCATCAGTTTACTGTTCAGAAAACTATGGTTGATAGTGTCAGGAGAGATAAGGAAATGGAGGCGGAAGCTGAAAGAGATCGTGGTGAAGCTATTTGGAACCAAAGCGAAGCAATGGTTAATGTCTCTAAGGCCGAGACAGAGCGTATGAAAGCTGAATCTGATTCTGCATTGAAACAGGCCAGAGCAGCAGATCTATTAACAGGTAAACCAGCTACTACGTCCAGTGAAGGAACACAACCTACAGAATATCTAGCTTTGGTAGATGCGCTTAAAGCTTCTTATGCTGATATAACAGCGGAAGCTGTTGAGCAAATAAATACAAATTTAATGGCTAGTATAGAACATCTATCTAACAGACAACAGATGTTCGGGATGAATCCGGCTAATTTACGAATGAATGCGATGGATAATAAATTGGAAGAAGTGCTTAAACAACAGCAACAGGGGCAAGCAGCGCCTCCTAATATGGATATCGCTAGGTCACCAGATGGAAAAGTAGTTTCAATAGGAGGAAGAGCAGTGCGTCGTGGTCTTAAAGGCGAATTAAGCGGGCTTGAATAATCATTATTATGGCTAGTACCTATACACCTAATATTAATTTAGAGAAACCTACTCCTGGGGAACAGGAAGGGGAGTGGGGGACTACCTTAAATACTAACTTTGATACAATAGATACAAAGTTAGCGATTAAAGATGAAGACGATATGTCTAGCGATAGTGCTAGTCACCTTTCTACACAGCAAAGTATTAAAGCCTATGTAGATTCCAAGGTTAATACAGAGGAAACAATAGAAGATTTTGTTGGAGGTATGGTCACAGGCAATACCGAAACTGGTATTGCAGTAACCTACGAAGATAGTGATGGAACTTTAGACTTTGTAGTAGCAGACACCACGGTCGCAGGAGATTCCGGCAGTACAGGTATGACTCCGGGGGATACTTTGACTATTGCAGGAGGAACAAATGTAACTACTGCGATGAGCGGAGATACGCTTACAGTAACCTCTACGGATACTAATACACAACTTACACAAGAGCAAGTTGAAGATTATGTAGGTGGTATGTTAGACGGAGATGAAACTTTTATAACAGTTGCTTATGATGACACAGATGGTAATATAGATTTCACTGTGCCTGTTAAAGATGAAGATAATATGGCATCTGATAGTGCTTCATATTTAGCTACGCAACAATCTATTAAAGCGTATGTCGATGATAATACGGGGGCAACGGCTTTAGACGACATAGCAGCAGGGGATGCAGCGTCTATATTAGCTACTAGTACAGGGAATATTACAATAGATGCCCAAGGCGATGATACAGATATTATTTTAAAAGGAACAGATGGAGGTGCAGATACTACTTTTGTAACTATAGATGGTAGTGATGCAGGAACAGCAATCTTTAATAATGATGTGGTGTTGGATTCAGACGCCGCAGTTATTAAACTAGGCGCAGATCAAGATGTAACGATCACGCACGTTGCTGATACTGGGGTATTGCTGAATAGTATGGGTGTCGATGGGGTCACTTCAATTAACGCTGGTCAAATTGGGGGTTCACGAAATTTCATCTACAACGGCGATTTCCAAATATTTCAACGTGCGGCTTCAGCCAGCAGCCTCGGCAACGGGAGCAGTGGATACCATGTGCATGACCGATGGCAGTTTTACGAATCAGGCGCTCCGAACGCAGTAGTTACGTGGGCGGGTGTAACTGAGACTCCCGACGGCTTTAATTCGTCAATGAGGTTGGATGTCACAACCGCATCAGGAACAGTGGCTATAGCCGATGTAGTTTACATAGCGCAAATTTTTGAGGGGTACGATTTACAAAGTTGGAATAAAGGCGATGCTCAAGCCAAGGCAGTTACCCTTTCCTTCTGGGTGAATACTACGAAGACAGGAACGTACATCTGTAAATTATATGACGGTGATAATAATCGCCACATTTGCAAGGCTTACACAGTAAGTTCAACCAATACTTGGGAATATAAAACGCTTACGTTTGCTGGAGACACAACCGGAGCTTTCACAAATGATGCTAATACAAGTCTTTATGTTATATGGGCATTAGTGGCAGGGACTAATTTCACATCTGGCACTTTGGATACCTCCTGGGCTTCATTTACGGCTGCGAATTCCTATGTAGGACAAGTTGATGCGCTCGACAGCACCAGCAATTACTTCCATATGACCGGCGTGCAGTTGGAACTTGGCAGTACAGCGACTGCATTTCAGTACGAAAAGTACGGTGAAAACTTACTGCGCTGTCAACGATATTACAATAAACGCGCAGCATCGAACGCCATTCTGTACGCATCATCCGTTACAGGATCAGGGTTCAACTATTCGCACTGGCAATTTCCATGTCATATGCGAGCAGCCCCTACGATGACTGGCGAGGGCGGGGGTTCTTCTGGAAATAGTCAGCAACAGATCAATGTGGCTTCGGGCGGGGCGTATGCCGCAGCGGGTACTTATGCCACTTGGGGCAATGATTCAACAGCAGATGCGGAGCTTTCATAATGCCATTAAATGAAAACAAAATTAAAGATGCGTCATTGATTAGGTACATTAATACACTTGGCACTTCGGAACCGTGCATCGTCCAAGTTGTTTTCGACGATGTAAAATATGGCGTTCCAATGGACACCGACAACGCTGATTACGCAGTGATTCTAAAACTCCTTGATGCTGAAGAAATTACTATAGAAGACGGCGAAATTATTGAAATAGATTAATGTGCTACGGCTTCAAATTGAATGGATATTAATGTTTTAGAGGGTGGCGCAATTGCTTTATGTTTAGGTCTAGTGGCTACTTTGGTAACCTTTCTTCAAAAACTTATAGGAAGCAGGATAAAAGAATTATATGAAATTACTGTGAAGTTAATAGATAGACATAATAAAAGTGATGAAAGAAGTGCAAAAAGACATGAGATTACAGTGGAAAAATTAGGAGATTTAGAACAAGAAGTTTCAGATTTAAAAGGCAAAATAAGCTTCTTGCAAGGGAGAATAAACGGAGGAAGATTCCTTGGTGGAGGCTTAAATGCCAACGGTCGTAGGTAGAAGAGGGTTTGGAAGAAGAGGTTGGGGTTCGGGGCCATACGGAAAAGTAGTCCCTGCGGGTGGTGTGGGTGCAGAAGTAGACCCAAAAACAATACAAAGGTTAAGAAAACAACAACAGTTAATACAAATAATAAGAGATGACGAGGAGATTTCTGCACTAATTATGTTAGCAACAATGAGAGGTAGCTAATATGAAGGAAGAGGAAAGACAAACTTATGATAAAATGTTTGAGACATTGGCTACAGAGGGTTGGGGATTAATCCGTGAACGCTTGGTAGGAATGTACGATCAACAGAATAATGTAATGGCAATAGCAGATGAAAAAGGTTTTTGGCAGCAAAGAGGAGCATTAGGAATGCTTCATTTGATTATAGAATTGGAGTCAGTTTTTGAAAGAGAACTAGAACAAACCAAGGAAGATGATAATGTTGAATGACTACAAATGTTCTCTTTGTGATTATATTGAAGAGAAGTGGTCTTCGGAAAAAGAAATTGAATGTACTTTTTGCGGTGGCCTTTCTACAAGAATTATTTCGGGCGGGTTTTTCTCATTACCTGGAATAGACCAAGGTTTTCCTACTACCGCCGATAAATGGGCAAAAAGACACAGGAAAGCAAATAGATCTAATCTGAAAAGATTGGGTATACCATGTTAGTTCCCCTTTAAAGGGTTAAAACGAGGAAGAATGTATGGCTAATAAAATAGTAGATGTTGACTCAGAGGATTTGAAAGATGTTGACTATTCGGATCTGACAAGTCGATTGGAAAGTGAAGAGAAAACTAGTGCAGAGGCTCAACAAGCCGAAACTCAAAGCGTTGAAAATAAACCTATTGGTGGTGGAGAAGAATCAGAGTTTCCTTTGAAGTTTAAAGGGAAATCTGTAGATGAGATTTTAAATTCTTATCAAAACTTAGAACAACAGTATGGTAAACAGGGCAATGAGTTAGGAGAGCTAAGAAAACTAGCCGATACACTTATCCAGAAAAATCTACAAGAGGCTCAATCTCAACAAGTACGGAATGAAGAGGCTGCCTTAACGGAAGAAGACTTCCATGAAAATCCTTTACAGGCTGTACGTCGGGTAGTTGAGGAGGCATTACAACCAATCAAGGGTGCTATAAATCAAACGCAGACTGAAAGTACATTACAGCGTTTGCAAACTAAGCATCCAGATGTAGGAGAAATTGTGAATAATACACAATTCCAACAGTGGGTAATGGCTAGTACTCCCCGACAAGATATGTGGCTAAGAGCAAGCAATGGAGACTTTGAGTATGCTGATGAATTGTTTTCACAATATAAAGAGCTAACTCAGACTGCCCATGAAAAGCAAACAGAAGAGGTACAGAAAGAAAGAGAGCGAGAACTTCAAGCCGCTACAACTGTATCAAGAGGGTCTTCAGCGGATGTTGGTTCTTCGGGTTTACCGATTTATAAAAGATCAGAACTTATCCGTTTACAGATACAAGATCCTCAAAGATATGCTGACCTTGCTCCAGAAATTTATAAGGCATACAAAGAAGATAGAGTTAGATAACTCTATAAGTTTTAACTTTTAAAGGAGATGTAAAATGGCTAATTTTTCAGCCGCGGCTGCGATGAATACGACTACACAGGATAAGTTTATTCCTGAATTATGGTCGAATGAAGTCGTTGCTGCATATAAAAGTAATTTGGTTTTAGCTAACTTGGTTACAAAAATGAATCACAATGGTAAGAAGGGAGATACTGTACATATCCCGACACCGACCCGTGGTTCTGCAAGTGTTAAAACTACGCGGCAACAGGTAACTTTGATTGCTGCGACAGACTCAGAAATTTCAATCTCGATTGATAAGCATTATGAGTACTCACGTTTGATTGAAGATTTGCTTGATAAGCAAGCCCTACAAAGTATGCGTCAGTTCTACACTGACGATGCTGGCTTTGCTCTTTCTTCGCAGGTCGATTCGGATCTTTGGCTGCGAGCTTATGGTCTACAGGGTGGAACTGTTAATACAGTAAGCTCTGGCACGACTATAGATTTCGGCACAGCGGGTACTGTTATAGGTTCTGACGGATCGACAACCTTTAATGCTGGCTCAGATAATGCTGCTGCTTTGGCAGATGTTGGTATTCGGAAAGCTATTCAAACGCTTGACGATGTTGATGTCCCCTTGTCAGATCGTTATCTGGTTATTCCGCCAGTCGAGAAGAAAAACTTGACGGGTCTTTCCAGGTTTACAGAGCAGGCTTTTGTAGGTGAAGCTGGTAACTCTAATACGATTCGTAACGGCTTGATGGGAGATATTTACGGTATTCCGATTTATGTTTCCACTAACAGCCCGACAGATACGGAAGGCTCTCAGGATGCCCGTTTGTGTCTCTTGGCCCACAAATCTGCAATGGTTCACATTGAGCAGATGGGTGTGCGTACACAGACGCAGTACAAACAAGAATTCTTAGGAGACTTGTTTACCGCTGACACCATTTATGGTACTGGCGAGCTTCGTAATGACGCTGGCATTAAAATCGCGGTTGTTGCCTAAACGACGTAATTTAATTTAATGGGGGAATAATCTTCCCCCTATTCTAAAGGAGATTTATAATGGCTTTATCGAGCACTTATTATGGGCAGTCCGTGACTAAATTTGCGATTGCCTCTGAAACAAAAGATTGGGGTAGTGTCGCAGATGGGGACGAAGCAACTGAGGATGTGACCGTAACAGGGGCACAGCTTGGGGACTTTGCTTTTGCATCTATGAGTATAGATACCACAGACATAACCCTTACTGCTACTGTTACCGCAGCAGATACTGTAACAGCAGTCTTGGCTAATAATACTGGTGGCGCTATTGACTTAGCATCTGCTACTTTGTATATAATGGTTATCCCACGCGAAGTTATTTAATTTAAACAAATAAGGAGGAAATCTAATGTCAAGATTATCAGGATTTCCTGTTGTCTCTGCAACTTGGGATGCGAGTAGTATTGCTGATGGCAATGAAGAGGCGGTAGATGTAACAGTTCCCGGCGCGAGCCTTGGCGACTTTGTTATGTCTTCGTTCTCTTTGGATGTGGCTGATTTAATGCTAACATCGGCAGTTACCGCAGCCAACACAGTGACAGCAGTTCTGGCTAATAACACAGGAGGTGCAATAAACTTGGATTCTGGGACTTTAAGAGTTCGAGTCGTGCCTTTTGCAGATGCTTAACTGAGTGGGGGCTTTTGGCCCCCTCTTTTAACGGGAGTAATTAATGTCTCAAACAGTCACAACAGCTCTACAGATAATAAATAAAATCTTAGTTCGCTTGCGCGAATCAGAGGTAGGTACTGTAGACGAAACAGATTACTCTTCAACTTTACTTCGTTTGATCAATGATGCTAAAAGAGAGGTAGAAGATGCTTTTGATTGGGTAGCTTTACAAACTACTGTTACTGTTTCTACAGTGGCAGGCACACAAACCTATGCTGTAGAGAATGCCGGGGCAGGAGCTTTTACTAATCAAAGATCTAGGCTTTTGGATGTGTATAATACTACAACAGATGTCCGGTTGACACCGCGCCCTTTTGAGTGGATACGAATACAAACCCAAGCTAATAACGAAGATCAACAGGAGCCGTTTGCTTATGCACACGCGGGGTATAATAATACTCAATCTATGAATATTAGATTCTTTTTAGTACCCGATGCTGTGTATGATATGGATGTTGAGGTAATCATTCCAGAAGAAGATATGACTACTGAAACGGATTATACTAAGGTTCCTTGGTATCCTGTTTATTTGAAAGCTTTGGCTTTAGCTATCAGAGAGCGGGGTGAAGACGAGGGAGAAGCTTCTTCGGAGATACAAATGGCATATCAGCAAGCATTAGGAGATGCTGTAGCTTTTGAGCAACGTCACAAGTGGCAAGCTCAAGGCGGAGGAGATTGGATTGTGCTAGGAGATTATTAATTGGCAAGTCAACTACAGTCTGTTGTACTTAGAGCGCCTGGAATTCACGGGTTAAATTTCGAGGGGGAGGCTGTACAAAAAACACCAGAGTATGCCAAGCTTGCAGACAATGTAGCTTATGATGCTTCAGGTAGACTTTGTAATAGGAAAGGGTTTTCTCCAACAAGTGCTAAAGAGGCAACTACGCTAGGATCTAATCCTATAACGACAGCAGCCTCTACAAATGCTGCGGATGTAGATGGAGTCTCTGTAGCCCAGCAACCTATGTTGAGCTTTAGTATAACAGGAGCGTTAGCAAGCGGAGGTTCTGTTACTTTTTCTTCTCCAAGATTCGTAAGTACTACGACTGCCGGGACTGCTGATAGTGGTAAAATTGTCACTATTACAGGGACAGATGTATTAGGAAATAGTCTTGAAGAGACAATAACATTAACAGGGTCGGCAGAAACAGTTGCCGGTACAGCTTTGTTCAAGACAGTCACAGCAGTAGCTCTTTCCGCTTTTCCTGCTGCTAATGTCTCTATTGGCGCGCAAGCTTCTACAGTTTTAACGGTAGCTCACACAGATTGTGGCAGGGCTGCTGGAGATGTAGTTACTTTTAGTGGTTCTGCCGCAGTAGACGGCATAGATGCTAGTGTAATAAATGCTTCCCATACATTAGCCTCTGTTGCTGCTAATGATGATACTTACACTGTAGTAGTTTTAGACACAGTTTCTTCTGGTAGTACTGCTGGAGGAGGGAGTTCTGTAGTAGAGAAGTTTATAGGTTTGTTGGACTATCCAGATATTGAACAACTATTTATGTACAATCACTCTGGAGGTAATAGTTTAATAGCTACTGCGGGGGCACGAACAGCTTCGGGAGGATCTATAACTAAAAAGATTTATGTACTAGCTTCTCCATTTACCGACTTTGTTGACAGAACAGGTGTTACTGTTGCTGGTGGAAATGATTGGCAGTTTGTAAATTTTAACGATAAAGTAGTTGGTGCTAGAACTAATAATACTATGATTGTCGCTACAACAGGTAACTTTGCGGCTATCAGTGCAGCGAGCGGCACAGTGCCGGACGGTAATATATTACATAGCGCCTTTGGCAGACTTTGGGCACAGAAAGGAGATACAGGTACAAGCCAAAATATTATATCCTATTGTGCTTTGCTTGATGAAACACATTGGTCAACGGGCGGAGGAGAAATAAATGTACTTGGGACTGCGGGAGCAGTCGCCCACGGCTATGATGATTTAACAGCAATTTCTTCTTTTGACAGATTTCTTGTAGCTTTTCTCAGGGATAGTATTATTATTTATAATAGCCCGGATGCTCCAGGTAGTCTTGGCCTAGAACAAATCATACAGGGTGTAGGCTGTATAGCTAGAGATAGTATTCAAAGGATCGGTAATGACTTATATTTTCTCTCTGCTACAGGGATAAGATCTTTAAAGCAGGTTATATTTTCTACAGATAAAGTAGAACTTGCAGAGGTTTCAAAGTTGGTTCGTAGAGAACTAGTGGCAGATATGACTTCTGGGGATGCTTCTACTATTAGATCAAATTATGATTTAGAAGAAGGACAATACTGGCTTAAAGCCCCATCAGGAAATATCTGGGTTGTTGATATGTATACCTTGGATGAAAAGACTCCTGTTAGAATTACAAAGTTTGTTAATACTGATTGGTATAGTTTTGCCTACGATGAACAGGAAACTTATATTGGCGCTAAAGGCGGTATAGGCACCTATAGTGGTCACCAAGATACACTGCCTAATTCTGCCGTTGCCACTAATTATATTTGTGATTGGGAAAGTATTTATGCAGACTTTGATAGTTCAAGAACAAAAATATTAAAGAAAGTAGGTGTTGCATTAGAAGGGGCAAGCGGGCAGCAGATTACTTTGAAGTGGGCTACAGATTTTTCAGGCAAAACAGGATCTAAGCAATTAACTATTCCAGGTGCAGGTACTTTAGCGGAGTGGGGAACTTCTGAGTGGAATATTGCAGAGTGGGGAGGAGGACTTTCTCTTGCGAGATTAAAAACATCCGCGTCTAAAGAAGGTAGAGTTTGGAGTATAGGATTTAAAATTGAATCAGCGGGCAATGAAATTTGTGTGGAGCAGTTGTCACTTTTTATGAAATTAGGGAGAGAGGATAGATAAGTATGAGTAATTATTCGCAAACAACAGACTTCTCTGCAAAAGACAGCCTTGCTTCCGGGAATGCGTCAAAGGTTATCAAAGGTAGCGATGTCGATACAGAGTTTAGTGCAATAGCCACAGCTATAGCGACTAAACGAGACACTACTACCTCTGAGATACCCTCGGGTACTATGATGTTATTTGTGAGAACGGCTGCTCCATCAGGGTGGACTTTATCTACTACTTGGAATAATGTAGTCCCTATAATTAAGTCTAGTGTAACCAATGATGGGACACCAGACACAGCGGGTAATTGGACTATATCCAGTACGGAATTGAAAATGAATTTTCCTTCTACTGCTTTTTCTGGTTCGTTACCTGCTCACACTCACAGTGATGGCAATTATGCAATTACTTTAGGTCGTGATCTCGGTAGTGCGCTTGGCGGTACGGGAATTTTTTGCGGGAACACAGATGTCCACAATGTAGCAGGTAATTCTGGTAATTCATCCGCTGCTAATATATCAACTACAGTTACTAGTTCAAATATTGCTCCTGCGAGTGGCACAATGGCAAACGGCAATTGGCGACCGGCTCACGTAGAGGTCATTGCTTGTTCAAAAGACTAGGTAATAATGAAGACTGAAGTTGTCACCCACCAAAGGTATAAGAATGCCTTTAATTGTAAGAAGTGCCCTCAAAGCAATAAAGAGGACGGGTGCCCTGCTTGGTGGGAGCAGATTTGGACGGATAAAGCAACCGGAGAGCAGTTAATAAAGAGTGGTTGTGGGTTCTCTATGGCTCAATCTTTAATGGTAGAGCTTATTCAAACTACCCACAGACCTGCGGCAGAAATTAGTCAAATGAAAAAAGAGGTTGTTGATGGAGTTGAAAGAGCCACAGTTGCCGTCTTGGAGTTTCAACGAGCTAAAGAAGAGGCCGTTAGTTCTGGTTACTTGGTGGGACACGACATCGACCCACGCAGATTGGTTCGATTCGACGAAGGAAATGACGATAGCAACAGTAAAAACTCCGGGAATAATACTGGAGGATAATAAAGATTTTATAATTATCGCATCAACAGTTGGTTGGCATGGGCAGGAAGGCTTGCTAAGTTTTGATACGGTAATACCGAAAGGATGTATAGACAAGGTTACAATTTTAAAGAAAAATTGGTGGAGATAAAAGATGGCAGTTAATTCACAGGCAGACTTTATAAAAAGTTTTGGGAGATTCGGGGATAACTTTCTTGCTCACGTTAGTGAGGATGAAAGAGTCCTTCCTCCAGAAGGAGTACTTCCAGAGAGCTTGGACAGAGATATAGATATTAGTATGCAAGCGTTGGGGCTTGACCCCAATAGATATACTGTGGGTTCGGAAGCTAATTCTATTAATCCTGTCACCGGGCAGCCGGAGTTCTTTCTTGGTAAGCTTGTGAAAAGTGTTTTTGGTAAGGACAAAGATCCTTCAAAAAGAACAAGAGGTGCTATTGCAGATCTTTTACCTCGATTTCAGAGGTTTCAAAGTACTCCTGGTATGTACGAAGATCCTTTTGGGAGTACAATGTATGGTCGTGAGGGGATAAATCTCGCTTTCTCTCCAGACCAGCAGAATATATTTGGTGGGTGGGATGACTTGAGAGCACAAGCGGATTTAAGAAGGGGGGAGCGTGGAGCAGAGATGCAAAGATTGTTTGGTGGCGGCCCATTCACCGGAGAGGTTGATGAAGCCCTTCGTATAGGGATGGAGCAAAGAGGACAAAACGTAGATAGTGCCACAGCGGGAGCACTCTCAAGATTGTTTAATGTAGGAGGAGTACATACAGGGACAGCACAGCAAGCGGGAGAACTTCAGCGTAGACAGGCTGGGATTTTAGCAGACTTGAAAGTGAATAGACTCAAGAATTGGCTTGGATTAAGAGGGGGCTACGAAGGAGATATAAGAGGTTTTGAAAAAGATATTATGGGTTATGGGCAAGAGCAAAGAAGAATGATAGAGTTACTTAGAGGTGGTGTTGAACCTGCTAGACGACTTAGTGAATATGAAACGGACTTAGATTGGGATAAACTTATTCAACAAGCAAATTATGGTGTAAATCTTGGACAATTGCAAGACCAAAAAAGATTAGCTAAAAGAAGTCTTTTGGATAGGCTTGCGCCTGTAGCAGACTTTGCAACAATGGCCTATCTTGGCGGCGGGGGTACTTTTGGTTTAGGAGGAGGAGACGGTTTCTCTTTTAGTAACTTGTTTGGAGGAGGCGGAGGCGGGGCGAGTAGGCTCGCGTCTGGTGTCCCAAATCTTTCCGCAAGTGACTATGGTAATCTTGGGTCTTTCTTTCAAGGTCAAAGTGGCTCTCAAGGAGGACCAAGGTGGTATAATCCTTTGCAGGGTGGTTTTCAATGGTCGGCATAAGTATAAAGGAGAATAGATAATGGCTAGAACTTTTGCAAGACCTGTACCTTTGCCCGCTATACCCCAAAGACCTCAGTTTGACGGAATGGCAATGGGAAAGGAGTTCGCGGATACTATACGAAGAAATAAAACTATAGGGGCAATAAATAAAGCCTTGGAGCAGCACGGTACTTTATCAAGTCCAGCGGCTATAGAGACTGTACGCCAAAATATGGGAACTTGGTTTTCAGACCCAGAGAAAATTATAGAACTACAAGATAATTTGTTTACGATGGAAAAAGGTCTTAGGGAAGAGGGAAGAAAAGATAGAGAAAGAAATCAAGCGGACGCTCTTTTAGATATACAGGAGCGGCAAGTGGCAGTAACCGAAGCGCAGCAGGTTGCGGCGGAAGCGAAAGCACTGGTTGAACAAGAACAATTTGATACTACGGATAAATTTCGGAGAGATGAACTTCAGGTCACCAAGGATAGGTATGCCGCGACGATTACTCAGCTTGAAGCGGCCACCGATTTAGCAAGAGAGAAACATGAGATAGATACACTTACTACATATATAAATAAAGAAGTAGAGTGGATAACGATTGAGGAAGCACGGATACAAGGTTTGATGACACAATATGGTGCGGACCCTGTATGGGAATCTCACCTTAGACTGCTTAAAGAACAAAGAGATGAGTTAACTGGGCGTTTGGAAAGTGTAGTCAACAGGACTGAAACAGATTTTCCCATTGATCCTCTAAGCGAAGAGTTTCTTAGGGCTGGGAAGTATCCTGTTTCTCTTACTGAGGAATATGATCCATTGCCAAGTACGGCGGCACTAATGCAAACTAGGCGGGAAGAAAGAGTGGAAAATATGAGTCACGAATCGTTTCTTGAGTTTCTTCCAGACACCGTTATTAATAGGCGTGAGCCGTCGGATCGTTTTAAAGAAACACTTGATGATTTAAGGAGCCAGGAAAGGAAGTTACAAACGGAGCGAACCCGCCCAGAAACTCCTAAAATTACAGCAAATATAAAAAGACTAACGGATAATATAAAAGGGCTTAATGAAACCTTGTATAAAATGAGAGGACAAGAGAAAGAAACTTTATTCAAAAAGATGAGATTAACGGAGGATTTGGAGGGGAACCGGCCTACAACGACTTATGCTACTAGGGAAGGGATTCTCGGTGCTCCTCGTACTGATGTTAAATGGGCAGGTGGAGATCGAGGCACAGTTTCAGGGACTCTCACAGATGCCGCGTTGGAAAAACTTTCTATAAAGTTTGGAGTCTCTGTTGAGGATATTAAGCAAGAGTTGGATCTTTAGTCCTTAAAATATAAATGGCTTCTAAGATAACGTATGATGACCTAGTTGATAATGATCGTTTTGTTGCGTCTGCTTACAGGTCTTTGGTAGCTTTGGGAGAAACTCCTAGTCAAAGACCTAAAGAAATAGTAGACGATTTCTTG
>Ga0114899_1000848_pt1 | contig 19853 bp, 5 predicted proteins | sample MalvireepMed_215_FD_83497 | JGI IMG/M metagenome (GOLD analysis project Ga0114899, IMG submission 83497) | Marine viral communities from the Global Malaspina Expedition - Malaspina viral metaG DeepMed_215 | ecosystem: Environmental > Aquatic > Marine > Oceanic | place: Mediterranean Sea...
AGAGTTATAGAATCTGATGGATATACTTTAAGCGAAAAAATTAAAGTTACATTTCCAGACACAGATGCTGATGGCATTGTTGATAACCCAGAAGTATTTGATGTTGTTGTTTCTCCGGGTGTTAATGCCGCCACCAAGATAGTTTTTTATAAAAGTTACCTAGATAATACTGGTTACACACGATACTTGCCAATAGCTAGCACAGATGTAGAAACCCTTTATACTAATTTAATAGACATTAACGCTGCAAAAGCTGCATATAGCAATGGACAAATTTTTTATGCAAGTGAAACAGAAAAGTTTTATATTTTATCAATTGATAGCAGTAACCAGAAGGTAATAACAGAAACCATAGATTATCTTACAAAAATTGGTCGAGATAGTTTAATATTTCAATACACACACAACTCGCCAAATAACAGGCGTATAGATCCAAGCCCGAGCAATATTATTGATTTGTTCCTATTGGTTAGTACCTATGATACAGATTATCGCAACTGGGTTACCGATATAACAAACACAGTTTCTAAACCAGCAAAACCCACTACAACAGAATTAAGAGATAGTTTTGGAAGTTTAGAGCAAGTTAAAAGTGTAAGTGATACAATAATTTTTAATAGTGTAAGTTATCGTCCGTTGTTTGGCGACAAAGCAGACGAAGAATTGCAAGCTACATTTAAGATTGTAAAGAACCAAAGTACATTAGTTAGTGATAACGAAGTTAAAGAAAAAGTTATTACCACTATTAATAATTACTTTGCGCTAGGAAATTGGGATTTTGGCGACACTTTTTACTTCAGTGAATTAAGCGCATTTTTGCATGCCGCCCTTGCTCCTGATGTATTAAGTATTATTATTGTGCCACGTAGCGCAACAAGTTCATTTGGTAGCTTGTTTCAAATTCAGAGCCAGAGAGACGAAATTTTTATTAGCGCAGCAACAGTTAATGACGTAGAGATAATTGATGTTATCACAGCAGCGCAACTAAGAGCAAGCGGAGATGTAGTAAACCTTACAAGTGACCAACTTATTACTGAAAGTGCTACGGCTGGATCAGCCGCTTCAACTGTCACCACAACGTCAAATACAACATTAGCAACAACAACAGCTATTAAAACCACGTCTAGTGGAGGTTATAGTTACTAATGGCTATTCGTAAAAGCTCTCAATTGTTGCCCGGTGTTTTTCAAACCAGTAAAAACGAAAAATTTCTTAACGCCACAATTGATCAACTTATTAGTGAAAAACAACAAACTACTATTAATAGTTTTGTGGGCCGTAAGCATGCACTAAACTATGTTGCTGGTGATGGGTACTTAACAGAACACAGTAAAATTAGACAAAATTATCAACTCGAGCCCGCGGTAGTATATAGAAATGCTGATGGTAATATTGAAAGCGTTAACGGAATATTAGATATTCTGAATAGTATTAACTTTAACAATGGTGACGCTACAGATCATGATAAACTTTTTAGTCAAGAATATTATAATTGGTCTAATTTTATTGATTTTGATAAGCTAGTTAATTACGGTGAATATTTCTGGCTCCCGGCAGGGCCAGATACTGTTCAGGTATTTACTAGTATAGTTGATACAAAACGTGATTATACAATTTACAGAGACGGCACAACTTACAACCAAGTAGAGTTTGACACAGTTGGATTTGATGAAGGAAAGTTTGATGAGCGAACAGACGTAGTCGAAACGGGCCAACCGGTATACCGTTTCGACAGTACAACTGGTGCAATTAATCCTACTCTATATTTGGCCAGAGGCGGTGAGTATACTTTTAAGGTTGAACAACCCGGTCTGCCATTTTGGATTCAAACAGAGCCAGGATTAACGGGTCTTAGCACGGTTCAAAAAAATGTTTCAACCAGAACTATTGACGGCCTTACTAATAACGGCGAGGATGATGGCACACTAACTTGGCTTGTTCCGGAGATAGATAGCCAGAATTTCTATACAGAAGCAACGGTAGATGCAACTGTAGACTTAGCTACAAACCTTACATTTAAAGATGTTCATCACTCGGTTCTTAGTGCTTTTATAGCAACATACCCAACTGGCATCGATGATCTTACTGAACTAGACGGTAAAACTCTTATCTTTATTAATAAAACTGATGACCAAACAGAGTGGAACAAAGGCGGTCTTTTTGACGGTTCTCCATTTGATGATGGCACCACAGCCGGATCGTTTGATCCTGTAACAGCATTAACTTTTGATGAAAGGTATGGCGTTTTTACTATAAGCATTCAGTCCATCGGCGGCACGGATACTATTGTCCTTACCCATACAGACACTGTGGACATTGGTACTAAAGTACACGTTAATCAAGGTACTGAGTACGGCAATAGACAATTTTATAAAAACGCCGAAGGAAAGTTTGATATAGTGCCGCCCATTACAGCTGACCAATCTACATTTTATTATCAGGACAGTGTAGATTCATTAAGGTTCGGCAAGATTGTTCTTATCGATGTTGGTGAAAATGCTAAAATCAATATCACAGACGATATCATCAACAAAAAAGAATATGTAAGTCCGAATAATGTGATATTTACAAACGGACTTAAAGTAGAATTTAATGATGATGTATTACCTTCTACATATGCTAACGGTGCATATTATGTTGAAGGTGTTGGCACAAGTATAAGCTTGATAAATGTTAATGACCTTAAAACACCAGAAACATACACTAAAAACGCCAGCGAAGGGTTTGATACAGTTGATTTTGATAGCGGAAACTGGGATGGTACATTGTATAGTCCAATGGACCAAGATTACATAATTTCTAATAGAGCCAGCCCAGATAACAACGCTTGGGCGAGAACTAATAGATGGTTTCATAGAGATGTTATTGATAAAACAGCAGAGTACAATGGTTATACACTCGTAATTAATGACACGGCTCGCGCTAAAAGACCAATTATAGAATTCGATCCAGGGTTACATCTCTTTAATATGGGTATTACTAGCAAAACTCCCATAAATGTTATAGATGTTGCAGAGACTGATGCGTTTAGTAATGTTAATGGAAAAACCGGTTATTTTTCAGATGGTATTGCTTTATTACCAGGGATGACTGTTTGTTTTACTGCCGACTTAGATGTACGTAAAAACATATACCGTGTTGATTTTATTGATCAAGATGCTGTTACTAGTACAGCTAAAATTATTAACCTTGTTCGGATCGATACAGTAACCGACAACGATTGTTTACTTAGTTTGTTAGGATCAACACAGCAAGGTAAAATGTATTGGTATCAAAGTGATACATTGGGTTGGAAAACCGCGCAACAAAAAACAAAAATTAATCAAGAACCACTGTTTGATGTGTTTGACGGGGATCACACAAGTTTTAGTGACGTCACAAAGTATTCTAGCTCTACATTTACCGGATCTAAACTGTTTAGTTATCGTCGTAGTACAACAGCAAGTGCTGACACAGTGCTTGGTTTTGGCCTTACATACAAAAACTTTAACAACATTGGAGATATTTTATTTGATAACAATTTTGTTAGTGATATATTTCAGTACACTAAATCAACAGGTAACGTCAAAGTAATTGTAAAAAGCGGCCACGCTCATCAATATAAACCCAACCAAACATCTACAAGACTAGTATTAAACGGCTGGCAAAAAGTGTTAAGCGATAGTAAGCAGTGGCAAATTGTTCAACACGAGGTCGTTGATGAGCTTTACGCTTTTGAAATTGGGTCTAAGCCAAAAACAATTGTTGATGAAATAACATTACAAGTATTTGTAAATAGTGAGTTTAAGAATTCTAGCACTTACACACAACTTACTATTAATGACAAATATTATGTAAGCTTTGCTTTGCCTTTGAAATCCAAGGATATAGTTACTATTCGAGTATATAGTGATGAATTAAATAGCCTGGGTCAGTACGAAGTTGCTAAAAACTTAGAAAATAATGCAGACAATGCCGATTTTGACAGCCTAACACTTGGACAAGCTAGAAATCATCTAATTGAAATTAGTCGCGGCATTCCAACGTTTAGTGGAAAAGGCCCGGGCCCAAATAATATTAGAGACCTAGATTATAAAAAATACCCAGGCAAAATTCTACAACATAGCGCGGGTAGTATACTTGCTGGCTATCTTCTAACGCAAGAAAATAATACTATCGTCGATAGTATTAGATATAGCATGGAAGAATATACTAGATTTAAAAATAAGTTTATCGATAATATAGACAAACTTGACTTAGATCTTAGAAACATTAGTGGTTGTGTTGACAAAATCCTTACTTATATGGTGGGAACCAAAACCAACTCGTTCCCATTTTACTACAGTGACATGTTGCCATGGGGCAGTCAGAAAACTACCGCAACAACAACTGTTGATGATATAAAAGCGCGTAAGTTCGAATTTACAACACAGTTTGATTTAACTACATTAAGTACCCGGGGAGTATTAGTTTACATAAATCGTGGGACAACAAAAACATTACTTCTAGACGAACAAGATTACACGTTTGATACTGTTGAGCCTGCTATTACTCTTGTGTCGACATATGTTTTGCAGATAAATGATGTTATTGAGATAGTAGAATACTCAAATACTGATGGTAGTTTTGTTCCACCAACCCCAACAAAACTCGGTTTGTGGAAAAAATACTATCCACAGAAGTATATTGATAATAGCTATCAAACTCCAAAAGAGGTTATTCAAGGCCACGATGGTAGTATTTGGGCAACCCATGGTGATATTAGAGATGATATTATTTTAGAATATGAAAAACGTGTATACAACAATATCAAAACACAGTATGACAAAAATACATTTGATTGGAGTGATATATTAGCTGGGTATTTTAGAAATACTTTTGCTGAGTTCAAAAACCAAATTGATCTGTGGCGCAGTTATTTTGGCAGCTGGTCGTTTAAAAATAGAGTAGACTATCAAACAAACAGCACATTTGATGCTGATAATAGTTTTACTTGGAATTATTCACAAGCAATCACAAATGATAAGGGGTGGCGAGTCCCAGGAAATTGGAGAGGAATTTACCAGTGGTTATATGATACAGACACACCACATAGAACGCCGTGGGAAATGCTGGGATTAAGCAGAAAGCCGGATTGGTGGGAAGATCGTTATGGTGAAGCACCATATACATCGGGTAATACAGTTCTTTGGGAAGATCTCAGGGCCGGTAAACTCTACGCCAGCGCCACAGTGGACACGTATACAACATTAGAAAATTATAAGCGTTCGACACTTATGGATATGATTCCTGTTGATGGGCAAGGCGATCTTAGAAGCCCCAACGACTTTGCGGTTCAAGGAACAAATAGTTCCACAGCAAACAACCCATGGGGTGTAGGCGATAATGGACCAACAGAAACAGCATGGAAGCGTAGTAGTGAATGGCCGTTTGCTGTACAGTTACTTGGCGCACTAATAAAACCGCCTAAGTATTTTAGTTTAATGTTTGATACAAACTTAATAAAACATAATAGCGATTTTGGACAAATTTTACAAAAAGATAAAAGTTACCGGCCTAATTTAAGTGATTATAAAATTCACGGTGTTCCTGTAAGTACTACAAGTACTGTTGTAAATCGTATCGACGGATTCAACCAATTTATATACAATTATATGACACAAATGAATTATAGTGTAGAAGATTTTCAGACTAAAATACAAAACCTTCAACTAAATCTTTGCTATCCGTTTGCTAGTTATACCGATAAAAAATTCTTAAAAATTCTAATCGAAACCGCTAGTCCAACAAGCAGCAATGAAAACATTTTTATGCCCAGCGAAGACTATGAAGTGGTACTTCATAAAAGCCCACCACTGGAGAGAGTTTTTTATAGTGGTGTAAACATTATTAAACGAAGTAACGGTTACGAGATTCGAGGATACGACATACAGAATCCATTTTTCAAAATTATTCCAAGCTTGAAGAGTCCAAACCAAAAAACTATTACTATTGGAAACAGCGTGGGAATAATTTATGAAGATAGCCATAAGTTTGTATCTAGTATCCCATACAGCACAATAATTAGTAGTAAACAGCAAGTAGTAGATTTTTTAACAGCATATAATAGATATCTTGCGGCGAAAGGAATTGTTTTAGAGAGTGTTAATGAAAATGGAGATGCTATTAGTTTTGAGTTAAGCGCAAAAGAATTTTTATTTTGGACAGAACAAAATTGGGACGTTAGCAATGTTTTTAATCTAAGCCCTGTAGCAACACAACTAACAATTAATAGACCATTAACAACAGTAGATGATATTACTAAAACAGGTCGCTTACGAAATAGCGAGCATAAATCTATTAGGGCAACCGGGTATAATGTTGAAAGAATAGATAACAAAACAACAATTTATGTCGATTCTACAAAAAATTATCTTTATAGCGCAAGCATAAACCCAATTCAATATGAGCATTATCTTGTTCTTAATAATACAACAATTTTTAATGATGTTATCTATCAACCAAAACTTGGTAATAGGCAAGAGCGTATAAAACTAATCGGATCTAAAGCCGGAAATTGGAATGGTACAATACATGCGGCGGGATATATCCTAAATGAAAACAAGTTTAATATATGGAGTGCTAACAAAGATTATAAGAAAGGCGATATGGTTAGTTTCCGCAATAAAATTTATGCTTCTGATGATAACCACGACGGTGTTGACGTATTTGATTTCGGGCAATGGCATCCTGTTGAAAATATGAAAACAGGATTACAACGTAACCTCTCTAATAAAGCACATAGCTTTACAGAGTTTTATGACCCCGACATTGTAAATCTAGAAGCAGATATTAATAAAAAAGCTAAAGGCCAAACAGGATTTCGAGCAAGGGATTATCTTGCAAACTTAGGAATTACAGATATAAGTCAAGTTAAATTTTACCAGGGCATGTTAAAATCTAAAGGCACGCCAGAAGTAATTGACAAGTTAATTAAGGCTGATTTAACAAACCTTGAACAGGAAATTGATTTTTATGAAGAATGGGGCTTCAGAGTAGGTGAATACGGGAGCATTAATAGTAACCAGGTGGTTGAAGTTATAGTTAATGAGAGCGAAGCGCAGAATAATCCTACTGTTATGCAATTACTTGATGATGACGATGATAGAAATGAAAATTATATCACTTATAAAAAGACAGATATTTACAAAGTACCAGATAATTATAGCAAAAATATTTTGCTTACAAGAGCAAGCAATGTTATACAGCGCGATTTGGTGGGCGCAGGTTATCCAAGACTAGACGACATTGCGTACACTGTTTTCGATATTGAAAATATTGCTACAGAACTCGATCAATATACAGATAAAATTGGCAGAGGATCTGTAATCTGGAGTGCTAAAAACGGTTATAATTGGGATATTTCTCGCGTTACTGAAATCGACACTGAGATTATTAGTATTACAAATAGTGTAAGTGAAATTATTATATTTGAAACTAATAAAAAACATAGTTTTGCTAAAAACGATTGGGTTTTAATTAAATCAACAAATAATCTCTTAAGAGGATTTAAAAAAGTAAGTTCTATTGTAGACCCAACAAAGTTTACAGTGAATATTACTTTAGAACTTGACGATATTACCAACATTCGTTTACCAATTTACAAGTTAACATCTACTCGTTTTACTAATATAGTAGACATAGCAGGATTTACACCACGTTATGGTTGGAATTTAAATGAACTAGCATGGGTTGATTCTGATGAGAATGATAAATGGGCCGCTTATCAAAAAAAGGAGCCCTGGTCATTTAATACCTTTCAAACATTTAATACTTTAACAGCAGAATCAAACCTCGGTGCTAGCATTGATATAAGCAATGACAGCTTAAGTTTTATTTCCGGGGCTCCTGGTTATAGCACTGGAACAGTAATGCCTTACCTTAGGGACGAAAATGGTATTTACGTTGAAAGTAATTTATTAACAGTGAGTGACATAGGCGGTGTTATAGATAATTTTGGTACAAGTGTAGCGGCTGGCAACCAGTGGCATTGTGTTGGCGCTCCTGATAGTGATAGTAGCAAAGGGTATGCCTTTGCTTATTATAGAGATAGTAGAGGAACCTTTAACTTTAAACAAGCACTTTATATAAATGGCGCCTCAGCTAGCGACAAATTTGGTTTCGATTGTACTGTAAGTAAAGATGACCGGTTCTTGTTTATTAGTGCGCCTGGTGCCAACAAGGTTTATGCATACGAACTTAAAGAAATCGCAACAATCGATGAAGGGGTCATAACAGTTACAGGTAATGGAATTTTAACAGGTTTCGCATTAGGGTTTACACCAGATGGAACTTACAGCTTAAATGTTCAAGATGCAACCGGTAAAATTTATCTTCCTTACAGAGATTTTAGTGTAAGTGGTAGCACTATTACATTTGTAAGCCCTCCTAGCGCGGTAGCCATAACCATAAGGGAAAACAGTCACTATATTCCAGTAGCTACAATAACCGGCAGTGATATGAATACTGGTGACCAGTTTGGTTATAGCATTGACTGTGATCCTAAAGGCGAAACGCTAGTTATTGGCTCACCATATGCTGATGTTGCAGATACATCAACTAGTACGGTGTATCCAAATGCTGGTGAGGCGTATGTTTTTCATCACATTGTCGAAACATTTTCCGGCAACGGAACTGATATCGTGTTCACAACCACAAATTCATTACCAAGTATTGGTAAGGTTTATGTAGAAGTTGATGGGATAGAACAAGTAGAAGCAACTGGCGCTTTTAGTAGTTTAACAAGTGATAGTAGTGCTAATAGTTACACTATAAGTGGCAACACAATTACGTTTAGATATATTCCTTCAAATGGTGCTGTAATTCGTGTTTACACTTGTAATTTTAGCGAGATACAAAAGTTAGACCAAAATATTACAGGGCAAACACTTTCGGACGGTGAAAATTTTGGTTTCGATGTTGCTATTGATGCTTATGGTGCGTTAATTGCTGTTGGCGCTCCTGGCGAAGATGAAACAAATCCTAATACAGGCAGTGCATTTGTTTTTGTTGACGAAGGGCTAAGATTTGGAGAAGTAATAAGCGCAAGAGCTAGCAGCACATCCATAAGCCAGCAAGACGGTGATACTATTTTTGTTAATGATTATCAGGTTACTCTTGGTGGCACAACAACAAACCCAACAAATATTGCAAGTGCAATTAATAATGCCAATGTAAGTGGCGTTAGTGCAGCATTATATACTACAGATACTAATAAAATTCAAGTGACAGGATTAAGTGTAGATTTTAATAAAAAACTTAAAGTTCGGCCCGGCATCGGTAAAACATTTAGAGAGTATACAAACTTTAAACCGTTTGTGTTTATGCAAAAAATTAATCATCCTGTATTAATAGAGAATGAAAACTTTGGTAGGCAAGTTACATTTGACAAGTACGTTCCTGCAGATAGATATGCAACTCAAGGGTTAGTTATAACAAGTGATAGAGCAAGCACTCTTCTAAGAACAAGGTTTGATATCGACACGGATACAACAAGTGTAACTTACAATGAATATTTAACAACTTTTGATGCAGACAGTACAAAGTTTGTCGACCGAGTTACACAAAGTGGTGCAGCGTATGTTTATGACTTGTTAGAATCAAGTAGCACAGTTGCTAATCCTCAAAGTGTAACAAATCCCCCTCAGTATGCTTATGGGCAACAATTACAAAGCACCCACATCGATACATTAGATCAATTTGGTAGTTCTGCCTTTCGCCACGATGATAATATTATGATAGGTAGTAAATTAGACGACAAATACAAAGTTAACGGTGGCAGCATTTATAGATATAAAAATTCTCTCAGAGAAAACTTTTGGAAAAAATATAGGACGCAGGCAGATAAAGTAGATGTTGATGTTATTAATAGAGTTGTAACTTATAACAAAAAAACTGAACAAATTAACAGTTTTCTTGATACTATTGATATATTTAAACAAAAACTCCCAGGACGGGCCGCGGCTGAAATTGATTATATCACACCGTACGATCCCGCAGTGTATTCAACGTCAACAACCGATAATGACAGTATTTTAAGCGAGCAAGGTTCTTGGAACGACGAAATGAATGGAAGAGTTTGGTGGGACTTAACAACATGTCGCGTAATAGAATATGAACAAGGAGATGTAGACTATAGAGTTCAACACTGGAATCAATTCTTTCCTGGATCAAGCATTGACATTTATGAGTGGTTTGAGAGTAATGTTCTACCAAGCCAGCATATAGCAGCAGGGCATCCCGGCGTCCCAAGAGATTCAGATGATAGTAATTACAGCACAGCATTAAGTTATAATTCTGCAACTAATACAACTGTTACTCGTTATTATTATTGGGTTACAGCTCGTAATGATTATCCGGATGATGGGCGCAGACAACTTAGTACAGAAAGCGTAAGACAGCTTCTCGAGGACCCGAGAACCACTGGCGTAAAATATCTTGAACTTGTAGCACCGAATACGTTTACCCTTAATAACCTCAAGTCTGACTTATCGGATAAGGATATGATTCTTAGTATTAACTATGACGTTGTTAAGAACGAGGGAATATTACATAGCGAATTTGATTTGGTTTCCGAAGGCGACAAGGATCAAGCAATCCCCACCAGAATCTGGGATAAATTAGTTGACAGTCTAGCGGGTGCGGATTCTAATAGCAATATTGTGCCCGATCCTACTATCAGTGATGGCGAAAAATATGGCATACATATCAGGCCAAGACAAAGCATGTTTCGAAATAGATTAGGCGCTGTTAAAGTTTTGGTTGACTATTCTAATACTGTATTTAAGACTGTGCCTGTTGTGCGTCAGTTTAACATTACTGGTCTTACAGAAAGTGACCCAATGCCTACAATAAGTAGTGGTGAGTGGGATAAGAAGGTAGCAAATATTGTTACAAGAAATTACCTTAATACACAAATTCTAGGAACAGGGTATAATGTTCTTGTTGAAAACGACGAGACTCTAGATAGTTTGTGGACTATTTACACATTACAAGCTGACAAGTCGTGGTTACTTACTAAAGTACAAGGATATAACACAAACAAGTATTGGGACTATATTACATGGTATGCTAATGGTTATGATTCTACAACTATTCCACAGCACCAAGTAAGTACAGAACCGAATTTATTAACTTTAACTGCTAACGAAGGCGAGATTGCAAAAGTTTTAAGTAATGATGATGGTAATGTTAGTTTCTTTACGCTCACATCTGCAGGCTGGGACGAAGTTATAATTGAAAAAGGAACTATTGCTCTTCGCAGTAGTTTATACGATTATGCTAACACAACATATGGTAGCTATATCGGTTTTGACAGCGGCGTGTTTGACCTTCAGCAGTTTGACAAAGTACCACAAACTGAAGCACATAAAATATGCAATACAATTAAAAACAATATTTTTATTAATGATCTTGCAGTTAAATTTAATGAGCTTTTCTTTAGATTAATTGAGTATAGCTTACACGATAACAAAGGCGTAAATGACTGGGTATTTAAAAGCAGCTTTATCAAAGTGTTGCATAAACTTAGAAATCTTACTCAATATCCCACTTTTAGAAATGATAATAGTACATTTATAGAAAAGTTTATTAACGAAGTAAAACCATATCATACGCAAATTCGTGAATATATTTCAAAATTTGATGGGGATGACCTATTTCAGGGTGATATTACGGATTTTGATGTTCACTCTTTCTATGATTCTACATTGGGGTACTTCCGTAAGCCTAGCGGCGATTACACTGGCGACAGCCTTTTGTGGCCACAAAACAAAAATAAATCATGGAGCGATAATAGAGGATATTATCTAAACAGTCTCACAATACATGCAGCAGGCACGGGATATATTGTAGATCCTACACTTACTATTAGCGCACCAGATCTTGAAAGTGGTGTGCAAGCAACTGCTAAGGCTATAACTAATGGCGATGCTATTGTTAGAGTTCAAATTACTAATAAAGGAAGTGGTTATACTAAAACACCAATAGTAACACTGGTTGGTGCTGGTAGTGGATGTGTAATACTTCCTCGCATTGCAAATGATACTAACAGAGAATTTAACACCACTATTAAACTAGATAGAATAACTTATTCTAGCGGAATTAAAGACTGGACAGCAAATACAAATTACAATTATTTAGATCTAATAGCATATTATAACTCTAACACAGGTAGTCAAGAAGTTTACAAAGTAAATGTAACGGGCGGCTTTACCAGCAGTTCTACATTTAGTGTTGAAGATGTTACAGGTGTTACTGCTCTTGTGGCGTATGAAGACGCATTACTTGCTAGTAATGCTGATCGTATTGCTGCTTATTATGTGCCATCAACTGGTATGGTAGGCGACGATCTTGCATTACTACAACTTGGCACGGATTATACAGGCGTAAAAATTTATGGCTCAGGATTCGACCGGGAACCAGGATATGACAGCGCAGCATTTGACAACACAGGATATGACGACTTTGAAATTGACTTAGATGGATTAGCTGTTCTTAGTGGTGCAAGCGCCATTGACTCGATAATAAAGAGTAATTTTACAGATCTTGCGTTAGGAACTCGGCCAGAGGATATTAATATAGAGGGTGGTAGTTTTGTAGATACTTATAGCAGTCATGCTCCAGAGGAGGTTGTCCCGGGCATTGTATTTGACACGTTAGACATGGAAGTTTATACGGACCCAAGCAACGATTTCGCGGGAGATGGTAACAGCTTTCCTATAGTTTACAGAAGTTATGTAGGAGACGGTGCAACAAAAACATTTAGCTATGCCAGCACCGCCAGAAAAGATGACGTAGACCGAGTTCTTGTGTGGGTTGATAATACACCACAGAGAGATATCACAGTTGATTACTTAGACAGAACTGTAACGTTAGGTACTGCACCTGCTGTTGGGACTAATGCTAACATTTATAGTTTTGGTGTAACAGGCGAAGAAATAACACACGAAGAAATATTTATTGGTGACGGTAGCACTCTTCAATTTTCGTCTGGCGCTCCATATACCAGGTATACACAAAGTTATGTATTAATTGATGGTGTAGATACAGCCCACACTGTTACTAGTGCCGATAGCAAGGCAGTTATTACACTTGCTGTGGTACCCAGTAATGGTGTTCACATTCACTTGTTCTTAAGCTCACGAGCTGTTACAAAAGACGCATTTACAAAGACAAAAACCCAAACTATTACGCTTACAGCCGGCACATATGCGTATAATTTAGATAACACAGTAAAGTATGCATACCCATATGAAGGGAATATAGTTGTTGAATTAGAAAATCATAGATTACGTCCAAGTAATGCAAAGCATCACATACTGGACGGCTCAACGTTGATTTATCGAGCACCAACTACAGCAGGCGAAACTGCATCTTCTTCAGCTACAGCCGACTTTCGTGTAACCCATATTAATAGAGCAACAAACACCACAACTAATCTAATTTATTACCAAGATTATACAGTTGATACTCTAATAGATACAGATAGCTCAACATACCTTGCTATAACATTAAGGCAGACTTATAACAGTGGTGATGATTTAATAGTAGCTTTACTTACAGATAGTGAATACTTTATTGAAAGTAGCGGAACTAATATTAGGTTACTTAGTGGCCTTTCATTCACTACTGGTGACAAACTTTATATAACTACATTTAGCAACCATGATCCGCTTAGAACGCAAACTAAAGTGTATATTGGGCAAGGAAGTGAGATTGCAAGTGTAACAGATACATTTGATAGTGTTGGTTTTGATTCTGTGGCTTTTGATAGTGTTACTATAAGTGGCACCGCAGTAAATAAATTTACACTTGATCGTGTGCCGACAAGTGCAAATTATATGTGGGTAACAGTTAACGGCATTAAGTTACATCCGGGTGATTTCTTTATTGATAGCGCAGGAAGACTTGACTTGTCGTCTCAAACACTAACTTCTACAAGTGAAGTTATAGTAACTTACTTTGGTGAGAATATTATAGAACCGACGGTTGGCTATCGCATGATTAACGATATGTTAGGAAACTATGAATATTTTAGGCTTGCCGCTGATAATGTTACAACATTAGCTAAAGACTTAAATATAACAGATACTAAAATTTATGTCGAAGACGTAAGTGTCTTGCCAATGGTATCCCCTAGCAGTGAATACCCGGGCGTGATATTTGTTGGCAACGAAAAAGTTACTTATTGGGAAATTAGTTACGAAGATAATTATCTTTACAACATAAGACGAGCAACAAGCGGCACACGATTTGCAACAATACACAGAATAGGTGCCAATGTTGTTGATTGTGGAGAGGATCAACGCTTACCGGCAACGGATACACATACAAAAACATGGTATGACACAAGTTCCACTACCGCTGCAAACGGACAGGGATTACAAGGTGCAACAACAGTTAATGCTAACTTCTTAAAAGCTAAAGAAGCATTCCTGCCAAACTGGCTTGTTGAACTAAACGAAGCAAAATACTTAGTTGATGATTATGTAGATGACGACTATGCTGAGGAACAAGTCACCTAAGGTGATATAAATATGTATAGCAAAGGTATATAAAAATGGCCGTTATTCTACGTAGTAGCAAAAGCACAGCGTTAACGCACACCGAAATGGATGGTAACTTTTCTGATCTAAATAATAGAACTTTGACAGTAGAGAACAATTACGTTAAAACGATTAACAGCCTTACTGCTACTAACAATGCGTTAACAATTACAACAACAAACATCACCGAAGGAACAAATTTATATTACACAGATACTAGGGCCCGGGCCAGTGTTAGTGTAACAGACAGCGGCGGTGATGGTAGTTTATCTTACAGTAGCTCAACTGGTGTTGTAACTTATACAGGTCCAAGCGCCGCTGAAGTTAGAGCTCATCTCAGTGTAACAGACAGCGGCGGTGATGGTAGTTTATCTTACAGTAGCTCAACTGGTGTTGTAACTTATACAGGGCCAAACGCCACTGAAGTTAGAGCGCATATCTCAGCCGGAGCTGGAATTACAGTAAGTTCTGGTGCAATTAGTATTGGAGCCGACGCAATCAAAGACACTATGATTGATTGGGGAACCGGCGCAACTCAGGTTAGCACAGCAGACATACCAGAAAACACTAATTTATATTACACAAATGTGAGAGCAGATGCTAGAATTGCTGCCGCAAGTGTTGCCGATTTAAGTAACGTGAGTATGGCATCGTTGGTAAATGGGTACGGACTTGTTTACAATAGCGCAACATCTCAAGTTGAATTACAAGAGCTTCCAGGAGCAGCAGGCGGTGAAGTTAACTCAGGTGCCAACGTTGGTGGGCACAATGAGATATACAGTAGTAAGAGTGCCGCCGTATTACAGTTTAGAACATTAAACCACGATAGTAATATTACTATTACACAAAGTGCAAACTACCTTACTATTGGTACAGCAAGTGCTCCTACTTTTGGTAATTTACAATTAAAAACTGATACTATTGAAAACATTAATACTAATAGCCATATCATATTAAGTCCAAATGGTAGCGGTGCAGTAAAGATAGTAAGTAACTTACTCCCAAATGCAGACAGCACATATAACTTAGGTGCAAGTGGTACTGAGTGGGCAACTGTATACGCCGATAATATTACTGCTACAGCAACAGTTCAATGGGGAAGTTTATCAGATGGTGCTATAACTATTACAGCATGGGTTGATGAAGATAATATGGCTTCAAATTCAGCAACACTTATTCCAACTCAGCAATCTGTGAAGGCATATGTTGATAGCGTAACCGCTTCGTTGTTAACAATTACAGACGGTAGTACTACACAGACAATTGCTGATGGTGATACTTTAACATTTTCTAATGTTACCAATGAAACTACAGTTGCAGTTAGTGCTACAGATACAGTAACAATTGGTTTACCTTCCGCCATTACTGTTGCCACAAGTTTAACAGTACCTACAGCAAATATTACTACTGCAGTTATTGATCAAGTTACTATTACAGATAATAATATCACTACTAATGTTTCAAATGCAGATCTAATATTAAATCCAAGTGGTACTGGTAAGGTAAAAACTGATAGTGCAGTAGACCTAGGCGGCGCCTTAACGTTACTAGAAAGTGGTGTACGTACAGGATCAGGCGAAATACGATTCGCTGATCTTGACAGTAGTCATTATGTTGGGTTTAAGAGTGCCGCTACCGTGGCCTCAAGTATAATGTGGACACTACCAAGTACCGACGGCGATGATGGTCAGGTATTAGAAACAGACGGCAGTGCGAACTTAAGTTGGGCTACGGCTTCATCCGGGGCGTCTGGATATCCTGGGAGTAGCATATCGATAGTACCCGGTTCAGCTGGAAATTATGATTTAGCAGAAGGTGCTGCACAAGACGGAGATGAGACGCCGTTTGTGGTTACAATGGACGCATTCAACATAGTTACTACCACGGTTTACGACTATAACGACCCAATTGGTAGCACGGTCACTGCGGATTACGGCAGTGGCGAAAGTTACGTAGGAGCATAAAAAGGAGAATTAATCATGCCTACAACAGTACAATTAAGAAGAGGCACAACTGCTCAAAACAATGCATTCACAGGAACGGTTGGTGAGTTAAGTGTCGACACAACATTAGATACCTTACGCATACATGACGGCAGCACGGCCGGTGGATTTGCACTTCAGAGGCAAACAGGAACACAGGACCTTACATTAAACGCACAAGCAGATTTAAAGTTTGGTGACGCAGACAGTAGTAACTACGTGTCATTTCAAGCACCGGCAACAGTAGCTTCAAATATAACGTGGACACTTCCCGCAGCAGATGCAGCCGTAAGCGGATATGCTTTAACAAGCAACGCTAGTGGTACGTTAAGTTGGGCCGCGGCCGGCGCAACAGTTACACAGGATAACTCCACTAATACAGCGTTTAATCTTTATTTTGCAGCCACTACAAGTGGTGCGTTAACAGCACTTAAGTATGATGGTACTGACATGACATTCAACCCAAGTACGTCAACACTTGCTTGTACAACATTTAGTGGAGCATTAGGTGGTAATGCTACAACAGCTACAACAGCTACAACAGCAACCAATGTTACAGTCGCAGATGAGTCCAGTGATACAACATGTTTTCCATTATTTGTTACTGCTGCAACAGGTGACCTGGGACCAAAATCAGGTAGCAATCTTGCATTTAATTCTAGTAGTGGGGTGCTAACTGCAACTGGATTTGCTGGCCCTATAACGGGAGCTGTAACTGGTAATGCTGACACTGCTACCACTGCTACTGTCGGAACTACGGTTACTCTTACAGCAACAAATACTACAGACGCTACACATTATCCTACTTTTGTAGACACTGCTACTGGTAATGAAGATGTAAGAACAGATACAGGGTATACATACAATCCAAGTACTGGTACATTAACATCAACAATATTTGCTGGTACCGCTACCGCTGCAAAATACGCTGACTTGGCAGAGAATTATTTGCCGGACACTAGTTATCCAATTGGAACAGTTGTAATGATTGGCGGTGTTAATGAAATAACTTATTGTCCAATTGGCGCTATCCCAGCTGGCGTTATAAGTGAAAATCCGGCATACTTAATGAATAGTGAACAAGAAGGTGGTTTACCTGTTGCATTAGTTGGTCGAGTTAAAGTTAGAACTGTTGGTAAAGTGCAACAAGGACAACTAATGCGTGTAGATCTTAATGGTGTTGCTAGTGCAACAGCAGACGGCGCGCCGGTTGGTATTGCAATAGAGGAAAGCGACGATGTTGGTGAAAAACTGATTGAGTGTTTGTTAAAGGTGTAACAACTATGAAAAAGCAAGATAAAAATACAAAAAAGAAAGAGGCTGAAAAAGAACAAATGCCACAGGAAGAGGAGTATAAGTCGCCAATGATGGAAGATGGTGGTGTTATGATAGACGGGCACATTCGCATTTTCGATCCGGAGTCAGGCGAAGATTATGTTAATAAACGGAACTCGATCCATTTTGAAAATATTTCCGAAGCACTTGCCCTTAGCATTGGGAATAAAACAACAGGATTTATTCATGAAATGGCATTTGGAAATGGCGGAACAAACGTAGATCCGACTGGAGTTATTACCTATCTACCAGCAAATAGCACCGGTCAAAATGCTGCTTTATATAATCAAACTTACTACAAAGTGATTGATGATAATAGCAGCCTTAACACTGATCCGGGTAGAAATAAAATTACAACAACTCATGTAAGTGGAAACATTTACACAGATATTGTTGTTAGTTGCTTGCTAGATTATGGAGAGCCAAGTGGGCAGCAAGCATTTGATAATACAAGTAACTTTAATGACACTTATACTTTTGATGAACTGGGTCTTAAAAGTTGGGTTGGAGCCGTAGACACAGGAAAATTACTTACTCACGTTATTTTCCACCCGGTTCAAAAGAGCCTGAATAGACTAATTCAGATTGATTATACAGTGAGAATACAGACGCTAACTAATCTAACTAGTATTTGAACTAGTTAAATAAAGTGAAGGTCGCGATGTTGACGCATTCACCTTCTCTATAACTAGCAAGAGTTACAGCAATGACATTATTTATTGACAACAAATACACTAAAACATATTACAGCATAATAGAACACGCTCGTCAACCAGTATTTGACCGAGAACCGTATGACCAATACATCGAAAATCACCACGTTATTCCAAAATGTTTGGGAGGTTTAGACGAAGAATCTAACATGGTGCGTTTAACTGGGCGTCAGCATTTCATTTGCCACTGGCTATTAACCAAAATGGTTTCTGAGAAAAGACATAAATGGCAGATGATAAACGCACTAAGTTTAATGATGTGGGGTCACAACAACAAGCAGAATCGCTATAAGATAAATTCCAGATTATACGAACAACTCAAGGCAAAACATAACAAGATGCTATCCGAACGACTGAAAGGTAAGAAACGCAAGCCATTCAGTGAAGAATGGAAAAGAAAGATGACTGCCCATTCGAAAGGGAACACATATGGTTCCAAAGCAGTTATGGTCGAGGGTGTGAAATACATTTCTCAAACGGAAGCAGCAAGGAAGTTGGGTCATTCACAACCATTTGTTTTCTATCGATTAAAAAGTAATAATTTTCCTGACTATTATTATATATAAATATATCTAACAGGCATAAATACATTTAGCACATTTTAGGAGGATCTAGTCATCGCATACACAGTCAATAAAACAAGCGGAGCGGTACTAACAACCATTTCAGATGGTACAATTGATACTACTACCGACTTAACATTAATCGGTAAGAACTACGCTGGATACGGCGAGTTCTTAAACGAAAATATGGTAAAAATGTTAGAAAACTTTGCCAATACTAGCGCACCATCTAGTCCGCTTGCTGGGCAAATGTGGTGGGACACGACAAATAGTTTACTTAAAGTTTATTCCGGAACAGCGTTTAAAACAGTAAGTTCTAGTACATCATCCGCTACTACACCAACTACAGGTGTTACCGGAGACCTCTGGTGGGATACAACTAACGGACAGTTAAAAGTTTATAACGGAACAACTTGGACAACAATCGGCCCAGCATTTACTAGTGGCACTGGTACTTCGGGTTCAATTGTCGAGACTGTTACAGACAATGCCGCAACGGATCACGTTGTTGTTAAACTTTATGTTAATAACACTGTAGTTGGAACTATTAGCAAAAGCACAGTATTTACTCCACAAGCTGCAATTTCAGAATTCCCAACTATTTCCCCTGGTACCCAAGTTAGTCGAACTGTAATACGCGCTGAGTTTCATTCAACAGAACCAGCTTCAGCTTCGCTTGGTGCTTCCTTAGACAGC
>Ga0114899_1000857_pt1 | contig 19769 bp, 18 predicted proteins | sample MalvireepMed_215_FD_83497 | JGI IMG/M metagenome (GOLD analysis project Ga0114899, IMG submission 83497) | Marine viral communities from the Global Malaspina Expedition - Malaspina viral metaG DeepMed_215 | ecosystem: Environmental > Aquatic > Marine > Oceanic | place: Mediterranean Sea...
AAAGTATACAAATCATTGACAGCACTTTCTGACAATGAACTGAGAAATAAAACCACAGAGCTGAAAGAGACTATTGCAGCCGAACTGAGGGAAATCGATGAACGGATTTCTGAGCTGCACCTGAAGGTGGAAGAAAACGCTGATTTAGATATTCAGGAAAAGGAAGCCGCTTTTGAAGCAATAGATAAACTGGAAGAAGAAAGAAACGAAGCGTTGGAGAAAACGCTCATGAAAGTTCTTCCACAGGCTTTCGCTGTGGTAAAGGAAACTGCCAGAAGATTTAAGGAGAATGGTCAGTTGACTGTTGAGGCCACTATGTGGGACAGACAGTTGGCCGCAAAAGGGCAGCACATTCAAATTGAAGGAGAAAAAGCAGTTTGGAAGAATGAGTGGATGGCAGCCGGAAATCTCGTGAAATGGGAAATGCTACACTATGATGTGCAGCTGATTGGTGGAATTGTTCTTCACCAAGGAAAGATCGCTGAGATGGCAACGGGAGAAGGTAAAACCCTGGTGGCAACACTGCCAGCTTATCTTAATGCCCTGGCCGGAAGAGGCGTACATGTAGTGACCGTAAACGACTACCTCGCCAAGCGTGACTCTGAATGGATGGCCCCCCTATTCCAGTTCCATGGATTGAGTATCGACTGTATAGATAAGCATCAGCCAAACTCTGAAGAGAGAAGACAAGCTTATGCCTGCGATATTACCTATGGCACCAACAACGAATTCGGTTTCGATTACCTGAGAGACAACATGTCTAGGGAAGCCAAAGAACTCGTTCAGAAAAAGCATCATTATGCCATGGTAGATGAGGTTGACTCAGTGTTAATCGATGAAGCCAGAACACCTCTGATTATTTCTGGACCTGTTCCACGAGGTGATGAGCACGAATTCCACGAATTGAAACCAAGAATCCTGAAACTGGTAGATGCCCAGAGAAAGCTATGTAGCCAATATCTGAACGATGCAAAAAGATTGATCAAGGAAGGAAATGATCAGGAAGGTGGTCTTGCCCTATTCAGAGCCTACCGTGGACTTCCTAAGTACAAGCCTTTGATTAAATTCCTGAGTGAAACAGGGATGAAAATTGTACTTCAGAAAACAGAAAACTTCTACCTGCAGGACAATCAGAAAAATATGCCTCAGGCCGATGAGCCTCTTTATTTCACTATCGATGAGAAGAGCAATGCGGTTAACCTGACAGAAAGAGGAACAGAACTAATCACCGGAGAAGGTGAAGACCCTAACTTCTTCATCCTTACCGATATCGGAGATGTAGTGGCACACCTTGAAAAGGATGATAAGCTCACCGATGAAGAAAAACTAAAGAAGAAAGACGAAGCCATTAAAGACTACAGCGTGAAAGCACAAAGGATTCACACAGTGAATCAATTGCTAAAAGCTTACGCCATGTTCGAGCGGGACACGGAATACATTGTAGTGGACAACAAAGTGAAAATTGTTGATGAGCAGACAGGTCGTGTCATGGAAGGCCGAAGATATTCAGATGGGTTGCACCAGGCGATTGAAGCCAAAGAAAATGTGAAGGTAGAAGATGCCACACAAACCTACGCTACCATTACCCTTCAGAACTACTTCAGAATGTACCATAAGCTAGCAGGTATGACCGGTACAGCAGAAACAGAAGCAGGAGAGTTCTGGGAAATTTATAAGCTGGATACCGTTGTAATTCCTACCAACAGACCGATTCAAAGAGACGACAGACAAGATAAGGTCTACAAAACAGTTAGAGAGAAATTCAATGCTGTGGTAGACGAAATTGTAGAGCTTACAGAGAAGGGCCGACCGGTATTGGTGGGTACAACATCTGTTGAAATCTCAGAGGTACTGAGCAGAATGCTTCACCTGAAGAAAATTAATCACCAGGTACTGAATGCCAAACAACATGCCCGTGAGGCAGATGTGGTGGCTGAAGCTGGTAAGCCGGGTACTGTGACCATTGCTACCAACATGGCCGGTCGTGGTACGGATATCAAGCTTCATCCCGATTCTAAAGCAGCAGGTGGTTTGGCCATTATCGGTACTGAAAGACATGAATCGAGACGAGTTGACAGGCAGTTGAGAGGTCGTTCCGGTAGACAGGGAGATCCAGGTTCGTCACAATTCTTCGTTTCGTTGGAAGATAACCTCATGAGGCTTTTCGGTTCAGACAGAGTAGCCAAGCTCATGGACAGAATGGGCCTACAAGAGGGGGAAATGATTCAGCATTCCATGATCACTAAGTCTATTGAAAGAGCTCAGAAAAAAGTAGAAGAGAATAACTTCGGTATCAGAAAAAGATTGCTGGAATACGATGATGTAATGAACCAGCAGCGTACTGTGATTTACGATAGGCGTAAGAATGCTTTGCATGGTGAAAGGCTTCAGTTGGACATCATGAACATGATGTACGATACCTGTGAGGATATTATCAATAACTCCAAAGGTGGTGAAGATTACGATGCCTTCAAACTAAGCTCAATCAGTGTACTTGGGTTGGATACAAAAATCTCTGAGGAGCAATTCAGGACCTCAGACCCTAATTCACTGGTGAACGACCTGTACGAAGAGGCTTACGCTGCTTATCTAGCCAAGAACAAAATGATTGCGGAACGCACCTTCCCATTCATGCAACACATTCAGAAAGAACGCGGTGCAACTGTTCAGAACATATTGCTTCCATTTACCGATGGCAAAAGACAGATTGGTGTGGCAGTTAACCTTCAGAAAACTATCGATACCAACAACAGAGAGATGATCAAGGCCATGGAAAAGGCCATTACTCTAGGAGTTATCGATTTGACCTGGAAGGAACACCTGCGTGATATGGACGATTTGAAGCAATCGGTTCAGAATGCTGTCTACGAGCAGAAAGATCCACTTTTGATCTATAAATTCGAAGCTTTTGAGATGTTCAAAGTGTTCTTGAGTAAAGTGAACGAAGAAACTATTTCATTCCTAACCAAAGCGTTTATTCCAAGCGAAGACCCGAACAGGGTTCAGGAAGCACGTGCCTCAAGAAAGGAGAGTTACAAAGAGTCTAAGGAAGAGACAGCAAGTGCTTTGGCCGGTAGACAAGACACCAGAAACCGACCTCCGGTAGAAAAAACTGCTCCAATTAAGTCCGATAAGGTTTTTGGAAGAAACGATCGCGTTTCGGTTCAGTATACAGACGGAACGGTGATGAAGGACGTTAAATTCAAAACCGTTGAAGAAGACATTAAGAATAATAAGTGTGTATTGCTAGATGACTAAGCCAATTCAAAATATTGCTTTGTTATTGATGATAGGTACAGTTGCTGTTTGGAGCTGTACACCAAAGTCAGTTCCTCAGAAAAATGAGGTGATCGATTATTCATATCAGGACGATCTGAGTAAGTATAGACCAACATTCGAGGAACAGTCTGTAGCCCAGACAAAACACAATGAGGTGGTTCAAAATGAGCCATTAGAAGTTTCATTCGATATTTCTGAGAAGTTGAATACAGTCATTGATTCCATGGTGATAAAAAATGACAGCATTAGAACTACTGATGGTTATACCATTTTAGTCTACTCAGGTAATGATGAGCTACAAGCCGGGCGTGTAAGAAACAGACTTTTTGATCTGGTACCTGAGTGGGAAGCCAGGTTCAGCTATAAACTGCCAACCTACTTTGTAAAGGTCGGACAGTTCTACCAGCAGATTGAAGCGCAGAGCCTTTACAGAAAAATAAGAAGTTACTACCCTACAGCCTCAATCGTTCCAGACAAATTTCCGATAAAGAATGATTGATCAGCAACGCATAAAGGATCTGGCAACCAGATTCTCTTCTGAGACTATAAATATCAGAAGGCATATTCATGCTAATCCTGAGCTATCTTATCAAGAGTTTGAAACTGCAAAGTATGTGGTTTCCAAACTTCAGGAAATGGGAATTGAAGTTCAGGAGGGCGTAGCCGGAACGGGTATAGTTGCGATTATAAAAGGCAAGAACCCAGATAAGTCGGTGGTGGCCTTAAGGGGAGATATGGATGCTCTTCCAATAACCGAATCTAATGATGTCCCCTATAAATCGCAGAACGAAGGTGTAATGCACGCCTGTGGTCACGATGTCCACACATCCTGCGTACTGGGAGCAGCCATGATCCTCAATGAATTGAAAGATACCTTTGAGGGCACTGTTAAACTGATATTTCAACCTGGAGAAGAAAAGAACCCGGGTGGCGCTTCTTTGATGATCAAAGAAGGTGCTTTGGAGAATCCCAGGCCACAATCTATGCTGGGGCAACATGTTATGCCATTTATTTCAACTGGTAAGGTCGGTTTTCGTGAAGGGAAATATATGGCCAGTGCAGATGAGATTTACCTCACTGTAAGAGGAAAGGGAGGTCATGCAGCTTTACCAGACAGGGCTATTGACCCGATTGTAATTTCTGCCCAGATTATATCTGCTCTTCAACAGGTTATAAGCAGAAATGCTGATCCTAAAACGCCTACAGTTCTTACTTTCGGAACAATTCATGGTGGCCACGCTCAGAACATTATTCCAGATGAGGTGAAGATCTCGGGAACATTCAGGGCGCTGGATGAAGACTGGAGGTTCAAGGCCCACGAACTGATTACCAAAGCCGCGAAAGGTATTGCAGAAAGCCTTGGAGGTAGCTGCGATGTATTTATCGATGTCGGTTACCCGTTTTTGAGCAATGATGTTAAGACCACTCGTCAGGCTAGAAAGGCTGCTGAAGACTATTTAGGAAAGGAAAATGTTGAAGACCTGGATTTGTGGTTAGGAGCTGAAGACTTTGCCTATTACAGTCATGTAGTACCATCTTGCTTTTACCGCTTAGGTACAGGTAATGAAGCTAAAGGAACTACCAATGGTGTTCACACACCCAATTTCAATATTGATGAAGACGCTATTGAGGTTGGAATTGGCCTGATGGCTTGGATAGCCTTGAATCAGTTAGATTCCAACAGTTAAGAATCTCAACAGGAACACTAACCCAATACTTACTGCAAGCCCGAAGAATACTTTTCCAAGGTCCTTACCCAAATCTCTGATAGTTCGGTTCGGAACTTTGCCAAAAGCAAAGTATCTAATGGCAATTTCACGACCTGCCAGTAAACCAAGGAATACCCAGGTGGTACTCATTGGAATATTGTTCAATTCTTTAAAGAACAATAGAATAAGTGCATAAGAGAAATCTATGATAGTAGCCGAACGGATATCCATCGTATTCGTCTTGGCTTTTACAATATTCTGAATAGCCCCCCCTTTAGAGTAGAAAATATAAGCCAACAGAACAAAGAAGATTCCAAGCGAAAAAACGAGGTTGCCAAGAGATACTTGCCTTGGTAAATAGACGTAGATATTGGCAAAATCCTGAACCAGCCATTGAGACCACAGAAATCCTGTGGAGCACCATTGCAGTACTGTCCAGACTTTCATTTCCTTTTCAGCCGGCCGATTGTCCAGGAAGTACTTTTCCAGTCTCTTGGCAATGGCCATATAAAGAAGGACTGCAGCTCCAAAGGCAACCAGATAACCTGACATGGATTTCCAAACCATGTCATTCAAATTCTTAGGGTTAAAGAAAGTAAGGATCAGGAATGAAGTACTTACCGGAATACCCAATCTGGTAATCACCAAAAGAACTACCGGTGGTAGCAGGTAAGCCCAGCCAAACCCTTCTTTGTCGGCAGGGTTCAGGTATTTAGGGTTCGCAATGGAGTTATCCGGAGGATCCCCGATCAAACGGCCGTAGGAAACATCTCCCCCATTTACGTACCAACCATAAATGAGTACAATAGACAAAATACCTGCTGCAAAAATCCATAGAACCCACCATTTTCTATTCTCATTAGAAGAAAGGAAAGTTCCCAGTGTCTGAATTACATCATTACCGATAACTGAGTATGCTGAAAGGACAAAACCAACATACATAACGATTTCGAGCTGAGACATCTTGAGGAGAAAATTCTGGACTTAAAGTTCTTAATCGATAATTTGATCACAAAACTAAAATTTCTTTTCGGATAATTGTCAGAGGTGCTTTTTTGGTACTATTTGATTGTCAAGCAATTATGACAATAAGTTTCGATAACTAACACAAAATCAAATACATAGGCAGTTAACAATTTTTTCAAAATTAACCCAATTGTTAACATACACTTTACATTGGTGGATGATAAACCGAACTGCTTTAATCTATTTTTGCACAATATTTTAGGGAAGCTATATTCTCTGTTCTTCACCAATGACCGAAAGTTTGAAAAATACCAATTTACAGAAGCCGCTTGGCTGGTTAGGTACCAGCGTGCAGTTTGTAATTGCGGTGTTTTTATTTCTGCTGGCAATTGACTTGGTGGGGGAATCGTTCACCATGCTTGGTCAGGAAATGGCACGATCCATTCTTTTGGCCACCTCGAATCCATTCATAGGCTTGTTCATAGGTTTGCTGGCAACTGCCCTTATTCAAAGTAGCTCCACAGTAACCTCCATGACCGTTGCAGTGGTAGCTTCCGGCTACCTGACACTGGAGAATGCCATTCCTGTTGTTATGGGAGCCAATGTTGGAACAACACTTACCAGTACCCTAGTCTCCTTGGGTTTCATTACCAAGAGAAACCAGTTTAGAAAGGCAATTTCAGCCGGTACTATTCATGACTTCTTTAACATCATTACGGTTCTGATTGTGTTTCCTTTGGAGTATTACTATGGAACACTGAGCTACCTGGCCCAACAGCTTACAGGAGTGGTGCACGACTCGGGTTTTGGAATCGATTTGTTCCACAGTTCCTACGGTATAGGTATTTCAAGAATTAGCAGGGCCCTGGTGGCTGTTCTACCTCAGAATTTTATTACCCTGGTCCTGGCTTTGGTCCTTTTGTTTGTTTCAATCAAGTTACTTTCCACTATTATTTACAAGAGGCTGATTGGCAGCTCCAGAGACAGGCTTAAAAAGTTCATCTTCGATAATCCGTATAAATCGTTCGGGTGGGGCTTTTTGGTTACTGGAGGCGTTCAATCGAGCTCAGTGACCACCTCATTGATTGTTCCGTTGGTTGCATCTGGAAAAGTGCTTTTGAGCAATGCTTTCCCTTTCATTATGGGAGCCAATATCGGTACCACCATTACAGCCCTCATTGCAGCATTCAACAAATCAGATGCAGCCATAAGTCTGGCGTTTGTTCATGTGTTGTTTAATCTGATTGGAGTTTTGGTTTTTCTGCCATTTCCGGCTTTAAGGAAGATTCCAGTGATATTGGCAACTAAGTTTGGTGCACTTACACTAGACTCAAGAATTATTGGATTCTCATACATTTTGTTCACATTCTTCCTTATGCCTTTCGCGCTGATCTATTTCAACAAGGGCTATGTGACAGAGAGAACTTACAGTTTCGAATCTCAAATTACCGGACAGGATCCAACCCTGTCGACTATTAAAGTAAGAAGAGAAGTCTCAGAGAATCGGCTTGAATATCATGTTTTTAGGGGTGAGCAAGACACCGAAAGTATTTTACCCGATACCATTTTTGCCATTAGAGAAAGGCAAGACAGATTCGCCTCTTCCAAAAAGGTGTATACCTACAATATCGAAGAACTGAAATTCAATAAGGTGAACAGAATTATCAGCTCTAACGATACAGCTACCTACAGAAGTCCGCTGCTGAATCTTGAACATCTCAAGTATTTTGAAGTTCAGATGAGTGACAATCGTAAAGGGCAATATTGGTTCGATCTGGACCAGAAAATATTAGTCAGATCACTGATTTATAACCGACAAGGGGAATTGATTGAGTCTTCAAAATTGATTTCAATTCAATAATTAGACGCTTCTTCCTATCTTGCCATAAACATCCATGGCTTGAAAATCTTTGATTTAAATAGACTTACAGAAACCGTTTCGGCATATATAGAAACCAGAATAGAACTGTTAAAGCTTGATTTTCAAGAGCAGTTTGTCAGGTTTATGGCCAAGGCATTGACCTGGGGCATCATGCTGCTATGTGGCTTAACCATACTATTTTTCCTCTCCTTTGGTCTTGCCGCATTGCTCAATGAGTTGCTGGAGAGTAAGTATTTGGGATTCATGTTGGTGGCCGGCCTATATTTGTTGATAGCTGTTGTAGTTTACTTATCCAGAAATCTGATAGAGCGCAGAATACACCAGGAGGTGAGTGATTTTGAAAATATGCAGGAGGATATCAAAGAAGATGAGCAATAGAGAAGAACTTAACGAGACCAGTAAAAAACTGAAAGATTCAATAGAGAATCAGTTCGATGATTTGAAGGATCGTGTTGAACAACTCGGTAAAATAAGCCTTTGGGTAGGAGGGGGCATTCTGGCTGTTTTTGTATTATCAAAAATTTTTGGAGGAGGAGATGAAAGTGAAGTGGAGGAAGAATCCAAAAGTAGCTATGAACCAAAAAAGAAAAAGAAGAATAAAGCAAAGAAACAGCTAAGCGGCTATTCCAAGCCAAATTTTTTAACCGATACTCTAAAGCAGCAAGCCATACTTTTTGCTTTGGGCCTGGCAGCCAAACAGCTAACCACCTTTCTAAAAGAACTAGAGGAGAAAAATGAAAAGAGAGATTCTGAATAACATCTCTTCCAGGGTTGCCGAAGGGAGAAAAAGCCTTGCAGTACTCGTAGATCCCGATGATTTAGATGAATCTGGCTTGATGCAATGCCTTAACCGCTGCATTGAAAATACGGTTGACTTTATTTTTGTTGGTGGAAGCCTTGTAACCTCAAATAATATTCAGGAAGTAGTCTCCTTCATCAAATCATACACCAATATTCCCTGTATTCTGTTTCCTGGAAATGCGATTCAGATTGCCCCTGAGGCAGATGCAATTCTTTTCCTTTCATTGATTTCAGGTAGAAATCCAGAGCTTTTGATTGGTCAGCATGTTGTTGCTGCACCAGTACTCAAGAGAAGTAATCTTGAAATTATTCCAACCGGCTATATGCTGGTGAATTCGGGAAGGCCAACCAGTGCCTCTTATATGAGCAACTCTCAGCCTTTACCGAATGACAAACCCAACCTGGCGGCCAGTACGGCACTGGCAGGAGAAATGTTGGGTATGCAACTAATTTATCTGGATGCTGGTAGCGGGGCGGATGAGCCCATATCCCAAAGAATTATTAGGTCTGTAAAATCCAATATCGGTGTTCCCCTGATTGTAGGTGGAGGCTTGAATACTAAAGAAAAGGTTAAAAGGGCTTTTGATTCCGGAGCCGACCTTGTGGTGATTGGCAATGGGGTACAAAAAAACCTCGATCTGATGACCGAGGCTTCTGATATTGTTCAAATGCTCAATGAGACCTTAAACGTTAATTAGGCTTTCTCTGCGTCTCATTTTTCCGGCCGGAATTCCGAACATCATTTTAAATCTTCTACAGAAATAGGCTGTGTCTTTATAGCCAACCTCTTTCCCTATGTCACGAATACTCTTCTTGGTAGTTCTCAAAAGGTCTACAGCAGCCTCCATTCTTTGGTATTCAATGTAATCCTGAGGGTTGATGCCTGTAAGCATTTTAAAATACTGCCCTACATAGTCTTCAGAAACATTGGCTACTCTTGCCAGAACTTTGTTTGAAAGGTCTCCACCAATGTTCTCCTTAATGTAGCTAAATATGTCGATGAGACGCGGGTCTTTAAAATAGGTGCTGTTAGTAACCAACTGCTCTACAAACAATCTGTTGTCCAGGATATACCTGATAATCTCTACAACAAGATATTCGGTATTCACTTTAATAATTCTATTCTTACCTGGCTTCACTGAATTATCCTCATCAATAATTAGCTTGATTAGGCTTCCTATCAACTCAGATTTCTTAATAGCAAATGGAGTGATATTCAAAGAAGAAAAGAAATTCACGGAATCGAACACTTTTGCTTCAAACATCACCTGGCTGAATCCATCAACGTCATAATCGTTGATTTCGGAATCAGAAGCATTCTGCAAGTACTTCTTTTTGTTAGAAATAAACTCATCATTATTAATAGCCGGAGCTGTAGATGAGCCAAATGATATGTTCAGGGATTTCCCTCCGGGAATAAAAAGCATATCTCCTTCCGATACCTTTTCCTGCTCTGGGCCAAAGTAGATATCGCCATTGTTCACAACAATAATTGTGTTTTCTACATCATAAAAATTGTTGATGGTAATCGCTTTAGCGATCTTTATGTTTCGGCTTTTAATGTACCGAACGCCCAAAGATTCAATAATCTTGTTGTAGTCTTCCATAGTCTTTTTGAAATTGTATATAACAGTCTAAGCCTAAAGTTGTATGGAATTTAGAACCTTACATAATAAATCCCAAAAAAAATGACCATTGGCATGAATCTATATACCAATGGTCATTTTAATTGGATTAATCTAATTATTTCAGTAATTCTCTAGAGATCACGATTTTTTGTATTTCTGAGGTTCCCTCATAGATTTGGGTAATCTTGGCATCTCTCATCAAACGCTCTACGTGATATTCCTTTACATAACCATAACCCCCATGAACCTGAACAGCTTCTACTGTCACCTCCATGGCCACTTTAGAAGCATATAGTTTGGCCATAGCACTTGCCATAGCAAAATCTCTTTTTTGATCTTTCAGGTAGGCAGCTTTCAAACACAGAAGACGGGCTGCATCAATTTCTGTAGCCATATCTGCCAGTTTAAACTGAATAGCCTGATGCTGGCTAATTGGTTTTCCGAAAGCTTTTCTCTCTTTAGAATAAGCGAGGGCCAATTCATAGGCTCCGGAAGCAATACCCAATGCCTGAGATGCAATTCCAATTCTACCGCCATTGAGTGTAGACATGGCAAACTTGAATCCAAAGCCATCATCGCCAATTCGGTTTTCTTTAGGCACCTTCACATCTGTGAACATCAAGGAGTGAGTATCAGAGCCTCTGATACCAAGTTTGTCTTCCTTCTTGCCAACTACAAAACCCTCCATGTCTTTTTCAACAATAAGGCAATTGATTCCCTTATGGCCTTTTTCTCTGTCGGTTTGTGCGATTACCAGATAGATTGAAGCTGAATTACCGTTGGTGATCCAGTTTTTGGTGCCGTTGAGCAAGTAGTAATCACCTTTATCTTCCGCAGTGGTTTTCTGAGAAGTAGCATCAGAACCTGCTTCAGGCTCTGAAAGACAGAAGGCTCCTATTTTTTCTCCCAAAGCCAGCGGTTTGAGGTATTTCTGCTTTTGCTCTTCAGTACCGTATTTCTCAAGTCCCCAGCAAACGAGGCTGTTATTAACCGACATACAAACACTTGCGGAAGCATCTATTTTGGAAATTTCCTCCATGGCCAATACATACGAAACGGTGTCCATTCCACCGCCTCCATATTTGGGGTCTACCATCATTCCCATAAAGCCTAATTCGCCCATTTTGCGAACCTGCTCTGCCGGAAATTGCTGTTTGTCATCCCTCTCAATTACTCCCGGCAACAGCTCGGTTTGAGCAAATTCTCTGGCAGCATCTCTTACTGCAATTTGTTCTTCTGTTAATTCGAAATTCATGGAAATAAAAATGCCTAACGTTTGTTAGGCAAAGTTATAATAATGTCGATAAAATTCTAACTATCTGTCTCCTAAGAATACCATTACCCAATACAAAAGCATGGCTAGAGAACCTAAGGCTGCTACCAGATAAGTTCTGGCTGCGGCATTTAATGCATCTGCTGCCATGTCATGCTCCTGGGCCGTAGTAATGTTTCTTTGTTCCACCCAGGCCAAAGCCCTTTTAGTTGCATCGTACTCAACCGGAAGGGTAACGAAAGCGAAAATGGTGAAAATGGTATAGGCTCCAATGATTCCCAGAATGGCCCAATCTACAGGGAACAAGGACAAACCAAATGAACCAATGATCAGAGCCCAGAACATAAAGTTCATTATTTTACCCCCAGCTTGCTGAACTGGAACAAGAGCTGATCTCATCTCCAATGGTCTGTAAGCTCTGGCATGCTGAATCGCATGGCCACATTCGTGCGCAGCTACGGCTGCTGCCATAACAGATCTGCCTTCATAAACTTCAGGACTCAGATTTACTGTTTTGTTAAGAGGGTTATAGTGATCTGTCAGTTTTCCCTGTACAGAAATCACTTTCACATCATAAATGCCGCTGTCTTTCAGCATCAACTCGGCCACTTCTTTCCCAGAAAGGCCAATCTGTAAGCCCACCTTAGAATACTTCTTAAACTTACTTTTCAAAGATTGCTGAACCACCAGGCTCACAATCATGATTCCAATAATTAATACCCAGTATAAACCCATTTTTATTTCTCTTTTATTTTCTCAATTATGTTTGAAGTGGAGTAGCCATTCACCAGGTCTATGGTCTTAACTTCTCCACCGTTTCTTAAAACGGTATCAGCACCTACAATAGTTTCAATTGAATAATCACTTCCTTTAACCAGAATATTGGGTAGAAGGTATTCAATCAGTTCTTTGGGTGTTTCTTCACTAAATACGGTTACGCCATCCACAAATGAAAGAGCTGCAAGCATTCTTGATCGGGCATACTCTTTATTGATCGGTCTGTCGGGTCCTTTGAGCTTCGAGACGGAATTGTCTGAGTTCAACCCTACAACCAGTTTGTCGCCCATAGTTTGTGCCTTTTCCAGATAGTCAATATGGCCAAGGTGCAGAATATCAAAACAGCCATTGGTAAATACCACTTTCTTGCCTGCTTTCTGCCAGGTTTCTATTTGTGATTTCAGCTCAGCCTGTGACTTGATTTTACTATCGGTTTTCAACTTTGAATTTCTTTTTATGTCTCAGGTTAACCAGTATTAAACTTAGTGAACCAACAACCAAAACAGTTATAAACTGCGATGTATGCATGATGGTGGCAAAAATTATTCCTTCGTTGTAATCTATGCCATAAAGTACTAAAACTCCTGCTACCAAGGCATGAAAAGCACCAATTCCGTTCGGAGTGGGTGAGGCCATGCCAAAACTGCCCATTACAAGAATGGACAAGCCTGCCAAAATGCCAAGATTCTCTGTAAGTGGAGAGCCAAAAGTGATCACATAAAGCATAAGAAAGTAGAGAATCCATATGCCCAGTGTTGAAGCCCAGAAGCCCAATTGGTTTTTTACGTTTTTCAGGCTTAAAATCCCAACCCAAAGTCCCTGAATAAAGGTTTTGATTTTTTCTACGATCTTTATTTTTTGGCCAATAGAGGTGTAGAACAGAATATAAAGCCCGGCAAGACCGAAAATGGCGAAAAGTAGAAGCATCCACCAATTTTCAATAAGTTTGGTTTTAAAGCTTACCAGGCCTTCATTGAAATAACTTTCCAACAAATCGAACTGAAAGAAGAAAGTGATGGCAGTTATGATAAGCAATAAAAAGAGGTCAATCACTCTTTCCGTGACTACGGTGCCAAGAGAAAGTGAAACAGGAACCTTGTCCGACCTGTTGAGTACCCCACAGCGTGTCACCTCTCCCAGTCTTGGAAACACCGAATTGGCAAGATAACCAATCATAACCGCGAAATAGGAGTTAAGTAAACCGGCAGAATAATTGGAGCTGTTGATTAGAAGTCTCCATCTCCAGGCTCTTAAAAAGTGGCTTATAACTGAAAGCAGAATACTTAAGCCGATCCACCAGAAGTTAAATTGACCAAGGGATGCTTTAAAATCCTGGAGGGGTATTTGCCTGAACAGATACCAAAAGATGCTACCTGTTACGGCAAGTACTATAATGTACTTGATTAATTCTTTGGGACTAAATTTCAACCGGATCAGTTAAGACTATTGTTTTGATCTGGAAAGATAACAATAGGTTGATGATTTTTGGCCTCTTCACGGTCCATGATGGCGTATGAGACAATAATAATGACATCTCCTACCTGAACCTTTCTGGCTGCCGGACCATTCAGACAAACTGTTCCGCTGTTTCTCTCCCCCTTTATTACATAGGTTTCGAAACGCTCGCCATTGTTAACATTAACAATCTGAACTTTTTCGTTTTCAATGATGTCTGCGGCCTCCATAAGGGCCTCATCCAATGTAATGCTACCTACATAATGAAGCTCAGCTTGTGTGACTTTCGCTCGATGTATTTTAGACTTGAAAATTTCTAACTGCATTTGCTTTCCCCCAAAACGGGCGCAAAGTTAAGAAATTAAGAGTAAGTTATCTATCAACCTAACTCCTCCAATTTCTGCTGCTATGCACAAGGCCGTTTTTTCTTTTATTTGAACCAGTTCAAGTGGTTTGAAATCTGTTGTCTGTACCACTTCGAAATATTCAAGTTGTAAACGATCTGAGGTACCAATTAGTTCTTTTACAAGAGTTTTTGTCTCGGTTACATCAGAAGTTGACAGAAGCCTCTTTTGGCCTTCTTTAAGAGCTTTATAAAGGAGGCTTGCTTCTTGTTTATCTGAGTCAGAAAGTCTCATGTTTCTGGAAGACATGGCCAGCCCATTCGTCTCTCTCTGAGTGGCTACCATTACCAGTTCGAGGGAATAATTAAGCTCATCAACCAATTTTTTTATAACATAGAACTGTTGAAGATCTTTTTGACCGAAGAATGAAAAGTGAGGCTGTACTATGTTAAAGAGTTTAGAAACCACAAGGCCAACCCCGTTGAAGTGGCCAGGCCTAAATTTTCCTTCCAGCTCAGAGGTAATAGTGCCTAGGTCAATTCTTATATCGGGAATTGTGGGATACATTTCACTGGCTTCCGGTACAAATACAAAGTCACAGCCAGCTGAATTCAGCTTTGCGAGATCACTTTCAAGTGTTCTTGGATATTTTTCAAGGTCTTCTGAATTATTGAATTGTGCCGGGTTTACAAAGATACTAGCAACGGTAATATCGGCCTTCATTTTAGAATCCTGTACAAGGGAAATGTGGCCTTGATGAAGTGCCCCCATGGTTGGTACAAAGCCTATTTTTGATGTATTTCGAACACTGGCCAGATGTTCACGCAGATCCTGAATTGTATAGCAAACTTTCATGAAGGATTAACCAATATTAACGCAGGGAAATAAAAGACTCCAAAGCCTTTTTTGTTCATTTGAATGAAAATTGACCAAAAATCCGTAATTTTGTGCTTCTTTTTAGCAAAGAGGTTTCATTAAATTTCCATAACATATGTCAAAATTAAGGATTCTTTACGTAGCGAGTGAGATTAACCCTTTCCTTCAAACTTCGGCTGTTGCTGATTTTGTGCGCAAATTGCCACAAGCCATGCAAGAGCGAGGAATGGAGATCAGGATATTGGTCCCACGCTTCGGTCTCATCAATGAGAGAAAGAACAGGTTGCACGAAGTAGTGAGGTTGTCAGGCATAAACATTGCCGTGGGTGACGAGGAAAAGCCATTGGTTATCAAGGTGGCATCAATTCCGAACGCAAAGCTTCAGGTGTATTTCATCGATAATGAGGATTACTTCCATAGAAAGTCCGTGTTCTTCGATAAGAACGACAACTTCTATAAGGATAATGATGAAAGAGCGATCTTCTTCTGCAAAGGAGTTCTGGAAACCGTTAAAAAACTAGGATGGGCACCTGACATCGTTCACTGTAACGATTGGATGACAAGTCTGATTCCGTTGTATTTGAAAACTACCTATAAGAACGATCCACTCTTCCAGGATACCAAATCGGTATTTACTATCTATAACAATAGCTTTGCGCATCAATTTGACGAAGACTTGTTGGATAAAGTGAAGATGATGGATATTTCTGACAGTATGCTTGAAAATCTGAAAACAGCTGACTTTGCTGGTTTTATTAAAACCGGTGCACAATATGCAGATGCTGTGATAAAAGCAGAAGATGAGGTGAGTGAAAGTCTCAATAATCTGCTTGAAGAAATTGAAAAGCAGAAAACAGTGAATACAATAGAAAAGGACGATAACTTTTTAGATTCGTACTACAACTTATATAATGAACTTGTTGGTTAAGATTAGAAATTGCGGGGCTCTTATAATGATCCTCGCAATTTTCAATTCTTGTGAGGAGAAGGGAGGATTTGGAATAGCAACTGATGATGTTGCTCCTGTTGAATTTGTATCAACCGATGTACCTATAGAGTCTTCTTTGGTTCTTTTGGATTCTGTGATTACCTCAGCTGGTAGTAGAGTGTTGGTCGGAGAATTGAATGGTTCGGCTTTTGGTAACAATCAATCTACGGGCTATTTCGGTATTAATGCCAGAGTAACATTCCAGCCAACATTCAAAGAAGAATCAGCATTTGACTCTGTTAAAATAGAGTTCAGGGCGTCCTACCTTTCAGACACTGCTTCAGACAATAGAGAGTTTGAGCTTGAATTTCATAACATTAATGATGATTTTCCTGATACTACCTACCTGAGTTCCAATAGCTTAGAAATTGGAGATAGGTTGCTGGCGGAAGTTAAAGTCAACATTACAGATTTTGATTCTACCTATACTTTCTTGGCGGATGAAACTTGGGGGCAGGAGCTTTTTGATGGGCTCAAGAATGATGATGAGCGATTTACCGAGCAAGGCTTCTTCAATATTTATTTCCCGGGAATCGCGGTTACTAAAATTAACCAGACGAACAATGTTCTTGGCATTGTTCCAGGTTCAACATTCAAAATAGTGCTTTACTATAACGAGCCATCTGTCGATGGATCAGGGATTGTGAACAAAACATTTAGTTTCGACAATTCATCCAGAGCCTTTTTCTTTGGTGTTCAGTCTGACAGAAGTGGAACTCAATTTGCTCAAATCGATCAGACCAATACTGAATATTCTGGAACATCTGTGCTGGCAACTCAATCGGGTGTTGGTATTGTGACCAAATTAAAACTTGATGAGTTGAGTACTTTTTCATCGAATGTTGAAGGTGCTATAATAAACTCGGCAGTATTAGAAGTGGGTCCGATAGATGAGGAGTTGGTAGATCCGGTGAAAATTCCGACTTCACTTTTGGTTCTACTTACTGATAGCAGGAATTCACTGATTAATGATAGAGGTTCATTCCGTTCAATTCAGCAAGACGGCTCTAATCAGCTTCAAAGTGGGTTTCCAGTTCAACTAGTCTATAATTCAGAGACAAAAATGTTCACTGGTTCAATTACTTCTTTTGTTCAGGCCTATTACACGGACCGCTTTAGACGCAACGAGTATTTCTTGTATCCAAGTGATATGAGGAACAGTTTGAATGGGTTTGTACTTCCAAGAGAGAACCTGAACCTTAAGATTTTCTACTCAGAGTTGAGGTAGACTTTTCATTTCTTAGTACTTTTCAAGAAATAAAAATCACATGTGCGGTATAGTTGGATATATAGGCCATAGGCAAGCCTATTCGGTTATAATAAAGGGTCTGCAGAGATTAGAATATAGAGGATATGACAGTGCGGGAGTTGCCTTGCTAAATGGTGATCTTAATGTCTACAAAAAACAAGGTAAGGTTTCTACCTTACATGAGTTTGCTAAAGAGCAAAAACTAGATGCCAATGTGGGTATTGGCCATACAAGATGGGCAACACATGGTGCCCCAAGCGATAGAAACGCCCACCCTCACATTTCAAATAGCGGTCGTTTAGTGATGATTCACAATGGAATTATTGAGAACTACGCAGCCATTAAAACAGACCTTACAAAGAAGGGATATTCCTTTACAAGTGATACGGATTCTGAAGTATTCATCAACTTTATTGAAGATATTTTTCAGAACACTAATGTTGACTTGGCAGAGGCTGTGAGGCTAGCCTTGACCAAGGTGGTAGGAGCTTATGCCATAGTTATTCTCGATAGAGACAATCCCGACTTGGTAATAGCGGCCAGAAAAGGTAGCCCTTTGGTAGTTGGTTTGGGTAAAAATGAGTTTTTCCTTGCGTCCGATGCCACTCCAATCATTGAATATACTAATGAGGTAGTATACCTGGATGATCAGGAGATTGTAGAAATCGAAAATGGTAAGCTTACCATCAAAAACATCGAAGATGTTGAAATGAAGCCTTATGTCCATAAGGTGGATATGGAACTGGAAGCGATTGAAAAGGGTGGGTTCGAGCACTTCATGTTGAAGGAGATATTTGAGCAACCCCGTTCTATTGCCGATTGCTTAAGAGGTAGATTGAACGCTAGTGAGGGACACCTTCATCTGGGTGGAATTCATGACTATGTAAATAAGGTAAAGAATGCGGATAGAATCTTGATCATAGCCTGTGGAACCTCCTGGCATGCCGGGTTGGTGGCTGAGTATATATTTGAAGAGTTTTGCCGTATTCCTGTTGAAGTTGAATATGCTTCAGAGTTTAGATATAGAAATCCCGTTGTAGGTGAAAAGGATGTGGTAATCGCTATTTCTCAGTCTGGTGAAACTGCAGATACACTTGCTGCTATTGAACTGGCAAAAAGTAGAGGGGCCACTATTCTAGGGGTGTGTAATGTTGTAGGTAGTTCTATTCCACGGGCTACACATGCGGGTAGCTATACTCATGCCGGCCCTGAAATAGGTGTGGCAAGTACTAAAGCTTTCACGGCTCAAATTTCTGTGCTTACGATGATGGCTCTGATGATTGCCAATAAAAAAGGCACTATGAAGGAAAGCAACTATAGAAATCTGCTGGTTGAACTTGAAGCAGTTCCAGAAAAGGTAGCTAAGTGCCTCGATCTGAATCCTCAGATACAAATAATTGCAGAGAAATATAAGGACTCCACTAACTGCCTCTACCTCGGTAGAGGGTATAATTTCCCGGTTGCATTGGAAGGAGCTTTGAAGCTCAAGGAGATTTCTTACATCCACGCAGAAGGTTATCCGGCTGCCGAGATGAAGCATGGCCCGATTGCCTTGATTGATGAAAACATGCCAGTTATATTCATCGCAACCAAAGACGGCTCGTACGAGAAGATTGTCTCAAATATTCAGGAGGTAAAAGCTCGCAAGGGCCAGGTAATAGCTGTTGTAACGGAAGGCGATACTGAAATTGCGGCTATGGCAGATCACATCATTGAAGTGCCGGCAGCTCACGAAGCATTGATGCCCCTGATTTCGGTTATTCCATTGCAGTTGCTTTCTTACCACATTGCTGTGATGAGAGGTTGTAATGTCGACCAGCCGAGAAACCTCGCCAAGTCGGTTACAGTAGAGTAATCAATTCAATAAAAGATATTCACGTTTGAGGAGCGGACAGATTTTGTACCGCTCTTCTTTTGTGTCCTCATAAATGGCTTCAAGGGTTTCGTAGACATGGTTGAGCCCGATTCTTTCCGTCCATTCAAAAGGCCCGAAAGGGTAGTTCGTTCCAAGTTTCATGCCTTTGTCAATGTCTTCTCTTGTCGCAGTTCCTTCCTGTAAGGTGTAATAGGCTTCATTGATAATCATGAAAATCACCCTTGGAGTAACCATGCCAACCCTGTCCTTTACAATCTCAAAGTCTGTTCCAAGCTGCTCACAGATGACCTTTAAAACTTCATCATCATTCAGACTGGAAACTTCAAGAATATCTCTTTCAACAAAGGTGGGAAGGCCGTTAAAACCAAACAGATTGCATTCCAGACCATTTTGGTAGAAAGCCAGTTCAGCCAAACAAATTTTAGGCGCATTGATGAATACATTCAATCCCTCTTCTGAAGAATAAACCTCCAAATCTTCCGGTTGATCGGCCAAATTGAAGTCAAAGACCACCTCAATACCTTCAAGGTCCTCAATAAAACCGGCACTTTCTACATGGAAGATGTCATGCTTCTGTCCAAATTTTCTTTCAAGCTCCTGGAATTCACTTTGGCTGCCTACAACGAGAATGTTCATAAATGACTAATTTGTGACAAAACTATAGAA
>Ga0114899_1000860_pt1 | contig 19733 bp, 13 predicted proteins | sample MalvireepMed_215_FD_83497 | JGI IMG/M metagenome (GOLD analysis project Ga0114899, IMG submission 83497) | Marine viral communities from the Global Malaspina Expedition - Malaspina viral metaG DeepMed_215 | ecosystem: Environmental > Aquatic > Marine > Oceanic | place: Mediterranean Sea...
CAGTAAAACCGGTCTGTTTGTCAATGAAGCTAATGGCGACCTGATACAGATTGTTGCCGATAATGGCAGATTGATGATTGCGGATGGGTCTCTTCTTACCTCTATTGACGAAAACACCTTCAGCAATCCTCAGGGTGATATTGAATACCTGTCTTCTGATGAATTCAAGCTGCATTTCTTATCAAAAGATCAATTTGAAATGATCTCTATGGAAGGCGTGAAAACCAATTATAACCGTACTAATTCTGGTTCTCCAAAACCTGAAGAACTGAAGATATTCGAAGGGAGCTACAAAAGTGAGGACATTAAATCCACCTTTAAAATTACGACCACTGAATCAGGAATTGTCATGAATCTGGAGCATGCACCTATGCAACGAATTCCTTTTCAGCAGGTACACAAAGACATTTTTCAATTCCGAAGAATGACAGTACGGTTTCTAAGAGATGAGTCAGGAAAAGTGGTTGCCATGGAATACAGTAATCCGGTATTGAACAAGGTAAAGTTCACTAGAATTCAATAGCCGATAGCAGGATAATTTGGGAGTATGTAAATTTGAAAGAATGCGTGTTGCTGTCACCGAAATGAAAGAAAAAGCTGATGAATACTTCGTTCAGGAAGGCTCTATTGTTCGCCAGATCTGGGGACATAGCGACACCATTCTTCTTATTTTTGCCGGAGGAGCAGCCGAATTTGCCCTGAGCAAATCGGTGGACTGGCTTTTCTTTACCGGCAAGCTTCCGGCCGATCCCATTGGCCGTTTGTTTTCAACAGTCAACTATGCCAAGCGCATTGTTTTTTCAAATGAGAAAGATGCCTATAAGGCCATTCAGGATATTAACTCTATACATCAGGGTTTGGAGAAACGAAGAGGCTACAGAATTCCTGAATGGGCTTACCGCGATGTACTCTTTATGCTGATTGACTACTCCATCCGGGCCTTTGAGACATTGGAACGTTCACTTACAAAAACCGAAAAAGAAGAAATCCTAAGTGTATTTAACAGACTGGGGAATGGTATGCATATTCCCGACTTACCCCAAACCTTTGCCGATTGGGAAGTCGCCAGAGAAGAACACCTCATGGCCAATCTAAAATACAGCGGTTATACCAGAGATTTGTTCGAACAGTACAGGAAACAGCTCGGTAAAATTCGGTACGAAATGCTATTGGGTCTGCAGGGCATAATTGTCCCGAAAAGAGTGCATGAACTGATGGGCTTCAAAAAGGTATCTATCTATCCCACGCTTATGTCGGGCTATAAATTGACCAAAACCATGCATCTGGATAATTTCTTTAAGGATTTGATTCTGCCTTCGAAGTACAGGGAGGACATTAAGGGGCTGGATGAAAAGTTGGAGAATCAGGAAATTAGGTGATTGGGAAATTGGTCATTTGTCATTAGATAAGTCATTAATTATAAGGCAATTAATACTTAACAGAGCCCAGAAACCGTCTATTCTTGCCGTCATTGCGAGCATTAGCAGAAGGTTGTGCCGAAGCAATCTCCCAAATTTTGGCGTATGACTATTTCGCTGTGAGATTGCTTCGGCATGAAACCTGCTCATGCCTCTAACCTAAGTTTCAGGGCTTTAGTCGACAGGTTTCATTTCCTGCCTAGCGGCAGGCAGGCTCGCAATGACGGTGACCGGGGCTGAATCGCCTACTAACAAGCTTTCCCAAAAGGACTCTGATGGGGATGCGGAAATTAAATCAAACTCTGCCTTCTGGCCTTCTGCACGGCTTCCAGCTTGTTATGTACCTGTAGCTTTTTGTAGATGTTTTCGATGTGCTTGCGCACAGTACTTGGTGAGAGAAACAGGTTATTGGCGATGATGGTATAGCTCAGACCTTCTGCCAGTTGCTCCAGTACTTCCTGCTCTCGGGTGCTTAGTTCGGTAATGTCTTCCTCGATTTTGAACGACTCTTGTTTTTCAGGAAAACGAAGCAATTTTAAGGTTTTTACAGCAATTGACGGACTCATGGCAGCTCCACCTTCGAGGGTTTCTATAATGGCTTTGTAGAGCTTCTCCCCTTCTATTTCCTTGAGCAAATAACCATCAGCTCCTGCACGAATGGCGTTGAAGATGTTTTCATCATTATCGAAAACGGTGAGCATAAGCACCTTAATATGTGGATATTTCTGCTTGACGATATTGACGGTTTCAATGCCATCCAAAACGGGCATTTCAATATCCATCAATACCAGATCGAGATTATGGTTCTTCTCTAATTTGGCCAGAAACTCGCTGCCATTATGGACGGTATATTTGATGTCCAAATCTTCATAACCAGACAATTTCTCATTGATAGCCCTGGCTAAGAATGTATTGTCATCTACTATCGCCAACCTTGTTTTCATTTTCTTAAAAAATTATACCTGCTTTACAGCCACAATCGGTGTCTTCACCGATTGATCAATTTGACTGATGTTTTCATCATGATTGATTTAAAACATCCACCCCCTACCCCCGCCCCCGAAGTCTCGGGGCTGGGGACAACTAAACCCGAAGCAGCATCAGACTGCACTAACATCCTCCGCAGACGGAGGTGGATTTTCATCATAATTGAAATCCATTGATCTTAGAGTTCTAAACCTCTATCGCTTTTTAACTTATACCCCAATCCTTCCTGAAAACCCGATACTTCGGGCGGGGGACATTAAGCCCGATGCGGCATCAGATAGCACTAATATCCTCCTTGCCCCGATCGCTATCGGGAGAGTTAGTTGAGGACTAAGATGGATTCTCACCATTTTTGGGTCTCTCTTTGCCCTCTTTAGTACGGCAATCGTTGAAGACACCGATTGTGGCGGCTGAGGAATAATCCCAAATATTGAACCTCAAAACTTCCCAACTTCAAAACTTCCCAACCTCTCAACCTCCTACCCTCAACTCCACCTTGGTACCGTCCCCTACTTTGCTGGTTAAAGTAAACTCAATTCCGGTCTTTTCAGCCCTATTCTTCATAATATAAAGTCCGTTCCCGGAACCTTGAAGACTGGTATCGAAGCCCTTGCCGAAGTCTTGTACCACAATTTCTATCTTATTATCAATGTCTTTGAAGGACACCAGCACTTCTTTGGTTTCAGAATGTTTCACTGCATTATTGATACACTCCTGAATGATTCTGAAGAGGTTCATTCCTACAAAAGCATTCAATACTTTGTCACTTGGCTCACTTTCGGTGCGAACCCTGATGTTATCATCTGTTGCATCGTGAATGGTAGCTGCGAGCTGTTGTGTTCGCTCCTGAATATCTTCCAGGCTGATTTCATCCTTGTTCATGGCCCAGATGGTGTCGCGCAGTTCTGAGATGGTCACCAAAGTGAACTGTTTCATCTGCATCAGCTTTTCAGCCAGGAAAGTCTCTCCTTTGTCTATTCCCTTTCTGGTGGTATCGGTGATGGAAGTAATATAAGTGAGTTGTGAACCGATATTATCGTGCAGATCTCTGGCAATTCTGATGCGTTGTTCCTTCATGTTTTCCTGAGCTTTGGCTTCGGCAAGAGCACGTTCCAAGGCAGCTTCATTCCTGATTCTTTCAGCTTTTAATCGCTGTACCCGTATGAGAGATATACCGACAACCAACAGCACAATCACCAAACCTCCACCGACTATCAGCAGATTATTTCGCCTTTTCAGGGTTAACTCACTTTCAATCAGTTCGTTTCGCTGACGCAGAATTTCATTCTCCTTCTGCTCTGTTTCATACTGCTCTTTCAACTTCAAAACCTCCTTGGCCTTTTCTGTTAAAAACAGGCTATCCTGAGCTGCAGTGCTCTTTTGCATGTAATTGAGTGCATCCTTATAGTTGCGCTGATTTTCGTAAATTCTGGAAAGTGTCAGGGCTGTTTTTTGCTGGAAAGTAAGCAGATCATCGTCTACCGCACCCTGATAGGCCTCCAATCCTAAGCTGGCTGCCTCGGCATAATTTCCTCTTCTGTTCAATACATCGGCCAGGTGCATTTTGAGGAAGATCACTTCATATCTATCGCCTCTTTCCTGCTGCAGCGCCAAGGCTTTTTTAAGGGATTCTTCGGCCTCATTCAGTTGACCAAGCCCCTTCTGCGCAATTCCCAGATTGGTGTAGCTATATGCCACCACCAATCTCTGTCCAACCGATTCCCAGAGTTTCAGCGATTCTTCAGCATGTGGAAGTGCTTCAGAAAATCTATCCTGCTCATTATAAAGTAGGGCCAGATTGTTTTCTATGGCTGCCTGAAAAAACACATCTCCCAAGGCGCGATACATTTCCAGGGCTTCATTATTCACTTTTTCAGACAATTCATATTCCTTAATCACCCTGTATTGACTGGCAATATTCAACCTGACGGAGGCCATTCTGGCCGAATCATTGGCCATTTCATAGCGTCTGAGGGCTTTTAATGAATAGTAAATGGCCGTATCAATTACTCCGGTACGCTCGTAAGCATTGGCCATGTTGTGATACACAAAGCTCAGGGTGGGTGAACCGTTGGTAGAGTCTACCAGGTTCATTGCCAGCTTGTAAGATTTAATTGCGTCTTCGTAGTCTCCGGCTTCTGTTTTCAGAATAGCCAAATTCATTGATATTCTGCCCTGAAGGTCTTTATCTCCAAAAGCTTCTGCCTCCTTATAAGCCAACCGTACGTAATGCCAGGCACTATCCCTGTTAATGGTACGGTACTTAAAACCAATATCTCCCAAAAACTCAATTCGTTGTTTTCCACTCTTTAAGGCAAGAGAATCTTTGAGGGCATCAATGGTTGCCTGAGTGGTATTCTGTGCGAGAGAGCAGAAACCGGAGAATAGCAGCAATGAGGCGGCTATTAAAACGCGCAAGTGCTTAGTTAAAGGCATCTTTAAAAATAGACAACAAATTGAAATGGACTACTCTTTGAATTTCAAACTATTCCAGATTATGGCTGAACAACCTTTTTTACCCAGATCATCGAGTGAAGTGATTTCAGAATTTTCATTGGTCTGAAAGATAAAAATCACCCCGGTATCTGCTGTTGGTGTTGGCCTGATGAGCAGCGCCTGCACATGGTAGGTTCCTGCAAAATGTGCTTCCGGCCTATCGATTGAACCAATGGCCTGAAACATATGATACTCTTTTCCGCTGAACTCTTTTTTGCCAGAAAACTCAAAACTCAGGTCGAAATTATTGACATAAATACTTCTGATCTGGCTGATCAAACTTTCATTCAAGGCGTCAATGGTCTTGCCTAAATCACCCTCCAGCGTGTAATAGCCTATGGAAACCATCTCTTTTCGATTGCCAGCCTCATCGTTGGAATAGAAAGAGGCATAGTTCAGATTGCGCTTGCCATCTGCAGCCAGATCAGCCTGCATAGTAGACGGGTACTGCACCTCAAATTCGATTTCCGGAAGGCCGTAGGCCTTGGCATAATCGGCATCGAAGACCAGCTTTTTGATCTCACCACAGCTATTCAAAGCCTGCTGCCCCTTGCTTTGACAAGACAGGGACAACAGTACAATGAACATTGCTAAATATTTCGGTTGAAGGATCATTAGTCGTTTAGTTCGCTTTATCGGCCATTGCTTGGACAGTACCTTTTAAGAAAGCACCTACTCCCAATTCTGCACCTTTGAGGTATTTGGCAGGGTCACATTTTACGGTAGCGAAGTTTGACTCCTCTTTGTTTTCTACACGCCATACCCTAAGCACACCCATGTCAGTGCCGAGCTTATCTCTATCGGCACTCATTCCTGCCTCAAATTTTTGTCTTTCCATCACATCAGCCACTTCTACACCTCCTTTAGCTACAAATGTGCCCATTCCAAACCTGTTAGAACTGGCTTCACTGATCTTAAATGTAGTTTCTGCTTTCACTTGTGCCGCACCGGCATGGCGGTTTAAGGTTCTCGATAATTCACTTTGACTATTTTCAAAGACGATGACTTCCAGCACCACCTTATTGAAGATGTAATCGGTCTTCTGATTGACTACCTTATTTTCAGTGCTTTCTTCATAATTGCCGAATTGAGCAAGCGGACTACTATTTTCCTTGTCTACAGTTCTTTGAGCTACCACAAACTTTTGGGTAGACGGTCGGGTAAGAATCACTCCGAATTCCTTGCCTTGTTCCGGCCCATTGCTTGCTTTCAGCTCCCATCTTTCTTCCCTGTTCTTCTCATAAGCCTTATTGTTCCATAATTCCTCAATCGGGGCAATTTCGAAACCCTGGGCTTTCAGGTCAGCGACATATTCTGCATACAATTGATCAGTCAGGGTCTGAAGATCATCTGGATTAAGGCCATCGAGCACCACAGTGATGGAGGCTTTGGCATCGCCTTTTAGGCCACCACGCCACATTTTGCCTCCTTTTTTCTCGTCCTCAAGGTTGAGTGCGGTTTGATAGTTCACCTGGAAATCGGCAATCATTATTCGTTTGGCTTCTTTACGATAATTCAAATTGGCGGGACCGAGTTTCTTGATATTGACATCCTCTACCTTCTGACCGAAAGCAGTGAGTACAGTAAATATGGCTAAAAGTGCCATAAGAGATAGTTTTCTTTTCATGATGGATTGAATTGAATGGATTGAAATCATGAAACAAACTTAGCTGCCTGCCCTACGGCATTCAATACGGCAATTGACGTAATTGCTTCGGAGAAGCAGTTCAGGAGTTCAGGGTTTAAAGTTCAATGTTGGGCTTAATCTACCGACTATGCATCCATGAGCGTCATCCTGAGGGAGGTACGAGTATTCGGGACGACCGAAGCAACTTGCCTGCGGCAGGCATGTCTCCAGACATATGAGACTGCTTCGTGCCTCGCAGTGACGTGACCGACACATTATTTGTAAAAAACACTTTGTACAAACCCGTCTATTTAATCCACATCAGTCTAAAAGAGACTTACATGCGAATGGATGTGATATGTATGTCTTTTCCTTTCCGAAGTTCAACATTGGCAGTTTTCAAAACCTACCCCCTCTATGAGTCAGCAGAATAGCACAGGTCACGTCTTTGCGAGGGAGGCACGACCGAAGCAACTTGCCTGCGGCAGGCAGGTCTCCAGACAATGAGACTGCTTCGTGCCTCGCAGTGACGTGACCAAAACGGCATCATTCACCGTGATTTTGAGCCTACCTGCAAAGGTGGAGTGGTCGCATAGCGGAAGAGGGAAACGTTAAACATCAAAATACACATAGCTCAAAGCGCCAAGGGCAAAGGCAGCGAGGATCAGAATTGAGTTGATTCGGACCAGCCTCGGATTGAGGCCTTTATAAGTGGAATAGACATTGAGTGCTATGGCCAAAACCAAAGCCGGCAAACTCAGATATAAATTGAATAGGTAAAACCAGAACCAACTGGTGCAGAGTCCCCAAATGGCCAAAACAGTGGAGAGAGCAGGAATAGCTTTCAACATTTTCATGCGTCCATTCTCCGAGAACTGAACATATAAAAAGAGTAAAAGCAGGGCAAAGAACCCTGCAATTACAATCAACCTAGAGACTAATCCAGACATCAACTATTTTTAGTGTTTTACAAAATTTCGTCAGCTACTACTGATACTTCCGGTTAAGGCTAGTAAGGGAGATATCAGGGACCAGAAAATGACTGTTCCTGCCGTCATTGCGAGAAAGAAGTTTGACCTTAGTCAAACTTGTGACGAAGCAACTTGCCTGCGGCAGTCAGGTCTCCCTGACCTTGGCATACACTTCCTTACTGGGGGATTGCTTCGTCATGAAACCTGTTCCTATCTCGTCTCAATTTCAGGCCTTAGAGCGCAGGTTTCATATCCTCGCAATGACGGTGACCAGGACATTAAACATCATCCTCATTAGGACTTTGCACTTCCTTCCTAATACCCCGTATAAATAAATGGTGCCCAGAAATATGGATGGGTATGCCCTTCGAACTCGCCTTTAATGAAACTTCTTTTTACATCTGTAATGGCTGCCGAAGTGCTCATCCCACCATTGAAAACCCTGTTATACAGATGCACGGTTAAGAACATGGTTCCGGTATCACTGACACTCCAAAGGGACGTGAGCGTGCTGTTGGCTCCGGCATTCAGGAGGGCCTGGTTCAGCCCTTTGATCCCATCGCCAGGAGATTCAACTCCCAAGGCGGTTTGACAAGCACTGAGCATCACAAAGTCTACCGGCAGGTTCAGCTTCTCCAACTCTCCTACTACCAGCATTCCATCTTCCCCATTCACTGGCTGCGGTTTAACCGTCATGGCAATACTGCTCAGATCGAAGACATAAGGATGCACACTGGCATGGCTGGAAAGGTGTACTGCACGATATTTAGCCAATTCACCCGCAGCACTCATTCGCTTGAGCTCATTTTCGGTCATCATCACATCCAAACGCGTATCGGTTTTTGGAACAATTTCCTGAATCACTGCCACTTCCTTGCGACCTCCTTCCAAATAGGACATCGGCTCATCGGTCTGGAAAGTTGCAAAAGCATAATCCAAAGGCTGGCTCTTCTTCAGGTCTTCACGAACACGGTAGCGGAGTTTTTCAAGGTCGCCAATTGAACTCAGTGGTGCCTTGGGTGCTGAATACAGGTCGTAAGTGGCGCCTCCAAAGCCCAGCACATTCATTTCGTAAGTCTTTTTGGGCTGCTTTCTGAGCGTGTAAAGCATGGCAGCATTGGGAATGTAACCGATTTCGAAACGCTCGGCCAGGTAGCGGCCGTTGTCGTCAACCAGTGCATCGAAAGGAATGGTACCTAAAAGTCCTTCGGGACTGATCGTTAGTTTGTCTACCGTGAAAAGGTCAACATCTAAACCGCTGATAAAGGTGTGATAAAAACGGTTCAACAAATCGGATAGGTTTTCCTTTTGGTAGAAAACGTATTGACCATCGACCACCTTGGCTTCCATATGCTTGCGCAGGTACTGGGTCAGCAACTTGAATTCGCCCTTAGCAAAAGTGTTTTCCAATCGCGTTTTCGCCCCATTCAGATAGTCCAGATTAGGGGTTCTGAATTCCCTTTGAGCCTGCTCTTTTTCCAGCTCAATCAGCTGCTCCTTTTGGCTGCTCAGTAGATCAGTGAAAGCACCTGCCGAGCGATTATACCTCACCACCACATCGTTTTTGGTCACCAGACACATGAGGTAGGTTCCTTCATAAGTTGTACCTCCGGAAACATCGATAAATGACAAATAGGCTTCTTTTTCGCCCAGAATGGACTGTAGTTCTTCCAGCGATAGTTGCTTCTTACTGCTTCGTTTGTCGTTTAGCAACGCATAAGATCGGCTCGACTCGATGACATCATAGATTTTATCGAATTGCTTGGTTTCGTAATAGGTTGCTGCCAAAAAGCCATTGATACGCTGAAATTTACCCAGATAACCGCGCTGTGCCAGCGGGTCCATCTTTTCGAGCTGCTGAATTTCTGCTTCTCTTGCCGTTTCAAACTGTTGAACTGCTTCGGCATACATCTTCCGTCCCATCAGACTCACACCATCGTTGTAAGGATCTCCGGTTAATGCCTCTGTTCCATTATCCCGTAAATTGGCTGTGCTGGAAAGTCCGTTTCTGACATATTGTGCATAGTCCATCTGATCGATTCCGGGAGTTTTAAGGAAGTTTTCTGCCTTCTGTGCTATGGCGCGGGCTTTCTCAGTTTCCTTGTTAAAGGCATAAGCACGAAGGATCACATAATAGGCATCTGCAAGGTATTCGGGAGATTTTATCTTGGGCAGTTGTCCCGCATACACATCGGCCAGCGCTGCGGCATCTTTAGAATTCCTGCTTTCGGTCTTGGCCATTACCAGATAAAAGTAGGCTTTGGCGAGTGTAGCGATTGAAGGCAAATTGCCATTCAAATCTGAAATGATCAGGTTCGAAGAGGCTTCTACTTTATCCCATCTTTTCAAAGCTGCTTGTATCCTGGCCAATCGCTCATAGGCACGGTACCTTGAAGCCAAAGCATAATTCGTTTGGTCGAAAACGATCTTTTCCAGGTGCGGTTCCAACTTCTGTCCGAACTCAAAATTGACCCTTTCAGACATGCTGGCAATACTTACCAGGGCATCGACATATAAGTATCTTGAAATCAGACCTTGCTTTACGGCTTCTTCTGCCTTTACCCAGTCAGCGAGAATCTGCGCGGCCTTTTCATTATTCGCAATATCTTCATAACTGGCACCGAGACTGGAGGCCAGGTTTTCGAAAGTGGCTTTAGCCCTTTTGATACTCTCTTCATTGTAGTTGGCCAGGTAGCCTCTCGCCTTTTGCACGGTGGCCGAAAGCTGGCTGTAACTGGCCAATGAGTTGAGGTAACTATTCATGTTCTGATAGTCTCGCTGCATGCCAGCAGCATCCTGACCAAGCGCCTGCATGTTCCTCACAAATTTCTCGGCTTCCAGCGGCTGATTGGCAAACACGGAACGGATAAAGCCATAGTAACTTCCGGCACCATCATAGGCATTGTAGGCCACCGCCCACTTCGAAAAATCAACTGCATCTTGTGGTTTATTGCTGCTGTAAAAGGCGCTGGAAACCATATCAAAAGCCAGTGAATTGCCTGGATAGGTTTCGATCAGATTGGCTCCGGCACGAAGTGCGGCATTGAAATCTTTGGCTTGTTTGGCCCGCTGATAAGCCGCATAATCTGGGTGGGCTTCCATTTTAGCGGGTGGAATACTGACCTGAGCCATGCCATAAAGGCAAACAAAAGCCAGGGCGAAAATTAAGGATAGACGCTTCATAATCATCGGTTTTGCTTTTAGAATGAAGTGCTTAGAACACCTGCTTTGTAAATCGCTGCTTCGTGTGTGTTGTCGGTTTTCCTTTTCAAGAACTCACCTTCCTTTTGGCCATCCTTCATCTGCATCATCTCCACCGACTTGTCGAAATGCCAGATCATATGCAGTCCGTTGAGCGTGCCTTCTGTGTATTCTGAAAAGATAATTTTATTCTGAGAAACCAGAAACTCCATGGTCATGCCATCCATTTTGCCGCCTTTCCAGGTGCTAAAAACGGCATCGTTACCATTGACTTTCACTCCCTTGCCATTTTCACAGTTGCCCATAACACAGGGGGCTGCTCCGGTGCTTGGCAGCGGGCTGTTGCTTACATGCACATCGTTTTTATAGTCTTTGAAATCGTAACCTTGTTGTGTACGAACAACATGCAAACCTTCCTTCTTTCCCTCCACAAACTGGCCGAAGGCATAGAGGTTGCCATCGCTTTCATAACTGAAGAAACCGTGTCTTTTTCCGTCTTTAAAAGTTCCCCAGAACTTACCGAAAGTTCCGGTTTGGTTAGCAATGCCATTTAAGGCTCCATTCTGGTAGAAACCCACCTGGTAGCCATATTCCTGTCCGCTGGCATCGTGCATGGTGGCAAATCCGTAGCCACCCTGGCAGTCGCCCTTAGCGCATTTAATGCTTTGGCCTAAGGCAGCAAAGCTAAAGGCGCTTATTATGAAGAGTAATAATTGAAGCTTTCTCATGATTTGATTTTTCTCTAGTTGATAATACAAACCTAACTTCTGGCATGCTGCAGCTCAATAAGGCAATTGACGTAATTGCTTCGGAAAAGCGGGGAATTGGGGAATCGGGGGATTAGTTATCCGTTGATTGTTATTGGTTAATCGGAAATCAGAAAACGGACCCTGATGCCTCGGGGCAGGAAACAGGAAATGCCTGTTCGAACCGTCATTGCGAGGAACAAAGCTTTTAACCCAATTCATTGGGGTAAAAGGTGTGACGTGGCAATCTCCCAGTTCATTGCAATCTACCTCTCAATTGGGGTATTGCTTCGGCATGAAACCTTGTTAGCACTGGTTTCATTCCTCGCAATGACAATGACCAACAAGACCTCGGTGCTGAGAATCGCACATTACCTACTGCTTAAAATCCACCAGTCTGTATTGGTCGGTCGTATAGCCCACATAGTAGTATCCCTCACCATTGCATTTGGGGCAAGCGACCTGCTCATAACTATCTACCACCGTCTTTTTGGTAGAATACCTGATGGGGTCATAGACTTTGGTGGTGTAATAAGTGGTCATGTATACCCCTTTCACTTGTCGATAAGAAGCAGTATAGCGCGGAATTTCATGATTGACCGTTACCTCTTTGTAATTCGCTCGTTCTGTGGTTGTTGGACACTTATATTTTGTGGAAGAAGTGCTTTTGTATCTCTGGAATACCCTTCCAGATTGCTCATTGAGATATGTTTTCTGACCATCATCATCCATTACCACTAAAGCTTTTAAATCGGAATCGAAGTCTATTACCCTGAGGTGTCTGTTCAATGCTTCTACATACACCTCTGTATTGCGAATGAGTGGGTAGGAATAAGGAATAGTTTCATATTCGGTAAGCGAATCTATTGGCACTTCTCCCCTGCCGATCCAATGAAAACCTTCAATGCCCGGCTCAGACCATTGATTATAGAATTTGTACATTATATCATTAGGAATGTCGATCACTCGTCCTTCCTTCAAATTTCCGTTTTCAAATATTCCTGCTTCTGCATACACCTTTTTGGCATAAGCCTTATACTCATACTCAATTGAAGCGTGCGGAAACTCAGGGTTATAACTGTGCACCATTTTCACCCTATATCCCAATCCATCGAGCTTTCCATTTTTGAAGAAACCTACTTCCAGATAACCATGATCGCCCTTAAACAGGGAATCTGTAGTGTGATACCTCACGCCATATCCGGAATGACTTTCAAATTCTCTCGTCTGAAATTCACCGAAAATTATTGGATAGGTTAACCCGATCTGCTTTTTGGCTGGCGCATCCATGGGGTAATTGGGGGTCACTACAGCTACCCGACTGTCCAGATTGCTCATCAATTCATTCAGTTGTGGCTTATCTGCCTCGGTAGCAGGGAGAGTCATTTCAACCGCACCATCTACCACGAGTGTCCACTCATATTGTCCATTGAATTCCCTGAAAAGCACTGAGCCATTGCCTATTTCCTTCAGCAATGGCAGCATATAACCAGTGAATGTTCCGTAAACTTTTGAATGGTAAATACCTGTTGTTGAGTAACCCACATATTTGTCTTCATTCTTTAGTGTAATCACAGCCGTTTCATAAGCATCTGGCGCAATGACTCGATCACTGGATAAAGATGAGTTTGGATAAAAAAAGCCAGGTTTATAATAGCCGATTTTAGGGTCGGTAATACCTGGCCTTGATGAACCAATGGTCTGCATTTTAAACAGGTATTCACCGGAGCGCGTCACAGCCTGTTTGTTCGAAAACCGACCTGTAGAGTCTAATTGACTGAAATAAAGATAAGGCGGAACATTCTCCCTGAAATACTCTACCGAACCGTCTTCAAAGGGCAAGCCACCCTCATAAGTCACCACTTCATTAGTGATATTCTCTTTTTCGGCAAACACCTTTCCGCTTTCCAAAAAGCGAATATCTTTCTCAGGCCAGATATTGAAATAGTCCATCACACGCTCATGAGCCTTCTTTTCTTGATTATATACTTGAGTCCTGGATATAATAATCTTGCCCGAGGTAATCAACTTTCTCCCCCCTATTTCAAAGACTATTTTCTTATACTTTTTCCTGTTTTCGATATTAGATTCCAGGGTCACCTTCATGCCATCGAGTTCAATTTTATCGAGTTCCAGTAGGCCGCCATCCTCAATTAATTCGAGGGTGAATTTCTTCTTCATCTTATCCATCAGCAGCGGATTCATTTCATAATAGGTCTCGAAAATTTCTACATCGGCTACTTGTTGCTGCGCGAATAAGGAGGAATAAATGACTGAGATAAGGATTGCTGCAATTGAGAATCTACGCATGGCCAAAACGGTTTAATACTACTACAAACCTAGCTTCTGGCTTCATGCAGCTCAATAAGGCAATTGACGTAATGTTGGGGGGCAGTTGATCAGAAATCAGGAAACAGAAAACAGAAACAGGAGAAGTCTGTTCGATGCGTCATCCAGAGCTGAGCTTATAGGCCTGTCCACCTCCGTCCTGCGGACACCTCCGCCAGCGGAGGACATCAGTGCAAGCCGCAACTGCATCGGACTTAGCTGTCCCCCGCCCCGAGACTTCGGGGGTGGGGTTAGGGGGTGGACATTGTTACTCCGCGCCAACACATCTAAACCCCAATCCCTCCAAACCTCTCCCTTGTAAATATTCTCGTTATTCCTTTATTTCCATGGAGAAAATAACACATCAATCTTTGCTTAAAACGACCCGAAACAGAATGAAACAGCCTAAAGACTTTTTTACGATTTATAAACAAGCGGCATGGGATAAAGACACAGAAAGCATGATCAATCTGTACGATGAAAATGTGCTAATATACGACATGTGGGCAGAGGGTTACCAAAAAGGACTGGCCGGTTGGTCGGCCGGAATTAATGACTGGTTGGGTTCTCTGGGTGAAGAAAAGGTAAAGGTGACTTTTGAAATGATCGAACTTCAGGAAGCCAGTGACCTCGCTTTCGGCAGTGCCTTGATTACATATCAGGCCATTTCTACTGAGAATGCGGTGCTAAGAGGAATGAAAAACAGACTAACAGTCGGTTTTCGCAAAGAGCAAGACGAATGGAAAGTAATTCACCAGCATACCTCGGCACCTATTGACTCTGAATTAGTCGCCATTTTAGATTTTGAGTAGACCCCGAAATATAACCTCTTTAGTCTTATATAAACCGTCACTCAGAATGTGTTGAAAAGTCCACCTCCGTCCTGCGGACACCTCCGCCAGCGGAGGACATCAGTGCAAGCCGCAACTGCATCGGACTTAGCTGTCCCCCGCTGGCGGGGGTTAGGGGGTGGATTTTACTGTAACCTAACAACCCAGCACCAATACCAGTCGTCTGACCACTCAGATTGTGGGGTTTAGTGCAGACCCCAACAGCTCATAAGCCGCGAGATAAAGCCATAAGTAGCCAAACTAGTGGTCTGACGACTAAACCTCAGGAGAGCAATACAAAAAAAGCAGCACCGTCCGTGCTGCCTTTCTCAATTAAACAGGACTAACCTGTGACTCAACTAAAGACCTCTTTTTGTTAAATTCCAAAAGGGCAACCCCGAGGCCCCGATACTTCGGGGCGGGGCCAAAACCCTCGGTCCCTAAAGGGATGCTAAGCGATTAAATCTTGAATTCTGAACTTATTCCTTCACCCTTGAGGGCTGGGGTAAAAACTCAAATTCCAAAGCCCTGGGGGGATTCTTCGGTCGTGCCTCCCTCTGAATGACGGTTTAAACTGACTGTTTTTGTTACCGGGCCCTTCCCTACTAAATACTAATTCACCAATTACCTAATATCCTAGTTTCCTAATTCCCTAATTCCCCAATTTCCCAGTTCCCTAATCACCTAATAGAGATAAAACTCCTCCTTATTCAGATTCATCACACTCAATGGTAGCTTGCCGTATTTGGGATAGAAAATGATGATCTTCTCCCCTACACTCAGGCTGTCATACAGCACAGTGTTGACCGATAATGCACCACGAGTGGTAATGACTTTATTCACTCCTCGTCTGCGGTTGCCGGTTACGGTGAGTTTGTCTTCAACCAAAGCTGTGACTCCGCGCTTATGAGCATGGCCCTTATTTCTGATGTATTCGCCCCACCTGCGCAAGGCGCTTACTCCCTGCCAAAGGGGTACTATGAACAAGGGAAACAGGACGATAAGAAAACCCAGCAATCCATTGGTAATCATTCCGAAAACAATGACTACAAAGGGCAGCACAAAAAGCAACTTGCGTTTGGTATATGCTCTGAAAATCTGCTTCAGGGCGTGGAAATCAGCGTCATTGAAGCGTTCTTCCCGTATCTCACTCTCCAGAAACTTGATGTTCTCCGCACGGCTTTGATTCGTTGCCTGCGGATCTTCGGTTTCTTTAGACAGCACTGTTAAGGAAAGGGTGAGCCTGGATTTTGGTGCCCTGTCCATCACCACCGAAGAACCCACCTTCACACGGGTATAGTGCTTATAGTCTACCGAAAACTCTTCATCATTGATGTAGAGGTAATAGTGTCTGGTAGTGCTGGAACTGGTGCCCGAACTGCCCGATCTTCCACCGGATGAACCATGCGAAGTTGAAGTCTGGATGTTCAGCCGTTTGTCGGTAACAACTCCTGTAATACGGTATTTGAATCCCCGCTTTATATCGATGACGGAGGTCCAGACCATATAGCCCAGAATACTCAGGAACAGCACCGCAAAACCCATAAAAATCTTCTCGCTGATGCCGTCCTGAAAAAAGCTGTCGTCCATGTTTTTGAAAGCCAGCTTGTAGAAGACCGTGAACATGGCCACTACCGCAAAGGGGAAGATAAGCATAGGAATCAATTGCTTCCTGAGCTTATTGATGTCTTCCGGAGAAAGTGGGAGTTGCTCTTTCATGGCTATTTCAGGCTGCTGGAAATGTAGATTCCATCTAGAGTGTTGAACACAAATTCGTCATTGGCGGTGAGAGTGATTTCTTCGTCATGCGTGTACATATCTGAGGCATCGAAACTCACCTGAAGTACTTGATCTGAGCATCCGCCTGTGGAGCTGTCGCAGACGGAAATCCCCATTTCTCCATCGAATTCAAACACAATGGACACAAATTTTCCTGAGCTCAATTCAAATTGACTGGTCTTGAAACCTTCAGGAAGTGGCTCATTTTTGTCGAGGTTCATACCATTCAACAAGCCTTGCCAGGTAACTCCATAGTCTTCACTCAATTTGGCTGATCCAATACTCCCTGCATTGGTGTCTTTGGTATAAACGACACCATCGGAACTAATGAGGCGTGGTCCATAGCCCAGGTGATTGGTCGCTGAGCCAGACACTTCCGTCCAATTGATGCCATTATTTGAGGTATAAGCTCTTAAATCCACCGAATAGGTTCTGGCCTGGGTGCCGGGTGAGACATATACCTTGATTTCAACCGTCATGGCATGGTAAATACCATCAGTTCCTTTGGTCACGAGTTCGGGAGCAGGTTTATCCGTGGTCTCCAGGTTCCACTCTCTTCCGTTGACAGTCGTATATGTTCCCGATTCGGTGTAAGCAATAGTTCTTCCACCATCATAGAATATGCTGGTGATCTCACCTGTTGGAGAAGTGGCATACTTACCACTATTGATATCGAACACCTTGTCTTCGGCATAGGCATAATCACCCACCACATAAGTCTTTCCGAACATATATCCTGATGGATACTGATAGCCGATATCCAAAGGCAGGTATTCCTGAAGTCCGTTCACAGTTTTAATGATCCCGCCTCTGAATCTGTCGCCATTCTCAAGAAAGCCTTGAGTATAGACCGTTTCCCCAACACGGCAAACAGCAAAATCATGATCTACTGGTTCTACAGAGTTTCCTGTAACCACATGCACTTTTTGATTTCCCCAACGATCGAAAATATTCACATAGGCATGGTCTTTATAAAGCTTCATGCCACCTTCGGTGTTCTGCCAAATGCGGTAGTCATCGGGATAATCGTAATAGCGAATCTCCTTCTCCGGAGTAATCATGATTACGCCACCCTCCTTGGCGAAAGCAAAATAGCCGTAGCTATAGGCGGTTTTAACTTTGTTTCGGTCATTTCCAGGCCCATATATTCTGGAGTAGTCCATGTTGTTCAGGACATTTTGGGTATAAGTTTTTGTACTGACATCGAATTCCGCGATGATTCTGTTCCTCCAATCGAAGAAACCCATTTTTTCACCTGAAGTACCGAGGTAGAAATACTCATCCATTTCCAGTCGAACACCAGTACTCACATAGTCACCATTTTCTTTGAGGAAGAAAGTTTTGCCATTCGCTCCATCATTCTGAATGTAGACCAGCCTACCCGAATCGGTCACTCCTGTGGCATAATCTATGGCTGCCGAACCGGAACGGATGTTATCGAGGTCATAAACGCCTCCGCCATACACAAACAGGCCATCATTACTGATATTAATGGGAATATGGTCTGCATTGCCATATACATAGAGTTGCTGAACAGTTTGTCCGCCATCTTTTGAGTAGAACAACTCATGAGCCCCGAAGAAGATCATGTATTGCTCATTCGGACTGACCATAATAGATGTGGCGGTGGCATAAGCCGTGGTAGGCATCAATTGAGTGAATTGAATCTTCTGTGCGGCCTCAACGGTTGGGTCAATGTCCTCTTTAGGGTCACAGGCAAAAACGGACAATAAAACGAATAGAAATAATAAAGCTTGGTTTTCGAAACGCATAGATGCAAGGGAGTTTGTACACTACAAACTTATCCGCAGGCAAGAGGCCGTTCAATACGGCAATTGACGTAATGTTGGGGATCAGTTGATCGGAAATCAGAAAACGGACCCCGATGCCCCTATGCTTCGGGGCGGGGCAGGCAATAGGAAATGACTGTTCAAACCGTCATCCTATGTTTGGATGAGATAACAGGAACCGCATCGCCCTCCCCCAGAGTCCCTTTCAGGACGAGTCAGTGGGAGATGCACTGAGTGAGGGTGGTCAGGGAATTGAAAAACTGGTGCTTAGTGCTTGGATAATAGTCAATGGCCTTTTTTCTCATCCTGAGCAAAGCCGAAGGATCTGCCAAACCGGATAGTCAAGAATAAAAAAGACCATTCCGATCGTTTATCGAAATGGTCTAAAGGTCAATGTATAGGTTATATGTGTAGGATTTATTGGGTCAATAAATCTCGTTGGTTTCTATTTCTTTATCACTCCACAGCCGATTCTGGCACCTGCTGCCCCTGAAGGCTGGGAGCTGAAGTCATCGGGACCTGCATGTACAATTACAGCTTTGTTCAAAATGTTGGTGGTAGAGTCTCCGCCTATTGTCCAGCCGGCAATCTCCATATCCAGCACACCCGTACTGTCATTGCCAATGGTTATGTTGCCAATATCTCCTTTGTGAAATTCATCATCTTCAAAGCGGTGACCATGGTCAACATTCATAGGGTTCCAATGCCCTCCGGCAGAGCTAGCATCTGCAGCAGAACAATCGCCCTTTTCATGGATATGTACGGCATGTTGTCCGGGAGCTACTCCATTTAGTTTAACGATCAGGTCTATGTTGCCACTTTCTGCTTCCATAAAGGTGGCTTCTCCCTTGAGTTCGCTTCCGCTGGAGCTCATCAAATTGGTATTTATAATCTTCGCTGGTTCAGAATTTCCCTCGATGGCTATGGGAGCACTGATGTCTTCAGATTCTTCTGTCTTTTCTTTGGTTTGAGAACAGGCGACAATGGCCATAATTACACCTAAAGTCAATGTGAGATTTTGTGTGAACATCTTCATAATCGTCAGGTTTGGTTACTGACCTAAGATGAAAATGCCATGCCAACCCATGGCAAAGAGCCTCATTGATTCAAAATGAGGCCTTTGTCAATCAGGTTTTTGTCAAATTGAGAATATAGCCCTCAAATCTGTAGAGAAGTACGTCACATTGTTGTAGGGGAACACCACAGTTTGCGATTGTTTTGATATGCTGACGTAGAGTGATAGACACATTAGTTATTCATGATAGCTGATGTGCCTTTCTGAACTGCCTTTATTCCTCCGTTTTCTTCATTAGTTCGGCCATTTCCATGAGCTTGATCATTTCTGATCTGTAGCCGTTTTCATCCGCACCTTTGCAGCTTTTGGCCAATGCCAGTGCCTTTTCATAACTGTAATCATTCAGATAGTCAGAATCTCTCAGCAACATTCCGAAACTTGCCACGGCTGCCGACCAGTTGAAATTATTGCTCAGGCGGCCAGTGAGTTGATTTTTGATCACCGTATCCAAATAGATGGATTTGTCTTCATCAAGTTTCTTGTAG
>Ga0114899_1000863_pt1 | contig 19662 bp, 23 predicted proteins | sample MalvireepMed_215_FD_83497 | JGI IMG/M metagenome (GOLD analysis project Ga0114899, IMG submission 83497) | Marine viral communities from the Global Malaspina Expedition - Malaspina viral metaG DeepMed_215 | ecosystem: Environmental > Aquatic > Marine > Oceanic | place: Mediterranean Sea...
GACTGGCAGGTCGGGCGGCACCAGCTTGCGGGGATCCGTTGGCTGCGGACCCAGGCCATGACGCCCTCGTTTATATTGCGCTAATTGTTCCTCCCTGTCTTCAGCCAGCATTCGCAGGCGGTGATCGTTTTCGAATTCGTTCAGGAAGACTCCCCGATCAGGCTCCAGCTGGGACAGCAAGGAAGCGGAATCTTCTCCAGGACCGAACGGAACCCTACTACTAAGATTCCTAATTCCGCGACCCGGTGGAGGCATCATTGCATCACCTGGGTCAACCGGCATATGCGGTACTTGTCCAGGAATGTTCCCGCCCCCAGGCATCCCTGCGGTGCCGGGGGCCTGACCAGCTAGGTTCATCAACAGTTGTGCTAACTCATTAGGAATAGGCATTGATGTAAGTCCTTTATTTACCGCATTTTAACGGATAACGCCTTAACAAGCAATTTAGTCTGTGGTGTATCCTGTCCAGCCTTCGCACTCTTCCTCGGCAGCCATAACAAGGCTTGAATCCATACCTACTGAGGTAACGTGCAATCCTAGTTCCGATAAGACTTTCAAGGTACTCGGCATGGCGTAGGATACTTGCTACTTCTTCTTTTCTGTGGCGTCTTGGAACTGCCCGTAAATCGCTCTTACCCAATATCTCCACCAAAGATTCAACATCCTTTGCCTACCTGGGCATTTACAGCCTTTCGCTTTGAATCCCATCCAGTGCAGGACATCCCGCACAACATCTCCTAACTCCTTGGGACGACGCTCCCTCTCCCATAACTGGCGATAGTCTTCTCGCTTTTGGCACAGCTGGAATGTATTCGGTGAGACGGACTTGTTCCATCGCGGGCACCAGCCAGCCTCTTTGCAGCTGCATCCATCAGGCTTTTTCAGTAACCACAAAGTCAATTCCAGTCCCATCACATGAGTTACAACCTTCAGGATCTGCCATCTCTGCATAGTGACAATTGAGTGGACTGCACTGTTGAGTTGGGAGCTGCCCAGCCCATTCTCCCGGATAATCGCAGCCACCCGGGCCTTCGACTGGAAGGACATATTTCAAAATCAAGTCTTCGTTGTCAGTCCCGTCACAATAAAAAGTGACAGACATTGTTGTTGTGCCGCCACCTTCTCCGTCATTATATGTATGCGACCCCTCCCATTTGGTGCTACTTGAGTTCCATCTCAGTGTGATGTCAATAGGCGTATCGCAATCTCCGAACTCACTTACTGCACAATTCAAAATAGCTGGAAAATTGTTATCGGGGCAGCAGTCTATTTCACCAACGCCTAGACACGGGTAGACAGCACACCGCATGCGAGGACCACCGGCCTTGGTGCGCAATCTCTTATCGTACTCGGGCGCGGTCGATTTTCTCCATCGTGGAACCATTTAGGTACACGTTAAGTCTTGCTGCCATAGAGCAGCGGAGCTGACATTGTGGCCGACTGATTGATCTTGACCAGAAGAGTAACCTTCAAGCTCTGCCAGCACCTCAGCCACCGTCTTCCATACAAGCACTCCGTCATCGACACAGAAGACTAAAAACTTATCGCCTGCATAGCCGCTAAGGTTCGTATAATCGAATTCTATAACTAAGGCGTTATCATCCTCTGCGGTTGTCTTAATCGCATCGCCCCCCTCGAACGAGACCTTCTCTCCATTCGTGATAGTCTGGTCATCGCCCACCTCCCCCTCGAAACTCCAGGAGTAGTTGCCATCCATAGTGTCGCCACCACTAAAAAATATCTGATCTACGTAAAAGTGTTCGACGACCTGTGTCTCTGAGTAGTTGTTCCCGCAGAAGTAGGTGGCGTAGCCACCGGTGACAGTGGGCAGGCCAGCTCCCGAGTTATCAATTGACTGATTGCTAGTTATCCCAGGACTGCCGACGAAGAGTGAGGCGGGTGGCCCGCTTCCGCCACCTAGCGTATCGCTGTCAAAATACTGGGCGGCGGTTTGGGTGCCGCATCCCGATCCTGTGCTTCCATCCCCTGGCGTCCACTCGGGGATTTCAATCGCAGGGTCGTCCGGGACGATACTCACTGTGCCACGATGGTCGAGCGGCAGGCGGCACTGGCCAAATAGCTGCTCTAGCATGCGGGGAAGGTTGGAAGTCAGAGCGTCTGGACTCATGCCCTTCATCTCTTTGAAGATGTCTGCATACTTCCAATACATTGATCCCTGCCTTTAGCTGGAGCTAACGCCCTCTATCTCTACCTCGAATATCTTAACTTCGCTGTTTCCCTGGTGGCCTCGCAGTTCCAGCTCCACTAACTCCTTGCCCTCATGCCCGCGATGGAGCATCCCGCCGAACCTCTTGCGGTGAATTCCGTTGGACTTTGATTCGTCCATCTCGGCATCCGGGTCATCCTTCTCCGTCTTGACGCCCTCGGTATTCTGTGCGGCACCCCAATTCTGGGCCGTACTGGAACGGTCAATGTAAAATCTTACATCGTGGTTCCCAGCAGTAATGCTCGCGCTGTGGGTAGTGATCCTCTGGACATCTCTCGACTCATTCGCCGGAACAGACATTACTCCGCTCTTCCAATCCCATAGAATCCCACCTACTAAGTACTTGGACGTGGTATCGGGAGTAGTAGTCCAGGATGGGCTGACAGTTAACACGGTGCCGGAATGAGAGGCTATGCGACGAACCTGATGCTTTCCCGTGCCGTCGATGATGGCAACCGGTGCATTGGTCAAACTGCTGAATGATGCACCACTGTCAGTTAATGTCGTACTGGCTCCTGCCGTGGCAGTCCCCCTGACCTCAGAGGTAACAAACTCCGGCTTGCCCGCATTGGCCTCCAATACCACCCCACGTTCTCCAGCCAGCACAACTCTCGTTTGATTGGAGATCGTAAGCCGTACTCCACCACCAAGCTCCCACACAAATGACTCCCTGTGCCATGCTTTCTTGCGCACGTCATAAACAAGTGCCCGCATGGGACGGGTGGAGGAGTCTGCCGTATAGCCTACATGGAATCGAATTTGTTCCAGGTCGGGATCTGACACGCAAAACCACCACTTGGAATTTGCCCAGTCCAAGGGGCTCGTGTCATTGCGGAATATGTCTTGGATCGGTAGCGAAATGGGAGTGATCGCTCCGCCAAGGTCCATGTAGTAGATGCCACTGCGGTCCATGCAATACATCCGGCCTTCATACACGTCCCAGCACCGCTGATTCAATACTCCGCGATGTGACACTAATCGAATGTCTGCATCTATCGTGGGCTGCTTTAGAAAGCTAAGGCTGTATATGTATTTTGTTTTAGCCACATACATCAAAGACCCAAATGGGATCAGACCGACGATCTCATCGTTGTCCCGAACATTCTCCTGGAGAGTGATAACATTGTTTGCATGTACCGATTCTGGCTCATCTCGATGAGAAAAGAAGATCGCATTGCGCTCGTTTGGAGGAGGCAGAAGCACATAATTGGCTCCTGAACTCACTGTCTCCGCCGCCGTCTCGCTAATAGTAATAGATGTGGACGAGCCAAAGGCTGAAACCTTATAAGGCTTTGTAGCCCCCACTACATAGATGTACCGCCCGATAGCCAACTCGCTAGTCCAGGCCGTCCCAGACCCTGTAACAGTAGTCCCGGAAATTGCTACCGTACCCGTGGTGTATTTAGGCCATCCGGCATAGAACATGCGATCCTGGAACTCAGCTACCACCGGCTTGGTAAACGGTGGAATCCCCTGCCTGCGACCTACCACGTCGCCACTCTGACTTAAGATCACGAGCTTTTTCGACGGATCGGCAACGGCATTATTGATCAAGGTTTGATCAGAACTCGTGTCAGTATCGAAATCTGTCGTAGCTACCGTAATGGTGGTGATGTAATAGAGGACATTCGGCTGGTTCGCTACACTCCTCCATAGCTCCTTATGAGTCACTCTCGACTCGGGAGTTGGGGAAGATGGAATGCCGGTCCAGTTAAACTTATCATTTGCTGCATCTACCGTAACAGTAGCAGCGGGCGAAAGCGACGACACGATGGGAGACGGAAGAGTATCGTCCACGTACCTATAGGCCAAGGTGTAATCCCCGTTCGCTGTGGCTGCGCCTCCACCTGGATGAAGAACTGTTGGTGCCGTGTCTGGAGCTTCTATCCCTAGCTCCTCGGCATTGCCACTTTGGCTGTCCCATCGGATGCCACGTTCATATCCATTGACACCGATCAGGTCGCCGTTGCGAGCCTTAACGAATGACCAGGGTTCGGCCTTGTCACCCTCGTGGATTCTGTTTGAACTGCTGGTCCGAGTCGCTTTTATATCCCCGTCATCATCCACCGTTACATGGAAGTCGCCGTCAGGACGCTCGTAAGCGAATGTAGAGAGAATATCGTCAAGTGACATTACACCGCCAGAGGAAGACAGCGCAGCGATATTCTGAGCGCCAAGGCGGACGTTCAGTTCGCCCCCATACCTGGAGTAGCAGTTGTTTTGGGCCTGCGCTGTGCCAGCAGGTAGATTATGAGGGTCTACGTTGGACGCTTGGCCTAGCCATTCGGAGATTTGTGACGAAGTAGTCGGTTGCTCTGCCATGCCCTAGCTCGATGAAATCGTCTCATCCGGCACGGCGCTCCAATCCCGCAAGTGGAAGGGGATGGGCGACACACCAGTGTGGCTTGAAGTAACGTCCTTCAGATCCGCAGCAGCAGCCATCTGTAGCGTCATCGCAGCCGTAACGTCCCTCTCCTGGACATCCTGGGCCTTAACGAGTCTTGCCAGCTCTGCCTCTGCCAACCTTAAAAAGTAGGTGAGCATTGAGTGGTATTCCAGGTCCAATGGGTCGCTGATCGTAGCCCCCTTGGTGGAGATGTTCGATGGCAGGGCCGAGTCGAGCGTGGCACCGGTCCCAGAAGACACCGCCGTGATGATGCGTTGCTCATCGTAAGCCTGAAGTCCACCGGGGCCACCAATAATCGAAGTGGGGGCTGTCGTCCCGGAAGTGTTAAAACGAATCACGCTCCCCACATGCCGCACCGTATCCAGCACGGAAGTACCCATCGTGAGCGCAGTGCCAACTGTGCTTGCCGTTGCGCTGTTGATTTCCTGTGTAAGTAGCGGACGAGGCGACATCTCAAGTATGGCCTCGTAGTTCTTAGACGAACTTGGAGGAGGTCCAAATACCACCGACATCTGATTGAAGTAATCTCCCGTGCTTCTGATGTCATATCCGATGGGAGTCGAAGGCGAATCGTAGTAAGACGTAGTGGCGTTCTGTTCCTCCGAGCTGAACTTGTATAACGGGTAGTCCCCCGTCACATCGAACAACCGGTGCATTCGTCTTGTGCCGACAGGCAGTACGTAGGACGAGCGATAAAGCGTGTAGCTGGTGCCAGCTGCCACATCCGCCCCTGGATTGTCATTCTGGTTCAAGGTAAGCGTTGAGGTGGATTCGTATGTCTGTATCGGATAGTGGCGATCCGAAATGATAACCCTGTACAGGCTGGCATCCGTAGGCCATGACCCGCTGGCTAACGTCAGAAGCCTCTCACTCGCACCGCCGGTGTGATCGTAGGTTATGGTAGAGCTTGTCTGCTGTGCCGCAGTGGCGAAACCAAATCTACGCTTGTAGTAATTCCATGAGTGATTGTTTGGCAAGTCACGGTACGCCCTTAAGATAGCCCGCTTGGCATGGCGGACGTTAAGCTCCGTGTTGTCCATCCCCTCACAATCCAGCAAGTGATCAACCGCATCCTGAAAGGTCCAGAGTTCAGAATGGACATCGTATTGAGGACGTGTAGGATTATAGTCGGCCATTTAACCGGGTGCCTTTCCTGGCTTAATCCAATCTGTACTCAGGCTTTCCAGGGGGCCGTGATTGATCTTCCGCATCCAGCCAAGGGTAGAGTGCTGCTCGATGATCACACCGCTTCCAGAAGATGAGTGATAGACATGGATGTCGGTGGAGGCCGGGAGCTTTGCCAGCAGGGCGTCTTCGCTCGCCCCCTTTGGCATGCCTTTGCGATTGACGATTCCATTTTGGACCTGGAATACATCTCCCGACTCTTCCCGGCAAGCGTCGATCAAGAGCTTGATCCCCGGCACGTCGGTGTTCTTATTTAGATTGGCTTTGGAGGGCATAATTAGATCATAAATGGATACGTGGCTTCTCTGGTAAAGAGCTGCAATCTTTCTCTGTCTCCAAGCAGCCTCCGCCAGATTCCAATTTCATCTATCGTTACGTCAGAATAGATAGACAAATCGCTAATAGATCCAAACTCCACTGCGGTAGTCTTCGTGTTTAATGTTCCACCAGACGAATAATCTGCACTAACCATCGTGTCTAAAGTTCCACCACGGGGGGAAGCCGCCGCCTTGACCGCCGTATTGGCGTTGTCGATGACGCCCTCTACAAAGTACCACGTCCCTGTAGACGGATTGAAACCTGCATTAGCGGATGTGTAACTGGTTGAATGGGCGACATACATGTCAAAGCCGCCCGGATTTCCAGACTTGGACAGAGACCAGTCCGATGCACCTGTAGATCCGCCCCATTTGGTTACCAAGTCCTGCCTGCCAGTGTCATCTATCTTGCACCAGCAGCAGATGTGCAACTCTTGCCTGCCATCTAGAGCCTGAAAGTCAGACTTACTGGCAACCGAAACATATTGGCTGCTACTGGAAGTAACGTCCAGGCCAAGGTCGACAACGCTAGATGCGCTCCCCGGAGTATTAACAGCAGTGCCGGGAGACTGACCCACAGAATCCAATCTGGACCCAGCGGTTTCGGAAAGTTTCCAGTAGCCAACCAATCCATGGTGGAGGGTCGGGTTGAAAACTCTTAAGCGATGGGATCTGGATCGACGGCTCAAGAGTCTCTCCGATACCAGAATGTAACCTTAAAGGACTCGTCATCCCCCCCCGAATTGTTGATTGCGGTGGAACCCGCAGCCGGTCGCATTACCACATATAGCTTCGTAACGACCTGGAATGGCACGGCGATTTGACGGTAGCAAAATCCTCCCGACGCATCGGAAAACCAATCCGCACTCGAAAAGGGGACTACCGCCACCAAGGTGAGATGCTCGACAGCATCAGCGACCAAGGCAGAATCTCCAGCGCTAACGTCAGGATCTTCATCAAAAATGTAGAGATCGAAGGCGGGCTGTTGTACCGTAGAACCTATACTCACCATTCCTATAGACAGTATTTCACCACTTACTCCATTGCCATTGGCCCTGGGGTCCATCGTGAAATCTACAGTATTGGAATACTCACTTGCCGCTACTTCAGCATCATTGATTCCGATAATCTCAGTTGGGCCTACCTGATGTATTGGCCCAGAAAAGCCCATAACCATGATTTATGTTTCTCCAGTTTTTCCTGGGGGACAGGAGTGCGCCCTGCCGACACGGTACAGGACGCACCACCCGCCCACAAAGATACTGTTATGCAGATGCGGTCCAGTCGATAGCCAGAGACTTCTGATTAGCGGCATTTACGACATGAACGCCATGATCGATCACATAGAACGTCGCGCCCGTGATCGCTTCAGTGATATTGGATGCGTCATCCTGCAAGATCATGAAAATGTTCGGACCCATGATTCCGGTAGAACCAGTGACCGTATCAAGCACTGCGAGGTCTTCTGAACCCTCTGTCCATACCTGAACATCGTGGACACGCAATCTTACAGCAGCAGTTGTTCGGCACTGGATAGCACCTAGATCAAAGTTGCCGTAAAATACGCTATTCTTAATGATTACGTCATCACACCCAACAACCGCAATAGCTGTGTCGGCACCATCTGCGGCTGCTCCATTGTGGAAGTGTCCGTCGATCACCAATCTATCAGCATCAGCCGTGGTCATGATAACGTCCGTTGCCTGACCAGTGGAGTCGCGGTATTCGGTGTTGATTAAGGCACAGTCAGCCGCGCTGATCTCGATAATTCCCGTTGTCGCATCGATACCACCGAGGAATAGAATGTTCTTGACGACGGTTGATGCAGCCGCGAGCTTGAAGTCGCCAGCCACAGCCGTTGCCGTGAACGTCGGCCTACTGGCACCATGGCCCAGTCCGATGATCGTCAGCCCCGCCACGTCGATATCCACCGCAGAGTCAGCGGCGAGGTTTTCTGTGTGCCCAGGAAGGACGTAGATTACATCCCCGTTGTTGGCCGTAGCCTGGGCGATGGAATAGTCCAGGGTGGCAAATGCCTGATCGGGGGCAGTTCCGCTGTTCGTATCAGCGCCACTCCCGGAGTCGACGTAAAAACGATTCCCGACGCCATCGATGTAATCGAGGATGTCTGAGATTTCCTTGCCAACCCTAGTGTTAGCCAAGCCGAACTTGAGATTTCGCTTACTGTAACCTGAGAGTGCCATGAATATGGTTCCTGTGTTGTTGACCTCCGGGAGTGCCCGTCCCTCGGGTTGCCTGTCGGTCTATGAGGCAGCGACCTACTTCTTAGCCCCGTGATCTTCTATGACTTGTTGCGTAAGATCCTTCCGAGGAACTTTCGCTAAATCCGGGTTACGCTGTATCCTCTTCTTAACAATTCCCTCCGCCAGATCGGCAGCCAGACGAACAGGCTCTGGCGGTCTGGGCTCTCTCCCCTTCACGTTGACCGCCCCTTCGCACGGCAAACCGCGATCCTCACATACTTTTTTAATGTGGCCTCTGCCACCAGTTGGAGGGACGAATGCTTCTGGATCTCCAGGGAATCTAGCTAAATTCTGCATGTACATGTCGTTAGGGTTCGGGTTGTAGCCGTGTACCCTGGCGTTGTAGACAATCTCTTCTATATATCTTGGTTCGTACTGCTGGTCTAATCTACCAATCGAAGCAAATAACTCCCTGTCTGACATAGCCTTGGGTGCCTTTTGCGTGGCACACATGGCAGCCATGGCATGACTCTGTCCGCTATGACGCATCTTAACATATAGTGCCAACGGAGTTACGTCGAATTGGTATTCTACTGGATAGTGTGGTATCCTGCAACATTCCAGACCGGTAAGGTCTGTCTCCCATGCCATTTCAGGGAACTCTGCCATCACCTCTTCTGCCGTGGGTGGGATCATAAGTAGATCCGAGTCCTTCCTCCAGGACGCATTCTCTTTAAGGAATTCTTTGACTTGGCTAACTAGATGATCCATTATTTATGCTTCTCATACTTTTTAATCGTCTTCCGACTCGGACACTTCCCCTTCGCTTTCTTCCGAAACTTCGGGGACTTGCACGCCTTGAATAACTTTCTCTGCTTGGAACTTTTGAAGGGCACTATTTAGTATCTCCTGTATCACCTTCGGTATTCCTGGGTCCACGTGGAGATTCCTTATCCTTGCGACTTGATTGAATGCGTGCCACTTTTTCCTTGATGTCCGCCATGTCTTCTGCCGCCTCTAGCTGTATTTCCGCCTGCTCGGCCATCGTCTCGGATTTAATTCTCGACTGCTCTTCCAAGGCTGTCTCCTTAGCCGCCGCCATGTTGCTGATCTGCGATAGCTTCAGGTCATGCTCCTCTTGTTTTTGCTGCAAACTCAGCTGGTGCATCTCCTGATCCTGAGTCAGAGATTGCTGATGAGTCGCTTCCACTTGCTCCATCTTGACCTGATTGGTCTGTGCCTGGAACTGGAGCGCAGCCTGCTTATCCGCCATCTCGGGACCAGCTCCCTGTAGATCGGCCTGCTTGACCTGGGCGTCTGCCTGGGCTTTCTGCGCCTCGGCCTGGAGTTTCTGAGCCTCTGCCTGCTGTTTGGCCATTTCAAGCTGCACTTGCTGCTGCTGCATCTCCATCTGCTGCTGCTGCATCTGCTGCTCTTCCGGCGTAGGCTCGGGCTGTGGAGGCTGCCGTGGCCCGAGCTGGAAACCAGATACGTCCTGGTCTATAGACTTGCCCCACATATATATAAGCTGGTTGAGCGGATTCGTATCGGTGGTCATGTCGGCATGCTTGGAAAGCTCGGGGAATAGCACCGGCATAACCGATTGCATATTCTGAGCTTCTCGCTGTTTGTTCGGTTTCCTCGCACTGCCCGCCTCCACGGTGGCCCTCATCTCCCGCACTACCAACTCGGGGTCGGTCGATACTACGTGGGCGTCCCACAACTGCGCACCGACAGGGCCGACCAGCTCTTGGATATCTTTCCCTTCCAAGTACCAGCGGGCTACAAACTTCTCCATGTCCGCCGCCTCGGTCATCCACGACTCCACCTTGGAAGCCATGTAGTCTGGCCGAACGGAGACGGCCTGCTGCTTGGCCTCTGCATCCGTGGCAGTACGGGACTGAGTGCGTGATATGCCATAGAGCAATTCACTCAGGCCGGTGCGAAGCTCAAAATTGTGTGTCATCCTGTCCAGGATATGCCATGACTCCTGGTTGACTTCCGGTTGCTTGAGGAACTGAACGGCCTCTCCCAACGTCTTGGTGATGCCCGGCGGGATCTTGATCACCGCCATGTCCTCGCCGTTCTTCAAGGTGTTCTCTACATACTGAGCTACGTTCTGTAGGGTAACGATGAAGTCTCGTGAGTTGCTGTAGACTCTTCCAGCTAGGTGAGACATGAATAAGTTGATATAGGTCAACTCGCCCAAGCCGGGTGCCATGGGTGGTATCGGGTAGGCACTATTGGGATCTCGATAGAAATCCAATACGGCGCAGGGCCACTTGTCATCCTTCCAGAAAGGAACTGGCCACCGGAACATCTGTTCAATCTCCATATCCGATGCACTACGCACGTTGTCACTCGTGGCATTGAGCGGATAAGGAATGTCAGCTGCTATGGCAAGGTAGGCGAAGTCTCCTACAGCCCTGTCGAATTCGTCCCCCAGGACGGTATTCACGCCAGAGACCCTATTGCCGATCCCCATCTTGGAGTAGATTTCCCAGTAAACAAGCATGTCGTTCGACTTGCCCTGGGAGCGATGGAGATTCACAAAGGTTTCACCCTGAGATGCACCGTAATGGTTACGGGATTCAGCATGGCCCTTCCCACTTAGAGACCCCTCCTTCAGACGGAACTTGCGTTCCACTTTCCATACTGGCTCGGTGCGCTTATGGGCTATCCACCATGCGCTAGACAGGCTCTTGGCATCGGGGTCAATGAATAGGTTATCCTGTGTATCCCAGAAAGATCCCGTGAGAGTCCTCTGAGATCCTGGCATCGAGTAGGGCCTGGGCCACAGTACACCGCGCCCCTTAACCAATCCCTCTGTAATGGCAGTTTCGGCATGCTGGGCAAGACCGCCATCCGGTTGCTCATCCGGCATATAATTCAAGACAAGAGACATTAGCTGGTTGCGGATGTTTTCCTGGGAGGAGACAGCCATCTGCTGCTGCATCATGCCCTGGAACATCTCTTGGACTTGGGGATCATTGGGATCTCCGAACATGTCGGGAGACAACTCTAGCTGGGGGCGAGGCTTAATTATTCTCACCGGATTGCGCCAGTAGAGGACCGGCCCAAAAATGGCTACCAATTCAAAAGCCTTTTGAATCGTTATCCTGAAGCGGGGCTTGATGTTCCCCCCCATGTAGCGTCCCACGTACTTGGACTGCCACATGAAATCTATGGCACCAGAGTAGAACTCCCGGCATTGCTGAGATACAGCATCAAACCCACTGCGGGCCTTCTGGGCCTGAGCAATCTGACCGAGCCAGCCAGTGACAATGGGACGCAGGAACTCATAGCGGACGGGTACGGTTGGATCGCCAACAGTCCCTGGTCCTTCGAGACTTTCCCTGGGCCGAACAACTGACGGATAATCTAAAGCCATAAGTCTCAAGCCTTCTGACTATTTAAGTTGCTACAAGTTTATTATGTTTTCGCAGGAGTGCATTGACCCTTTGGTAACTCCAGTGCTGGCCCATTTTCTCCGCGATTTCTACCGCTGTCATATTGTCATCGTCACGCATCTTGAGAACTCTCTCCTCGTCCGTAACAAAGCTCTGTTCCGCTTCCCTCTCGCGATCCTTCGTGGCCTGCTCCATTCGCCTTACTATCTGCCTGCGAGACTCGTCAGACTCTTTCCTGCGATCCCTGCCGCTCTGGATATAATCCCATCCGCCATAAGTAACCGCTATATCGTTCTTCTCTTTGTATAGCTGGCAATCAACGTGATGGACGTGGGGCTTGGGGATAATGGTGAGCGAGTTCTTTGGCATCAGTCCCAGGTGGTAAACTCCGGGGGCAGTAACGTCCTGAATGATGGCTGATACGGGCGTAGTACTTACGTCTCCATGCCCGTAGTAGAGGACTACATCACCCACATACAAACTGTCATGATTCGTACTCATAATTGAAGCAACTCCTGATCCTCAAAGGATTCTCTAGAGGGTCCAGCGTAGATGGAGTTATCCTTCTTCTCCTGGCCCTTTGACCAAGTATCCTTGAAGTACAAATACCAAGCACTCGGCTTCCTCTGAGCAGGTTGAGGAATCCAATATGATAGATTTGCACAACTAGCATACCGCAAACAATCACACAGAGGGTCGATCTGCCGGGTAGCAGGCTTATCTATGGAGATGCCAGAGCTTCCTACCTGTTTTTGGTAGCGGAGCATCTGATCTTCAAAGTCACTGCACTGCTGAGTGTAGCGCAGCTTGGGCCTACCACCTTGACCAACCATGAGCCAGTGCCGCACAAGCTGACACCCGCCCTCCAGGTCATCAGACGCCAATTGGAAATCACTTCCCGACTGACGGCTTTCTACCCGGTAATCTGAGAATGCTTCGGAGTACTGAGTACGCACTGTCTTGTTGTAGCCCATCGGAGTTTGACGAGCTGCATGTGAATCAATAATGAATGACTCATAGGAGATCCCCTCGCTCTTCGCGGAGATAGCCTGAGCCATTGTCTTAGCATCTGTCTGAGGTAAATGAAGGTTGTCGTAAACTACGGCTACCGGACCCGTTTGGCTTGTAATCTCCTTGGTTGGTATCGCCACGAACAGGGCACCCGGATGTGCGTGACCTGGGTCCAGAATGACATAGCGACACCAATCCGGGGGCGGCACGCCACCCGTCTTGTCCATTATCTTATCCACCTCGTCCCACTCATTGACGTTATGGCTGGGAGTATGGTGTATATGGGGAGAGAAGGAGGGGTACATGCGATGCTTGCCGAAGATCAAATCTCCCCGATCCCGGCTACGAACTTCTTCCTCGCCCCCCTGATCTCTCCACGCCTTGAGGTTCTTATCGCGTTGCTTCTTCTCTATGAACTTATTCTGTGAGTGCCACAGCACCACACTTTCGACTTCTGGATCGTCACTCTCCGCACGGTCGAACAGCTTGATCAGGGCATCGTTTACATTACCCGGCCAGACAGACCAGATGATCCTGCCCCCCACGTCTGATATACGAGCCTGCCATTCCGTGTAATGGTCACTGAACATGATCCTTTCATCTATCCAGATCAAATCCACGGGATCGCCCATCTTGGGTTCGCCCTTGGAAGTGAAGTAGAAGATATCAGTGCCATGCGAGTCGGAACCGAACTCTTGTCTTGGCTTCAATCGACATACAGAAAAGTGCCGGATCGACTTGTTCTTCCAGCCCCATTCACTAATCGCCCTGGAGGGGATCAGCGGCGGGGCCATACGAGTTTCTTTCTTCCTTTCGACATCACTGTCTTCCCATGGCCGGTAGTCTCGCCATTGACCTGTCTCTAGATCCTTGATCATCTTCATGCCGGGATTCCGGCGAAACAGAAGCCGGTGTACGGTTTGCCCGCAATGCGATTCTCCATATCCGACGCACCAGATAACCAGGGGCCTGTCGGTAGGGAACTGCACATCGAACTGAGTGCCGTCCATCCTATTTATCGGCTGCCCTAGCGCGGCAGAAGCTACCAGGGAAGAAACGCAGACGCTCTTGCCGGAACGGTTGCCACCTGACACGAGCAGCTCCGTAGCTTTAGACTCGAATACTTTTGCCTGATGGTTTTGCGCCCGAAAGAGTCGAAGCGACTCAGCCCGTCTCGCCACCTGAGCTGTGACCAGCTTGGAGAGTCGGTCAATTTTTGACTTTTTGCTCATTTGGCTGTCCTAGCCCAACTTCCTTGACAATCCTCGTTATCTCCGTAGCTATCTCTTCATCCGTCATATCGGCAGTCTCGGCCTCCGGCGGACGTGCCTGGGAAGTGAGAAGATGTAATCGAGTCACCTTGTCGAAGTGGTCTAGAACTCGCTTGCTGCCTGGGGCAGATTGGGCAGCGATTTGAAGCTGGTTGTACCAGAACCGTGTGAAGTCCTTTACGCCGCCATGGTCGTCCAGGATGGACTCGCAGACAGCGGCGGCATTACTAAGCACTTCATGGGATTTAAGGGCGGCTTCCACCGCCTTCTGTGTCTGCTCTTGCTTTCTGACGGTATCCTTGGCGGCCTTCTTTACAACCGTTTCCTTTTTAGCGCACTCGGCACAAACGAACTTTTGCTTTTTTATGGACTTGGCATCCAGCTCTGTTATGGGAAACCGTTGTTCACAGAAGCAGCACACCCTCGTGCTGTCGTCATCCAAGTGGAAGCCGCCGAACTTTGTCATAAGCACCCTTGTATTAACAAAAGGCCGTGCGGGTTTTTACGCCCGCACGGCCCCCGTTTAGGCAATTACCTAGCCCGCCTGCCGAATGACCTGTTACACGCGGAACGCTTTGCAAACAACGGCCCGTGTGAGCGTGCTGGCAGCCAGGGCCACCAGCTGATAACCGACCACATTGGCCACGTCATCCAACGTGTCAACCGTACCACCTGTGGCAAATGTATTTACAGAACCATCCGTCGCATGCGGAATGATCCAAGCCTGTGCGGCTCCAGTTGCAGCGCCGTAAACCCTCGTGGGGCCTTCGGTCACTACCCAGAAGTTTTTGCCACTCGCCGCACCAGCCGTGGGGAGGTGGTCGTCCACAATTCCCACCACCGTGTCTGCGACATTTTCAACATACTCCACATACTTTATAAGATCGTTGCCAGTCTTGGAGTCCTCATGCCTGACCACTCGACCGGGAGCCAATGCGGCACCCTCGCCATTCTCGACGTATCGGCATGTAACCGACATGCCACTGAGGACGGGGCGTGGCGGTCGAGATGCACTGCCGTCTGTGTCCGGGAAGACCTTCTCCATGCCAAGGCAATGGGGAAGGGTATCATTGTCGTGTGTCTGCCCACGGGGGAGCGGATTAGATACTGAAGGCATTCTGTTGGTCCTTATGCTTCAGAAGAGTAATGGCCTCGTATATCCCCCGAGGTCATGGGTGCCCTGTAGCAGGGACTGTATGACACTACCTTTAACTACGCAAAGGACTTTCCGTATGCGAAGTACTTGGGATTGTATCGGGCGTTTCCGAAGAAACCTGCCTTGAACAAGTAGGCATCCGATTTAATGTCGTAGTAAGGTCCACGAGAACCGAACAATACACTGTCGAGACTGGCCAGCTCCACCTGCTGGACATTGATGCCCCAGAAGGTTCCAGCTGCTACGTCGAACTCGTACTTAACCATCACGCCATCCTGGTTCAGGGCGTCTGGGAAGCCCAGATCCCGAGCCTCTGGATGGGGGATGACGTTGCGGAACTTAGCTTCCTGGTAATCCTGATAACCATTGAACAAGTCATTGGCCATCATGTAGACACTAGGTCGCCCGTCCGTGCCACCATTCTTGGTAAGCCAAGTAGATGTACGGCGTAGAATACGGCCACAGTTATCTTCCCAGGTAGTCGATCCCGTGCCCCAGTTATTGGAGGTGATATTCGGGAGTACCGGAGAGATGTAGTCGTACTCACTGGTCCCGTTTCCGTCCGGCCAGTCGGTTGCCACAGCGGCATTCGGCTTGGTGGATAGATCCGTACTCCAGCTTCCACCTTGGTTCTGGAGAGTGGTTTTTTTGCCAGCATACGTATCGTCTGGCTGAGCCACAATGTCTGCCGCTACCGTGGTCCCGTCCCCTGCGAAGGAGAGCATGCCATGGAGGCGGTTTTCATTTCCACTCGCATTGCCGTCGATGTACAGCTCACCGTGAAAGTGATCGTCCAACGACTTGCGGAGTTGAGGCATGATGCGGCTGTAGCGATCAATGATGGCCGTACTTCCCTGATTCATCAGGTAGTTCTTGTAGTCCATCTTGTCGGTGGCTACATAACCACGCCAGTCAATGTTGAGGTGACGGTACAAGTCCGTCTCACTGAAGCTATACTCGCCACTAGCACCATGAGACTGCACGGATGGCTGAGAATACTCGACCGCCCAGGTACAGTCATAGCCGCTCTGATTGAAAACAATCCGGCCATGCTTAGCGAGCAGAGCCAAGAACAGACGCTTACGGACGGTAGCATCCGCAGCATCGGCAAAGTACTTCTTGGCTGTCGTGTTGACAACCGACATCGCTTCTGCCATAGCTCAAAACCCTTCTCTGAGGTGTGTGTTAGGCGGTCCTATCCGGTGTTGGATAAAAGCCCCGCATCCTTAAATTCCTTTTCAAGCATCGAGCGGAAGTCCACCGTCGCCTGACCCTGCTGTGCAGCGTCCATTGCGCCAGTCACGAGACCGGCATCCCTGTTTTGACTATAATTCTCTGGCCGTGCCTCCTCTTGGGCGACCTTCTGGGCCAGATAATTCTCTTTCTTCTCTTCCCCGATCTGGTGAGCCTGGGCGGCATCCGGGTGCATGATCGGCTCTGGCTGTGGGGGAGCCTGCTCTTGGGCAGGCTCTGGAGCCGTTGGCACGGGAGTCCTTTTAATCATCTCAGCATCTGCCATCTGGATGGCGTAGTCTTGGAGCTGGACTCCTGACAGGCCCAGGCCACCATCCCTCTTGGGAGCGGCGGCATGCTGGGAGTAGGCCAGGACAATCTGCCCTCGTTCGGTCAGCTCGGGAGTCTGTCCGTCAACCCCCATCTTCGGCCTGCCGTTCTCATCCAGTTGGTAGAGGTCCGAAAGATTCTGTTCCACATAATTCAAAGCACGCTGGGTGTTATCCCGCTGCTGCATAATCTGGTTGACTCGGTAATCCACCGCTTCCTGGATCTTCTGGTATTCCTCATCCGGGTCGCTCGATGGCATGGCCTGCTTGACGCGATCATCAAATTCCCGGACTATATTACGAACTTCCGAGTCTTCCCACTTCTTATAGTGCGTCAGATCGTCCGCCAAGCTGAGGTTCACCTTCCCCTGGTACTCCGGCTTGACCACGTATCTACGGGTCTGGGCATCGAAGTCGCAAAGATTCTCCCAGGATGAATCGTAAGCCGGTGTTTCTGGCTGCGACCTTCCGCTCTCGGAAACACTTTCGGCCAATGCCCTGGATTCCGGCTGCACAGCAGGAGAGTCCTTAGTCTTTAAATACTCCTGGAAATCCCCTGCGTGCTGGAGATACTGTTGACCGTACTGCGCCATTTTAGAAAGCTGATCTATCTGCTGGGCTTTACCGGCAGCCTGTCCAAGGTATTCCAGCACCTGCTCATCAGATGTAAATCCAGATACATCATACCCTTTAGATGCAAGGGATTCTTTCAATGGGCTGCCATCGGCCATTATCAACTCCTGAATAAAAGTTAGGTGGGCTTACTACGAACATAATCGACAGAAGTGGTTTTAGTCAATAGGTTTAGCAAACCGAGTGGCTAATATAGCTTATCGTGCTTAAATACAGGGGCCATAAATCCATCGCGAATTTAACTACTGTGCGCGCAACAATTAGTTTGTGCGCGATACCTTACTCTCCTGGCATGGCCACCATGTCTGGGCCATGCGACCCGTTATACCGCACTTTTTAGGGGCACCTCGCTTAATCCTGGACCGTTTCTCCAGCTCCGCCAATCGCTTTCTAATCGTGCCCTCGTCATTCTCTTGCTTGCTGTCCAGCTCTCTAGCCGTGCTGCCAGGGTGATCAGTCACCAGGGAATAGGCTGTGAATGTCCGGTTCCCTCCTGTCTTGCTGTACCCAGGTAGCTTCCTCGGAATGGCCGGAACTTTTCCTGGGAACAAGTAACTCCCCACCCCGAAGGCGTCCTTACTAGTCGTGTTCAAGTGTTAATCTCCCATGTGGGGCCACAGATTGATGTCATATTGGCGTATTTTTCCGGGTGTCGTCTGGCTGGGACGCTGTCTAGCGAGGCCACGTTCCTTCTCCCTGTCCCATTCCATGGCCAACTTCCGCAGTCTCTTCTTCTCGCGGGCAATGATAAAATCCGCCCTCTCCTCATCCTTTTTGCTCGTCTGAGCCCTGGAAAATAAGTCCTTATCATAGTCATTAGGCTGTTCTACACGACCGAGGTAGTCCTCCATCGTCCTACAAGTATCACGAGGATTATAAGTCATAGGTTATAATACGCTAAGCACTTGCGCTAAGCTGTCCTTTAAGGAGTTAATTATGTCCCGACCGGGAGATGATGTCATTAAATCGTTTCTGGAGCGAATCGTTGCCACTCTCAACGAATGGGACGATTCCTGTTACGCACTTGTCATCCTTTCAGAAGATGATCAGTGGCACTTCGCAGTCCAGTCGAGCCCTGAACAAAAGGCCATTGTAGCTCACGGCCTCCTGGAATTGGCTGTTCACATCAATCCGCCACCGGAGGAGGAGATGGAGGACGGCAAAGAAGAGGGGGAAGAGGAAGAAGAAGAGGACAAGGAAGAAGGTGGAGAGGAGGAAGAAGAGGAGGGGGTAGAGGAGGGAGGTGGCACGGGAGGAGAGATATGACGATCCCGGAAGAAGTGATACGCCAGCACGGGGAGCCGGGGTCTTCCATCCCAGGCAGTAAATATATGCGGGCCTATTGCTCTGGATGCAGGCAGCCCATCCGCGTAGCCAGCGTTACAAAGGATATCCATGGCCGGGTGCTTAACAGTGTGTGTGAAGACTGCTGGCCCCTGGACGTGCCGACCTCTTGCTCCATTATCCGCAGGAAGGATTACCCCGTGGAGGACTAAAGTTTCCACCCTCGCTTCTTTGTCCCCTTCTTCCTGCCCCGCTTGCTCTTTGGAGCCTTTTCCAGCTGCTCCAGCTTCTTTATCCTCTTATTGAGTAATACTACCTCTTTGGCCAGCCCAGCCGCCTTCAAGCGGTCAGCAGTAGCCAGCTTCTGGTGGCGTGCCACCTCCCTACGAGCCTCCCGCATACCCCTGCGGCACTCCTTCAATACCATACCCATGGAGTGTGATATCTTCTCGGTGCAGCTGGCGGCATCCAGGTTCATGCAGTTATCCCGCACGTACATCCAGATGTACTGCGCAGCCCTGCTCACTTCCCTGTTCCGCATGGCCCTACCCCCCAAATGGGGGGTTACCCGCACATCATTAATACGTGTACGCTCTGATTCCACTCTCTGGTCCTCCATGTGTCTAGATTCCATCAGACTTCCCACAGTGCGCCAACCCTGAAACTTGGCGCACTGTGGAGATACTGGCGCAGACTTGGCGCACTGTGGAGAAAATCCAGAGGACATGGAATGGCCCCCAGAGGTAGCTGACCACTCAGAGTGCGCCAAGTTTCCACCAGAGTTCCCACAGTGCGCCAACCCTGGAACATTGGCGCACTGTGTAAGTCTGCCGAATTAGTACCCCCCGGAAAAAGCATTATTCTGATACCGTTCGATTTATTCGGAACAATTATTCGGAACGATTTTTCCTGAAAGCGTCGTTTTTCCGCAGAAAACGGCTAGAAGTTTTCCTTCCGAATTATTCCGAATGAATTATTCGGAACAATTATTCGGA
>Ga0114899_1000865_pt1 | contig 19603 bp, 30 predicted proteins | sample MalvireepMed_215_FD_83497 | JGI IMG/M metagenome (GOLD analysis project Ga0114899, IMG submission 83497) | Marine viral communities from the Global Malaspina Expedition - Malaspina viral metaG DeepMed_215 | ecosystem: Environmental > Aquatic > Marine > Oceanic | place: Mediterranean Sea...
ACGTACTCCTCAGACGATGTGACTATCAAAGTGCGGCAGCTCAGCGACGGGACGCAAGTTGTCGTAGAACCGACTGAAGAAGGGGAAACGACTCTCGGACATCATGGCCGGGCCTGGATATTTGACATGAAACACATGGCGGGCATTCAATATTTGACATGAGACCGGGGTGAGCTATGCGTATACGGACAGGGTGGAATCGGCGGATCGCAAGTGTACGGATCTGGTGGTGGACGCGGAAAGGATACAAGTTCAGCTCGTTGACAAACGAGGAAGGGGAGAGTGGCCGGGTGCGGGACGAGAAAACCTATAACTGTTGTCCGTTCTGCTACAAACTGATCGGGCATGAGGTTAAGCAGAATATGCCGGAACTCTATACGTGCCCCCACTGCGATATGCTGTTTATCGGATTGGTATAAAGGACATGCTATGGATAACTTCGAGCATGTGAAGAGTGACGTATGCGTAAAGAACGCATGATATGTAACATATGTCAGGAGATCATTGATGAGAGGCAACCTGGAATGCGAGGAGTCGCCTTACTCAACGATAGGCGTGCTTCGACCAAGGATATACGTAAGTTTTCGGTAGCAAAGGGGGAAGAACAAGACCTCACGTTCATTCATCTCTGTATCTTTTGCGCCCATGGGCTTGTTAAATCCAGCTCAGCTCTCAAGAGCGCTGTTGCTGAAGTTTTAGCTGATATAGCTGAGCAGATGAAGAACGAAGAAGAGGTGTTGAACTCAAAGCAGAAATAAGCTATAAAGAGAGCTGAGCCTGGCTATCCGCTCACAAGCATATTGCCCTCCTTGTCCCCCCAGGTAGGGCATGTCTTCTCCTCCATATATGCTTTCCCCTCGGATTGCTAAGCTCGCCTTCCGATACAAAAGGCCGTTTAGCTAGCGGCCTTTTGTATTTTTGTCGTCCGACAATTATTTTCCATTGGCTATTTACTTATAAGAAATATTCTGTTATTGTCTTTTTTGTTGACAAAAACCACTAACACGGGAGGTAGTTATGGGTGTGAATATGACGATTATCGAGGGGAATTTGGGACGGGATCCCAAGACAAGTTCAACGCAAGGGGGGCGTATGCGGACACAGTTCAGTATTGCTGTCAACGAATCCTGGCAGCAGAATGGAGAGTGGAAGAAACATACGGAATGGTTCAATGTGACGGCTTGGGGGAAAAATGGAGAGCGAGCTTCGGGGTTAATGAAAGGCGATTGGGTCTTTATCCGTGCGCATAAGCGCACATCCGAGTACATGCCCAAAGGAGCCAGCGAGAAAAAGCAGTTCACGGAGTTCGTTGTCGATCAGCTTATTACTAAGCCAGGTAGTGCTGGGACTCTGGCCGGGGGCGCAAACTTCGATGATTTTGGGGATATTGGGGATAAAGACGATGTCCCATTCTAGGGGAAAGTATACTCACTTGACCTATGGGACATCCATATAAGTAATAAATAATTATGAAGTATGATTTTATTGAAATAGGAACTAGTGATTTTGATACTTTAACACAACAATATCCTTCAGATTTATATAATAAAAAAGGCATATCAATAGATCCATTAAAATATTATTTAGATCGTTTATCCAATAATGATAATGTAATTAAAGTTAATTGTGCAATTAGTGATGATGATTACACTGCACAAATATTTTGGGTACATCCTGAAGATATTAAGAAACATAATTTACCTTGGTGGTTAAGAGGATGTAATTCAATTCTAAAACCCCATCTTACTGTAGTTAAGGAATTAGAAAAAAGAGGTTTAAGAAGAGATCTTTTAAGAAGAGATCTAATGAGTATTTATAGAATTGATAAATGTAAATGTGTTAGTTGGTCAACTCTTATAGATACTTATGATATTTCTAGTGTTGATTTTTTGAAAATAGATACTGAGGGTCATGATTGTCAAATTATTAATAATATTTTTAGAACTAATAAAGTATTACCCAACAAAATAGAATTTGAATATAACATTTTAACTGATGAGGATTTGTTTAATTCTACTATGGAGTTATTAAATAACAACAAAAATTTAGAAATTGAAAAAAGTGTAGATACAATAACAGTTGAATTAAAAAATAAATAATTATGAGATTTATTTGGGGATCTTATTGGGGGATCAAGGACGATGCCAGAAGTAACAGCACAGACATTAGAATTAGATCCGCCTGATCAAAAGTTTATGGATGGACTCACTGAGGAGACACAAGAACATCTACAAACTTTTTTTAGGGCTTCGTTGGCGGCTCATACGGAATTCGTCGAGAAGACGGTGAAGGTTTCGGCGGATGAGCAGAAGTTTGTCTATCACCATATGGCTGCCCGATATCATGCTATGGGTGCGATTTACCTACACTTTCTCCGATCCAATAAAACTTTGGATGAAGATGTATACCAGATGGCGCTCCTCACTTACATGGAACATAACCAAATGATATCAGAATCTTAGAAGGTAAATTAACTTATGGAGGAAACTGCTTACAGCATTTTTCAGAATGCCCTTTCTAGAGAAAAAGAAGCCGGGACGGAAGAGAATATAGAGATGCTCAAGGCGAAAATCGAAGAGGAGAAGAATAAAGCGATTGTCGTCCAGTTGCCGATACCGGCGGAGAAGGGGGGTTGGGAAGTGAAGCTTCCCCAAGAATTTACGGCGCAGCTTGTTTGTGATGAAGAGGAGAAAGAGGTCTGTGTTGAGATTAGCGTTCCCCGAAAAGCGATGCTTGCTTTTCGGGATGAGGAGCAGGGACAAAAGGTCTACTGGAGAAAATTTATCCCATTATTAATGGGCTTAGAGTGTGGCCCTATCTTCAATGAAGATTGGGAATTTGTTGGTCAGATGAGCCTACCAGATTGTAAGCCTTGCCAGATTTTTATCTATTACCGTACAGAAGGGGCGTGGATACTCAATCGCTCCTGGCCGGAATACTAGGAAGGGGGGAATTATGTCTGAGCTTGAGGTGGGGCTTCTTAAGGCTATAGAACTTAAGCTAAGGGGAATATTTACGTCGGAGGATTAAGTAGTGGCCAAGGTGTTACCCTTTAAGTCTCAATTCGGAAAGGCTCAAGGGGGGAGACGGGCAGATTTGAACGATCAGTATTTCCGTTCGAGTTGGGAAGCTAACTATGCCCGTTTTCTCAACATGTGCAAGATTCCCTGGGAGTATGAGACAAAGACGTATCTCTTTGAAAAGAAGACGTTCATCTTCCAGGGTAAGATTCAGAGGCTTAATGGGGTAACACGCGGCAGCCGCCGATATATCTGTGACTTTTATCTACCGCGTAGCGACGAGTTAATAGAAATTAAAGGTTATATGGATCCGCAATCTAAGACAAAACTAACCCGCATGGCCCGGTATTTCCCCGAAGTCAAACTCACAGTTGTTGGTAAAGAATTCTTTCAAGAGGTGTGCAAGAAACGGACATGCCGGATGATCTCACCACACTACGAGTGTCCGCATGTAGCGGGAAGGAAAAATTATGCCCAAACCTAGCCCGGCGAACATCCAATCTCTGCTGACGAAGCTCCGTCTTGCTGCCCTTGCTCGACTTCCCAGCGAAACAGATAAAGCCTATGTCGCTTTCAAAGCGTATATTTCTCTTGGGCCGGAGCGAACGCATGCTGAGACAAGAAAGGTTCTTGGGCATAAGGATCCAAATACAGTACGAGGCTGGGCAAGGAAACATGACTGGGACACACGAGGGCAGGCGTACGACGATGCTGTCACTCAAGCGGAACAACAGTTGGTGGAAAAGGAATTGGAGAAACGGGCAGCACGGTACGGGCTTACCCAGGATCGCGTACTGGATGAGTCTTCACGTCTCGCCTTTTCCCAAGTGACCGATCTGATTAGCTGGGATGCGGCAGGGAAAGCGACGATCCGGCCATCCGAAGAATTATCTGACGATGAACGTGCGGCTATCGGAGAAATCTCTTTTAAGACAAATCCGCAGACAGGCCAAGTCTATATCGAGAAGATTAAGGCACATCCAAAGCAGCCGCAGATTCGTAACCTTGGAGAATTCCTCAAGATTTGGGGACAGAAAGAGAAAACCAGTGCTGACGTTGCACTCGGCAGTTTTGCCGCAATGCTTGAACTAGCGAAGGGAGGAGAACTAAATGAATTGACCGAAGCTATTCTAGGCCGAAAGATTCTTGAGCCTGACTTCGAGAAGATTGAGGATGCTCATATCGTAGAGGAGATGGATAAGCCGGAGGCAGGCTCCGAACGTCGAACAGTGCCCGATGTCGGCATGATCAGTGGAAAAGATAGAAAGGGGAATCCTAAGCTGCAAGAAGTGATTGCCGAAGAGGAGGAGCGAAAATAATGGGGGAAATCTATGAGTGGAGAATAAACTATGGATGTTGAATTGGTAAAATTGAAATGTAAGAGTTGCGAATGGGAATGGCTGCCACGTCATAGCCCCGTGAAGACCTGTCCGCGATGCAAGTCAAAGTTTTGGAACGAGGGCCGACAGCGACGACGGGTTGTCCTTACGAAACAACCAGTAATGCCGCAGATTGGATTGCCCTGATAACCTCTTGGCGGGAGGGGAAAAGGATTGAAAGTGGAGGGGGGGGGAACACGCATGAAAGAGTTCAAGTATATAGAGGTGATTTTACCTGCACAGCTTTTTACGCAAAGGACGGAATTATCCGGAGAACAGGCGCTGCTATGTGACCTCATTGTGGATGCTATAGTTTGCGTGTTCCGTGTTATCAGCGAAGAAGAGGATTTATGTTTAATTCGCAGGCCAGCAGACGTTTCTCAGGCAATCAGTGATATCGTATGGTTCTGTTCGGATGACGACCATCCGCTCAGCTTTCGATACTGCTGCGACCATTTACCAGAAGTCGATTATTCGACTGTGAAGAACAAAATGCGCCCATACGGGCAACATATAAGTGCTCATTTGAATCTCAAAGCGTGGGGTTATCGAGTTCAGAGAGCATGGAGCCAGGCGAGGAAGAGAGAGGGAATATGGCAAAAAGGTGCTACCCGAAATTTTTCAGAAGAGACTCGCTGGATTAGAAATTCCAAGATTAGATTCCCAGGCATATGGAAACATCGATCTCATAAAAATAGCGGAAGCGAACATGTGGATGCAGAACCGTTTCGAGTTCTTGATCCAGTGCGTCTACACCTACGATGAGACAGATAAAGAACACCCTGTTAAGCTACTGCCGAACCTACCGCATATCAAGCAGATTGCGATAGATAGTACAAAGTACAAAGTCCTGCTTGTTCCGAAGTCGAGACGAATGCAGGCAACGTGGACAACATCAGGAATAGATTTACATGTCGCAATGTATTCAAAATTCGCCCGCGTGTTTATCGTATCCAGCGATCAAACCAAATCGGACAAGCTTGTTTCGCGGGTGCGTTTTATCTACGATCATCTTCCCGAACATTGTCCCAAACCTGAAATGGCAGTCCGCCTTGGAAAATCCGGTGATCCTACGAAACTCATCTTCAAGGAAACTGGCAGTATTATCGAGGGCTTATCCAAAGAACCTGACAAGATTCGACAGGAAGGTGCATCGCTTCTTCACGTCGAGGAGATCGCTTTCTGGGATCGTCCTGACGATGCGTACAAGGCAATGCTGCCCACAATTCAGGGCGGTGGTCAGATGATTATGGTGAGCAGTGCGCGTGATGGAACGCTCTTCGAACAGCTTGTTCGGGATCAAATCGTAGACAGCGTGGACGCCATTTAGAATATCGAGAAGTATGAAGAGATAGCTGAGAAATCGGAAAAGAAAAAGTTAGTTTAATTTACAGGGGAGAGCTGAAATATGAAACTTCAAGAGTTTCTTCAGATAGGAAATATAATACCAGTCGACAACAAGCAGCAGGTATTTATTTTTAGGAAAAAAGGAACAAGTTGTGCGCGAATATTTCCCCCGTACATACCCGCCAGAAATGTCCCAGGACATTCATTATCCTGCCTGGCAGCACATGGGAGAGTATCGGTTAGTGCAGCGTGTTATGTATGACTGTTTCGCGCTCCGGGCAAACCTCGTTCAGACGGGTGAGCGAGGCGGCAAACTAGCCCGGAATCAACACTGGATTGATCGGCAATGGGTCGGCTCGCAGAATACGCAGGCTTTTAGTTTTATTTGGTGTTGCGAAATCCTAAACATGGATCCGAGCTACGCGAGGAAAGCCTATGAGAAGGGTCATGTCATTATTTCGGTGAATCATTCGGCAATCCTGTGAGAATCAAGCAAGAGCAAATGGGGGGATAAAAGAATAATGCCTAAAAAGACAAAAATAGAGGAACCCTGTATCTACGACATTGCAGTAACAACTGGGGGACAATATGAGTTTACATGTCAGCATTTGAAATCACATAGAACAATCATTGCTTTTAAGGATCGAGTAGCCACCGTCTGCACCGGACTCTGGCGGGCTGGTTATCGACTACGATTGGTGGGGGAGCCATGGGGAACAGCCAAATACACAGTTACGTCAATCATCTTTCGCGAACGGGAGTGCTCTGCTTTCGAGAGGACTATTGGGTTATCACTGAAAAGAACAATGATGCGACCATCCTACTGGGGATCTTTGACTTTTGGGACTTTGTAAAACGCGAAGAGGTTGCGCAAATTCGGATCGAGAGTGTCATGCGGGAAGAAGAAAACCAACCGCCGCTTGTGGTTAGCCCATATATCTATAAAACACATCAAGAACTTATAAATGAAAGTTATGGTTTAATTCCTTCCCGCACCCGGATTATCGCGGCCATTAGGTTTCTTTGTAAAAAGAACTTCCTCGCCCAAGTCCCGAATCGTTATCGTGCCTCTCGATACAAATTCGGCTATACCTTGCAAGTCGATAAGATTAACGAATCATTAGGAGCATTACAGGATGAAGCTGACAATCGGGATGGCAACGTATGATGACTATGACGGTGTCTACTTCACCGTGCAGGCTATTCGTATGTATCATCCCGAGGTGACAGCGGAGACGGAGATTCTGGTAGTCGATAATCATCCTGACGGCCCGTGTGCTACGGCACTCAAGGCGCTTGAGACGCATGTTTCTGGCTATCGGTATATTGCTAATGGCGAAAAAGAAGGCACGTCCCAGCCACGAAATAAAGTCTTTAGCGAAGCTCAGAATGATTATGTATTGTGTACCGATTCGCACGTCTTGTTGTGTCCTGGTGCGCTAAGAAAATTAATCGACTACTTTACTTTTCACCCCGATACGAATGACTTGTTACAAGGCCCACTTATCTACGATAATCTCAAGAGATTCTCTACCCATTTTAAGCCGGAATGGTTCCAGGGAATGTATGGCGTATGGAAGGATGATGATGAACGTGCCAATGACCCAAACGGGCAGCCGTTCGAAATTCCAATGCAGGGACTTGGGATATTTGCATGCCGTAAAGATGCCTGGCTTGGTTTCAATACCGAGTTTCGAGGTTTTGGAGGAGAAGAAGGATATATTCACGAGAAGTTTCGGCAAGCCGGATACCGAACGCTCTGTCTTCCGTTTCTCCGCTGGGCGCACCGATTCGACAGACCTTGCGGGGTTAAATATCCGCTTGCGTGGGAAGACCGTATTCGCAATTACTGGATCGGTCATTTGGAACTGGGCTTAGATACGACGGACTTAGATACACATTTCCAAGATTTCCTTGGCAAGGAAGCATATAGGGGCATAATGGAAAACGTAATCCTTCCCATTGTTAAGTCCTATATGACGAAGCCTAAGGCATCGGTGATTTATATATATTAATATATATCCAAAGTATTCATATAATGAAATTACATTCTTTATATTTTTATACTATCGTATTCTTAGTGTATTCTTCGATACTAATTACTATAAAGAAATATGACTATAACTAATGTCCTGTACAGGACACGTAATGTCCCACACAGGACACATAACAGTTGGAGGAATTATGAAATACACGCTGAGTGAGCCGGAAATTGTAGAACCGAAACTCGAAGCAGAAGTGATCAACATACAGGAGAATCGAGAATCCGGATGGCTGTTGCGTGCTGCTGAATATGCAGCGAGCGCCTACAAAGAAACGCGCTTTGAAATCAGGAAGCAAGTGCAAGAAGAGATTGCTGAAGCTTCTCAAAACTGGAACTTAGCCAGGCGTAAATTACTACTTATCGGGGCAAAAGGAAATGAAGACGAAGCCGCCGCCGCAATATTGCTCACCAGTTGCGCAAAGCATGAGGGGCTGCACGAAGATCAACTGCTGAGAGCATTGGAGATGCTGCCAGATGTAGATAGGGCGTTGGAATTCCTGAAGCCGGAGAAGATTACGCAGACAACGTTAGACATGAATGCGGGCAATGCGGCTATTACTGCGCTTGCCAAAAAGGAAATCGTAGATAATTCGCCGGAGCCGGAGAAAGGAGAGCGGCAAAAAGATTTACAGGATCAAGCAAAGCAAGACGAAGAAGACGGCGAAAGATCTATGTTCAACAAGAAAGATCGAGCAGAAGCAGCAAGCCAATATGATCAGTACGAGGATGATTTCGAAGAGATATAGGGGGAATAATGCTGAGAAGCGAACAAGAAACAACGATAGTTTTCGATGCAGAATCGAAAGACGCGACGGTCTGGAGCTGCGATCCGGTGAGGTTGAGGAAGATGGAAAAGTTGGGGGTGGAAGGAAAAGAACTAGGCCCAGGCGTAAAGTATATCATCCCGAAGAAGTGGGTAAAGATTCGCAAGCCACGAGAGATAAGCGAAAAACAGCGGGAAGTGCTTAGGGGTTTGCATCAGAGAATGGCTAAAAATAGGAAGGGGGCAAACGATGAATAATGGACCGCTATTTGATTACGGGAGATCACAGGAAGCGAAGAAGGCAGGTATGGATCAGGTAGAGGAGAATGCTGAACGCTGGGTGGACAGAGCGCGACAGGAAGCAAGGGCGATTTGCAAAACACAAGGGGAAGTCTGTAGCGATATGGTGCGAAGTGCAATGGAAGTGTCGCTAGGTTGGTTTCCTCACCACGGCAATGCTTATGGCACTGTGTTTCGCGGCGGAGAATGGGAATGGACTGGCCGATGGCATACAAGCACGGTGGTCACAAACCATGGACGGGTACAGCGTATCTGGAGGCTTAAATGAAAACAGAAGAGGAGAGACATATACGCTTGGTATTGTGGATGGGAATCTCAATCTTTCTGGGGATGATAGGGCTTGCGATAGTGATGACAGCGATAACAGCAGAAGCTGGCTGCATAGGTCCGGTGATTGCAGGCGAATGTGAAGGCGGGGATGTACCATGGGATACGCACACTGATGGCCAAATACGGCGAGATGCACCTATCGGCACGTTCTGGGATAAACGGGGCACAGAAGACGCGGAAGACTTTCCCAATGCAATCAATCCTTTTACCGGACAAGACGCGCATGACTCCAACTGGTTTGAATCAGAGGGGAAATGGGGGATAAAATGGTAAAGAAAGAGGGAGATGTAGTTATCAAGATACTTAACGAATAGATCTCGCAGAAAGGAAATCCCATGATAGACATTGTTCATAGGCTGGCACACTTCGAGCAGGAGCGGAAAGATTGCAATGACAAGATGGGCGCTGAGGTTATCCACGATGCACGCATGGAAATCCTAGAGTTGCGGCAAATACTTCAAGAAAAGGGGAAGGGGGAAACCGATGCGAAAATCAGCGCTAAGTAGAGAAGAGATAGCCCATCATGTTCGTCGTCGCCGGGATGCAAACTTCGATATCCAACTGAGAAGCCCCGCACCAACAGACACACTCTATCAAAACGAAATTATCGTTGATGTCACGTATGACGGACAGCAATGGTTCGGCGGCTTACGGCTCAACGAAGCTGAGGCGGTATTTTTATTAGACAAATTGAAAGTTCACGTCTCAAAACGAGCTGTCAGAGAGTACAAGGAGAGTCAAGATGCCGGGCATCGATCATACACAACTGTTGACGCATATCATCAAGCCGACGCTAAAGGGGACAAAATATCTCTTCCCAGAGAGTCCATCGTGGACAGGCCCAAAATCCCACTACCTACTTCTCTGCACGGCAGCAGTAGAATCGGAAATGGGGAAATACATCAAGCAGATTAAAGGCCCGGCCATAGGTATCTTCCAGGTGGAGCCTGCGACGCTGATGGATGATCTTGAATATCTTGACAAAAAAATAGGAGCCCAGGATTATCTATGTGATAATTTCGGATTTGTGCGTTCACGGCCAGCGGGGGAGCAGCTAAACCGAACTATCGGCATATTAATAAAAGATCTTTCTTTTCAGACACTGATGGCCCGTATCCACTATTACCGAGTCCCGCATAAGCTTCCAAAGGTATCGGATGCTGAAGCTATGTGGAGATACTATAAAGTCTTTTATAATTCGACACTCGGAAAGACGACACGCAGGAAATGGGACAGCGCGTTGAGACGGCACAAGCTACTATTGGAGTAATTATGGCAGATGGCAGCACAGTATATGCAAGAAAATTATCAAGTGCCGGATATAAACAATTTGGAAAGAGAGTCAAAGGCGACAAACAAGAAGAAGAATGCTGGGTCCGAGCAGACGGCATGGCTTGCACCATCTACCGGATCCCGCCAGGCCCAGTCTGGCTGTTTAGGTATTTCAATCCTAGCACTGCCGAGCTACAAGAAATTGGTGAAAAAACTTTCGGATCCAAAGAGGAAGCGGAAGCAGGAATCAAAGCACTCGGATTAACGGTACAACCGGGACGGAAAGGGCGCTGAAAGATGGCAAAGATAAAGGTTAGTCTACAGACCAGCGTTATATGGGAAGACCCCAGAACTGTGTATAACGCTAGCTGGGAGTGCGATATCCCGGTGCCCGAGAAGAACGTCCCCTGGTATTGGCCAATAATCATTACACCAGATTGGGTCGCCATACCAGCAAACGTAACAGGGGGAAAACTCCTGGCATATCCAGCTAAGAACACTAACTTTCACATTGAGATATTTGACGATACAGAATAATCCAAATAAAGATAGATTATAATAAAGATGAGTCATAAGGATTATTTTTTAACTGACAGAGCTGACCATGACTTTACCAATTATTGCTGGTCTAAGAATGGGTTTACTAACGAAGAGGTAGAACGAGTCGATTCTCTTGTTGATCCTGGTGACTTCAAAGACGGTGTTCTTCGTTCTAAAAATGATAAGCTTAAAGAGCTTGACCGTAAAACATCATACAAAGTAAGAAAAAGCAAGGTAATTTGGATAGCTCATAATGATAAATCTGCATGGCTATACGATAAGTTGCTTGGTTTCATATCTACTGGAAATAAAGGGAGGTGGGATTTTACTTTAGTTGGGATGACTGAATCAATCCAGTATTCTCATTATGATTCAAATCAAAGTCATTATGGCTATCATCTTGACCTGGGCAATGGTCCGTCAGCAAGACGCAAAATAAGTGTAGTGGTTCAATTGTCTGACCCTAGTGAATACGAAGGTGGAGAGTTAATTTTTTACATAAGGGATTCCGAAACGATTGTTCCCAGGAAGAAGGGAGCAGTAATTATGTTCCCATCCTATTTCTTACATAAGGTCACGCCCGTAACGAAAGGGCTACGCAAGTCTCTTGTAGCTTGGGTTAGCGGCCCGGCTTGGAAATAACACGGTATGGGGAAAGACTCATTCTGTAAATAAAATTGAGAAAGGAACTAGATATACCATTCCTTGTTGGTATACTAATTGACGGCTCTGGTTCGGGTGACCTTAGGCGGTAAACATTCGGGGTACCGTACTGGCTATTCCCTCTTCTCCGCCAGTTGACAAAAGCCAAATAATTTCCCTAAGATAGGGCTGATGAGGAATTTCGCGTGGGGAAGGTTGTCGAATAACTCGTCCTTTTTCCCGAAATGCCTTTCCCCAACCTGAGCTGCCTATGAAATTAGGGAAACTCGAAATACCCGAACATGCGGAGACTATTGCAACAGGCGTATCGGCCTGGACGAACCCCCATAATCGATATCGAGTTGTTGCTGTTCACTATTCGGCAGATCCCGCAAAGCGAACATCGTCTTGGCGACAAGAAGCTTCACGCGGCTACCGCCAGTCAGCCTGGGACCAAGAGTTTGAGATAGATTTTACATCCTGGGCAGGTCGTCCAGTCTTCTCCGGCTTCAATCGCCATATACACGTTTCTACAGAACCGCTCGATTTTACTCCTTCCCGCTATATCTACCGCGCTTGGGATATCGGCACACATGCCGTCATCTGGGCGCAACGCTGCGATCAGCGACTCTATGTTTACGCTGCGCGTCAGGTAGTCGGAGCTTTCTCAGGGAATGATGAACTCAAGTATCGTCATTTTGAAGTTGATTGCTCCGGCTTAGGCATCTTTATCAGCCATGTCGAAGAACTTTCTCAACGGATGTTCAAAGATGCGGAATTTCGAGATGTTGTTGATCCATTCTCGTTCGCCAAAACAAGCACACACGAATATCGCCCGGCAGATGTCTTTATGGACTACGGAATAGACCCAATACCAGGCGAGACCCAAGACGTGACAGCTCGTGTCTCAGCGGTAGAAGATTGGCTCGGCGTGATGGTCAAAGGCCAGCCCGCCATTATCGTTGATTCCCGCGCAAAATTACTGGTTGACGCGCTTGCTGGCGGATATCACTGGTCAGAGCGTATATCTACGACTAATAAGCGGAAGATCGATAAGAACGGATTCTCGCATATTGGAGATGCACTCACCTACCTTTGCACAATGCCGGAGATGCGGGCTCCTTCACGAGGTCAGGGTGTCATTGAAGAAGAAAAGCTTACCGGGCATTTAGACTTGGCACAGCACGACTTTGGGCGAACAGACAAGTTCGAGAAAGCGCAGAATCGCCGGTCATATAGTGGTATGTTTGAAGAGCGAGAACATGGCTGGACAGGCTACTAGAAAGAGACACAACTGCAGTGGTATCGTAACATCGGTCTTCGGGGATTGTTTCTCTAGGACGAAAACGTCCTTAAACATCGAAGATGTTCTTTCGTTTTCACTTTTTATGTTTATGGACGTATTTGTCCGATAAGGGAAGAGGTAGATTATGAAAGTAGGAATGGCCGGACAGAATCCGACATATGAGTCGCGGAATGACGATGATAAGCCAGTCACAATCCGAGATAGTGATATCGAAGAGGTGACGACAGATCCGCCGATTACATTCGCAGAAGATACCCAGGAGGAGGACACCGAGGATATTCAAACGGCAGAAGAAGCGTCGGGTGAGGCGGAAGACGTGGCGTTTCTTGAATCGCTAAAGAAGGATATCGGCAGCAAGCTTAAGGCATCAAAGCCTAAGCGGAAAGCATTGAAAAAGACAACCCGAAAAGAGGAAAAGGCAGCTCAGGAAGAGAAAGAAGAGAAAGAAGAGAAAGAGGCAGAGACTAAGACCCCGGATTTCCAGTCCATTACGCTAGCTCCCGGCGAATCTATACACATTGACTGGGCCAATGACCACGCTGAAATCCTTGAGAGTGGTGTGATTGATCAAACCAATGTCCACGGACCATCCTCAGAGGTTGTGATAACCGAACTCATCAACATGATCGCAGATACGGTAATCAAAGAAAGGGTCTGGAATCTGATTGGAGACAGAGAGACAACCCCTACGAAGTTCATTCTAGCGCTACTTCAAATGTACGGCTCGGACATGCGAGAATCTGAGGTTCGCTTGGATCAGCATCTTGAAGATGTCTTAGAAATATCGACAAACCCTGCTATTAAGACGGGACTAGAGAAAACGGAATGCCCGGAATGCGGAAGCGTTTTTAAGCCGAAGCGAGCCGGACAGATTTGCTGCTCCAACTTTTGCGGGAACGTAAATCAAGGCCATGCCATCAACGTGAATCACCCTCAGTGCCCACCCGCATTAAGAGAAAAGCTTATCAAGGCTGCTCAGCTTCGGCGATCAATGGAAGAAGCAACAACATGAACCCGAATCCTCTCGTCCTGACAACGGTTAGCTGGACGATAGCGACGATCCTACTGCTTACCGGGGTAGGATACTTGATTTTTAATTCTGTCCAGAGAGGCAAGAAAATCAAATTCTTGGAGAAAATGCTTGTCCACCTGAAGAATGAGCTTAGTGCGCAAGGTTCGTATCTCGAAGAGCTGATTAGGTCAGCTAAGATTCAAATCGATCACGAGGAACTCCGCCGCAGTAAAGGGCCGGAGATCATGATTGATCGCCATGGTCGAATCTTTGAGGGAAACGTAACTGCTGAGGAGCAGGCACGGCAAGACGTTGAGCTGACCGGAGATCTTGCAGAGGAAAGCGGGTTCGATATAAGCCGAATATGGCATAAAGGCGAGAAAGATAGCCTGTTTCGCACAACAGAAAAACGAGGCATAGCAGATATAGAAAGCACGGAAAATGGCGAAGGCGTATATTCAGACGACCAAGTACGCCAGGCACAGGAGCGTGTCCGAGATCGCATGGAAGAAGATTTTACCGAGTCAGGGGATCACTGGATCAGATAAATAAATGGCAGAATCATCAACTTTCAAGAAGCCCAGTCGACCCACAGGTAATAGCCACCCCGGCTTAACGCCTGGCTATTCGGTGACAATGCCTAAGGTTGACCACCGAAGTGTCATGAAAACACCCCAGGAACAACAGACTATTCTGTTCTGCAATAGGCTTATAGAAGAAGCACAAGCAGTTCGAGAAGAGCAGGGTATCTCGGCCCGCCTCGATTCCGTGTCTTCGTTCATGACCAGCCAGTGGCCTAAAAAGTACGTTCAAGACAAATCCCATCGGGCACGAGTTAGTCTGAATGTCATTCGTTCAATCTTGGAACGGCAAGTTGGCATGCTCACGGAGTCGCGGCCCAATATCCACATCAAATCGATTTCCGGTAACAAGGCAGCAGCTCGTATCCTTGAGGAAGCAATCAGTGGATTCTGGGAAGAACACTCGATACAACAAGTGTTGACAGATGGGATAGTCACTGCACAGCGAAACGGATTCGCCCCGTGCTATGTCCCGTATGATAGCTCACTCGACTTCGGGCGTGGGGACATGTCTCTTGATTTTCTCCCACCTGAAGATGTTCTCTTTGATCCGACGATTCGCCGGGCAGCGGAACTCCAGCGCGGTGATTACGTTATTATCAAGAGAGTCCGAACAATCCCTAACTTTTGGGACACCTATCCTGTTCGTGGACATCTTGTCGAGCCCGAATCAAATCTTTCAACGTATGAGCAAGGTGGCGGCGGTCAAGTCCAATCACCGGTCACACAGAGACTATTTTCTGTATGGGCAAAACCATCGAATCGGCAGACAACTTCACAACCTGCTGCGATTCCAAGGGCTTACGAGCACCGGCTATATTACCGGGACCGCACGCTTGATGCGAAAAACCCATGGATCCCGGATCCTTCGTTACCTGACGGAGTGCGCCCCAATTATCTGTATCCACGTCTCCGCCTGATTGTTTGGGCAGGATCAGTCGTTTTATATGATGGCCCATCGATTTATTGGGATGGCCGTTTCCCGGTAGAACTTCTGGACTGGGGTATTGAGACAGATCATCCTTACGGCGAAAGTCAAGTCGAGTTGCTCCGTTCATTGCAGGAAGCTTTGAACGTCCTTGTTTCAGGAACAGTTGACAACGTTCGCCTAGCCAACGATCCACCATGGATTACGGAGAAAGGCGCGTTGCTCAACACGGAACTTCAAGAACTGCGAGCCTGGGGAGATCGGATGGGCTGGGTATGGACCCCCAAAAAAGGCTACAGAATGCAGCGGGATCCGCCAGGTCAGCTTACCAATATGGTGATGGGTGTTATCGAATTCTTACGAGAAGCCATGAACCTCGAAGGCGGCATCACGGAAGTCGTGCAGGGGCGGCATCCGCCATCGGTCCAGTCGGGTGTGGCCATCGACAGCTTATTACTTGCTGCACAGATTGTAATTCGTCTCCAGGCAAGAGCTGTAGAGGACTTTCTAAGCCGAACTGGACAACTGATGATCTCCCGGATCATTCAATTTTGGACGAATGATCGCCTTATGTTCGCCTTTGGTAACTCAACAGAGCTGAAGGAGTTCGCATTCCAACGCCAAGAATTCATAGCTTCGCTTGGGAGTCTAAGCAAAGTTGAATTGCAGGTTGCCCTGCAGAATATGTATCGCGACCTTCGGTTTATGGTTACGCCGGGATCAAATCTCGCGGTAGCCAAGCTGCAGAAGCAGGCATTGATGGAGCGCCTCTTCCAGATGAAGTTGGTCCATCCAATAGAAGTGCTGAAGGCAGCCGAAATCGAGAATCCGGGCGAGAAGATTAAGGAAGCGTTAGAATTCGAGAAGGCTATGATAGCGGCACAAGCCCCGCCTGTTCCAAATATGGGAGCGCCTAGCGCCCCACCAAACCCGGCGGCTGAATCTGCGGGAATAGGAGTAGCCCGCGAAGCAGCAGGTGGAGCACAAAATGGGACGCCAGGCTAAATGCTAGATGATAAGACGAAGGCAGTATTAGCCTCAACGGTCTTCAGGGCGGTTCCTCCAAGAATCTATGGCTCAGTGACCATACATATTCAGAGTGGGACTACCGGGCAAGTTAAATTTGAAGAGCGTTGGTTTTCCTCAATTCCAACTGTTGAGCATCGGGCAGGAGGGGAGCCAAAAGAAAATTCTACACATCTCGTCTTGACAAAGGCAGCTAAATCGTAGAAAACTAAAAGTAGACTTTTATTTACGTGTGCAGGGCGGGATCGCGTATCCTCATATTAGGGACCGGGATTCTTTGGCAAACAGGGTTGCCAGGGATCCCGGTTTTTTTATGCCTGTAACCAACTCGTAGCCAAGGAGGCTGACTATGGCGAAGAAAATGCCATCGTACGGTAACAGCAAGAAAGGTGGTAGCAAAAGCTACGGCACCGATGTTAGTAAAGCCACACTCGTTAAATCTCCGATTACCGCAGACATCCCTGTGAAGCTGAAGTCTGCTACGACACCCCATCACGGGTAATAGGGGGTTAAGCCATTGGCTTTAATGCCCCCAGGCATGCCAGCACCGCCGATTGCAAATGCTCAAGGTGGATTTCCGCCACCGCCCGCAACTACGGTGCCCCTTGAAACCGTTTCTCCTGAACCAATCCCCGGTCTGAGTGATGCATCACCGTCTCTTCTCGTCGATCTTATCCAAGAGAAATACTCGGATGACGACTATGACGATATGGACATGATGGATGACGACATGGACGGATCAGAGGACGAACAGGGAGGCTTTACGGACACGGATCTCGTGTCTGAGGCAGGTCATATCTTCGCTATTGCGGCTGAACGGAACCCTGCTCTGTTAAAGACGCTAGAGTTTATGGCCAGAACGATTCGGAAAAACCTACTTGAACCACCGATGGATTCAGTGGCCCTCATCTCTGTAGGCGAGGAGCCCACGGAAGACTATGGCGTGGACGGAATAAATGAAGAAGAGGAAATCGGCATGGACGAGAAAGCCATTGTCGGTAGATCTCAGAATGACGAAGTTGACGAACTGCTACGAAATTCCCCTGTAGACGCTCTCATGTCCATGTTTGGATAAGAGATCACTAAACGGGACCGAAGGAGGAAGTAGTTATGGCAAAAAGAGAAGTTGAAGGCGTAGATTTTGATTTCCTGGATGGGATTGATGGACTCTCCGACGCAGTGAAGCAAAAGATCATGGATGGGTCAGGCAAGCGCCTGAAAGAAATGCACGGTGCCATGACCAAAGCGCAACAGTTGGGGAAACGCCACCAAGACGCATACGAGAAAGAGAGAATTTCGCACACAAGAGCGAAAACAAAACTTGATAAGTGGACTCAGTTCGAACAAGAAGGGACGAATAACCAGATTCTGAGCAACTGGAACAAGGTTCGGGAGAGGCACGCGAGTGGATCTCTTTATGAGGACCGTCGCCCAGTAGAAACTCCCGAAGTTGCCGCTTCAAAACGAACGGCGGCTGAAAATCTAGAGTCGCTGCTCTTTCAGGCAAAAAAAGGCGATATCTCGTGGGATGACGCACAGCCTGGGATTGCCAACCTTGTGGAACAAATGAAGGGTCAATCCGGCTCTATTGCAGCGATTGGGGATCAAGTGAAAGGTTCTCAGGTCCAGATGGTAGAGCAGATTAACGCGCTTCGCAATGAAATGGCTACATCTAAAAAAACAACAGACGAACAACTGGCAGGAACAGTGAATGTTTTCTTGGAAGCACTTTCCTATCAACGCCTCCATCCAGACCGTGACGCCAACGCCGTTGTCAAGAAAATGGTTGCTAGCGGAATCAATGATTTCCGGCAAGCAGCCGGACAAGTGTACGGGCGTGAAGACCTGGATTCAGTGGTGAATGAGCGGGCTGAAAAGAGAGCTGAAGCTTTACTTGAAGAAAAAATATCAAAGGCTCAAGAAGAGGGTACCCTCAGCACCTTGGGCTCTCCAGAAGGAAGTGAAGGTAGTTCTCTACCATCGCATACTTTTCATATACGCCGGGATGAAGGCAACGAAGCGACACCTAAACCTGCTCGTAACGGAGTCGAATTCCACTCGCGCATTGCCGGAGATGTCCAAAAGGTAGCTAATCGCTTGTAAGGGTAACATTCTTAGCCTGTGTAACTAGGCTAGGAGGTTTTTAGAATGGCTGACAGAAATGTATTTTGGGACTTGGTGAACTCGATCACGCATGATCATATTCAGCCAACTGTGGTTGACGCGATCTTCACCGATAACGCAACGTATGCGACGCTCGAAGCAAACAACCGAGTCGTCGTGCGTGGTGGTGATTCTATCACCTGGCCCGTTATGTTCGATAAGTTGAATTTTGTGACTTATCGGGGCATGACTCCTTTCCCTTCGCAGGAAAAGCAGATTCAGAAGCGAGCCCTGGTGGAGTGGAAGCAGGCTGCGGTAGATATTGTTGTGTCATCCTTTGACGCAAAGCGTGCTCGTGGCCCACTTGCGGTCATGGATCTGATGGAAGAGCTACGCCAAGCAGCTACTCTTGCGGCAGCAGACGGCATGGGAACCCAGCTCTATGGTGACGGCACTGGCAACAGTGGCCTCGATCTCGACGGAGCAAAAGTTGGCATGGATGACGGAACGGCATACGACTCGTATGCCGGTTTTAGTCGAGCCAGCTACTCTTGGTGGAAAGGTAATGTTGACTCGACCGGTGGGGCCTGGACGACATCGTCTACAAACACTTCTTACGGGAGTGCCACTATCGGAAACCAACATCCCAATTTGATTACGACTACACAGACCCTCTGGAACAAGGCGTGGGAGCGGGTTCAGCCGCAACAACGCTTTGAGGCCGGTGATGAGCGCAACCGTTCGGCCCGAATCGGCTTCGACTCGATTCGGTTCAACGGCGCGGACCTCGTCCATGATGCGCATAGTCCTTCCGGCTACCAGACGCATTGGAACACGGATTGGATGGAACTCCGGGTACAGGAAGACTCGATGTTCGACTGGACTGGCTGGAAGAATCCCACTGCTCAAGACGGGCAGCAAGGGCAGCTTGTCTTTATGGGCAACTTTGTCTTTACGAATCCCCGAATGTTCGCGATTCAGACTGGCTTGACCTAAGCCGGTAAACAACC
>Ga0114899_1000866_pt1 | contig 19599 bp, 24 predicted proteins | sample MalvireepMed_215_FD_83497 | JGI IMG/M metagenome (GOLD analysis project Ga0114899, IMG submission 83497) | Marine viral communities from the Global Malaspina Expedition - Malaspina viral metaG DeepMed_215 | ecosystem: Environmental > Aquatic > Marine > Oceanic | place: Mediterranean Sea...
GACAGGTGGGCGAGGAAAAACCGAGCGAGGACTTGCCGTGAAATTGTTGAATGCCCTTGGCGCATTTGCCGTCATCGCCCTGCTTTCGGCCTGCGAGGTGGCACCGGTTCAGACAGGGCCGATTCAGGTCGACCGGCCACAGACCACGGGGCAATCTGGATCACGGCTGAGCGCGAACGCCGCCGCGCGGAGCTTTGTGCAGGTGGTTCGCACGCTCGAGCCCGTGGCCGAGCGTGAGTGCCGCAACCGCACCACAGGGATGAATTGCGACTTCAACATCGTGGTCGATGATCGCCCCGGCCAGCCTGCCAACGCCTTTCAAACGTTAGATAAAAACGGCCGCCCGATTGTCGCCTTTACCTTGGCGTTGATTGCCGATGCCCGCAACGAAGACGAGCTTGCCTTTGTGCTGGGCCATGAGGCCGCGCATCACATCGCGGGCCATATCGCCCGCCAGCAGCAAAACGCCATGGCGGGCGCGGTGATCTTTGCCGGGATCGCCACGCTCAGTGGTGGGGACGCAACCGCTGTGCGCACGGCGCAGGAACTGGGTGCGGAGGTCGGCGCGCGGCGGTACTCCAAGGACTTCGAGCTTGAGGCCGATGCCCTTGGCACGATCATCACCGCGCGGGCGGGTTATAATCCGTTGCGCGGGGCGGAATTCTTTACCCGCATTCCCGATCCCGGCGACCGTTTCCTTGGCACGCATCCGCCTAACAGTTCGCGGATCGATATCGTGCGGCGCACCATGGCGGGGCTGTGACGGTTTGCGCAGATTGGGGCAGGTACTGAACGACCGCGGGTCGAAATACGCGGTGTCAGGCTGCCCCGCGCGCAACCGCGCCGAGGTCGACGCCGCGCTGAAAGACCTCAAGCGCGAGAAATCCTACGCCAAGGCCACGCATAACACATGGGCGGTGCTGCTATCAGACGGCGGCCCGCTGAAAGGGGATGATGGCGAATCCGGTGCCGGGATGGTGATCCTGCGCATGCTGGAGCGGGAAGGGCTGGAAGATCACCTTATCGTCGTCACCCGTTGGTACGGCGGCAAACATCTGGGCGGAGATCGGTTTCGCCATGTCCAGACCTGCGCGCGGGCCTATCTGGATGCGGTGGCGGCCTAAAGGCTCAGTGCAATCGCGGCAAAGAAACAGGCCGTGGCGATCAACACAAAGACATGCCAGATGGCGTTTTGATAGCGCATGCCGGGGTGGGCATAGATCAATGTGCCCGCCGAATAGGTTAGCCCGCCCGCGGCCACCAGCGCCAAGGCGGCACCGGGCAAATTGTGCCACATCGGGTAGATCAACAGGACCGAGAGCCACCCCATCCCGAGGTAAAGCGCCAGTGACCCCCGCGCATCGGTGCGCCAGAACCAGAGCTTCGCCACCGCGCCGATCACCGCGAGTGCCCAGACCACGCCCAAAATGCCGTAGGCAAACCCCGAGCCGATCACCATAACCAGCGGCGTATAGGTGCCCGCGATCTTGAAGTAGATCGCCGCGTGATCGACGCGGCCCAGAAAAGCGCGGCTGCGGTCAAAGGGCAGCAGGTGGTAGACGGCGGAGGCGGTGAAGGAGGCAAGGATACACGCCGCATAGATCACGGTGGCGGTCAGCGTGCCCTCCTCACCTGCGGCATGCATCATCAGAAAGATGCTGGCCGGGATAGCGAAACCGAGGCTGAGCAGATGCACTGTGCCATCAGCCAAGGTCTCAGAAGTAGAGGTCGGATAAGCCATGCCGAAAAGGTAGCAGCGTCGCTCTGCCATGCCATAGATGACGCCGCGTCAATCGGGCGGCCCGACGGATCAGCGCGGTTTGTTGCCGTCGATCCAGCGCGACATCAGGGTTTTGTCGCGAAAACACTCCTGCGGCACATCGCGGCGCTTCAGCCGCGCGATGCGTTCGGCAAAGGCGACCTGTTTGGCTGACGGGTAGGCGGCGAAAGGCCCCTCTAGCGCTTGTGGTTTATGGGCGTCGATCCATTCTGACACCGCCGTGCGGTCACCCTCGATCCCTTCGGGCAACGCGCTGCCCGTTCTCTCGGCAAGGGTCCGGGCGTATTGCATCTGTTTTTCGGTCGCGGGCATGCGGCGGTCGGCCTGTTTGGGCTGCGCACTGTCGCTGCCGCGCGGCGGGCGACCCTGTTGGTCGGGGTCGAAGATGCCGGGAAACTGAGGTTGAAAAGACATGTGGTCATTCCTCTGCTACTGCGTTCTACATATAGAACAGAAAGGGAACAGGTTCAAGTCTCTCCGCATTCTTGCCCTTCCTTGATGGTATATCTAGTAGCGGGGTGGTTTGGTTCCACAAAATCGGCGAAATGTAAGCCTAATGGAGTGTCGCTGCGGCCTCGGCGATAAGCTCTGCCGCTCTACGCATTCGGGCAGGCAAGGGCCGTCCGCGACGCGAAGCGAGCCAAAGATCATGCCAGCGCTGTTTGGGCAGAGGCAGCAGCCGAAGCTGGTCCTTCGCGGCAAAAGTCTCGACCCCGCTGCGGGGCAAAAGCGTGTAGCCCACCCCCCGCGCCACCGCCGCCGGAATCTGGCCGATTTGGTTCACGTAGCCGCGCAGCCGCATCCGGTCGGCCCCCGGGTAACTGTCGGGGAAATTAAGCTGCAAAAGATCATCGGCATAGGCAAAGCCATCGGGGTGGGCGATGAAGCCCCGGCTTTCGAGATCGGCAAAACTTTCTATCTGTTCCAATGCATTAACCGGCAGCACAAGGCAAAGTTCCTCGCGCCCCAGATGCCGGGCCTCTAACCTTGCATGGGCAGGGTCATCGGCCAGCACGCCCAGATCAAACCGCCCATCGAGCAGCCCGGCGCGGATCGTGGCTTGGGGTGCGGCTTCGAGATGGAGAGAGAGGTCGGGCGCTCGGGCCATCCACTCCAGCAGCAGCGGCTGAAGCAGCATGGCGAAACTGCCGGAGCAGGCGATATGCACCACGCCCCGGTCGGGCAGGTCGGTCGCGATGCGTTCGCGCAGGCGTTGCTCTTCGCGGCGGCGGGCAAGGCCGGTTTCAAACAGCGCTTCGCCCGCCGGCGTCAGGGTAAAACTTTTGCCCTCACGCGCGATCAGCGGCTGTCCCAACTGGTCTTCCAGCTTGCGCAGATGCTGCGACACGCCCGGCTGGGTCATGTTGAGCCGCTGCGCCGTGCGGGTGAAATGGCCGGTCTCGCAAAGGGTGGTGAAGGTCTCAAGCCAGGTGGCGTTCAGCATGACGAACGTTTCGTTATGATTTCGATGAGATTTGATAATTTCACATGCGGGGTGCGCCTGTCTATCTCAACCTCAACGCAAACAGGAGACCGCATATGACCACCCCCCGTACCTTTTCCCACATCGGCCTATCCGTGCCGGACCTCGACGCCGCCGTGAAATTCTATTCCGAAGTTCTTGGGTTCTATGTCGTGATGCAGCCCACCGAAGCGGTGGAAGAAGACACCGCCATCGGCGTCATGTGCACCGATGTCTTCGGCCCCGGCTGGGGATCGCTGCGCATCGCCCATTTGGCGACAGCGGATGGCATCGGGATCGAAATCTTCGAGTTCCCCGGCAACTACGCCCCCGAAGAAAAGCTGGAGCATAAGCGCCACGGCACCTTCCACTTCGCCATCCAAGACCCCGATGTCGAAGGTCTGCTGGAGCGGATCATCGCGGCGGGGGGCAAGCAGCGGATGCCGGTGCGGGAGTATTTCCCGGGCGAAAAACCCTACCGCATGGTCTATGTCGAAGACCCCTTTGGCATCGTCTTCGAGCTTTACAGCCACAGCTATGAGCTGACCTATTCGGCAGGTGCCTACGCCTGATCGGCCACCGGGGGGCGTCAGGTGATCTGACGTCCCCAGAGGTCGTATTCGCCGGCTTCTTCGACTTCGACAGCGACGATATCGCCGACTTTGAGGTTCTGGAAATCCTCGTCGATGAAAAGGTTGCCGTCGATCTCAGGCGCGTCGGCCTTGGTGCGGCAGGTGGCGGCGTCTTCGTCGATCTCGTCAACGATCACGTCGATACGCTTGCCGACCTTGGCGGCGAGCTTGGCCTCGGAAATGGCCTGCGCCTTTTCCATGAAGCGGTCCCAGCGGTCTTGTTTGACCTCTGGCGCGACATGATCGGGCAGGGCGTTCGACCGCGCGCCTTCGACGTTTTCGTATTGAAAGCAACCAACCCGGTCGAGTTGCGCCTCGTCCAGCCAATCGAGCAAGGTTTGGAACTCTGCTTCAGTCTCACCCGGATAGCCGACGATGAATGTCGAACGCAGGGTGATGTCGGGGCAGGTATCGCGCCATGCGGCGATCTCATCCAGCGTCTTGGAGGCCGCCGCGGGCCGGGCCATGCGCTTCAGCACATCCGGGTGGGCGTGCTGGAAGGGAATATCGAGGTAGGGCAGCACCAGCCCTTCGGCCATGAGCGGGATCAGTTTGCGCACATGGGGGTAGGGGTAGACGTAGTGTAGCCGCACCCATGCGCCCAAGCTGCCGAGGTCGCGCGCCAGATCGGTGATATGTGCACGGTGCCCACGGTCATCGGCGTGTTTGATGTCAACGCCGTAGGCGGAGGTGTCTTGGCTGATAACCAGCAGTTCCTTAACACCATTGTCGACCAGCCGCTCGGCTTCGCGCATCACTGCATGGGCGGGGCGGCTTTGCAGGCGGCCGCGCATGTCGGGGATGATGCAGAACTTGCACTTGTGGTTACAACCCTCGGAAATCTTGAGATAGCTGTAGTGCTGCGGGGTGAGCGAGACCTGCTGCGCGGGCAGCAGGTCGATGAATGGATCCGGGCTGGGCGGCACCGCGCCATGCACCGCGTCGAGCACCTGTTCATATTGATGTGGGCCGGTCACGGCGAGGATCTTGGGGTGGTGTTCGCGGATATAATCCGGCTCGGCCCCCAGACAGCCGGTGACGATCACCTTGCCGTTCTCGGTCAGCGCTTCGCCAATGGCGTCGAGGCTCTCGGCCTTGGCACTGTCGAGGAAACCGCAGGTGTTCACGATCACCGCATCGGCCCCGGCGTAATCGGGCGACACGCCATAGCCCTCGGCGCGCAGGCGCGTCAGAATGCGTTCAGAATCCACCAGCGCCTTGGGGCAGCCAAGGCTGACCATGCCGATTGTCGGCTGGCCGGGACGGGCGGGGTTGCTGATCTTCGCCTGTGGGGCGAGGTCGGGGCGCAGATTGGGTGGGTTTGTGCTCATGCATTGCGCTATAAGGCATGCAAGTGAGCGGGGAAAGAGCCGCCGGGCAGGAGGAGAGAGCCATGAGATGGATTATACGCGGCATCGGCGCGCTGTTGCTGATCATTGTGGTCATGCTGGGGTCGTTGTTCTTGCTGCCGGGTGACCGGATCGCGCGGATCGCAAGTGACCAACTCAGCCGAATGACCGGGCGCGCGGTGTCGATCACCGGCGATGTGGGCGTAACGCTCTGGCCGGTGCTGGGGGTGACCGCGGGCGGGCTTGAGGTCGGCAATGCCGATTGGACCGATAAGGGTGCGATGCTGACGGCGGCGAATGCAGCGATTGGGGTGGATGCGGGCGCGCTTTTGCGCGGTGAGATACGCATCACCAATATCGCGGCGCAAAGTCCGGTGATCCGGCTGGAACAACGCCGCGACGGGCGGGCGAGTTGGCAGTTCACCGACAGCAGCAGCGGTGCGCGGATTGAGACAGAGAGCGAACCGACCGCCGGCCGCCGACCCCTGAGCATTCAGAAGCTGACGGTAACCGATGCCACGCTGATCTATGACGCCGAAGGGGCCGATGTGCTGCGCTATGAAGGTGTCGATCTGGCGCTCGATTGGCCCGAGCGCGGCGGGGCCGCGGATATCACCGCCAGCATGGCCCCGGCGGGGGAGGCGGTTCGGCTTGCCGCGCGGATCGAAGGCTTTGCGGATTTTCTGGAGGGCGGCGTGCAGCCGCTGCGCGCGGATGTTGCGACGCGCGGGGGCGAAGTCTCTTTCGATGGGCGCGGATCGCTCAATGGTGCACTGGCGGGGGATCTGCGGGTCGATAGCCCCGATACGGCGCGGTTTCTGGCGTCTTTCGGGGCGGGCGGTGTCACGCTGCCACGGGGGTTGGGCCAGTCAGTCGATCTGCGCAGTGGGCTGACATTGACGGCGGACCGGCGCTTGGCGCTGCGCAACATCGCATTGGATTTGGGCGGCAACAGCCTGACCGGGCGGGCCGATCTAGCGTTAAACGGCACGCCGCGCATTACCGCGAACCTGCGTGCCGGGGCGCTGGACCTCTCGGCACTGTCGGATGAAGCCAGAGAGACGGGCAGCAGCGGCAGCCCGGCCGCGACGGGTGATGAGGGCTGGTCCCGGCAAGAGATCAACGCGGATTGGCTCGCTGCCTTTGACGGGGACATCGCGCTAAGCGCTGAGAGCATTGATCTGGGGCAACTTGACCTCGGCCCCACACGCGCCGTGCTGCGCAATGACCGCGCGCGGATGGTGGTCGATCTGCAGGATATGAGCGCCTATGGCGGCAAGGTCGCGGGCGAGTTCGTGATGAACAACCGCAGCGGCCTGTCGGTGGGCGGCAAACTGCAAGCGCAAAACGTGCAGATGCGCGACCTGCTGGAGGATACCGCCGGGGTGACGCGCTTTACCGGGGACGGGACTGCGGAGGTGACGTTCCTCGGTTCCGGGCAATCGCTGGACGCGATCATGCGCTCGCTCAGTGGCAGTGGGACGCTGAGCATGGGGCGCGGCACGATTGCCGGGATCGATCTGGATGCGCTCTTGGGCTCTGTCGATGCCGAGGGCGGCAGCACGGTGTTCGATTCCGTTGAGGCGACATTCGACATCGCCGGGGGCGTGTTGCGCAATGACGATCTGCTGATGCTGCTGCCGAACTTCAACGCGACCGGGGCGGGGCAGGTCAATCTGGGCGCCCGCACTCTTGATTATACGGTCACTCCCAAAGCGCTGCGCGTCAATGCCGCGCGCGGCGGGCTGGCGGTGCCGGTGCGGATCACCGGGCCATGGGCGGCCCCTGAGATCAAGGCCGATCTGCGCGCCGCGATCGACTTGAATTTCGCCGAGGAAAAACAGCGGGCCGAGGATGTGGTGCGTCAGAAGATCCAAGAAGAGTTGAACATCGCGCCGGATGACAGCCGCTCAACCGAGGATATCGTGAAGGATGAGCTGGAGAATGCCTTGAAACGCGAGTTGTTCAAACTCTTCGACTAGCCGCCGACCGCAGCCGCTTGGCGAAACTCATGGTGGCGCATGGGGGCAGGCTGCGGTAAGGCTGGCGCGACATTCTAGGAGAGGCGCAATGGCCAACGATCTTTTCAACAGCTTCATGACCGGCCCTGACGAACAGGGCCGTTTCGGCGATTTCGGCGGGCGCTTTGTCTCGGAAACGCTGATGCCGCTCATTCTCGAACTGGAAGAGCAGTATGAGAAGGCCAAAACCGACGATAGTTTCTGGGCCGAGATGCATGATCTGTGGACCCACTACGTTGGCCGCCCCAGCCCGCTTTATCACGCCGAACGGCTGACCGAGCATCTGGGCGGCGCCAAGGTTTATATGAAGCGCGACGAGCTGAACCACACCGGCGCGCATAAGATCAACAACGTGCTGGGCCAGATTATTCTGGCGCGCCGTATGGGCAAGAAGCGCATCATCGCCGAGACCGGCGCGGGCCAGCACGGCGTGGCCACGGCGACGGTCTGTGCGAAGTTCGGGCTGAAATGCGTGGTCTACATGGGCGCGCATGATGTTGAGCGGCAAGCGCCCAACGTTTTCCGTATGCGCTTGCTCGGGGCCGAAGTGGTGCCGGTGACCTCTGGTCGCGGCACGCTGAAGGATGCGATGAACGACGCGCTGCGCGATTGGGTAACCAATGTGCGCGACACCTTCTATTGCATCGGCACCGTGGCCGGGCCGCACCCCTATCCGGCGATGGTCCGCGATTTCCAAAGCATCATCGGCAAGGAAGTCCGCGAGCAGATGGACGCCGCAGAGGGCCGTTTGCCCGACACGGTGATCGCCGCCATCGGTGGTGGGTCGAACGCCATGGGCCTCTTCTACCCCTTCCTTGACGACAAGTCGGTGAACATCATCGGCGTTGAGGCTGGCGGCAAAGGCGTGAACGAGAAGATGGAACATTGCGCCTCCCTCACCGGGGGCCGCCCCGGCGTGCTGCATGGCAACCGCACCTATCTGTTGCAAGACGACGATGGGCAGATTCTCGAAGGCTTCTCGATCTCAGCGGGGCTGGACTATCCGGGCATCGGGCCAGAGCATTCATGGCTGCACGACATTGGCCGCGCCAAATACGTCTCGATCACCGACCGTGAGGCGCTGGAGGCGTTCCAGCTGTGCTGTTCGCTCGAAGGCATCATCCCGGCGCTGGAGCCCAGCCACGCGCTGGCACATGTGATGAAGATCGCGCCGGAACTGCCGAAAGACCACCTGCTGGTGATGAACATGTGTGGCCGTGGCGACAAAGATATCTTCACCGTCGCCCGGGCATTGGACTTCGACATGGGTGAATTCGCCTAAATCCGCTTCCGAATCTGAGTAGAATTTGACGGGCCTGCGTGAAAACGCGGGCCCGTTTTTTGTGGGCCGAAGCCAATCGCCCAATTTTCGCATAAACTTTGCGCAGGGGGCGAAGTTCTTTGCCGAAAAAGAGCGAAAAAACTTTCACATTGAGGAAAGACCCGCTAGCCTTTGCCTACAGCCCGTGCGCCTGCTCGCGAAACTTGGTTTCGCCCATGCAGGCTTGACGCTAAGGCATCTGTTCCTCGTTTTTCGCTCTGTCACGGCTCCGTAAACGAAAGTTTATGGTGCTCTTACAGGGGTTTAGATCGGATGATTTAAACCCGAGGCAGATAGCCAATCCCCCCTCGAATGCCCTTTTCCCTGTCATCCCAACGACGCCGCGTCACTGATGATCGGCTCGCAACCCACCCCGGGACTGAAAAGGAACACGATATGAAAAACGCATTCGCAACCGCCGCACTGATCCTTGCCACAGCAGGCACAGCCGCCTTCGCACAGGGCATGGAAGGCCAGCAGGTCGGTTATACCGCAGACAACGCAGACGCCGCCTATTCCACACGTAACGTCACATCCGACGCGCTGAACCTTGACGATCTGCGCGCCGAGACACCTGCCGAAGCGACCGCAACCGTATTCGTCACAACCCAAGACGCACAAAAAGACGGCCGCTTCGTTCGCTAATCGCGAACGACGGCTCCTCCCCCCAACTTTCCTCCCCGAAAGGCTAAGACTATGAAAAAGACACTCGCAACAACCGCCCTGATCCTCGCCACAGCAAGCACCGCTGCTTTCGCTCAAGGCATGGAAGGCCAGCGCATCGGCTACAATGACAAGACCGACAATGGCGTTTCCTACTCCAGCCGCAGCGAAGCTGTGGATGAGGCCAAACTGGAAAACTTCAAAGACGGTATCCTGCGCGCCGAAGACCTGTCCGACGTGACCATCACCGTCTTCCCGACCGCGCAGAGCGACGCCTCGGTCAACCGTTTCCCGCGCTGATCACAGCCGACCCCAACTTTCCCCCGAAAGGACACGACATGAAAAAGACACTCGCAACAACTGCCCTGATCCTTGCAACAGCAGGTTCCGCTGCTTTCGCCCAAGGCATGGAAGGCCAGCAAATCGGCTATAACGACAAAGCGGATGCAGGCGTTTCCTACTCCAGCCGCAACGACGCGGTCGACAATGTGAAACTGGACATCTTCAACAGCGGCACCTTCCGCGCCGAAGACACATCCGACGTCACCGTCACCGTTTTCCCCGCCGCGCAAGACGCCGCGAAAGTGAACAGCTTCCCGCGCTAAATCCGGGCTGATGCGAGCTAAGGCATCGCGCTAAAACGATCTTCCGGCCAGCGAAGCCTCCCTTGAACTGGCCTCAAGACAATGCACTCGCCCTTCGGGGCGGGTGCCAAATCACTAAGGGTTGATCACGGCGCATGGCCGCCATCCCTTGCACTTCGGTGTGCCGCGGTTAAATACGGCGGATACCAAGGCAAGGCTTGACCATGAATAATAAGAAAAAGATCGCACTGTGGGTTATCGCCGCTCTACAGTTTAACGCCACTGTCTATTTCGTGCTCGTTTTTGCACTGGAGGGTCGGGGCGTAACGCTTTTTGGCACCCCTCTGGCTGACATCGGGCCGAACAAAGGGATCCAGGTTTTGGGTCTGATCCTTGGGGTCGTTCTGGGCTGGATGGCCCTGCGAATGAGCCTCCAGCGCGCTGAACGGGCAGAGACGGCGCTGCGTCATTGTACGGTGGAATTCGCTGATGTGCTCGAAGAACACTTTCGCGAATGGCACCTCACCCCGGCAGAGCGGGACGTGGCTATTTTCCTGACTAAGGGATTGAATACACGCGATATTGCTGAGATGCGCGGCACTTCCGAAGGCACCGTGAAGGCGCAGACCAACGCGATTTACCGCAAGGCCGGCGTAACCGGACGGACCCAGCTCTTAAGCACCTTTATCGAAGACTTGATGGACGATGCGCTGATGCCGCGTCCGAAGTCGAAACTGCAGCTTTGCCACGCGGCCTAAGGGCGGCGTGGCGCCTTAGCGCGTCAGTTCCAGAATATCGAAATCGCTCTCAATAGCCGGTGACGGAAACAACAGCCGCGCCCGCGTGGGGCTGACCCGCTGAAAGACCGCCACGTCGCTTTGCACCTTGCCGCCAGAGGTGAAATCTTCGGGCAGGTCGGCATAATCGGGAGGTGTTTCGCCCCGGACATAGCCCACCCCAGCATAGATCGCACGGCCCGCGCGCAGGGTGATCTCCCCCCGCGTCAGTTGCGAGCCGGTAAGCTTTTCAAAGGTGAACCCGCGATCACTGGCGGTGAAGCGGCATTTGAACGGGGAATAGGCCACCAGCGGGCTGATCCCGCCAAGCTTGATCGTGCGGCAGGACCATTCCCCCTGCAAATCGGCGGAAAAGGCGACCTGTGGTTGCCCGGAGAGCGCGCGTGTCAGGGCCGCCACGTCCCCCGCTTCGCCCCCCGCCAAGCCCTGCATCACGGCATCGCCAAAGGCGGCGTCGAAATTGTCCAGCCGGGCGCTATCGGCGGGGCGGAGCGTGGTTTCCGCCCATGCTGAGACAGGCAACAGCAGCAAAAGCGGCAGGAGGCGCAGGCGCATGATTACCCCTCGCTTTCGTCGATGGCATGGTCGCGCAGCACGTCCAGCGGCACAATATCGAGCGCGCGCAGATGCGTGGCGGCCAAGTGCACCCGCGGCGCGCAGCCCTCATCCGCAGCCTGCAAGAAACGCGCGGCACAAAGGCACCAAGGGTCGCCCGGCTTGAGCCCGGCAAAGCCGAATTCGGGGCGCGGGGTGCTGAGGTCATTGCCGACATATTTCGAATAGGCCAGAAACTCGGCCGTCATCACCGCGCAGACCGTATGGCTGCCCTGATCCTGCGCGCAGGTGTTGCAATGCCCGTCGCGAAAGAACCCCGTCACCGGGTCGGTCCCGCAGATCACGAGGGGCTGGTTCAGGACGTTGATGCTGCTGTCGGGTGTCATATCTTCCCTTTCTGCCTCAGGTCCCGCCTGAGACCGATGCCGCGATCTGGCGGAATATCTCGATGTTTTGGTCCGAAACCCCGGCTTCGCGGAATTTACGGTCGGCGGCATTGGTGGCGATGACCACATCACGCGCCGTGTCTACATAGATGTACTGCCCATAGATGCCGCGCGCCATATATTCCCCTTCTGCCGCGCCCACGGGGATCCACCATTGGTAGCCATATCCGATCTGGTCCGCCGCTGTCGGGGCGGTGGGGCTGGTCGATTCTGTTACCCAATCTTCTGGCACGACCTGCTTGCCGTTCCATTCACCGCCCTGGGCATACATTTGGCCGAAGCGGGCGTAGTCGCGGGTGGTCATGTTCAGGCCCCCCAACACGAAGGCGGTGCCTGAACCATCAACGATGTAATAGGGCGCGTGTTCCAAACCCAAGGGCGCGATGACCTTTTCGCTCAGCAACTCTGGCACGCTGCGCCCGGTGGCCCCGCGCACCACCATGCCGATCACATGGGTGTCGATCGAAACATACTGCCACTGGCTGCCCGGCTGGGCAAAAGTTTCAGTCAGTTCGGCAGTGAAGTCATCCAGCCTGCCGCCCAAGGCCACGACCCGGCCCATGCGGTTGATGTCGGAATCGTAGTCGAGATAGTCCTCGTCGAAGGTCACGCCGCTGGCCATATGCAGCACGTTGCGCAAGCTCGCCCCGTCATAGGCGCTGCCCCGGAGATTGGGCGCGTATTTCGTGACCGGATCGTCGAGGGATGCGATCTGTCCCTCCTCCAGCAGGATGCCCACCAGAGCCGAGAGATAGCTTTTCGCCACCGACCAGCTGATCCGGCGGTCTTCGGGGCCGGTGCCTTTGAAATAGTTCTCATAGACGATGGCACCGTCTTTCAGCACCACCAGCGCGGTCACATCGCGCGCCGCGATCCAGTCGTCGACGGCATCAGGCAGTTCGGTCTCAGGGCCGTAGGCAAACTCGCTGGTCAGCCCGTCCCCGCGCGAAATCGGGGCAGAAAGAAACGCGCCGTCCATATGGCTGAAGTTGTGCACGATCTTCTCTTCGGAGAAGAGAGAGTTCACCGCCAGAAGCCGCTCAATCTCTTCGCGCTTCCAAAGTCCGATGACCACTGCCGCCACCAAAAGCGCGAGCAAGACCCGGCCAAGCCATTTTCCGAATGTACGCATGATGTCCCCCCTGTTCAGTTTCAGTGAACCACGGCGCGGGGGCGGGGGCCAGTCCGACATTGCGTCAGTCAGGCCGGGCGTCAGGCTGGGCCGCTCAGCGAAAGCGGTCCATCAGCTTTTGCAGCGGTGATTGGGCCTCTGCTTCCGGCTCGGGCTTGCGGGGGGCGGGCTTTGGCTGGGCTTCGGCGGGTTTCTTTGGGCCCTTGCTGCCGGTGCCCGAGCGGGGCGGGGCCACGCGCAGCGCCACGGCATTCATAAAGCGCCCGGTGTCGCCCCGCGCCAGATCGGCGGCCCCGTCCGAGATGCCGCGCAGCACATCGTCCAGCCAGCCTTCGTCCGCCTTGGGGAAGTCGCGCAGCACATAGCCCGCGACCGCGTCCTTGTGGCCGGGGTGGCCGATGCCCATGCGCACGCGGTCATATTCTGCCCCGATATGCGCGTGGATCGAGCGCAGGCCGTTGTGGCCCGCATGGCCGCCGCTGGTCTTGCACTTCACGCGGCCCGGGGCGAGGTCGAGTTCATCATGAAAAACGATCACATCCACGGGGGCGATCTTGTAAAACTTCATCGCCGCCTGCACCGATTGGCCAGAGTTGTTCATGAAGGTTTCAGGCTTAAGCAGCACCGCCCGGTCAGAGCCAAAGCGCCCCTCGCTGACACTGCCCTGAAACTTGCCTTTCCATGCGCCAAAGCCGTGGTCATCCGCGATACGGTCCAGCGCCATGAAGCCGATATTGTGGCGGTTGCGGGCGTATTTCGCACCCGGATTGCCGAGGCCGACGATGAGTTTCATGGGCGGGGTCTCCTGTGGTTTTGCGGCAGTTTAACAAGCGGGGCAGGGGGATGGAATGGGCTGCGGTGCGTTGGAATTTTTTGAAAATCCCGTGGTGATTCCTTTTGAAGAAATCACCCCCTAAACGCAAAACGGGGCCGCGTGATGCGACCCCGTTCCAGCATTGCCTTGCGGCTGATGCTTATTCTTCACCGTCGGGCGGACCCATTTCGGTTGTCGGTACTTCGTCCGCTGCAGTCTCGTCTTCGTCGTCATCCGACGCGGCAAGGCCAGCAGGTGCCGAAATCGTGGCCACAACGAAGTCGCGGTCGATTGTGGGCTTGGCACCTTCGGGCAGGTCGACACGGCTGATGGTCGCGCTGTCGCCGATCTCAAGGCCGGTGATGTCCACGGTCACGTACTCAGGGATGTCCGCAGCCGTCACAACCAGTTCAACTTCCGGACGCACCAGAGTGAGCACGCCACCCTTTTTCAGGCCGGGGCATTCTTCTTCGCCTTTGACTTCGACGTTGATGAACAGGTTGATCTTGGTGGTCCGCTTCAGGCGCATCAGGTCGATGTGCGTGGGCAGGTCTTTGACAACGTGGCGCTGAACGTCGCGGCAGATCACGCGAACGTCGTCGTGGCCTTCAACCTTGAGGTTGAACAGGGTCGCTTTGAAGCGGCCTGCGCGCAGCTTGGTCAGCAGCTTGTTGAACGGGATATTGATCGGCAGCGGGTCGTTGTCGCCACCAAATACGATACCAGGAACCATGCCGTCACGACGTGCTTGACGAGCGGCGCCCTTGCCTGTCCCCGTACGTACCTGGGCTTCAAGATCAGGAATCTCTCCGGCCATTTTAGTCTCCAATTGATTAGGGCGGGAATCCTCCAAGGCTGTATTCCCGCGTGAAGCCGCGCGTATAGACCGGTTTTGCCCGGCTGGAAAGGGCAAAAGGGCAGCGGGGGCGCTATTCCTGCGGGGTCTGCAGGTAGCCGTCTGCCGCTATGAGCCGATCATAAAGAGCGAACTCTTTGGCGCGCGCGGTGCGGAGCCGGGATTCGACCTCGCCTGACAGGGGTGCGGGCAGATCGGGGGAGACGTTCTTGGGCTTCAGCTTGACCTCGCGCCCCAGCCTGTCGGCCAGAAAGTCGCGAAAGGTCGGTTGGCGTTCATAGGCAAAGAGATGCTGCACCAAAAGGTCATCTTGGTTCGAGGTCAGAAAGTCAAACTGGCTGCCGATCTGCGCGCGCGGCGGCGGCGCGTCAGAGATCACTTCCAACGCGAACGCCTCGAAGGTCAGCCCCTTGGTGCTGAGCTTCTTGCCATCCAGCCGGGGTTGGCTGCGGTAGCGATACCAGCTTCGGATCTGCTCTACGGGATCGCGCATCACGGCCAAGGGTTCGGGCGAGGCTGAAAAGGTCTCTTGCAAAAAGGGCAGCACGCGGCGCCGATAGCGCAGCGCGGTCAGATGCTTGCGGCTGCGCGAAAAGACGATCTCGGCCTCGGGTTTCAGCGCCATTTCAACGGCGGTGGTCCCGGTTTTCGGCGTGGCGAGAAAGGTGAGGTTGCGGTTGAGAAAGATCAGCATTTGCCCGGATCGCGCGGCCATTCCTGCCAGTCGCCGCCGAAATTACGCGGGATCAGCAGATTGTGCCGCCCGAGGTTGGCGATTTGGGTTTCCCCGCAAAGCGCCATGGTCAGGTCCAACTCGCGGTGGATCACCTCAAGCGCCCGGGTCACGCCCGGTTGGCCCATCGCGCCCAGCCCATAGATGAAGGCGCGGCCGATATAGGTGCCTCTGGCGCCCATCGCCATGGCTTTGAGAACGTCCTGACCCGACCGGATGCCGCCATCAAGGTGGACTTCGATCTGGTCGCCCACAGCGTCGAGGATTTCGGGCAGCATGCGGATCGAACTCAGCGCCCCATCCAACTGTCGCCCGCCGTGGTTGGAGACGATGATCGCATCGGCCCCAACCTTGAGCGCCATCCGCGCGTCCTCGGCATCCAAGATGCCCTTGAGGATCACCTTGCCGCCCCATTGCTCTTTGATCTTGGCGATCTTGTCCCAATCAAGCGAGGGGTCGAACTGTTCTGCCGTCCATGCGCCAAGGTCGGCATTGTCGGTCACGCCATGCACATGGCCGACGATATTGCCGAAATGCCGCCGCTTGGCGCCCAGCATCTCGCGGCCCCAGCCCCATTTGGTGGCAAGGTTGGCAAGGGTTTTCACCGTCAGTTTGGGCGGGGCGGAAAGTCCGTTTTTCAGGTCTTTATGCCGCTGACCAAGGATTTGCAGGTCGAGTGTAATCACCAGCGCGGCGCATTTCGCATCCTTAGCCCGCTGGATCAGGCGGCTGACATAGTCCTGATCGCGCATTGTATAGAGTTGAAACCAAAAGGGTTTCGTCGTCGCCTCGGCCACGTCTTCGATTGAATTGATCGACATGGTCGACAGGGTGAAGGGCACGCCAAAGGCCTCTGCCGCGCGGGCAGCTTTGATCTCTCCGTCTGCGCATTGCATGCCGGTCAGCCCAACCGGAGCAAGTGCCACCGGCATGGCCACATCTTCGCCGATCATCTGGGTTGCGGTGCTGCGGCCCGACATATCCACCGCGACCCGTTGGCGGAGGCGAATTTGGTCAAAGTCGCTGCAATTTTCGCGAAATGTCTGTTCTGTCCAGCTGCCCGATTCCGCATAGTCGTAAAACATCTGCGGGACACGGCGTTTGTAGATGCGTTTGAGATCGTCGACGCTGGTGATGACGGGCATGGGCCACCTGTGCTGAATGGGTTAACTTTTGGTAGCAACTGGCGCGGGGCTTGGCAATTGGGAAGGCCGCAGCAATGAAAAAGCCCGCGCGGCCAATGGGGCAGCGCGGGCTTTGAGTCATTGCTTGAGGCGAGGGGTTTACGCCGAATGCGCCCCGTCGGCGAGGGTTTTGACGAAGGCTAAGACATCCTCAGGGCTGTCGCCATTGGCGATGCGATTGACGATGGCCGAACCGATTACCACGCCATCAGCGACTTCGGCGATAGCGCGGGCTTTTTCTGGTGTGTTCACGCCAAAGCCCACGATCACAGGTAGGCCGCTGGCCTTTTGAATGCGCGCCACCTCGGGCGAAACATCCGCGGCATTCGCCTCGGCCGACCCGGTGATGCCGGTGATTGAGACGTAGTAGACAAAGCCAGAGGTGTTTTGCACCACGCGCGGCAGGCGTTTGTCATCCGTGGTCGGCGTGGCAAGGCGGATGAAGTTCAGACCGGCATCCTGCGCGGGCAAGCACAGTTCGATGTCTTCTTCGGGCGGCAGGTCAACCACGATCAACCCGTCGATCCCGGCGTCTTTGGCTTCGGTTAGGAATTTCTCAACACCCATGGAATAGATCGGGTTGTAATAGCCCATCAGCACGATCGGGGTCGTGTCGTCATTCTCGCGGAAGGCGCGGACCATTTCCAGTGTGCGGTTCAGCGTCATCCCCGCTTCGAGGGCGCGTTGACCGGCAAGCTGGATCGTGGGGCCGTCGGCCATCGGATCGGTGAAAGGCAGGCCAAGTTCGATGATATCCACCCCGGCGGCAGGCAGGCCGCGCACGATCTCAAGGGAACGGTCGAAATCAGGGTCGCCGGCCATCACATAGGACACAAACGCCTTTTTGCCGCGGGCGCGGAGGTCTTCGAATTTGGCGTCGATACGGGTCATGTGGCTTGCCTCATTTGGTGCTTTCCTCGGCAATGCCGAATGTCGCGGCGAAAATCAATCCACCGCAGGGCAGGGGGCGGCAAAATTCCCCTATCAGGGGCGCACGGCAGGCCGCGCCCTTCCATTTTGCGCAAAGCCGCCTATCTCATGGCGCATGAACTATGTACTCGCCCTTTTCCTACCGCCGCTGTCGATCCTGTTGATCGGTCGGCCGATCCTGTCCATCGTGGTCTTCCTGATCTGGCTGCCCGCGATCATCTTTTCAGGCGGGCTGACGCATCCGATGTTCATCCTGCTGGCGTGGATCTTGATCTATCAGGCGCATCAGGACCGCCGCGCGCGCTGAGCCTTGCGCTTTGCGCCCGCTACCCCTAACACACGCGCAGCTTTTATAGGGGTATCGTCATGGGTTTCAAAATGGGCATCGTCGGTCTGCCGAACGTCGGCAAATCGACCCTTTTCAACGCGCTGACCCGCACCGCGGCGGCGCAGGCGGCGAATTTTCCGTTCTGCACGATCGAGCCCAATGTCGGCGAAGTGGCCGTGCCCGACGCGCGGCTCGACACGCTGGCCGAAATCGCCAAGTCGAAAAGCATCATCCCAACACGCATGACCTTTGTCGATATTGCTGGTCTGGTGAAGGGCGCGTCGAAAGGCGAAGGCTTGGGCAACCAGTTCCTCGCCAACATCCGCGAAGTCGACGCCATCGCCCATGTGCTGCGTTGCTTTGAAGACGGCGATGTGACCCATGTCGAAGGCCGCGTGGACCCGGTGGCAGATGCCGAAACCATCGACACCGAACTGATGTTGGCCGACATTGAAAGCATCGAGAAACGCTTGCAAAACATCGTGCGCAAAGTGCGCGGCGGGGACAAGGAAGCGGTGCAGCAGGAACGTCTGATGCGCATGGCGCTTGAGGCATTGGAAGCCGGCAACCCCGCGCGTGTGGTCGAGGTCGATGAAGATGACGCCAAAGTCTGGCGTATGCTGCAATTGCTGACCACAAAACCGGTGCTCTACGTCTGTAACGTGGGCGAATCCGAGGCCGCCGAGGGCAACGCCCATTCCGCCAAAGTGGCCGAGATGGCCGCAGCGCAGGGCAATTCGCATGTGGTGATCTCTGCCCAGATCGAAGAGGAAATCAGCCAGCTTGAGGCCGAAGAGGCCGAGATGTTCCTCGAAGAAATGGGCTTGAAAGAAGCTGGCCTCGACCGTCTGATCCGCGCGGGCTATGAGCTTTTGCATCTTGAGACCTATTTCACCGTTGGCCCCAAGGAAGCACGGGCTTGGACAATCAAAACCGGCACTTCGGCGCCCAAAGCAGCGGGCGTTATCCACGGTGATTTCGAGAAAGGTTTCATTCGCGCCGAAACCATCGCCTATGATGATTTCGTTGGCCTCGGCGGGGAAGGCCCCGCGAAAGAGGCGGGCAAGATGCGTGCCGAAGGCAAAAGCTATATCGTCAAAGACGGGGACGTGCTGCACTTCCTGTTCAACACCTGATCGATTTTGCAGAGGTTTTTGACCCCGCCAGCAAAAAAGCCCGACAGCTTGCGCTGCCGGGCTTTTTTGTGGAAAATAACAGCTTATTTGCTGTCGTTGCCTGGGCCAAAGCCACCGTAGACATAGCCTTCACCGGGGCTGCGCAGGGCGTTGCGCGTGCTCATCACGGTGTCGCGGTTCTTGTCGACGTCGGCGGTGTTCAGCATGATGTCGTTCGCTTTGGTCGAAGCGTTCGGGTTCCGCATGCGGTCATTGTTGCCATAGACATCGCTTGTCTCAGCGGTCACCGAGGTGTCGAGAAAAATGTCGTTGTAGCGGGTGGAGTTATCGGCAACGGCAGCGGTGGAAATCAAAGCGGCGGCGGCGGTGGTCAGAATGAGTTTCATAATGTGTTCCTTCAGGTTTATCTTAAATCGCGTCATTGCGATGTCATCGTTTGTGGTGAAGTAACGGGTGTCCGATCATGAAAGTTTCGCCCCTGCAGCAAGATTGGGTGCGATCCGGGGCGTTTGAGCGGCGCAGGGGCTGGTTTGCGCGGTAATATGCGTTGTATATCAAATGGTTATAGTAATCGTTGCGGCGTTTCACAAGTCATTCACGCTCCTGTGTTAGTTGCTACAGCCGCCCCGCATGCTCGGGAAACGGCCTCATACAGAGCAGCGCAACAGCCATCTTTCTGCAAAGCAGCACGATCAAGCGCGCTTCACGGCGGCTCGTCGCCTGCGGGCCAGCCAGCCGAACTAAAACCAACTTAGAAAAATGCAGAAATTCCCGTGAATTTCGCCTTGTCACCCGGGCGCGACCTCTCTAAACGGGTCGACGGAGACGTGGCCGAGTGGTCGAAGGCGCTCCCCTGCTAAGGGAGTAGGCCCGGAA
>Ga0114899_1000867_pt1 | contig 19594 bp, 20 predicted proteins | sample MalvireepMed_215_FD_83497 | JGI IMG/M metagenome (GOLD analysis project Ga0114899, IMG submission 83497) | Marine viral communities from the Global Malaspina Expedition - Malaspina viral metaG DeepMed_215 | ecosystem: Environmental > Aquatic > Marine > Oceanic | place: Mediterranean Sea...
GGTTTATAGCCTGAAAGATGGCCTGGTGAAAGACCTGAACTGTACCATCAATTCAAATGAAGCGCTTCAAAGAGTTTATCAATACAACAGTTAAAAGAACTGTAACTATTTCTTAAACTTCATTTGAAATCGCTTTTACTATTTCAGATGAATTCCATACCTTTGCACTCCTGAATTTTGGGCAGTATCTATGAAGGCCAGAAAGAAATATGACATTCATATCTACAAGCTTTCGAATGGGTCACATGAATACGAGTTCGAAATTGGGGGTGAGTTCTTTGAAATGTTCGATGGAGACTTGGTGAGTAAAGGCCAACTGAATGCAGTTGTCACGCTCAACAAGACCGATTCAATGATTCAGGTAGACTTTAACATTCAGGGTTCAATTGAACTTGAATGCGACAGAAGTCTAGAAGAATTCGATTTTCCTATCAACGTTGAACGATCGATGATCTACAAATACGGAGATGAGGGAAAAGAATTGTCTGAAGATGTATATGTGATTGAGAAAAATACTCAGACACTGAATGTTGCAGACATCATTTTCGAATTCATAGGTTTAGAAATACCGATGAAAAAACTTCATCCGAAATTTCAGGATGAAGAAAATGAAGATGATGACTCTGAAGGCAGAATGATATACACTTCCGAATCAGATGAAGACAGTACCGAACAGGAAGAAGAAAACGTTGACCCCAGATGGGAAGCATTAAAGAATTTGAAGAATAAGAAATAGCGGAAGCTTAAAACAGAATAAGAAATGGCGCATCCTAAACGTAAAACCTCGAGAACCAGAAGAGACAAAGGAAGAACTCACAAGAAACTTTCAGCAAAGAGTTTGGTGGTTTGTCCTACAACTGGCGAATTGCACATGCCTCACAGAGCATTTTGGCATGAAGGTAAACTTTACTACAAAGGTAAGGTTGTGATGGAAAAAGAGGTTTTAGCCTAAGGCTGACCTTTGACAATATTTGCTCCTGGATAATAATATTCAGGAGCATTTTATTTTATAGGGTTACAGAAGGTTTCTCACAATAATCCATTATGATTCTGAAACCAATCCCCTTATATTGGCAGATGTTTAAATCTCAAATCTGCAAGTCTAACTAAATTTAAAGCATGACTCAGCTAAGAGCTCAGATTTCCGGGATCCAGGGGTATGTTCCTGAATACATACTCACCAATCAGGAATTGGAGACCATGGTGGAAACTACAGACGAATGGATCACCACCAGAACCGGAATCAAAGAACGAAGAATCCTTAAAGGCGAAAACCAGGGAACTTCTGTCATCGGAATCAACGCGGTACAGGGATTGTTGGCTAAGACCAACACCACACCCGAAGAAATAGATCTCCTTATTTGTTGTACTACTACACCAGACATGGTGTTTCCGGCAACGGCCAACTTAATCTGTGACGCCATTGGTGCCAAAAATGCTTTTGGTTACGATTTACAGGCGGCATGTTCAGGTTTTCTGTATGGCTTAGTAACTGGTTCTCAATTCATTGAAACCGGTAAATACAAAAAAATAGTGGTAGTTGGTGCAGATAAAATGTCATCGATCGTTGATTATCAGGACCGAACAACCTGTATCATTTTTGGAGATGGCGGAGGCGCTGTTCTATTGGAACCAACAATTGATGAAGTAGGAATAATGGATTCTATTCTCAGATCTGATGGTTCTGGGGCACCTCACCTTCATATGAAGGCCGGAGGAAGCCGTAGACCTGCCACTGCAGAGACGGTTGCCAACCGCGAGCATTATGCCTTTCAGGAAGGTTCTGCCGTTTTCAAGTTTGCCGTAACGAATATGGCAGATGTGGCAGCTGAGATTATGGATAAAAATGGCCTTACAGGTGATGATATTTCATACCTGGTTCCTCATCAGGCCAACAAAAGAATTATCGATGCTACCGCTAGAAGAATGAATGTTGGAGAAGACAAAGTAATGCTCAACATTCAGAAGTATGGTAACACAACAAGTGGCACTATTCCACTATGTTTGTGGGACTATGAATCTCAGCTAAAGAGAGGCGACAACCTTATTCTTGCTGCCTTTGGAGGTGGATTTACCTGGGGCTCAATCTGGTTGAAATGGGCCTACAACCCTGAATAATTAGACTAACTTAATCTTTTATGGCTACTACAGCAGATATTAAAAATGGTCTTTGTATTGTCATTAACAACGACCTATGGATGATCACAGATTTTCAGCATGTAAAGCCGGGCAAAGGTCCAGCTTTCGTGAGAACAAGGCTCAAAAACATTAAAACCGGTAAGGTAGTAGATAACACATTCTCATCTGGCCACAAGATAGAAACTGCCAGAGTTGAAAAAAGAACCCATCAGTTCTTGTTCAAAGATGAGTTTGGTTTCAATTTCATGAACACATCGACCTTTGAGCAGGTTATGATCAATGAAGAAATGATAGAGAATGCTGACCTGATTAAAGACGGACAGGAAGTTGACATCCTCTTCCATGCCGAAACTGAGCAGCCTCTTACCTGTGAATTACCAGCCTACGTTGAACTGGAGATTACCTATACAGAACCAGGCTTAAAAGGAGATACAGCTACCAATGCAAGTAAGCCTGCGACTTTAGAAACAGGTGCTGAAATTCAAGTGCCTTTATTCATTAACTTAGGCGATAAAATTAAAGTTGACACTAGAACCCGCTCTTACGGTGAGCGTGTAAAATAAACCTTAACTCATATGAACCCGAAGGAAATTAAGAACATGATAGACTTCATTGCTAAGTCTGGCTTAGCTGAAGTAAATATCGAAACGGAAGAATTTAAAATTAAGGTAAAAAGAGATACTGAGGCACAAGTGGTTACTTCTGCTCCGGCAGTAGCTGCACCAGCTCCTGCTCCTGCAGCAGCCCCTGCTCCTTCTGCTGCTCCGGCACCGGCCAGCGCCCCTGCCCAACCAGCTGCAGAAAATACCAGCAAATATGTAGAAATCAAATCGCCAATGATTGGTACCTTCTACAGATCTCCAAAACCAGAAGATCCTTCATTCGTAAATGTTGGCGATACTATTTCTGCGGGAGACAAAGTATGTATTGTTGAAGCCATGAAACTCTTCAACGAGATTGAATCTGAGATCTCAGGTACAATTGTGAAAGTGTTGGTAGACAATGCTTCTCCGGTTGAGTACGAGCAACCACTATTCTTGGTAGATCCGGCTTAAACAGCAGGTCTCCAAATTGAGTTTTCAATCTAAAAGATCAATCGTGTTTAAGAAAATATTAATCGCCAATAGAGGGGAGATTGCCCTGCGCGTTATCAGAACGTGTAAAGAAATGGGCATTAAAACAGTGGCTGTTTACTCCACTGCCGATAAAGAAAGCTTACATGTGCGTTTTGCAGATGAAGCTGTAAACATTGGCCCTGCCCCTTCCAATCAATCTTACCTTAAAATACCTCATCTCATTTCAGCCGCTGAAATAACCAATGCCGATGCTATTCATCCAGGCTATGGCTTTCTGTCTGAAAATGCGGAGTTCTCAAGAGTTTGTGCCGAATACGGCATCAAATTCATTGGGGCCAGCCCGGATATGATAGACAAAATGGGCGACAAGGCAACCGCCAAAGCTACCATGAAGGAAGCGGGTGTGCCTACCATCCCTGGTTCCGATGGCCTTCTTGATTCTGTTGAACAAGGCATCAAGCTTTCTAACGAAATGGGCTACCCCGTAATTCTGAAGGCAACAGCCGGAGGAGGTGGTAGAGGTATGAGAATTGTGAAGTCTGACAAGGAATTTCAAAAAGCATGGGACGATGCCAAAATGGAATCTGCAGCTGCTTTTGGAAACGATGGTCTTTATCTGGAAAAATTTGTTGAAGAACCGCGTCACGTTGAGATTCAGGTAGTTGGAGACAGTACTGGTCGTGCCTGCCATCTTTCTGAAAGAGATTGCTCTATTCAAAGAAGACACCAGAAGCTTGTAGAAGAAACCCCTTCTCCAGCATTAAATCAGGAATTGAGAGACAAGATGGGTGCAGCAGCAGTTAAGGCTGCAGAAGCCATTGGATATGAAGGTGCTGGTACTGTTGAGTTCTTACTTGACAAACACGGTGATTTCTACTTCATGGAGATGAACACCAGAATTCAGGTGGAGCACCCAATTACTGAAGAAGTAACAGACTTTGATTTGATCAAAGAGCAAATCAAAGTAGCAGCCGGCATTCCAATTTCAGGCAAGAACTACTACCCTAAGCTCTTCGCTATGGAGTGTAGAATCAATGCTGAAGATCCAGGACACGGTTTCAGACCCTCTCCAGGCAAAATCACAAACCTGCATTTGCCAGGTGGACACGGTGTAAGAATTGATAGCCACGTATATGCCGGCTATACCATTCCACCAAACTATGACTCAATGATAGCCAAGTTGATTGTAAGCGGCCAGTCAAGAGAAGAAGTGATTGTAAGAATGAAGCGGGCTTTGGAGGAGTTTGTAATTGAAGGTATTAAAACTACCATTCCGTTCCACATTAAGTTGATGGAAGACGAAGGTTTTAAATCCGGAAACTTCACTACCAAGTTCTTAGAGACTTTTGATTTTACAGGACTATAAACAGAAAGCCGGTTTGACCGGCTTTTTTTATCTCCTCAAAAACTTCCCTCCCATTATTCTTTCCAACACCTCATTTCTCAGTTGAGGAGCCATCGGAATTTCATGATCCGCTATTTTAAGCACGTTACCTTCAATGGCATCTACCCTGCCCTCTGGAATAATAAAAGATCGGTGTACACGGATAAACCCGGCCGGAAGCTGTTCCTCCATTTGTTTCAGGGATACCAGTACAATGAGTGTTGATTTTTTATCCCGGTGGATTCTGACATAGTCCTTCATCCCTTCTATGTAGAGTATATCGGCCAAAAGCACTTTCACAATTACCCCATCTACCTTTACAAAGAAGTATTCCTTTTCATCAGGCCTTGTTTTTTCCTTGCTCAACAGCGTATAAACCTTATTCACTGCCTTTAGAAAACGTTCAAAGGCAATTGGTTTTAGTAAGTAGTCAACTGCATTGAGCTCATAGCTATCAGCAGCATATTCCCTATGGGCTGTGGTGAAAATAACCTGTGGTGGGTCACTCATTGACTCCAGAAATTCGAGACCATTTTGCCCGGGCATACTGATGTCCAGAAACACAAGATCAACCGGATGTTCGGTAAGAAATTCCCTGGCGGAAGCTGTATTCTTAAAATCTCCGACAAGGCTTAGGAAGGCCGATTTATTAATATAATCGGCAAGCCCTTCTCTCGCCAGGGGCTCATCGTCCACAATAATGCACCTAATCTTCATACAGTCTGATTTGAAGATTTACACTAAACTGATCCTCTGCTCTTTCAATTTCCAGCGTGTGCCTGTTTGGATACAGCAGTTCCAGCCTCCTTTTTATATTGGTCAGTCCTATTCCCAGATTGTAGTTGCCAACATGCCTGCCAGTCACCGAATTCACACAAGAAAATTCCAGAGAATCTTTATCAACTTTGAGTAAGATATTGATTTGAGCATCTTCGTCATCTTTCTTGTGGCTATGCTTGAAGGCATTTTCTATGAAGTTGAGAAAAAGCATAGGAGGAATCTTCAACCCCACCGTTTCTCCCTGTACCTTCCAGCCCACTTTGATATGGTTTGAAAACCTCAGCTCTTGGAGTTCAATAAAATTGGCAAGGTTCTTAATCTCTGTATCTAGCGACACAAACTCCTTCTCTACATCATATAACTGGTGACTGAGCAAGTCTGAAAACTTCTCCAATATCTCAAGAGCCTTTTCACTATCCTTTCTGATTAGTACATGAACACTATTGAGGGCATTGAAAAGAAAATGTGGGTTGATCTGGCCTTTCAGTAAGTCGAGTTCAGCCCTCAAACTTGCACTCTCCAATTCTTTGAGCCTTCTTTCCTTCACATACCATTCGTTAATAAAGTAGAGGCAGGTACTAAAGCCCAATACAATCAAAAACTCAGAACCTGTGCTCGCAAAACCCTCAAGCGAATCAAAAAACTCAGAGGTTGGTTCATGTATTTCCACATAATACAAAGAGAATGTCTGAGCACTGAGATAAGAGATCAAAACGATCAAAACCAGCGTTGAAAAGATATAAACTGGCTTTCTGTTCTTAAGTAGAAGAAAGGGGATTAAAAGGTAAAAATTGATGTAAACCCCAATGCTGTACCAAATGCTACCAATAAGGTTTCCATCGATAGTATCCCAAAAAGTTGGGGCGTAGGCCATATCTCTAAGGCCCCAAACGATGATATAGAGCATCCATATGAATAGATGCAACAGAATTAACCTGACATTAATCTTCATTCCTGTCTCAAAGAATCTACCGGATTGGCATAGGCTGCTTTAACTGCTTTGATACTTAATGTAGCCAATACAATAATACCTAACAGCCCCCCGGCTATAAGAAAATGTACTGGCGACACAGTGGTCTGATAAGCAAAGTTTTCCAGCCAATCACTCATAACAATGTAGCTTATAATACAGGCCAGCACAAATGAAACAGCAATCAAAACGATGAATTCTGAGGAAACACGCCAAACAATATGTGATACTTTGGCTCCGAGTACCTTTCTGATACCTACTTCCTTTTTAAGTCTGGCCACAACCAGGGTAGTCATGGCAAAAAGCCCGAGGCAGGCAAGGGCTATACTCACGGCTGCAAAAGTGAGGAATACCTGTCCCATTCGGTGTTCGGATTCGTAGAGCTTCTGTATGGCACTATCGAGAAAGAAATACTCCATTGGTTCATTGGGTGCAAAGCCAGACCAAGCCTGCTCAACCGCCTGAAGATTTTCAGTCAAAGAACCGGTGCTTAGCTTGATAGAAACATTCTGTTGCATATATGGCTGGTTTTCAGGAATAATACTAATAACCAATGGATCCACTTCATTGTGCAAGGATTCGAAATTGAAGTTCTTTACCACTCCAATAATTGTACCCTGATGTACCGCCCGAAAAGAACCATTGGAGTTAACGCTACCCAGGTATAACTTTTTATTGATGGCTTCCTCGCCCGACCAACCTAGCTTTTCAATGGCGGTTTCATTCAGCAAATAGGCAGTGGAATCTGTTCCAAGGTTCGAATTAAAGTTACGACCTGCCACTACTTCAAGATCATAGAGGCCTGCAAAATCCAAATCGGTTTCCAGCCTCATGAATAGAAGAGTGTTCTCAACAGATTCCCCTTCAGGCAACACATTGTAGTCATAAAAATCGTTATACCCGGGGATTCTGGCCGAAACAGAAGCCCCCTTCACTTGTGGCAGTGACCTCAACTGGTCTTTAAACAAACTGATGTTATTCTGCTGAATATCAGAATTAATATTGAGCACAAGCATTTGTTCCTTATCAAAACCGAGTGCCTTGTTCTGCAAAAAACTGATCTGATAATAAATAATAACAGTAGCTATAATGAGTGATGCAGAAACCAGAAACTGAAAAACTACAAGACCCTTTCGAAAAAAGGAAGCCCAATGCCCTTGTTTAGAAACTTTGCCCTTTAAAATGCTTGAAGGGGAAAGGCCTGATAGAAAAAGGGCCGGGTACAGCCCTGACATTAAACCAACAACCAAGGCGATACCAAGTAAGCCTCCCAATATTATTGGTAGGTCTGAAATGTTAATGGCAAGATTCTTTTGAGCCAGGCTGTTAAAAGCTGGTATGGAAAGATAAAAAACCCCAAGGGAAAGAATTGAGGCAATAAGTGCAAGCATAACTGACTCCGTGAGATATTGCCAAATTATCTGAGGCCTTATAGCACCAAAAACCTTTCTCACCCCTACCTCAGCACTTCTTCCTATAGACCTGGCTAAAGACAGGTTCATAAAATTGATACAGGCAATAGTGAGTACCAGAAACGCAGTAATTGCCAATACATATAAATAAGCTGAATCTATGGTTTGTCCCAACTCATTGGAATATCCAGTACTGGTATGAATATCTGCTATGGCCTGGAGCTCATAATTCCTTTGCTGGGTCACTAGTTTACCCAGATATTTTTCTACCATACCGGGAAATTTACTTTCAATATCTTCCTGAACAACCACAGACGGAACTTTCACATAGGTATATATGGGAGGCCAATACCAGTTATTGAACATCCATCCACCTTCCAATTGCCTGAGGCTTATAAAAGAGGCGATCATATCTAGCTGAAGGTGTGAATTATGGGGCATGTCTTCCATTAGCCCCACTACCTGAAAATCGTATTCGCCATTTATTCTCAGCGTTTTGCCAATGGGAGATTCATCTCCAAAATGGCGTGTTGCAGCTGTCTGAGAAAGCACAAGGGAGAAGGGTTCGGCCAGGGATTTTTCCGGATCTCCCTCAATCAGCCTGTAGTCAAATACCTTCCAGAAAGTAGAGTCGGCAAATGCAAATTGATCTTCCTGAAATTCATGTTCAACATCAGTACCAACTGTGAATTCATCGATATGAAGCCGGACAAAAGCCTGAAACTCGGGGAAATCGTTCTGCAAAGCTGGCCCAATAGCGCTATAAGCATTGGCCAGCCTGGTTTCCTGTCCATCATTGTAGTTGATTTCTGTGAGTCTGTAAATCTGCTCGTAGTCCTCATGGAATTTATCGAAGGAGGACTCATCTAGAACAAACAGGCCAATGAGCAGGAAACAACTCATTCCGATGGCCAATCCAATGACATTAATAAGTGAGTGGGCTCTGTGCTTGACCAAATTGCGGAGCCCAATTTTGAGATAATTCTGAAGCATGACCTTTTTTGAAGGAACATACTTGAATATGACAACGATCTGAAAAAAGATAGAAGAACCCTGCCTTTAAGTCGACAAACAGGGCTTCTTGCTAGACTAGCCCTGGCCTTCTATCTCCAGACAGAGCTCCTGGTACCACGACTCGCCATACTTTCTTATCAGGGCGTCTTTCAGAAACTTGTAGACCGGAACACCCAATTTTTCACCTAAAGTACAGGCTGCAGAGCAAATGTGCCAACGATCATAATTCAGGGCTTCGTAATGATCGTATTTGGTAATTCTTATGGGGTAAAGCTCACAGGATATTGGCTTTTTGAAACTGGTCTTCCCATCACGGTAAGCCTGCTCAATTCCACATTTAAGTATCCCCTTTTCATCATAAATGGCAAAAGCACACTCTCTACCTCCAATGGTTGTGGTAGAATAGTCGCCTTCAAAATCCTTGAGATAAAGTCCCTCCTTTTCAATCGCTTCAAGCCCTTCTTTTGAAAGATATGGTTTAACCGCTTCAAAGGCATCTTCCAGTTCTTTCAGTTCAGACTCCTCCAGAGGAGCACCCAAATCACCTTCTACACAACAAGCTCCCTTGCATTTCTCCAAATCACAAACAAAGAACTGCTCTTTGATATCATCACTTATTACAGCATTTTCTACAAGAATCATCTCTTCTCCTTTCTTAATTCTTCACCCTGCTTAATTCTCCAAATCTTTATACCTCGCAAAAATACGGAGTAGCTATTGAGCGCAGATATAATGAACCCAACTTTTCCATCCAAAACACCTAAGCTAAAAAAATAGTCGTGAAGAAAGCGATAAGGTGGTTTAATAAGAAGATTAAAAAAGATGCTGGTGGTTGTACCCTTCTCAATCTTGTCGTAGGCCTTCCAGGTTGAATACCAATTAATTTTTGCCAGATAATGATTAAGGCTTCTATAGGTATTGTGCATAATAACCTGGCTCAATTGCCCCACATTGCCATCAGTAATGATTTCGGCATGCACATGCTTATTTTCGTATTTACAATGATCACGCCTAAACAGTCGGATCACTTTGTCATTCTGCCAACCACTGAAATTCACTCTCTTGCCCATGAAATAGTTGCGCCTCCTTATCCAGAAGCCGGTTTCTTTTGGCTGCTTTCTAATAACTGAATCTATTTCATCTATCAATCCTTCTGTAGCATACTCGTCCGCATCCAGCAAAAAGACCCACTCGTGTGATGCCTGAGGTATTATCCAATTCTTTTGAGTGGCTGAATTGACATACTCATGCTGAATGATTCTAACCCCATACTTTTTGGCAATTTCTAAGGTTGAATCTGTGCTAAAGGAGTCTATGACTATGATTTCATCTGCCCATAACACCGACTTAATTGCCCTTTCAATATTGTTTTCTTCATTGAAAGTGGGAATAATAGCTGAAACACTGATTTTTTTACCCTTCATGCACAATCGATCAACCTCTGTTGTAGTCAGAATTCTTTGAAACCTGTAATCTGAAAGGTTTTGGCTTCTTTCCCAACAAAAACTTAAACTTAAAGAAATTGGAAATGGCAGTGTCCATTTTCCATAAACTAACATGTGATGATAAATTCACAGCCATGGCAACATCAACATCGTTTGAGGCTACACCAAGCCCTCCAGCTGATTTCCTGAAGTCTTCCAGAATGAACCAGTATCTGAACTTCTTGATATGTTCATGATACTGATGCCTGTTACTGTCATGTACCACCAGAATCCCTCCCTTCTCCAGCAGTAACGGAGCCATTTCAATGCAGTTCTCTCTTCTAATTCCATCCACTAAGATGAAATCGAATTTACCAAATGGTAGTGGAAAGGAAGCATAGACATCCTCATTAGGTTCCTCAGAACTCTGTCTTTCTATATCAACAAAATGCAATGATAAGTTTGGTCTGCTGATCTCCTTAGAAATCTTGTTAAACCAAGCCTTATGGTGTTCAATTGATGTCCAATGGGAATCTGCAGGGAGATAATTCATGTAATAGAGCGTACTGGTACCACAGCCGTACTCAAGACATTTTTTTGGTCTTACATTACTCAGGAGTTCTTTAAAGAAATTAATCTCCTTGTATTTCATGTAAGGGTCATTAGAACGAAGACCAAAAAATTTCAGAAGTTTTCTTTTAGTACCTCTGAAATAAATACCAGCTAACCGCATTGTTCCTGAAAGGTAATAGGAATGAATGCGCAAATAAGCTAAAAAGTTAAAAGAAAGAGTCCAAAATCAGAACTTGGCCCGCTCGCTAATCAATAAAAAGCTGATGATCATCTTAATCGGGTATCGCCACAATCTCAAAGTGCTTTTTGATATTCATGGTTTCAGGTGTGAGTTTTATTCTTTCAGCACTATCAACAAAGCCCTTGGTCAGGTAATGAGTATCGTTCATATACACTGTGTACCCATGTCTGGCCATTGAGTCGTACAAAGCCTTTCTTTCATCCATGGTTAATTTCTTATAGCACTCAGCCATAATGTTTGGCCTGAACTCTGAAATTATATCGGCCAAATTCTCAATAATCTCCTTATCAAAACCCTCGGCATCTACTTTTAGAAGTTTCAGTTTAGGAAGCCACTCAGCATAATTATCTCTGAGAAACTTAGAAAAGTCTTTACCCTGCACTTTGAGCTCATAATTGTGTCGGTGCTTTTGGTTTTTAATCTGGGTGAGAAATCCTCCATTACAAAAAGAGGCATCTGAGTAGTTGAATATGAACTCCCCATCCTCCTTGGTTGCAGCAAATGGTAAAGGCACCACATTCATCTTGCCAGGATTAAGCGTTGCGTTTTTTTCCAGAATCTTATATACATATGGATTCGGTTCCAGGCCTAGAACCAGGCCATCGGCACTCACCGCCAAGCCCATCGGAACAGTTGTATCTCCTGTATGGGCGCCAATGTCTATGATCAAACTGCCTTCAGAAGCCAGACTTCTATAGAAATTTAATTGGGAATCGGTTACCTCCTTTGGCCCCTCGAATGGATGCAACCATTGAGCATATTCAACCTCTCCCAAGCCATTAAGATTAAATTTCTTGATTTGATACCCGTACTCACTAAAGGTTCTTTTTAGTCTTCTTTTTTCTCTTTTTCGCTTCCAATAACTCAGCATAATTTGAAATTTTAACTATGAAAATGACTATTAAAGTAGCTATAATTCATTGAATTCAGTGTATCAGACTAATAATATTTGAATGATACAACCAACTTTTGAAAGAACACCCCTTCAATAATGTTTTTATAGGTCTTATTCATTATTACTTTTAAGGCAGACAACAGGCTACCATCCAAGTATAATTTCGAATGACTAAGAAATTCCTAAAAGTCAAATTCCTTTACAGGGCCTTCAGTTACAGATTCCTTCGCGACAGGGCAGAAATGCGATATCTGCTGAAATCGGTTAGAAAAAATGATTTCGTATTAGATATTGGGGCGTATAAAGGTGGTTATTTATACTGGCTGAAAAGTACTGTTGGAAAAAGAGGTAAGGTCTTTGCTTTTGAACCACAGCTCATCCTTCATGATTACCTGAAAGAAGTAATTAATAAATGCCGTTATGACAACGTGTCTCTTTTTCATGCCGGGGTTTCGTCAAAGAATGGCACTATGCAGCTTTTTGTCCCTAAAGAACCAGGCCTAACGTCCCCAGGTGCCACATATGAAAGCAGACCCAATCCATCTGTTGGCCATTTTATGGAGATAAAGGTTCATCATCTCGATTCGCTACTTAAAGACAGGAAACAAAAAATCACATTTATAAAAATGGATGTTGAAGGTCATGAACTTGACGTTTTCAAAGGTGCTGACAGGATTTCGAAAGAGGACAGACCCAAAATTCTCTTTGAATGTGAGAAAAGGCATCCGTTCGATAAACAAATAGACGATGTCTTCGATCATCTTAAAGAACTTAGGATATGAAGGTTACTTTTTCAGGAATGGAAAAACAACACCAGTGGAGCAGTTCGATGTTAATAGATATCTAGTCACAGATTCAAATAGAAAAATCATAGATAAAAAAGCCTACTTCAACAATTTTATCTTTGAACCTGTGGAATCTATTTAAACCAATATGATCTGGGAGAAGATCAGGCTTAGGTTACAAAGAGAAGAACATCATACAACTCATTCTTTACGATTTGTATATACAATGCACAGGTAATATCTATTTTTGTAAGTCATGGCTAAGCCCGTCAAAATTTCAGGAGTCATCATCACCTTCAATGAGGAAAAAAACATCTTAAGGTGCATTAAATCTATGACGCCTGTATGCGATGAAATTTTGGTGATTGACTCATTTTCTACCGATCGGACAAAAGAAATTTGTCTGGGCTTAGGTGTCAATTTCATTGAAAATGCCTTTGAAGGACATATAGAGCAGAAAAATTACGCTATAGAGCAGGCTAAGCATGACATTGTTTTGTCATTAGATGCCGATGAAGAATTGTCTAAAACACTCCAGGCGAGTATTATCACAGTGAAGGACGATTTTTCTAGCCATGCTTATCGATTCAACCGGTTTACCAACTATTGTGGAAAATGGATCAGGCACTGCGGTTGGTATCCTGATACCAAAACCAGACTCTGGGACAGGCGAATTGGAAAATGGGGAGGCACTAATCCTCATGACTCAGTAGAATTAAATTCAGGAGTTTCGAGTACCCAGTTGAAGGGTGATTTACTTCACTACTCTTATTACAGCATTGAAGAGCATATTCTCAGGTCTGCAAAATATGCCAAGATAGCAGCCAAGGCCATGTACAAACATGGGAAAAAAGCTTCCCTTTTCAAGATGATTTCAAGTGCCACTTACAGATTTATACATGATTACATTATAAGATTGGGCATACTTGACGGATTCTACGGGATAATAATTTGCGCAACAAACAGTTATACCACTTTTCTAAAATATGCCTATTTAAGAAGCCTGAATAAAGGTTTACCTATAGAATGAAAGAGCTTATCGATTTAATCACCCTGAAGGCAAGTCCAAAAAGGCAAGTCATTTTCCTCATGGGCTTTATCACCTTGGTATACCTTTTCAATTTCCATGTAAATGACATTTGGACACCCAATGAAAGCTTTTATGCTGAAGCGGTACGGGAAATGTTTGAGTCTGGCAACTTTCTTGAGATTTTCTACAATTACGAACCCAGGTATAATAAGCCCCCCCTCACCTATTGGGTAATGGCAACGTCTTCAGCCATATTCGGCATGAATGAATTCGCTCTGAGGCTTCCTATTCTTCTCATGGGCCTTGGGAGTATATGGCTAACATATTTGATCGGAAAGCTTCTTTATGGATACAAAGGCGGGCTTTATGCCATGGTAATGATGGCCTTTTCCTTACAACTATTGGCAGTGAAGCAATATGCATCTCCTGAGATGCCCCTGACCTTTTTCTTTGTTCTGACCCTCTATTGGTTTCTGAAGGGTTACAGGAATGAAAACTTCAAATGGATATTTCTAAGCTATCTGGCGCTGGGGCTTACTGTTCTCACAAAGGGCTACCCATATATTATTGTAATCGGAGGCATCATTGGCTTGTTCATTATTTGGGATAATTGGGGCTATTGGAAGTTATTTCTTAAAAAACTCAAGCTCCTGAAATTGCATATTGGTATTCCTATTGTAGCTCTTATCGGTCTGAGTTGGATCATCTTTATGTATTTAAGAGATGGCCAGGATTTCTGGACTGTCTATAAACGAGAAACTTTTGACCGGGCTTTCACGAGAAAATCGAATGGTTTGAAGCCCTTTTTCTACTGGGAAGTAATGACCTGGACCATCCTCCCATATTCACTTCCTTTTTTCTTTGCCTTGTTCTATTGGGTTAAAAACTGGAGGAACCTGAAATCGGTAGCCTTTCAAATGAGTTGGTTCGTGGTCATGCTGGTCATATTTACTATTGCTAAAGGGAAAATACCAACCTACTTTATCCAGGCCCACCCAGCCATGATCTTTTTGATAGTACCATTGCTACTTGATTTTGAGCCACGAGGGTTTATAAAGGCACTTTGGAATATCAGCTTTGGCTTTCTACCTCCAATACTTATAGCCGCCAGCGTCTATTTAATACTTACCTTAAGTTTGCCGGCCATACTATACATTCTTCCTATTCTGTCTCTTGCAGGATACTTATTCTGGTTAGCGAAAAGTAAATCTGCTGAAGGAAATGTTGTTGTGCCTTTCTGGGCTATGGGGGTCTTTGTGTTGGTGTTTGCCAGCTATTTCCCCAGAATGGAAAAGTTCAGGCCATATGATGAAATCGGAAAAGTAATCGACCAAAGAACGGACATTAGTGACTCCACCCCAGTTTATATTGAAAATACTCTAATACATAACATCCCCTACTACACTAAAAGAGAAGCCATTAGAGATGCCAATGCCGACATCCTGAATAATATTGATGGAGAAAAATTAGCATTGGTCAAATCGAAAAACCTTCCTGAATACCAAGGCTTTGATGAAATCTGGAACGGAAAAATTTATGACTTCGCCAGTGAATCTCAATTTTTCAAGTTTGTGGTGGCCTGCATAAATGCAGAAAAAGGCGACTATTCTAAGTTTGCCGATTACAGCCTCATTTATTCCAGATAATTATTTCCAGGCCCAGATGTAACCTGTGCCATCAAAGTTCATTTGATCTTTTGTTTGATAGGACTTGGACTTCAGGAATGACAACAAGGCATCATGATTCTGATTTTCGTCTGTACCTGGATGTGATTCTATAGACATGAGATGAATTTTCTCAAATTGTTCATCTGAAAGCCTATATAGGATAGCATACTCGGAACCTTCACAATCCAATTTAAGCAGGTCAATATGTTGAATATCATGATAGGCCATGGCTTGTTCTAACGTGAGCGTTGGCACTTCGATTTTCTCACCTCTATTGTCAGAAGCAAAAACACCTGCCATAGTAGAGAAGCCATCCACTGTAGAACTATATAAGGTCAATCCGTCATTGTTATCTGCAACTGCTTTATTCTCAATCTTCCAGCTAAACCTTGAAAATACCTTTTGATATTTCTCCAACTGAACGAAGTTGAAAGGCATGGGCTCATATGCAATGATTTTGGCTTTGGGGAATTGGGAAAACATGGCCAAACTAAAGAAGCCAACATTTGCACCAATATCAAATATAACCGGGTTCTCGGGCATCTTTCCCTGAGGGAAATATTTCAGGTAAATACCATCAAAAAAACTCTCTTTGAATGGGGGGAGCATTTTTCTTGATACCTCTATTTCAAACCCATTTCTCATTTTGAACAGAAAGCTTTCTTTGCTGCCAGACTTAAATGCCAGAAAAGAGGGCCAGTTCTTAAATTTGCCAATGAGGGTCTGATACCTTGTAACCTTACGAGAAAGAGACATAATATTTTAAATGATCCCGAAAATAGATTGTTCGATTTAAATTAAAAAGGCCTCCTTTTCAGGAAGCCTTTCCATATTAGTTTATCCCAGATTAATATCTGTAGTGATCTGGTTTATATGGGCCATCAACAGTGACTCCAATATAAGCCGCCTGATCTTCAGAAAGCGTTTCCAGTTCTACACCAATTTTTTCAAGGTGAAGCGAAGCAACCTTCTCATCTAAATGCTTAGGCAGTGTATATACTGCATTTTCATAAGCATCTGTGTTGGTCCAAAGCTCAATTTGAGCCAGGGTCTGGTTAGTAAATGAATTAGACATCACAAACGAAGGGTGACCTGTTGCACAACCAAGGTTTACCAAACGACCTTCAGCCAATACAATGATGTCATTTCCATCGATATTGTAAAGATCAACCTGAGGCTTAATCTCATCTTTGGTTTTACCATAGTTTTTGTTCAACCAGGCCATATCAATTTCATTGTCGAAGTGACCGATGTTACAAACGATGGTTTTGTCCTTCATGAGTTTGAAGTGCTCGCCTGTGATTATGTCTTTATTTCCGGTAGCGGTAACAACAATATCAGCTCTTGGAATAGCATTGGTCATTTTCTTTACTTCGTAACCATCCATTGCAGCCTGCAGGGCACAAATCGGATCGATTTCAGTTACGATAACTCTCACACCTGCACCTCTTAATGAAGCGGCAGAACCTTTTCCTACATCACCATAACCAGCAACAACAGCTACTTTACCGGCAAGCATTACATCAGTGGCTCTTCTGATGGCGTCTACCAAAGACTCCTTACAACCATATTTATTGTCGAATTTAGACTTGGTTACTGAGTCGTTCACATTGATTGCAGGCATAGGAAGGGTACCCTTCTTCATTCTTTCGTACAGTCTGTGAACACCAGTAGTAGTTTCTTCAGAAAGACCTTTGATAGCAGGCACCAATTCTGGGAATCTGTCAAGCACCATATTGGTAAGGTCACCACCATCGTCAAGGATCATATTCAACGGTTCACCACCTTCAAAGGCGAAAAGTGTTTGCTCAATACACCAATCGAATTCTTCCTCATTCATTCCCTTCCAGGCAAAAACTGGAATACCAGCTTTGGCAATTGCTGCAGCTGCATGATCCTGCGTTGAGAAGATATTACATGATGACCAGGTAACTTCAGCTCCCAACTCAATCAATGTCTCAATCAGAACGGCCGTCTGGATAGTCATATGAAGACATCCGGCAATTCTAGCCCCTTTCAGAGGTTTACTTGCACCATATTCTTCTCTAAGAGACATAAGACCAGGCATCTCAGCCTCTGCCAATTGAATTTCTTTTCTACCCCATTCAGCGAGGTTGATATCTTTTACTTTGAATTTTACGCCTGTTTCTTGCATTGAATGTAAATTTTCGAGCGGCAAAGGTAACACGTTAGGGCTTGCTAATCAACAATTTCTCCTAGTTCCAAAGAAAGGAAACCGCTTTAAAATCAAACAGGTTGTTACCTGATGGTGTCTTGATTTTCAATAGACCCGAATCTAATACATCTACTATAGTTCCTTCGAAAACATATTCCGATTGATACTTCCTCGGCTTCAAATAGCCCAACAGGTTTTCAAGGTATTTTTCCTTGATTTCCTGCTCTTTATTGCTTCTCAGCTTTAGGTATAGAGATTCTAAATTGGACATCAGTATTTCCATCACTTTTTGTAATTCAACTTCTCTATCCAATGCGCTGGAAATTGAGGTGACACGGTCAAACCCGAATGCCTTTTGATTAACATTCAATCCTATTCCAATAATACTATAGTCCAGACGTGACTTGCGGACAATATTCTCAATCAATATCCCACAAACCTTTTTTTCATTCAACATTACATCGTTTGGCCATTTTACCTGAACCAGTGGACTGGAACCCAAAAGGTCTTCAATTGTCTGCATCACAGCTAAGGAGCTGATCATGTTCAGATAGAACTGCTTTGAGACCGACAGAAAACTTGGCTTTAGAATGACAGATAATGTGAGATTCTGACCAATAGCACTAACCCAGCTATTACCTCTTTGCCCCCTACCATGAACCTGGTGATCTGTTATGACAACCATCCCCTCTGCTATGTCAGGCCTGACAAGCATTTCCCTTGCGATGTCATTAGTTGAGTGACATGATGGCATATATTCTACCACCTTCCCCATAAATAAGGTATTAGCAGGAATTTTGTACAACAGTTTTCGTAGTTTTACGCGTAAAGAGATCAAATATACATCACTAAATCATTAATGAATTCGGAAGAACTAAGCAATGTAGTAGTTAGAGGAATGGAGGAGAAGAAGGCAGAAGACATTGTTGTCATGGATCTCCGCAAAGTGAAGGGCGCTATCTGCGATTTTTTCGTAATATGCTCTGGAAACTCTGACACTCAAATAGAAGCTATCGCTAAATCTGTTGAAGATGAGGTAGAAAAAAACAAGGAGAAAGTCTGGAGAAAAGAAGGCTTTACTAATCGCGAGTGGATTCTTATAGATTTTGTGAATGTTGTAGCTCACATCTTCAGAAGAGACAAAAGACACTATTACGGTTTGGAAGATCTTTGGGGCGATGCCGTAATAACTTCGGTGACAGAAAACGCCTGACTAACTTTTACTCCTACTCAGCGTTATAAAGTAGATTTTAAAGACTCAAAAAATTAAATAATGCCAGATAATCCAAGAAAGAAAAACATACTGGGCAAACCTGCACCAGGAGGTGGCAAAAGACCAAATAATCAAATCTGGATTTTCATTTCCCTGATCATTCTGTTTTTCGCTATTTCATTCTTTACCAATTCAGGAGGTGGCGTTCCAATTACGAAAGCCAGGTTCGAGAACATGGTAAAAAGTAATGATGTAGCCAAAATACTCTACATAGAGAATCAGAACATAGTTGAAATTACGTTGAAATCTGAGGCTCTTCAGAATGCTAAATACAAAACAGAACTCGAAAATCAGAATTTTCTGGGTTTTGGCACAGGCCCTCACTACAAGATTGAAAAACAGTTCTTCTCTGCTGAAGACTTCAGAGGTTATTATGAAGATTTTGTAAACGAAGCTGATATCCCCGGAAACCAACAAGTTTCTGTGGAATTCGATAGCCGAACCACAATCATTGAATTCCTGAGCACCTGGGGTTTCCTGATATTAATTATACTATTCTTCTGGCTGATGATGCGAAGAATGACCGGTAATGCCGGACCCGGAGGTCAGATTTTTAATATTGGTAAATCGCGTGCAGCGCTATTCGATACAGAGAATAAGGTAAAAATTACCTTTGATAATGTAGCAGGGCTGGATGAAGCCAAAGAAGAAGTAAAAGAGATTGTAGACTTCCTGAAAAATCCGTCAAAATTCACCAAACTGGGTGGTAAAATCCCGAAAGGGGCGCTTCTTGTAGGCCCTCCGGGTACGGGTAA
>Ga0114899_1000868_pt1 | contig 19566 bp, 36 predicted proteins | sample MalvireepMed_215_FD_83497 | JGI IMG/M metagenome (GOLD analysis project Ga0114899, IMG submission 83497) | Marine viral communities from the Global Malaspina Expedition - Malaspina viral metaG DeepMed_215 | ecosystem: Environmental > Aquatic > Marine > Oceanic | place: Mediterranean Sea...
CTATAAACATATCTTGTTGATCTTCAGATAATTCATCAAATTCAGGTACACAATTTTTCGCAACAATACGTGCGGCTTGTATATCTTCCTCTAGTATCTGGTCAATTTCTTTATCTGAACATCCTTGTGATATGTTAATACAATATATAATTTGATCTTCGTTTTCTCTTAATGTTAATTTATGTCCATATCCTAATGTTGGTAAACCCCCTTCAGGAGAATCGTGCGGATACCAAGTGTTATCAATTTTCCCTTCTTGAAGAGGATTTTCAACTTTTTTTAAAAATTCACGTAACATCTTTTATTTGAGCTATTAGATCTTCATTAGATCCTTCTGGGGCTGGTTCACCTTCTTCTGGTCTTACTTCTGCTTCTTGTTGTTCACGATACTCTAATCCTCTACGATTCATTTTCTCTAAATTTTCTAACCCAATAATAGGAACAAGAATAGCAGGAACTACAAATTCACCGTTAGATATTTGAATAGGAACTTTTTTAGTAGGATCAACTTCTTTCGGAAGTTTATATCCTGATTCTACTGCAATAGTAATTGCATCTTTAATCATTGTATTTAAATCTTTAACACCTACTAATTCTACTGTATGTGCATTAAGAACATAAGATCCTTCAGGTAATTCCATTTCTAAATCATCAGCAACACCTGTAATTGTTTCTCCTTCTATATCATCAACTAAACCTAATGGTCCTAGACCAGCCATATCTAGTTGTGTATCTGCTTGTTCTTCCATAGGAGGTTGTACTTCTATTTCACCGCCTTCTTGTTGAGGTTGTGGAAATTTACCTATCTGAGTATCAGAAAGATCTCTAGGTGTTCCTTTAACAACTGGAATAAGTTTTCCCAAGGCTATTAAACGCTGTCTCTCTGATCTATCAATAACTTTTAATTCTGCTAATTTCTGAAACTCTTCTTTTTGAATTTCACTTTGAGCTTTACTCTTTAATGAACTAAAATCTAACCTAGGTGTAATAGGTAAATTAGTACTCGTTTTTTTTAATTCTGTATTAGCACCATTAATAATATCAGATAATAAAAGATAAATAGTTTGATTTTGATTTTCTATTATTGGTAATGTAACACGTTCAGGATCTTCAAAAATAGAAGGAATAACTTCAGCTCTTGATTTCCATAGTTTATCCATTTGATCATTCAATGCCATGTCGTTTCTCTATTTCATAATTAGCTAAGGAGGATTTCACTTGATCCTTCAGATGCAAGAGGCTGTCCAGTAAAGTTACTTTCCCCTGCAACTGGCGCATTACCAATTCCGATGTTTCCACCGCCAACGCCCGATGCGTCCATTGGATCTGCTCCTGTAGGTACTCCTCCATTGGTTGCCATGTCTGGGGATTGTTGACTATTGGGAGAAGTTTCTTGGCCGTTTCCTGATGCATTTGCTAACCCTCTTAACATATCTGCAAAAATTGCTGCTTCATTTGGATCATTAACTAATTGGTCAGGATCTATATCCTGTGAAATTGCAAGCTCTCGAATTAGATTTGGAATCTTAATAAAAGGAGCAAGCATGGGATTCGTAACAGTTTGAAGCAATGTTGTTAATCGTTGAGTACGTACCTCTTTCTGCATAATCGCAGAAGTACCTTTTGGTTTAATTTCAAGATCTCCCATAATTTCTGCATCTGTATCATTAAATTGCATATTCCATTGAAAAAATGATTCACCTAATGGTTTAAGTAAAAAGTCATCAATGTTTTTAATAACAGTTTTAATAGATAATCCTGCGGAGTTAAGTAACATAGATAAACCAGCAGCTGTTCTACCTGTTCCTGTTACGCCTGTTTGTCCATGTACAACTGATGGAATCCCTGTTTGTTCATCTGATAACCGTCTAGCTGTATCAAACATTTGTAAATTTTCTGGAGCTGTATTAGGAAACTTTAATCCATTTACAGCTGTACCACTTTGACCTGACTGCCTTCTAAAGATTTTTCCCGGATACACTTCCATATTTTGTCCCGGTACAAGTTGCGTTTCATCAATATCAAAAACCATATTACCAGCAAGAGCTAAGTTATCAATAGCCATTCTCATATGACCATTCATAAGAAGTTGAGAATCTTCCATATTTTCTGCTACCCCAATCCCAAATAACTGATAAGGATTTAATTCATAAGGGAAAGTATAATATGGTATTCTTGCAGGAATAAACGGATTTAATACTAAACGTAAAATATGACGATCTGTAATCCATGCATTAACTTGAACAGCATCTAAATCATCTATCTCTGCTGGAACTTCTAAACCAAATAATCTTGCTAAACTTGCATCAAGTGTTCCCCAGTATTCTATAACCTCATATCGTTTTTCTGCAAATAAAGGATCATCATCTTCTGTATGTAAAAGAGGTTCAAAGTATCTTTCTTCATAGTTAGGTTCTTCAGATAATGCTTGTCGTATTTCATCTGTATTAAAATGAGGTCTATTTATAAGAGAACGTAACTGATCCTTATTAAACCTATGTCTTTGTATTACATACTCTGAATCTTCTATAGATACTGAAGAAGGATCAGGATAAAAATCCCAACAAGATACTGCTTCAATACGAGGAACTACTTTATCAAAAGGCTCATAGATTTTACCTTCTTCTGTCATTTTCCAATTATGAATAATCTTACTAAAATTAAATGGACCTTTGATAATTCCAGTTCCTAAAAGACAACATTCAAAAATAGAATGACGAAAGATTGTCGCTGCATTAGTATCTGTTAATTGATCATGTATTGTTTTTTCAAGTTTTCTTGCAGTTTCTTTTGCTGGTTCTATTTGAGCAGAACCAAATACATCTGGTCCTTCTACTAAACTAGCACCATTATATTTTTCTTGTAGCCCTGCAAGAAATTCTTGTAAGTTATTTCCAGTAAATCCTAGCTCAGATAAGGGAATATCTTTAATTTCATTAGGAAGTTGTTGTTCTTCTGGAGTAGGCAGATGAGCAAATTCTGCAACTCCTTCAGGTATAGGTGTACTAGTTACACTAATTGGAAATTTATTATTTGCAAATAGTATATCAATAATCTGACCAAAAGCTGCAAGAACTTTTACTTTAGTAATTTTAATAAAGACTTTAGATCGTTCAGAAGAACGGAAAGAGGTAGAAGAATCAGAAACACCACGATAATTTTTATATGCTTTTAACCATCGTTTTTCTTCTGCTCGTCTACCATTTTCAGCATCAACAAACTTTTGTTTTATATAGCCTACTAATCCCGGTGTTTCTTCTGAATCTAATTCAATTGCTTCTGGATCAGTGTCACCTGTTTCCATAAAAGTTATTTACCAGAAGTATCATATAAAGAATGATCATTAGCCATTCTTTCCATAGCTGGATCAATACTTTGTTTCTTTGCTGTTGGTACAGAAATACTTTGAGACATATCAGTACTAATAGGGCCGATTATATCTGATTCTAGTGAGTAACGAAAAAGATCCGCTTCTTTAACATCACTCATACGTCCTGCTGGTGCAACAGATTCCATATCTGCTCTTCCGGGATAACGATATTTAGCTGGCATAATTTTCTCCTTATCGAGTTCTAGTGGGTTTTCTAATTGAAGTTGTTCTACCTCTGTTCATAGCATAGCCTTTGCTATTCATTGATGTAGCAGATGTTCTTTTAATAGATCCGCCTCCCATGTATTTTTTCTTTTTAACTTTACCACCTTTTTTCATAGGGCGAAAATCGGAAGCACGTTCCATTTTTTTAGTCTTCTCTCTATCTGCTTTTCGTTCGTCTCCAGTTCTTAATGTACCACTTTTTTTCCCTGCTTTAGCAAAAAGTCCTTCAAGCCAATCGTCAACCTTTCCAACACCTTGTCTAAAAGATTCTGCTTTCTTAGCAGTCATTTTTCCTAAATTTTTTAAGGGTGTCTTTTTAATAGCTGTTACTTTTGGTTGTATAGATTTTGGTACTGATTGAAGAGGATTATCCTTTAAATATGAATCAATATCTACTTTAACTTTTGCTGTTTCTTTTTTTAATTGTGGAACATCACTTTTCTTTTCTGTATCTTTTCTTACAGAAGGTGCTGATACTACATCATCTTCAATAGTTATTCGTTTAGTAGATTTTGGTTTCATTTGAGGTTTAGGAATTTTCTTTTTAGATTCAGCTTTTACTGCTTTAGGTTTCTTTTTAGCTGTTGTCTTTTTAGATATTGTAGGTCCAAGTTCAGGCGAGGGACGAGGAGAAGGTTTAGATATTGTAGGACCGAGTTCAGGCGAGGGCAAGCGAGCAGATGTTTCAGCTTTAGCTTTTCTTGCTCTTTCTTGCATAGATATAACTTTACGTTTTCTTTTTTTTCCTCTTGCTATGTTAGACTGTTCTTTAGCTTTAGTTTTTGGAACTATAATATCTTTAGCTTTAGTAAGTATTCCTCTTCCTAATTTTCTTTGTTTTTCAGATACTCTTCTATTAATTTCTGCTCTTGCAGAAGCTCTTGATTTTTTAGTACCTTTAGTATCGTTAACCATCTTATTTAATTGATCACTAGTTAATTTACTTAAATCCATAGTCTACCCCTTAATATCCAAAAACAGAATCTTGAATGTCATTTGTTTGTTCTTTACCTTTAAAAAATTGTGGTACAAAAGGTCTGCTACTTTGTTGCGTCATTAACATATATCTTAATGCATCATAAGCATGATCTTCTGCTTTTGTATTAACATCCTCGCTATTAGTTTTACTAAGAGGAAGCGTTGGTAATGTTCTAATAATATTTGTACAAGTATTAAATATTCTTAATTTTGGTTCATTATCTTTAGTTAATTGTAATCGTTTATGAACTTCTTGTTTTCCTTGCATCCGTTCTGAATTAGAAGGAATCCATCGTAAACCTTTTTCAATCATACTAAGAGCTATACTTTTTCCCATTCCTAATTTATTCCAACATGATTTATCTAAAGTTGAAATATACATTGGAGGATCATCTGCTTCTAACTCCATAATATACTCTGCTAATTCATCTGCTGTTAATCGAGTTTGGTATAGTTCCCTATAAATCCAAATACAACCATCCCAATCAATTGCACCCCATAAAACACAAGACGGACTACTAAATCCATAATCACAAGAACGAATCCTAATCCAATTGTACGGAAGCTCAACTGGATTTATAACATGATGCTCCTGATTAAATTCACTAAAAGCAGCACCTTCACTAACATTCCAATCTCCTTCCAGTAATCTTCTACGTTGTACTTCTGGAAGAGACATTAACATTGTTTCATAAGTTTCATCTTGCACTAGATAAGGATTATCTGTTAACCGTGCAGGAATAAACTTACGAAAAAATAATGGCTGTCCTTCTTTTGTATGCCCCCGACTATATGTTAAAATTTTATTTGTATCTGTATCGGTAGCCCAAAAAGATTCATTTGGTGGTGCAGGGTCAATGAACATCTTTTTAATCCAATGTCCTCCAGCCCCACCCGGATTAGCTGTTGCTCTCATATACGTATTTATAGAAGTATCTGTAGTACGTAAACGAGAACGTAAATAATTCCAAACAAAAGGAGAGGGATAATGCCCTAGTTCATCAATCCCAATCCAAGTAAATGCCATGCCTTGATAACGATACACATCATCATCTTGATCGACATAACTAAATAAAGCGGTAGCTCCCGAAGGAAATATCCAAGTCTTAGTTGATTCTTTAAATCGAGCAGAAGGAAAAGCTCTTGGATATATTTGCTTACTTTTATCTATTAACTCTGTCAGCTCTGCTAAAGTTCTTCTCAATAACAAAGCACGATGATTACCATTACTTGCGTAGCGTAGTAAATCCATTAACATTGCATAAGATTTACCGCCACCTGCTGCACCACCATAAAGAACTTCTTTTTCAGGAGCAGCTAAAAATTCATACTGTGGACCTTTATTAGGAGAAAAAACAACTTCACTATTTTTCTCTGCCTTTTCTATACCCTGATCAACAACACCTTTAGATTTAGTATCTAATCGGTTTCTTTTATTTTCTAACTTAGCAAGTTGTTTCTTCTTATCTCGAATTGCTTTATTAGCTTTTAATTTTGCTTTAGTCTTACTACTATAATTATATTGTCGTTTCGGTTTCTGATCTATCATCTCTAGGGTCCGATAATACTAATGTTTCTTTAACCATGCTACGAGGAATATACATTACTCCACAAATATCATCTCCCCCTATTGTTTGTGCAACTGCAACTATATTATTATCATCTCGAATAATCCAACCTACTGAATGAACTACTGGTAGCTCTGCTTCCTTTACTTCTGAAGTATCAACCCATCCTGATGAGCTTTCTGCATCAATCCATTTAACACAAACAAAGGATCTATCCATTATATGCTACTATTTCTTCTTCTTTCTTAGGAGGAAGTAAAACAACACCATGTACTACTTCTGCTCTAATGTCAATTTCTTGTCTTTTTGTAATACCAATACGATCTAAGATGTCAGCAGCTGCTTTCATACGTACTTCCATTTGACTGGTAGGTAATGTTCCGTCAGCATCAAGTCCTTCTTGTATTCTTTGGGCTGACTTAGGAGCTGATCCTGCTAATGTCATCTTTGTACGTTCTATAATTTCATTTTTTACAGAATTTAACAAATTAGATCGTGATTGAGGATGATATTCAGCAAGTTGCATAGCTTCAATGACATCACCGCCATTATTAAATAGCTGATCAAGGAACTTTTCTTGCTTTTCTGTTAATTTCTTATTAACTAATACACTCATATTAAACCTAATAAGTTGGAGAAGGAGAGCTTGGCTCTTTTAACCGCGGAAGATGGCTAATGGATCGCATCTTTTATAATCCTTCTCCAATCTCATTTAGTAGAGTAACAAAGTGAAAGCCTCTTCTGTTTTTTTACAATATAAACATCGGTAGAATGTGACTATTCACTACTATGTATCTCCTATTATAGCACTCCTAAATGATTTGTCAAGTAAAAAATGCAACATTATGAAAAAAAATTAAAAAAACTTAAAAAAAGACTTGACAAATCTGTCAGGACGTGTATAATAGATACTTGTATCTTGTGCACCCTCCTAATACTTATAGGATACTTAAAGGTTGTTATCTGTATAACCCATTGATTCTATTAAGTATTTTCAATTACCCTTTTTTTCCCAAAAAATTGTGAACCTATGCGTATAGTATAGGGGGACCCCCTCCTGCCCCATGCGTACCCTATGACTCTCAGAATTTTTTTATATTTTCTATTCTGCTTACCATAGGACTAGCTAAAACTAGCGGAATACTGCCGTTTTTCTTAGCATAGTGGCGTCAATCATAACCAACTAGGTATCAAAAAGGCTATTTCTTGGCGATTATGTGGGAATACTAAGGCACCCTCCCGTGTCTGTTTTGTTAATAAACCCTAGGCACGATAGGTCTATTTAGGGAACTAAAGAGAACAAAAAAAGAGCACCCCTAAAGGTGCTCTCCGTTGCGTTATGGTTGCTAGTTTAGATGCCTTCGGAATACATGCCGGAACCTAAGAAATTAGGGCTTCTATTGAGTTCGCCAGCTACGTGGAATTTCCTGAACCATGCTTTGCTTAATTGCTCTTCGAATATCTCTGCTTTAGTCATGCGCTTAATCAGGTTCCCTGATGTGCTGTATATTTCATAGGTAAAATTAGGACTTATTGTAGCCGTGTATTTATCGGCTACATTATACATGGTTAGATATGCTTGGCGAAGTGTAGTCATTTTTAGATCCTCTGTTTTGTGTGTTGTTTTAATAAACAGAGACTAATGGTTTACCTAAGCATTGTCTATACCTAATCAACACAATTCTAATGTTTTTATAAGCTTCTAAAACCACCTTAAAATATTCTTTATTATCAATAACTTATGCACACAATGCACAAAATAGTTGATAGTTGTTTTTTGAGTTAGTAAAAATATCTTTATATTTCAACTAGTTACATAATAAAATTGATATGTGATTATTTTCCTGTATAATCCAGTTATTATGAAAAACATTCGGAAATATAAACAGAACCAAACCAAGCGCCAAAAAGGCTCCGATATTATAGGGCAAGTAGCGCAAACAAATTGGACCTGTTTGGTTTCAAAAGGAAAATGGAAGAGTAGGATTGGAACTATTTTGTATAAGCTGAATAAGTAGTTAGTAGGTAAAAATTTAATAGACCTTGCGGAAGCGATTAAATTCGGAACCCATTGGAAGCCAACAGGCAAAGTCTATCTGGACTTGATAGTTGCAGATATGACACACCTATCGGTTGCCAATGGGTTTTTTTTGGAGGTGCGGTATGACGGAAGTAAAGGCAGATTATAAAGTAACCATAACTTATCATCTGAAAAGAGATCTAACTGGTATTGGCTTCGGTAGTGAAAAGGAAGACTTTGAAAAGGAGCTAATGAAGGCTGCGGAAAGATCTGTGGGACATTATCTTATTAAAGCTGAAGTTGATACTTCAAGAAAGGAGTAACTATGCTGGAACAAAAGTATATTGATGAGCTAGAGGCTCATGCTAATAAGTGTAAGAAAACTTGGAAGCATCAGCAAGAGATGGCGGAAGGGTTCAAAAACTGGAACCAAACCAATAAAAGAAAATGGCCAGATCTATACGCTAGACATACAAGTGCATTGTATGAGCTAACTCAAATACAGGAAATATTTAAGCTCTTAGATCTTGAGTTTAGCTTTACAGTTTCGGAGGACTAATGGAACTAAGGTTTTGTGATGATATAGGTATGTTTGCATGGGATAGACCCATAGACAATGTATATGATACTAAAGGTAAATTACTTGCCTCTGGGTCATGCATTCATGCTACTGAGTGGTGCAAGCCAAATTGTTACAATGAAAAGCTATACAAGATGTATCCTAATATGAGAACTAAAGATATTAGGAATGAGTCACAATGGCAGAATGTAACTGGTAGGGAAATTAAAGCTATTCTTAGTAGAAAAAAGAAACCTACTAAGAGAGCTAGAGGCTGCACTAGGGGTGAGAACATAAAGGATTATGAGGATATTGAGAGGTGGGTTGATATAGCTACAGAAAATCCAGATACAGATTTTTGGGTTCCAATTAGAGGTTGGAGGGATATTTTTCTCAGAAAAGAAATTGAGAGAGTGTTATTTCCAATCTCTAACCTTGCGATATTAGCAAGTACAGATGTAACCACTACAGAAAAAGAGTGGCAAGAGTTAAAAGAAGCTGGCTGGTCTACTATGTATGTAGGAGATGACGAGCTAGAAAATACACCATTAGGTGAGAGAATGTTTAAATGTCCTAAGACTTTCAAGAAATTAAAAGGACATTGCGGCATATGTAAGGCTGGATGCTTTAAGTCTATAACTTTAGGACAAGCGGTAGATGTACATCTTAGCCAACATTGAGTAGTAACTTAGTAAATATTAACCATTAACAATGAGGACTAAAGATGTTTAATGTATTACAATTGATACCTGATGTGTATAGAGTTAGAAAGCACAAGAGGATATGGAATATTTATAAAACTGAGAATGGTTTTGTAATTAACCTAGGAAAAATTTATATATATTACAATACAGGTGATCCATTTCATTCTGTAGCTACGAGAATAACAGATATTGAGGGTGATGAATATGTAGAGAAACATTATACACCAGTAAGGGTTAAGATACTTGCAACTAAAAAGGTTAAGTTTACTACAAAGATGAAGAAAGTAGCTTAAGTATGAAACTAGAACCCTACTGTAGCTTATGCAAGAAAGGATATTTTGCTATGAATACTGTAGAATTTATTGGAGAACTAATTATAGTAGTAGGAATTATTAGTATATTAGCATTGGTTACAGTAGCTTTAACATTGTGGGTAGAAAGGATTAAGAATGTCTCACGAGATAAATGATAACATCAAAGATAATTTGCTTACTAAGTATCTGAATTTAGGGTATTCTTTTGATGAAGCAGTAGAAAAAGCAAAGAAAGAATGGGAAGATAAGTACGAATAGTTTTATAACAAAAAAGAAAGGACTAATAAAATGTATCATGAAATTGTAGGAGAACAATTCAAGTTACCTGAAGAGTTAGATTTTCCTATTGTGTTTCCAGCTACTCTCGTAGAGGACAAAAAGTATTTATTCAATGTGAATACTCATAAATACTTGGACGTAGTAGGATGTAGTTTAGCACAAGGATGTGTTTCGCATCCTGAATTTTACAGCAAAGTGTATAAAACCCTGATAGAAAATATGTCAGAGGATGATAAGAAAGATATGTTAATTAGGTTTCGATCAGCAAATAGAGGGTGCTGGTCTACAATGGAGGTACACTTTCCCAATGTAAAGAGTGAGATAAGTAATGATAAGTTTAGTACAACAACATATCTAAGAGGGATCTCTACACATGGGATCAATGGTTGTTTGTCCAATCAATTCTTCTGGGGACTGATAGACATCTTCTGTACTAATGGTTTAATCTCTGGTGAGTTTGAGAAAGTACGCAGAAAAAATACCAGTGGGTTTAGAATACTAAACTTTGTAGATGAGATACGTTCAGCAAAGGAACAGTTTGTAATTGAAACAAAGAGACTACACCAGTGGGCTAACACTAAAGTTTACAATCTTGATGTGGAGAATGTCTTAAAGAAACTTATGCCTGAAAGAAAAGCAGAGAATATGTACTTGTTATTCTTACAGGAAGCAAGTCAGAGAGGACAGAATATGTTTGCTTTACAAAGTGCCTTCACTAACTACGCTACCTATGCTGATGAGCGTAATGGGTTTACTCTTAGGCGAACAAAGAATGTCTCAGATACAGCAAATAAATCCATGTGGGCTAGGGAGATGGAGGTTAGCAAGTGGTTGTCAAGTAAAGAAGTAAAAGAATTAGGATCTTGAACAATGATTAGTTTAGCAAAACAATATCTGTTGTGGTTTTCATACCTACATGAGATGAAACTTAACGCTATGCTGCGTGATACGTTTGAAAATATCTACGCAGCAGAAGGATATAATGATGTTGTATGTAGTGCAAAGGCAGACATGCAAGTGGAAAGAGTGAGTGCAAAGATAGAACAATACCACAATGAAGTCCTTGATTTAACAGGAGAAAGATGATGATGTTTAATACTATTAGTACACTAACAGATGGGTTCAAAATTGTAGATGGAAATGGAGAAATAATATTTCAAAGTAAATCTACTATGGATTTTAAGGATATTCAAATATTATTATCTACATTAGAGAACATACACACAGATAATGGTATAGAATATGACGGCCAATTACATTTGGTTGCAGATTTAGCAGGAATATAGGAGGAAAAAATGGGCAGATACTATGAAGGAGATATAGAAGGTAAGTTTTGGTTTGCCGTACAGGACAGCAGCGATGCTGATTTCTTTGGAGTTGAGGGTTATGAACCTAACATTCTAAAATACCATTTTGAACAAGAAGATTTACCTAAAGTTCTTGAAGGTTTAGTTACTTGCAGGAAGGAGTTAGAAAAAAATCCTGACAATGAAGAATGGCAAGCTCGTTTAGAATTGGGTGAGAAAATTCAATGGTGTATTGAGGATAAGGGCTATTGCGACTTTGAAGCGGAATTATGATAATGCGACAATCATTATACTCATGGGAGAATAACATGCACATAGATAAGGAATTAGTTTTTGCATTTCTAGTAACCATAGTTGTAGCAACTCTTTATTTGCTAGTAGAAATAACCTAATGGAAAAACTTAGCCAGAAAATAGGGGATATCATTGAGGATATTATCTCTCGTAGAATTGAAGTCGTTACAAACAGCACTTGGTTTAAGGAATTGGTTGACCAGAAAGTTAGAAGTGTGTTAAAAGAAAACAAGGACCAGCAGTATAAGTATCAGGTAGAGGATTAGACTATGAAAAGAAAATTAAAAGTAGCTGAAGTAGAAAGATTAAATCTTACACCTAAACTTGGAACTCAATTTCCTGATGGTACTTATGTAATCAGTTGGGAAACAAGTGATATATCTACCTATAAAGGTAACAATAAATATGCTATACCAGTTAATGATACATGGTATTATCCTATAATTAGTAATAATCTTAATTACAAACTAGTTTGTTTACTTAGCACTTCAAAAAACACAGCTAAAAGACAAGGTGTGCCATATAATCTTACGAAAGAATATGTAAGAAGTATTATTCCAGAAGATAAGATGTGTCCAATTCTTAAAGTACCTTTTGAGTATGAACGAGGAAAAGGACATACACCACACCCTCATACTATGAGTTTGGATAGAATAGTACCATCACTAGGATATGTTGAAGGAAATGTAATGTGGATTAGTCAGAGAGCTAATACGATTAAGGGAGAAGCTACAGCTAAAGAAGTATGTCTAGTAGGTTTGTTTATGGCTGAAAGGGATAAAAACTTTAACGAGGAATAACAAAATGGATATCGAAGATGTTGATGATCTTTTACTACAAAAATTTAATGGTAAAGGAGTGTATCTATTTACTATTGAGTGTAGAGAATGTGATGGGTGGGGCGAGTGGCATTTTGAAAACCCTGACAGGCTCCCTGAACAGTGTTCGGAATGTTATGGTGTAGGAACGCATGACGTATATGAAACATGTGAGGATGAAGAAACACTATCTAGTGTTATAGATGACTGGGGTACACTAAATGTAGTAGAGATACAAAAGATGTAGTTGCAAAATTAACACCCCCTTAAATTTAATTTGGTTAGAGTACAATTAGAACTTGACATACTTTGATAAGTGTGTATAATAGTACTTATAGAAACAAAGAGATACAAATAATAACTATTATTAAATAATTTAATCATCAATATTGTAATCAATTAAGGAGACCTATAGGAAAGGCTAGGTTGAATGGTTCTTTGTGGTCATATAACAATGAAACAGAAACGAAATAAAAAAGAATGGAAGTGGGCCATTCCTAGGGGTGGTGTTAAGAAAGACCTGTTTTCTGGTAAGTATAAGCAGAGAATAGTAGAGAAGAAACCTAAATTAGAACCAACAATTAAGGAAGAGTTAGATGAGTACTACCAAACCAGCAAGAAATCAAATATCCAAAGATCCAACTAGGGTATTTGTTACAATTATGTTAGACATATCAGAGGGTTATGACCCTGAAGATGTTGTTGATGAATTACCTTTCGACCATCATACTGCTGTCGAGTACTGTGAAGTAACAGACATCGAGGTATTCCAGCAACCTTATAGTGGAGAGTAGCGTGACAACCAAAAGAGATTTTAACTATGATCCTCCTCTTGATTCAATAGTTGAAGAACAATATGAGGATTTAATAAACAAAACCATAAGGTTGTTGGAAGTAATTAGTACAATATCTATTAAGAACTATTCTCAGGAAGAGTTTAGAGCTATAGTAGTAGAGATAGCTTACTCTTTATTTGTAAATACTCCTCATGATATTATTTTGGAGAAAGAAGTATGGTAACAAAAGAAACAATAACGAGAGCGTATGATGGTAAGAAAGTTACGTGGGAGTTATTAAGTCTACCAGATCTAGTACCTAATTATACTCAGATACAAAATAAGGTGTACTGTAATCCATATTTTTGGGTGATAACAGGAGTGGAAGATGAATGAAATTTCAACTGATGCCCACATTAGTTTGTTAGAAAAAAATGTAAGGGAATCTCAAGAGGCTTTGGCTACTGCTTACAAAAGAATTGCTGAATTAAATAATGAAATCTTCATGTTGAATATGAAACTAAATAACAAAGTAACACCTCAGAAAGAAAACATTGTCGGACCCTTGGTATAACACTCTCTCCTTAGAGGATCTTGATAGAGACCAATGGGAATCTTTGTGTGATGGTTGTGGTAAATGTTGTATGTTAAAAATCAATGGACCTAATGGAGAACAGCTTACTTCTAACATAGCTTGTCCTTTGTTGAATACTAAAACTAAACAGTGTACAGATTATTCTAATAGACTAGAGAAAATTTCATTTTGTTTAAACCTTACACCAGATGTAGTACGAAAGACCAAGTGGTTGCCTAGTACATGTGCGTATAGACTACGAGCAGAAGACAAACCTTTGTATGATTGGCATCCCTTAGTATCTGGCCGTAAAGATTTAGTACCTAGAATAGAGGAACCACTTATCAATTTGACAATGGAAGAGTTATGTCAGTTAACCAAATAAACTCTTAACAGAAGGAGAAATAGAATGGCGTTCCCAGTAGAAACTACAAAGAAAAAGAAAAAGAACGAGAAAACTTATCTGCCTGATGAATCAGGGCACATGGTTGAGTGGGTGGGAGACCATCCTGTTGGTATTCCTCGCAAGAAAGAAGAGGAGGACGATGAAAACAAGGATGGTAACTTTATAATGGGGCAATCAGGTGGCTAAGAAACCTCGTATCTCTATACCTTCTGCTCGTAAGCAAAGACAAAAATATGTCTCTGATGAGTATAGAAATAAATATACTAAGATAATCTGGAAGAAAAAAAATAAAAAAGGATAAAGCAGGTGACTAATGTTTCGATGGTTAGCGTTCATAGGTGCAGTAATATCTCTGCTGCTTCTAACTTCTGGACATGTTTCAGTTCAGTGGGTAGGTTGGTTAGTGTCTTCAATATCATGTCTTGCTTGGGTTTGGTTTGCTCAACAAGATAAAGATATTCCTAGAATGTTAATGGAATTATGTTATCTTATTGCTGGTTTGTGGGGTATTTATAATTGGATATAAGGAGTTAATAATGAAAGTTCTCTGTGTTTTGTATGATGATCCGAAAGGTGGTATGCCTAGTAGTTATGCACTGAATAGCATACCTAAACTAAAAAGATATCCTGATGGAATGTCCTTGCCAACACCAAAGGCAATTGATTTTATTCCGGGTGAGTTACTTGGCTGTGTCTCAGGAGAACTGGGTTTAAGAAAGTTCTTAGAAGAAAGAGGACATACATTTGTTGTTACTTCTGACAAAGACGCTGAAGGCTGTGAAGCAGACAGAGAATTAGTTGATGCTGACATCGTAATCTCCCAACCTTTCTGGCCTTATTACTTAACAAGGAAACGAATAGAGAGCGCACCAAATTTGAAGTTAGCAATTACAGCAGGGATAGGATCGGACCATGTTGATTTGCAAGCAGCAATGGATCATAGTATAGATGTAGTTGAAGTAACATACTGTAATTCTATTTCTGTATCTGAGCATATCGTTATGATGATTTTATCTTTAGTAAGAGATTATCATACACAACATGCAGTCGTGAAAGAGGGTGGTTGGAATATTGCTGATGCGGTTCAACGCTCTTATGATGTGGAGGGTATGCACATTGGTACAGTAGCAGCAGGACGAATAGGTTTGTCTGTTCTTAAAAAAATGAAACCCTTCGATACACACCTACATTATTTTGATAGACACCGCTTACCCCACACTGTTGAGCAGGATTTGAATTTAACTTTCCATAAATCTCTAGAGGAAATGCTTGCTATATGTGATGTTGTTACAATCAATTGTCCCCTGCATCCAGAGACAGAAAACTTATTTGATACCACGCTGATTAGTAAAATGAAAAAGGGAGCATACTTAATTAACACAGCTAGAGGAAAGATCTGTAATAGAGAAGCTGTTGCTGAAGCACTTACTTCGGGACAGTTGAGCGGGTACGCTGGAGATGTGTGGTTTCCTCAACCAGCTCCTAACAACCACATCTGGAGAACAATGCCTAATCATGGGATGACACCACATACTTCAGGTACATCCTTGTCAGCTCAGGCTCGATATGCTGCGGGTACGAGAGAAATATTAGAATGTTATTTTGATGAACGGCTAATACGGAAACAATATCTTATAGTACAAAACGGAGAGCTTGCAGGAATGGGTGCACATTCATACAGTAAAGGCAGTGCAACTGATGGAGTGGAAGAGGCAACCAATTATCATGAACCGTATCATTCATATAACACGAGGAGTAAAGCATGACCCAAATACTTATAATTTTTACAGCCTTAACTCTATTTGCTGTTGATAATAAACCATTCTTTGATAGGGTAGAGGAATTAAAAAATCAGGGGTACACTTGGCACTACACTGGGAAAGAATTGTGGGAAGATAAAGGTAATAATCCTGCTATTCTAATTGCTAATTACAAAGGACTTAAACCCTATACACTGTGGAAAATAGGAGAGTAACATGGAAGATACAGAAGATTTGTTAGCTGCTTATAAAAAAGTAAGAGATGATTTTTTAGATAATCGTAAATCTAAAATGGGTAGTGGACTACGTATTGTCAGGAAGAATGTTGACTGGTTCTTGATGGATCAGGTAGAAAGACTAACAGAACGTGTTGCAGATAGGCAACAGGCAAGAGAACTTTTAGAAAAATAATCCTTGTTAATCGTGCAACGGCATTACTAAGTACGTTTTTAGAAAGAGACCTATCAACTGTCCGAGGGCATTACTAAGAACGTTTTTGGAAAGAGACATGAGAAAAATAATTCTTGACATTGAAACAAATGGGCTGTATAATCCTGATAAGATCTGGGTAGCGGTCATGCAGGATCTTGATTCAGATAAGCCTATCATTATGTTAGATGAAAAAGATTTACATAGAAATATGAAAGAAGGAGATATCTTTATTGGTCATAATTTTATTAGGTTTGATCAACACTGGTTGAATAAACTATGGGGTGCAGGGATTGAGCTAGAAAATATTGTGGATACTTTAGTCCTCTCCACACTATTCAATCCTGATAGGCAGGGCGGTCATTCATTGTCCTCATGGGGGGATCGTCTTGGCCTATCGAAGCACAAGCATAATGATTGGTCTCAATTAACATCAGCAATGGTTGACTATTGTGTACAAGATGTTCAGATTACAGCAAAATTATATAAGCATTTGATGTTAAAAGAAAAATTAGATTTCTCCGATCAGTCCATTGAGTTAGAGCATAAGATCTCAAGCATCATGGCAGAACAACAAAGGCATGGATTTTATCTTAATGAGAAGAAAGCACACTGCTTAATGGCAGATATTAAACAACAGTCAAATGATATCTTAAAAGAAATACGTCAGGATCTCTTACCTAAACCTAAATTATTGAGAGAAATTATACCTAAGATTAAAAAAGATGGCACTATCTCTAGTGTTGGCATCAAACATATTGATAACTATAAGGAAGTTGTTGGAGGTTCTTTCAGCTCGATTGAATTTGAACCGTTTAATCTAGGTAGTCCTAAACAGATTATAGATAGACTTAACATGTACGGATGGAGGCCCACAGACTTCACGAAAAAGGGTCAGCCACGTATAACAGAGGGAAATCTTGAAACGATCCCTGACGAGGCTCCCTCGGCCATTAAAAGCCTATCTAAATGGAAGATGTTAGAGACTAGAGCAAAAACAATTGAAGGTTGGCTTGATGCACTGAAAGAAGATAACAGGGTACATGGAGATGTATTCCCTATGGGTGCTGTAACTGGTAGGATGACCCACGCCAAGCCAAACTTAGCTAACATTGTCTCTAATGAGAAGCCTTATGGTAAGGAATGTAGGGCTTGTTGGATAGCACCTAATGATTATGTCTTAGTAGGGATGGATGCTAAAGGCTTAGAGCTAAGGATGTTGGCTCACTACATGAAAGATGAGAAGTTCATAGAAGAGGTAGTGAATGGTGATCCTCATGCCTTTAACCAAAAAGCTGCTGGCTTAGATACCAGAGCACAAGCTAAGACATTTATCTATGCCTTCTTATATTCAGCAGGATCTGCCAAGTTAGGTAGTATTGTTGGAGGATCAACTAAAGAAGGAGAAAAACTTAAACAAAAGTTCTTAACAAACGTACCACAACTTAATACCCTTATCCAAAGAGTAAAGAAGAAAGCTTCGAGAGGATACATCAGAGGCATAGACGGAAGAAGGTTGTTTATCAGGCGGACACGGGCAGCACTTAATACTTTACTTCAAGGTGGTGGTGCAATAGTCTGTAAACAATGGTCTATTTTTCTTGATAAAGAAATTAAAAAACATAATCTCGTTGCCCATTTAGTGAACACTGTACATGATGAGCAGCAGTATGAAGTAGCAACAAAACATGTACAAGATGTAGTAGAGTTAGCAGACAAAACAATACAAGATGTTGGCAAGTTCTTTAATCTAAGAGTTCTTCTCAATGCAGATGCAAAAATTGGTAACAACTGGAGTGAGACACACTGATGCAAGAATTTAATATAACACTAGAAATGATTGATAAAGCTAGAGAAAAAACTGATGAGATGGGACAGTTAAACAATTCTATTCTTAAAGGTAGTGGTTCCCTATCAGGATTTATTGGTGAACAAATAGCATTACAGGCTTTAGGAGGAACATGGGAGAATACTTACGATTATGATTTGATTGATCCAAAAGGAAGAAAGATTGATGTTAAAACAAAACAAACATCTGTTACACCCTTGCCAGAATATGATTGTAGTATTGCCAAGTATAACACTACACAAAACTGTGATGCCTATGCTTTTGTTCGGGTAAAAAATAACCTGACTGTGGGCTGGTACTTGGGTATGTTAGGTAAGGAAGAGTATTTTAAGAAGGCTATAGCATTAAAGAAAGGAGAGATAGATCCCAGTAACAACTATAAAGTTAGAGCAGATTGCTTTAATGTAAAAATAAAAGAATTAAATTAAAAAAAAGACTTGACAAAGTTATTATTGTGTGGTATACTGTACAATGTTAATAGAAATAGGAGTAAATTATGCAAACACAAGAAAGAAAATCCCGCGAACAAGCTGTCATTAGTGGGAAAGCTTACTGGCAGAAGCTAGATAAGACTGATGAATACAGTGGAAAACATCAGATAGATATTGGAAACATTTCAGATAAAGATGTAAAGCTTCTTGAAAGTAAGGGCGTTAAGCTTAAAGAAAAAGAAGGGCATCCTTCTGGTGGTCCTTTTATTGTTGCAAGAACAATACGAAAAGTTCCTGTAATAGATAAAGACAAGAATGTTTTTGATGCAGATAAAAATCTTATAGGAAATGGTAGTGATATCAAAGCTAAGATTTCATTTAATAATGATCATCCTATGGTTAATCAGTATGGAACATCCTTATATCTTAATAAGGTTCAGGTTGTTAACCTTGTAGAATATATAGGTGACAGTGGAGATGATTCTGATTTCGATTAAATCATAAGATACTTGGGGTTAAGCTTGGGATTCCCTAGTAGAAGAGCTTAACTGTTGTAGTGTGCGAGGAAGAGGGGCGGCTGCAATGCTTAATATTAAAAGCGTAGTTACTGATATTCAAAAGAGATTGAAAGAACCTAAGAAACTGGATGAGAAAAATGTAACTACTTTCTTAGATAACATGAAGACTGTTCTCTCAAATTACTTAGAAGTTAGTAGAACAAAAGGGAGAAAACAATCTCTCCGAATGTCTTCCATAGGTAAACCAGACAGAAGAGTTTGGATGGAAGTCAATGGACCTAAACGAGAAGAAGAACTACCTCCTGATGCTCTAATGAGATTTCTTTATGGCTCAATTATAGAAGAGTTAATGTTACTTCTTGTTAGAGAATCAGGACATCACGTAACC
>Ga0114899_1000869_pt1 | contig 19546 bp, 34 predicted proteins | sample MalvireepMed_215_FD_83497 | JGI IMG/M metagenome (GOLD analysis project Ga0114899, IMG submission 83497) | Marine viral communities from the Global Malaspina Expedition - Malaspina viral metaG DeepMed_215 | ecosystem: Environmental > Aquatic > Marine > Oceanic | place: Mediterranean Sea...
ATAAAAATATCCAGATAGTTAAAAACATATTAAGAGAAATGGAGCGGCGGCCTGTCTGGCTGTGCCGTAAGGCTGGTATAAGCCCTGCACTATTTACATTAATGGCTCAGGGTGAGCGTAGTATTACACGGCTCACCAGGCGTAAAATTAGCAGGGCACTTAGGATACCTGAGAAGATTTTATTTAATGACAGGAGAGTAAAATGACTGAGAAAAAAGAAAACAGGCGTGAAATGGTTGTACAGGTCAGTGATAGCCAGGCTATTACTTTAATAGGCACACCCTCTAAGCGTATTAAAGACGGACAGGCCGCCGCTAAAGAACTTATGAAGGTGGCCAGACCTATTGACCTGGGTGGTAAGATGTACCTGCGATATGAGGACTGGCAAACTATAGGCGCATTTTTTGGCCTTATGGCTGGTGCTGAAGATGCAGAGCCGGTTACTGTGGGTGGCGTAGAGGGCTTTAAGGCCAGTGCTGTAGTTCGTAAGGTTAGCGACGGCACAGTGGTTAGCAGTGCCACCGGTTACTGTTTACATGAAGGTAACTGGCTAAAACGGGAGAAGTTTAGCCTGGCGAGTATGGCGCAAACCAGGGCGGCAGCGAAAGCCCTGCGTAATGCTCTTAGCTGGGTGGCTGTATTGGGTGGATATGAGGGCACGCCGGTAGAGGAAATGCCTGATAAAATGGAAGATGGTACACCTATTGAAACCGCACCAAGGCCAAACAGTAACGGCTATGCTTGTATTAAATGTGGTGGTGCTATTTATGATAACCGTATAAATAATGCAGATGGTTACCAGTTACAGGTAGCTAAAAGCGGTAAAAATAGGCCTGCCTTTAGCTGTAAAAATAAAGAGTGTGCCTGGGCTACATGGGATATAGACGCAGGGGTGGTATTTGAAAATGCCAAACCTGTAGAGCTTGTAGCTGAGGAGTATTATGCTGAGGCTGTAGATGTAGCAGATGCGCCGCCTGTGCCAGAAGTAGCTCCAGCGCCAAGCACTGAGGATATACCCTTTTAATGCGTTACCGCAGTGTTATATATGTAGACGTCTGGGAGGCTGACGAGGCAGCAGCCCAGACAAAGGTCTTAGAGTTGTGCAGGATGATACCTAACAGCTACCCTGGCGGTACTAAGAGGCTACCGCATGGCTCAAAGGCCTTTAATATTAGCCCTGATGAGAGAACTGAGTAGGGTGTACTCTTATCTCAAAGGCAGCCAGGAACCGCCTGCACCCTACTTACATGGGCGCCTGGTTGCCGTTTAATTATGTTATACGTTAGATTACTTAGCATACTTGGTACTACAATAGCAGTTATACTGGCATTACACCATAGCCTTAATGGGCATATATCTTATGGTTTGTGGTTTATAGTGCTGCTTTTTATATTACAGGTTAAGCTACTGTATAGGGAGGTAAAATAATGTCAAAGAGGAGCCAGAAAGATTACATTCTGGGTTGGCTTAAAGCCGGCCATACCATAACAAGTTACCAGGCTTTTAAGGAACTTAAAATAACCAGGCTAAGCTCTATTATACATACGCTCAGGGATGAGGGTTATGACATAGAGAGCCGCATGGCATATAACCAGGAGACAGATACAGAGTATGCTAAATATAAACTACTAATACCAAACAAGGGGGGACAATATAACCTATTATGAACTTTAAGTGTGGAATGTGTAAAAAACAAATAAAGCCCGATACCGCTAAATACGGTAATGGTTTTATAGGCTGGGGTATGTATGACAAAGACGAGGTAGGACATTACTGCGAGCCGTGCTATAATGATTATTGGGATTGCGATTTTATATTTAAATACATAAGGAGTGGCGGAACGGGAAACCCTGATAAGGTATTAGAGTGTATAAAAAATGGAGCGTATATAAAGGTAAAAAGTGATGAGTAAAAAACTACCGGCATTTATGCTATATACGGGTGACTGGCTCAAAGACCCGCAGCTAAGTATATGCAGCCCTGCTACCAGGGGTATTTGGATAGATTTAATATGCTCTATGTGGGAAAATGACCGCTGCGGAAAAGTTAGCGGAACCTTAGAACAATTAAGCCGCCTGGCACGCTGCAGTGTAATAGAAATTAAAAAAAGTGTTAAAGAAATGGAGCAAAACAAGGCAGCAAAAATTACCTACTGTAACGGTGTGTATCGGATATGTAACAGGCGTATGCACAGGGACTATAAAGAGCGCATTAATGCACGTGACAGAGTTAATAAATACAGGGCTAAGCGTAAAGGTGTAACGGCTAAAGAAACGCAAGTGAAACGGAAAAGTAACAAAAAAGTAACAACCCTTTCTTCATATTCAGTTTCAAATAAAGAAAAAAAGGATAAAAAAAAGAAAGTATTAAAAGACCGTATTAATGATTTTATATTAAAAGTAAAAGCCAATAGTAGTAAGTATGATGATGTTATGCTATGCTCTTTTATTGATTACTGGACTGAGCACAACGATAGCGGCAGTAAAATGCGCTTTGAGATGCAACAGACTTTTGATATAAATAGGCGCCTAAGCCGTTGGCATAGTAACCAGAAAGACTGGAGGCCGGTTAATGGGAGTGATAACGCCGCTACTGGTGTGATTAATTTAATATTAAAAACGATAGATACAATAGGCAGCTATTCTATGCCAGAGTTTGGTAGTAGCAATACTGATATAAAAGCAGCAGATGCAGTGCGGGTAATAGGCTGGGGTACCCTTTGCCGTATGAACTCTTATGATGCACGCCTGGCCATTACTAATTATATAGATGGTAATAATTAATGGCTGATAATAATAATATACCTTGGTTAACGGTGTGGGGTGCAATAGAAAAAAAACAGGAGGATTTAAGTGAGCGCATAAAAAAGTTAAGAGAGCGGCTAAACGCAATAGGGGGGAGAACAGTAAGTAATTTAACCCCAAAACAGTTAGAAAATGTCAAATTTGTGCTTGCTGGTGAAAACTATAAGGCGCCTATACAGAGGGAAAAATACATAAAACGCCCCAGGTATAAAAAACCTAAAAAGAAAATATTAAAGCCTGAGCCTACCGATATAGAGCTAAGATATTGTGCCCTTATGACTGAGTTGGCAGAACTTACAAAAGAGTCAGGCAGGACACCCTTTATTATTGACCGTGAGAATTATTATAATAATCAAGGGTCTATAGGAAATTCTAATCATACAATTTCTAACGAGGCTCTAAGGCTATTACGACATGAGGATTTTATACTGGATAACATACCAAACTTAAAGCTGAGGCAACAGCTACAGATAGAAGCTGCTGGTGCTAATTATGAGTGTGGTGGTCTTAAAAAAGACAGGTGCCTCACCTACCAGGAAATAGAAAGCATACCAGGAATTAGTTAATGGGCTTTGGTAATGGTAGATGGATTTGTAGTAGCTGTGGTGGCTTTTATAGTACAATTAATGGCGGGTGTAATGAATGTAAAACTAAGCGTTTTAAGGCCATAATAGCCCGTAAAACAGCAGAAAAAAGAAAAATGGGTATACCTATTAAGACATACCAGAAACGAGCCAGGAAGGCCTATATAAGCCTATTAGTTAATATTTGTAAAGTAGACCCTGAGCGTGGTGAGCGTTTAATAGCTGCTTTGGCGTCACGTGATGGAAACCAGCGCAGGGCTAACCAAGTTAGGAGGCGTATAAATGGAAAATAGCAGCCAGCTAAAAAGATGTAAGTGCTGTGGTTGTGAATTGCGGGAGCCTGGTTTATGTAAAAGCTGTGAATTGTTACACGCTAAGCCTAATAACTTTGATTGGAATAAATATAGTATAAATAGCAGCCAGCGTATAGCTGCCAACCTCCAGCGTGAAGGTTATGGTTGTGATGAGTGTGGTGATACTTATATAAAGGGAGAGCTAATAACGCAAAAAGGGCAATATTATTGTCCTAACTGTATAGGGATAAAATGATGATATATTATTTAATAATAGGCACGGCGGCCTTTTTAAGTTTTTGGATGGGCTTTATATTAAGCGGATTATTTACCAGCAGGCGTATTAAGTATCTGGAGGATATATTAACAAAACAAAACACAGAAAAGCCCAAAAAATTAGACACAGGGGAAAAGGATAGGCTCAGGATAGCTGCAGAGGCCAGCGCCTTAGCGGCTGTAAATGCCGGTATTAAAATAAATGATTTAGATATAGCAAGCTATAGCCTTTATAACAGTGCGATGGACTTTGACCGTTCCATAGGCCTGGACTATACTAAAAGTTTCGCAGATGAGTTGGAGCGCAACAGCCTTACCGTACACACCTACAAGGCTATGTTAATAGATTACTTACAAAATACATTAAAAGAGGAAAGTAAGGCATGACCTTTACAGTTAAAGGAGTGCCTAAACCATTAAAGCGCCACAGACATACGAGGTATGGGCACACATACGACCCCAGCGCCAAAGATAAGCAGGACTTTTATTACCAGGTGGCAAAATATAAGCCAATAGTACCATATTGTTTTGAAATCAGGCTGCAGTTGTTTTTCTGGATGCCACGCCCAAAGCACCATTACCGGACTGGTAAATATAGCCACCTATTAAAAACAAATGCGCCCAAGTATCACAGTTATAAGCCTGATATAAGCAACCTGGTAAAATTTGTGGAGGACGCACTGGCCGGCAAAAATGGTTTTTTTGTGGATGATAGCCAGATAGTAGAGTTAGGCGCTGTGAAAATATATGAAACACCGAATATAAGCCCATGTACAGAGATAATTATACGTGAAGTATAGGGACAGAATTATAACAGAGCTGGGCACCATATATATAACGCCGGATGGCAGGCGCTTTGCAAGGCGCAAAGATGCTGAGAAATGGATTAAAATGATAAAGAGGGCTACTAAGAATAAAACACCGCAAACTAAAGGCGCCTGATATACAGGACATAAAGGCCACGTATAAGAGCCGTATATCTGAAAAGGCAGATAGCGAGGTGCGTGACCTGGTAATAATTGGATATTGGCTATGCCTGGTGGAAAATAGCCCTTCTATAGGATATTTTAAAAAGCTAAATATATTGCGCAAAAAGTTCCACCTGGGACTTAGCAGCCTGAGCAAAATTATAGCGCTAAAAAGACCATAGAATAATTGCACCGGCACAAGCACAGGGTGGGTTAGTGCCAATGATGGGTGCAGTACAACGGGAGGGGTGAGATTCCCCTCCCAAAGAATTAAAGGGGGATGAATGATGGCAAAAAAAAGGACATTAAACGAAGTATTAAACAGGGAAGGAATAAAAACAACCCCATATTGGGATGAACCTGAGTGCAGGGAACACATGGAGGGGATAGCCAAAATGACCAAAATAAAATATGATGAACTTCTAAGGCAGGGCTTTACGGAAGCACAAGCATTAGAATTGTGTAAAAATATATTTAGCATGAACGCTTGAAAGGAGAAAAAAATGAAACATTGTAGCACTTGCGACGGCGACGGCTGGATACAGTTTAGTTGCTGTGGCGATGATATGAAATTGTACTTACCAGACTGCGACCTTTGCCCGTCATGTGGCGAACATCAAGGCGAGCCGGAAAAGGAAAAATGTGAGGACTGTGATGGCTCAATGGAATAATATAAATAATATTAAAATGTAAAAATAATTACATTACTTTTAGTTAGTCTCACCCTGTACCTTTATCCTAATTAATTATTAAATTAATATGGATAATACCCTATATGCCTGGTAAGAAAAAAAAGCCAGGCAGACCTAAAAAGCCTGTAGGCAGACCAAAGAAATATAACCTGGACACTAACAAAGTAGAAGAGCTGGCTGGATATGGCTGTACTGATACTGAGATGGCGTCATTTTTTGATATTTCACGCACTACCTTAGAGCGTAATTATGGGCAATTTATTACAAAAGGGCGAGAGGAGGGCAAGACCAGGCTAAGAAAACTGCAGTGGAAATCTGCAGAAAAGGGTAACGTAGTTATGCTTATATGGCTGGGTAAACAGGTACTTGGCCAGACTGACCGTAAAGAGGTAGAAATGATTAACCCTATAGATAATGTAGAGTTTATAGATGGGTTATAATCTGCAGTTAAAAGAGAGTAATTACTACCCCTGGCAGTGGGAGTTCCTTAAAAGCCCTAAGCCTATCAATGGTGCAGTGGCCGGCATGGGTGCCGGTAAGACGCACATATTTCTACACAAGACAGCTATTAACCTGGTAACCCGTAAAAATAAGCATGGCGTTAGTAATGGCTGGATAGTATACCCTACCTATGACCTGGCAGATGATTTATTTGTAGAGCCATTTAAAGAGATATTAGGCGGCCTGGGCATTTCTTATGAGTATAACATGGCTAAGCACCGATTCATCACAGCCGCAGGTAACATAAAGATATACCAGCTACAAAAGCCGCACAGGATTATAGGCGCCGAGCTTACATTTATAGGCTTTGACGAGTTTGATGTAGAGAGCTGGAAAAACTGCGACCTGGCATTTAAGAAGGCTATAGGGCGTATGCGTGGCAGTGAGAACTGTGAGCTATATATAGTAAGCACGCCAGAGGGGTACCATTACTGCCATAAGATATTTGCAGAGGACTTAGATAAAAACCGCCTTGTAGTACATGGTAAAACCACTGATAATATAGCGCTGCCTAAAGCCTATGTAAAACTAATGGAGGATGCCTATGATAGCCGGATGCTGGCAGCTTACAGGGATGGTAAATTCGTAAACATCCAGGCAGGAAATACATACTATAACTTTAATAGGGAGAATAATGTAGATGACAAAGCAGAATATATACCCAGCTTACCTATATGTGCCGCAGTGGACTTTAACGTGGTGCCAATGGCAGCCAGCCTGGTACAGCTCCACAGGCAACGGCCTCAAATACGAGTATTTGACACAATAGAATTAAGGCATAGCGGAGGTAGGGAAATACTAACTGATACTATGGCTAAAGAGATAAAGGCACGCTATAGGTCTAAAAGCTATATAGTATACCCAGACCCAGCTAACCAGCGCCATACCTCTGCACTTGATACAGACCATGAAATACTACGCCATAATGGTTTTATAGTCAAGGCTAAGCCAAAAGCGCCCAGGGTAGCAGACAGGGTTAATGCCGTTAATAAGGTATTAGAGGGTAATTTAATTATACACCCACGCTGTAAGCCGCTCATAATAGACCTGGAGCAGACCAGCAACGTACCAGGTACAAGGCAGATAGACAAGAGCAATAAAGAGCGCAGCCATTTTTCTGATGGCCTGGGGTACCTGATAGATTTAGAATATCCAATTATTAAACCATTATTAGGGAGTATGCAGAGGTGATACCAAACATAGGCAAATTAGCTGTAGAGCAAAGTAAGATGGACTGGCAGCAAAAAGAAAAAGACTTGTGGAATGAGAAGCGAACTATAGCGTATAATTATTATAAAGGGCGCACAGAGGCATATACATCCAAGTATTTTGCAGATACGTTATTAGATAAAATACCAAGCTCTAATGTGAATATGACCAGGCGTATAATAAACCGTATAAGCCTGGTATATATGCAGCCACCCATAAGGCATTACAGCATAGAGGACATCCCTAACCTATTCCATGATAAAGATAATAAACTGCAGCGCTTGGAGCGCCTAACTAACTTACTGGAGGTAATGCTTATTAAACCTACCTGGCGTAATGAGCAGATAGAATATGACCTTATACGTGACTGGGAGCCATTATTTGCTAACGACGACCCACTGACACCTATAGCTATTACCTACCCTATAAGTACCAAAGATACCGTAATGGATACTACGCCGGAGCTAATGGCATATTGGGATGAAGATAACCACTTTATATATGATAAAAATGGTAAGATGTATAAGGATGAGGAAAACCCAGATATGTTAAACCCCTATCATGTTTTGCCGTTTATAGAGGTCTATGCGGAGGGTAAGCCAGAGGCCTCATATTTTGATACAGATGCCAGCCCTTCACTAATATCTACTAACCTGGCGTTAAATGTAGCAGAGACTAATAAAAATGCTAACATTATGTTCCAGAGTTTTGGCTACCCGTATATAACAGGCAGTAACCTGGAAAAAGATAAGATAGAGGTAGGCCAGGATAAAATAACCTTCCTGGGACACGACGGCCAATTTAATATAGCTGTGCCGCCTAACAGTATCCCTGCTATAACAGAGAGCGTAAACGAGAGCTACAAGATGCTGGCGCTAAATTATCATTTAACTGCGGCCTTTGTAGAAGGTACCACCGCAGCCAGCGGTATAAGTATTAGGCTCAGGAACCAGGAACTAATGGACGCAAGGCGTGGCGATGTAATTAAGTATAATGAGCTGGAGCATAAGCTATTTGCGCTTGAAAGTATTATAATAGATACACACCTCAAAAGGGATGCTGGTGAGCTTATTAATGTTAATTATGAGGAAAGCACAGAGATACTAACAGACCAGGAGCAGCGTGATAAATGGGACTGGGAAATGGCTATAGGCAAGAAAGACCTGGCAGACGTACTGATGGAAAGCGACCCAGATATGTTTACAGATAGAGGTGAGGCCTTAGCGTATATAAAAGAGCGTAAAACAGATGCCGCAGCGGTAGAGCTAAGTAGTAACGGTAATGGTAACGGTAGCCTGCTGGCTGCACTGACGGCGCCAGTTAGCTAATGGCTGTAAACCAGAATGATATTGATAAGCTGGCAGGTGACATAGCAAATATGGTGCTGCGCATGGAGGAGGAGCTTGTAGCTGGATTTATGGAGCTTAAAGGCGCTATGAGTACCGAGGCCTTTATACAGGTATTACAGGAGGTGGACGTTAGCGCCCTTGTAGCTCAAAAGAGCGCCACCATAATTAGCCGTTTTGGTGAAGGTCACCAGCTAACGCTATTGCAGATGGAAAATATAGGTGCTATTACAGAGACTACGCTAAGCGCACTGTATAACTTTAGCACAGATAACTTAATAGCAGAGATGGAGGCTATAGCCAGTGTAGTGCGTAATAAGGTGCTGCAGGGCATAATAGCAGGCATGGGAGAGGGTGAAATAGTGGCCAGCATTACAGCAAGCACACTAAGTAAAGCGCAGCTTAGGACTGTAGTAAATACAGCCCTTAATACTTATAGCAGAGCGGTCAATAAGGTTATGATGGATACCCTCCCTGCCAGTGTGAAATATGTATACGTGGGTGCCATAGATGAAAAAACCAGGCCGGAGTGCCTGGATATGGCAGCAGCAGGCGCACTTACCCAGGAACAAATAGAAAATAGCTTTGGTGCCGGTGTGCTTATAGACGGTGGCGGCTTTAACTGTAGGCACCAATGGGAAATGCAGAGCGCTAAACAGTTTGGCCACCATCCAGGCGCAGCAGGAGAGCTTAGAGCCAATGCTTAGCAGAAATTACTTTATGAATATTGCACCTATTGTGAGAGATATGTATAGAAAACATATATTCAGTAAAGCCCTGGATGTGCACGGTGCACCGTTTAAATCTTATACCACGCAATACGGAGAGCGCAAGCGGGGTAACAAGTTTAAAAGACAGAGTACAGAGTATAAAAATAGCAGGGCGCCGGTGCTTACCGGTGATTTATACGGTGATTTTAAAGTGCTAAAAATAATGAATAATGGCTTTCAGCTTGGCTGGGCTGCTTTTGGCTCCAGGGTAATACACCTGGGGAAAATGGGCAGAGTGCTTAGTGCTGATAACCAGGTATTCCCTGACAAAGTAGAGAGATTTATAGATAAAGCTACCAGCCGCAGAGTGCGCAAAAAGCTACCCAAAAATAAAACTATAAGATTTAAAATATAAATATTTTTATAGTGTTTTTTATGACTTATATCACAGATATTAAACCAAGATTAATTACTCACTAAAGAGGTATAAAATGGAACAAGAGAACAATACAGACATACCGGCTAAGGAAACAGCCGAAAATAACCCTGGCACACAAGCCGGTAAAAATAATGATGCTAAAATCCCTACGCCACGCTTTAATGAAGTTGTGTCAGAACGTAATGTACTGCGTGAGCAAGTAGCTGAACTCAAAGACAAATTCTCCAAGGTAGAAGCAGACCAGAAAAAGGCACACGAAACAGGGCTGAAGGAAAAAGAGGAGTACAAAATTTTGTATGAGGAGCAAGGCACCGAGCTTGACAAGTATAAGACTAAAGCCGAGGCATGGGATACTTATGAGGCAGACCGCCGCAAAGCGTTAATAGGAAAGCTACCAGAGAACCGGCAGGAATTTGGTGCAGATATGAGCCTGGCTAAACTTGAAAAGTTTACAGAGCAGGAGCTAACGGCACCACCTAAAACAAATGCTGGCAGACCTGGTAATGCCTCAGCAGAATATGGCGGCTATAGCTCCCTGGAGGAGTTTGCAATTAAAGACCCCATTGGGTGTGAAAAATACTTGCAGCAAAGCACGCCAGGATATATTAGATAATAATTAATAAGCCCTACCTGAAGGCGGCATAGCCGTAGCTGATAGAGGGCAAAAATTAGGAGCCAATCATGGCAGTAACAGACGTAGGAGTAGCGGCTGGTGGGCTTGGTAAGACAATAGCAGCGGCTATATTACAATTTAACAAGGCTGCAGTATTTCAGAAAATAATCAACATGGTACCATGCGCACCAGGCACTAATGTAGCACAGGTGCCTGTATATAGTAAGATGGCACTAAGTACTGTAACTACAAACGCCACCGGCGCAGAGGAAGCTACAGGAAGCGCAGAAAGTATTACCTCAACAGCTACAAATCTAGAAGTGTTTAGAAACAATGTATATGCACAAGTAACTGATTTAGCTGCGTTTGGTAATTCAGATGCTTTACTTGTAAATGCAGGTAGCATATTAGGTAATACAGTAGCGGCGCATTTTGACGAGGAAGGCGCAACATTGCAGGATACATTTGGCACGGCTGTAGGCGGTGCTGCTATCTCTATGCACATGGGTCTTATATTTGATGCCGTAGCTGGATTAGAGGGTGATGATGCACCCAGGGGCTACTCTGCTGTACTTCACCCGTTACAGTTGTGGGGTAGTTTTGGCCTTACTAATGAGCTTGCTAATACAGCGGTGCTGCAGGCAAATGCTGCGCTATCCCAAAGCCCGGGCGTAGGTGAGTCATTTAGGGCTGCTGGCTTTGCTACTACTGTAGGCGGTGTAGATATATATACCTCCTCGCAGGTAGTATCGATATCTGACCAGCATAAGGGCGGTATATTTGCCAAGACTGCTATCTCTTGTGCTTATATAGACCAGGGCGCTGGCAATTTCATCCAAATAGAAACAGACCGTAACGCACCGGCAGCCTCTACTGAGGTAGTAGCTAATGGCTACTTTAATCTGGCGGTAACTGTAAATGCACATGGCAGAGAAGTACATACTGAGACTTCCACCTAATAGCTATAACCGGAATGTATAGGGAGGGTCACCCCTCCCTATACTTATTAGTATGGCAGAGATACATATAAAAAAGTCAAAAGAGCTAAAGAACATTGGCGGGCATAAGCCTTTCGGTATTGACTTAGACCCTGATAATGACCTGTGCCTTGCAAAAGATAAAGACGCCGGCCAGTTAGCATATTATAAAGGTAAGCCCATGAAATATTTAGATTATTGGGGCGAAATATGCACAAGGGGAGAAAAAAATAAAAAAGGCAAAAATTTAAATCTAAGTACCTTTGCTGGATACGGCAGTGGTACATTAAAAAAACCATACAGGGAGATAGATAAAAATGGCAGCTAAAAAAGATAATAAAAAGGCTACTGTATATAAATATGAGATTATGCTAAAAGATGGTAACATTATATATAGGGATAACCTGGACGAAGACGCTATTAAATCGTATGAAGGCAGAGGCCATAAAGTTAAAAAGGTAGGGGCATAAGATGGCTATAATTTCTAAGAGCTGGATACATGACCGCAGCAAAATGGAAGGCGCCAGCGGTGACGGTGACGGTATACTGCCAGAGGATGTACAAGATTATATAACTGCTAACGGCGGGACTATAGACGCCACCTCAAATATGAGTATATCTATGTGTCCTATAGACGGCAATAGGGTGCTAACTCTATTGGTTATGGATAATGCCTAAATGCCCTTTAAGAGCTTAAAAGAAAGTCTAAAACTAAATGAGGGCTTTAAAGCTACTGTATATAAAGACCACCTGGGATATGATACTATAGGCTACGGCTTTGCTATAAAAGACCTTGTATTAGATGAGGATATAGCAGGATTAATATTAGAGCGTGATATATTTAGGCGCTATATGCAGCTTAATAGTAACTTCGATTGGTTTTCAAGTCAGCCGGATAATGTGCGTGATGTCTGCGTGGAAATGGTCTACCAGCTGGGCTTTAGTGGCTTTTGTAAGTTTAAAAAAACTATACAGTATTTAATAGAGGGTGATTATGGCGGTGCGAGTATGGAAATGCTAAATAGCAAATGGGCGCTACAAACGCCAGCAAGAGCCAAAAAACTTAGCCAGAGTATTAAAAATGGTGCATAATGGAAATATTACAAATTGTGGAAACCTTGGGCGTGCCTGTGGCTGTAGCGTTTGGTATGGGATACGCCGCTATGTTTTTGGTCAGGTTTATTACAGACAAGCTGGTAGAAAAATTAGATACTAACCATGAGATAATCCACGGCATAATAGTTAAATTAATTGATAGTAACCGCCAGGCCAAGGATGAGATAAAAGAGCTTAAAAGCGCACAGAGAACCATGATAACTATAATACAGAAATTAACAGGCAACGGGCTAAGCAAGTATATAAAGGAGAAAAATGAATAAGCTATTAACCGCTATAATATATATAGCTAATAAGATGGCCATGCCGTTAGCAATAAAGTGGCTAAAAGAAAATGAGGATGCACTTGCTAAAAAGTTTGCAGACAGTAATGATATACCACTTATAGGCGAGAAGGCTGAAAAACAGCTTGCAGCTGGTGTGATAGCCGCAGTGGTAGAGTTGCTGGAAGGTAAAAAAGCGTAGTGCTTGCTACCCTGCTTAAAAAGCTGGTGCCTCTGGTGCTTGCTGAGGTGCTGGAGTTTATTAGCCCTCTGCGTGCTTATGCTGAGGAGGAGAATGAGCTTGATGTGGCGGTACACAAATTAAATGCTATAACTAAAAGCCATGAGGAGCGGCTGAGTAAACTGGAGGCTGTAAAAAGTGCTTAGGCTTGGTGATAATGATACTTTAAATGAAAATTACACGCCAGTAAAAGTAAATGGCGAGACCTTACCCATAGAGCTTAGCCGCACTAAGGTCAGGGTAGATGATATTGTACTTAAAAAGATTAACGAGCTTAGTATAAAAGACTATATTGATAGTATCCCTGGCACTATAGTAGGCTATACTACAGCAGGGATAGATGCTACTGCTGATTCTTATACTTTAACGACTTCAATGGGGGTTACTGATTCAGCCCATAAAGTTAAATTTGTAGCACCGCAGTCAGGCGTTGTGGAAATAATGGCGCAAATATATTTTGATGCCTCCCGCAGGGTGCCGGTTTTAGGTCTGTCAGATAGTGATACTTATTCTGCAATAGATTTTCCAAATACAAATGATGTAACCAATGAGCATATACAAGCTATGCCACCATCATCTTCAGGGGATAGTATGCTGCGACCTTATTGGATTGTTACTGGACTTACAGCGGGGACTGTTTACGAATGGTGGCTTGGAGCAAAGACGGGTTTAGGGCTTGGTGGTGTATTGCGGTGGGGGGGAACGGCAACGAACCAATACCCTCCATTTATTATGAAAGCCACAGCGTTGCGGGCAGCCGTAGCAGATTATGCGGTATATGGATAATAAAGCATAATGAGTTTAGTAGATAGAAAATATAATGCATATTATAAAAAGCTATGGTACATAGACCAGGCTACTAATACCGGCGTAGATACTACCATAAGGGACTTAAAAACTGGCGACGGTGCCAGCGGTGTTATGGGTATGTCTAAAGATGCTATATTATTGCAGCCTAAAAATTCAGATAGTACCACTATGGCTGAATTTAAGACTAAGAGCGGTACAGTGTTTGGGAGAGTAGATAGCACCAATAAGAAGGTAATGCTGGGTGAAAGCCTTGTAGCTGCTAATACGCAGTATGCTTATTTCGGTGCCTGTAACAGTGATACGGCTGGGTTTTCTGCGGGGAACCATTACGCTTTACCCTTTGGTACTAACTTTGTAGGTAGCTATTTATCTTTTGGTACTGGTACTGACCCAGACACAAGCGTAACAATTACCACCAATGCGCACCTAATAACGCCCATGCTGTGGTATATACCTGATAATATTACTATAAGCTCTGTTAGCTGGTTAAATGCTGCTGATACTGCTACCGGCGATACTTGCAGGGCACACCTGGTAAGCTACGATATAGATAAAACCAATACCAGTACAGGCGGTGATTTATCGGCAGGAGTTGTAATAGCTGACGGCAGTGATATAGTAAATGCCGGCTATGAGGCACAGTATTGGCAGGATATGACAGTACAAAGCGCTAATGTGGACGCAGGTAAAGTATGCGCCTTTTGTTTTAGGTCAGACACGGTAAACTCGGATTATTCCATAACAGCAACCATTAAATATTATATAAGGTAGGATTATGCCACAATTAAACGCTGCATTAAACATAATAGCTGGTAAAAAGACTTATAATTTTTTAAGGAGCCAGAATTATACAGAATTATTTAGCGTAGAGCAAACGGTAGATAATAGTGATACTTTTATAAAACTGGCCGGCTTTGGTGGTAGCAAGAAAGCACAAAGCCTGGAGGAAGCAGATTATATTTGTATGTATAATGTAAGTGATACCGCTGCAGAAATATCACTACAGCTACGACCCTGGACGGCTGGCTCACCTGATACTTATAGCACAAGCTCAGAATATGTGGGCACACTGCTACGCCCTGGTGAATATTTAGTATTACCTAACCACGCATTAATCCATTATAGCACTAATACCGCAGCAGCTAAAGGCACCGAGGTAGATGATAAACTCTGGACTGCTGTAAATAGTTCTAATATGTATAGTGCAGAAATAACCACGACAGACGGCTCTACAGGTACCGGTACCAGCTTTAGTGTGGTAGATGGTAAAAAGATTAAAGTAGGTGATATACTACAGATTTTAACAGCGAGCCAGGAATATGTAAGGGTGAGCGCAATTAGTGATACGGCGGCAGACGGGGATTATACGCCGGCTACTGCAACAGTAGAGCGTGGGTTATTTGGAGGGGTAGCGGCTACTAACCATAGCACAGGCTCCACTATAAGGCTCCCTATGTGGAACCAAAACGCACATCAATATAATAAGTATAGCGTAGTGCAGACAGACAGCACAGGTAATTATTTATGTACTAACCTCTGGGGTGATGAAGGTCGCACAGGTGGCGGTACAGATAATAGTAGTGGTGCAGATGGCTGGGTGCCTTCAAGTATAGCTATAAAGTGGTACCAGCCTGGTTACCAGGAGTTTGGCCTTGCAGGACTGACCGCTAATACTAAGGTCGGTCTTACCGCCAGCACAGCCTACCAGCTTACGGTTAATTGTGATGCAGCAGGCGCACAAAGTATATCGTTTACCACAGATGCCTCAGACCTTACCCTTGCTGGCAGTAATAATGCGATAATACCAAAGATACAGGCTGCGCTTGATACAGAATATTATACTACAGGTAGTAGTTTAAAAGAAAAGAAAGTTAGCATTGGGCTTGTAGGTGGTGATATAAGGGTAACCTCTGGCCAGCGCCTAAGCACCTCCGCAATATCTCTTGGTGATAGTGGTGGTGGTGATACTGACCTGTGGGGTGTAGGCCGGATACCGGCTGTGGGTAGTATAGAGACAGCGGTGGCCGCCAGGCTGCCTAACGATACTAACATTATGGACGGCTTAGCTATACCTAACCTGGATGCTTTTACTTTTGATAATGGCTATGGCGTCCTCTATGGCGTGGGTAGTGGCACTATTGATTATAACAGTGGAAGTATTAAAATAAAGGGTGCATACCCAGACGCAGAATTTAGCATAAGTGGAGTAACAGGCTCAGCTCTTGGCGGCGCAGGCACTATAGCGAGTACGTCACTAAGGGCTATAATCGCTATAAGAGTCGGGAGCACCAGCCCTATTAAAAACAGTACAGTACAAATATTGGCATTTAACTAATGGCTCTTACTACCTTTAGCTACGCAGACCAGGCAGACCTTAGAAATTATTTTAACCGTATGGGTGATTACGATACCAAGATACAGCTCTATGATTTTAGTACAGCATTTAATTTACACACTGCCTATAATACAGGCTATATATCTATGTTATATGTTAATGGTAGCGAAAACACTAAAACGGGAGTAACACCAAACGCTAATGGAGAGTGGCGCTATGTGGCTGGTACAGATTCAGTTGAGTATTTTAATGATGGCTATACAAGCAGCACAATTAACGACCAGATAATAGAGGGTGGCCGTGATTTTGCTGATTATATAGACCAGCAGCTTGTAAATGCCAGTCTGGAGCTACACAATTTATTAGATGCACGCTACCCAGCACCGCTGCCAAAGGTTATGCAAACAGCAAATAGTGCAGCCAGCGGCGTTACCCCTGAATATGACCCTATAATAATTAGAATGACCTGTTACCTTGCAGCAGCCACCCTTATACAGAGCAAAAACCCACTGGATGAGGCGGCTGCAGCTTATTATGATAAAGTAACAAATAATGAAGGCACAGGTATAGCAGATAAGCTAAATGCAGGCAGTATGAAATTTAGTTGGGAAGTAGATAATGCAGATAAGAGTGGCACTATAGCCGAAATTACCAGAGCTGGCAGTATGTATTTGGTAGAAAGTGCCGGCGATTGGGCTGGTGCAGCGCATGACATTGTACGCCTTACCTGTACAACGGGTGGGGTATATGGTACCGCAGTGATAAAGGCTGAATATTATGGTAGTGATAAATTATATGGTACCGAAAAAACAGGTATAATAGTAACCGGCGGGCTTATGAGTATTATTAATGGCTTAAAAGTACGTTTTCAGGGTAACAGTATGACAAGCTCGGATGTTTGGGAAGTAACATTAAAAAATGCAGGTAGGCAAATTACTAATGCGGCTGTAGATAGTATAGAAATGGTAAGAGCGTAGTGTGGTTACATATACTAATAACTTTAAAAATATATTGGATAAAATAACAAACGTGCTACGAAGTGAGTTTAAGGTTAAAGTGGTAAAAGGCCTGGAGGTGCCAGGAAATACTAACTGTATTAGGATAGTGCCACAGGGTTCTGATTTGCTTGAATATAATGCACATAGTGAGACCAGGCAGTATAATATAAGTATACAATATTTATTTTATGAGCAGGAGCGTGGTGAGCGGTTTATAGCATATATGACCCAGCAGGTAAGCCACCTTGAAGCGCTTATACATGATAATATAAATATGACGCTATCAGACAGTACGGTGGCTATAGATAGTAGGGTAGGCAGCCTGGAACTTGATGCAGATATTGAGGATGTAGACGATTATTATGTAGCCGCCTGGGATTTTAGCACAATACACACTGGCAATTATAATTAGGGGATAATATGAAAGTAAGAGGTAAAATTAATGTATTAAATAGGCTTAGCTGGGCGGGTGTACCATGTACCCCTGCACAGTTTACCCTATTAAAGCAGGGCAAAGCCGTAGATTTAAAAGATGAAGTGGCTAAAGATATGCTGGAGCTCGGTATAGTAGAAGAAAATAAAACTAAAAAAGGGAGTAAATAATAATGGCCATAAGTAAAACGATACTGGCGGCTAATGCGCCTTTAGTGGGTATAAAAGGTGAGACAGCCTACGGGGAAGGTATTGACTCGGCCGGTGCAGACGGCACGGCATACAGACAGTTACCTTTATTGCAGGCTACAAAGCCAAATTTTAATACTCAAAGAGTGGATAGATTATTAAGTGGCCGTGGTAGTATAGAAAATGCAGCAGACAGTTACAATACTGGCAAGGGTGGTACGGTAACCATGCCCTTTGACTTCTGGGCTACACCTAAGTTGCTTGCGCAGTTTATGGCACTTGTAGGCCAGGAGCATAGCGAAACTGGCGCCTATATCCATCAGATTGAGTTTGATAGTGCAAGTAATGCCCAGGCTATAGGAGGTACTGTAACTGCCAATCTACCTTCTACGGTAAACCTGGCCTATAGGACAGGTACCGCCGCAGAAGCTATAAGGGTAACCGGTGCCATGGTTAGCGACCTTACCCTTACGCTTGACGCAGGTGCTAATAATGGGCTTATGAGCCTCAGCGGAAATTTTTTCTCTGGGCACGCTAATCCTTTAGCAACAGGCACGGCGCTGGAGGAGACACAGGACGGCACCTGGACAAAACCAGATTGGGGTACATATTATAGTATACACGACATAACTACTAAGCAGCTTGAGGTAGAGGCCGGTGGCCTTTTAGATATGGTATTTAAAAGCCTCACGCTTACTATTACTAATAATGTGGTAAGGGTCGGGCAAAATAGTAACGGTGATGCAGAAGGGCTACATATACCGAACTTTGACATAACAGGCACGCTGGTTGTAAAATATGATGCTAATTTTGATTATGCGGCTGGCACTAATATACTGCAGGACTTCTTAGACTATAAAACTGTTAGTTTAAGCCTGCTCTGGGGTGATGGCACCGTAGGCACGGCAGGAGAGATGAATATAACCGCAGAGATACAGTATACAGGTGACCCCTCTCAGGATATTAGCGAGACTGGTATATTTCATAGCCTACCTTTTAAGTGTAAGCAAAATGCCAGCACTGAGGCGCTTAAAGTAATATTATTTAATGGCGAAAGTCAGACAGCATGGTAAAAATATGAAGGCCAGACAGCATAGTAAGGCCATAATACCTGAAGCAAATGCCAGTAGTGTATTAATAAAGCAGGAGAAAAAAGACGGCAAAGAACTATTTAAGCCGTTTAAAATAGACCTGCAGGTGCTAACGGGTGAAGAAGGCTTAGCGTTGCGCTGCAAGATAAATGATAATATGTTTGCCTCGGCAGCCAGCGGGGGCATTCCCGATTTTAGCTACTGGGTGGATGTGGTACGCAGCGGCACATACCTTACAGATGAGCAGATACAAGCATATAGCACTGATGAAATAATGGCTATAGCTGAGAGAATAGTAGAGGATTTGAATAAAAAAAAATAGATGATGCGCTGCTTAGGTATAATGTATGGATTAGCTATTATGGATGCAATAGGCCATTAAAACCACGTAAATACCCCTACACGGCACAAAGCCCATTCAGGCGCATAAACATCCTATATAGTAGTGATATGGACGTATATGAGGAAATTATGTTATTATATGATGAGGCTAAAGAAAAAGGCGCCGGAATTGGTGAGGCATTGTATATCCAGGTGCCATTATTTGCAGATGCTATAAACCTGGTACAAAGTGATATACAGTTACGAATAAAAGCGTATAATTACTGTAAGACATTTAGCACCCCGCCCTACCCTTCCCTACAAGACACACCACTAAC
>Ga0114899_1000871_pt1 | contig 19517 bp, 19 predicted proteins | sample MalvireepMed_215_FD_83497 | JGI IMG/M metagenome (GOLD analysis project Ga0114899, IMG submission 83497) | Marine viral communities from the Global Malaspina Expedition - Malaspina viral metaG DeepMed_215 | ecosystem: Environmental > Aquatic > Marine > Oceanic | place: Mediterranean Sea...
CTCATACTCTTGTTCATCGTTTTTAAGATCGTCATCAATGGCCTTAACTTTGGCTGCGTAACTACCAGCAGCTTCAGCCTGATTGTTAAGGATAACAGTTTTCTGTCTCATCAACCTTAGTTGTTCTTTAACCCTGGCTTTCTCGTAGGGTATTAATGAGTCGTCAAAGAGCTTCTTCTTTCGCTCATAATTATCCTGCGCTGTTTGAAATTCTCTATCAACATCTTCGATCTGCTTAGCTAGACCGGCAATCTTTACACCGGCCCGACTAAAATCGTCTGCCCACTTTTCAGGCTTTACCCCGGCTTCGTATTTCTTAAGAAAGGTTGTTACCGTGTCTCCGGGCTTTAGGTCATAGTTGTCTAGAATGCTTCCAATCTGACTCTCTGTCGCGCCTTTCTCAAGCAGAAACTCTACAACCGTTCGTTCTCCAAGAACCTCCGCTTCATCAGGTGAGGGCGCATCTGGCCCAGGCTCTACCCCCTCAACCATGCCGGCATAGGGAACTTCTTCGCCCTCTAATGAGGTACCAAGCTCTGCCTCCATTCGCTGCCGAAAGACTTCGGGATCTTCAAGACTTGCAAGAGGCAGATCTTCGTAAGTAGCAAATTCTTGAGGACGATCTCTGAGCCTCAACTCAAGCTCAGCCTCTGCCTGAGGCGTAAATTCAGCCCCCTGTCTCTCAGCCTGCATTTCGGCAAAACGTCGGTCTTGTTCTCTTTGTCGTTCAAATTGAGTTTCCCTGAAAGACTGATAACTCTTCTGACCCTTTGACCACGATTTGGCCGATTGCAATGCTTTCCTTGATCGTATGCTTCTGGCGGTTTCGGTGGGGTGATACGCTTTTTCATAAGCAATTCTTTGTTCAATGGGATCTTTGATCGCTCTGATTGCTTCTATTTTTTTTCGTGCAGCTTCTTTTGCCTCCGCTGCCGTGACTACTACCTCGCCACCAGACCATTCAGATTCTCTCTGTGAATCAGCCATAACCATACTCTCCCTTCAGAAGCTCTTTGGCACTCGGAGTTTTCATGGTTTTCGCAGCCAGGGAACTACCCATTCCAGGACCCCCTTTTCCTACATCTCGCATAGTCATCCCAGTAAGCTCTGATGTTCCAGCGGCAACAGCTGGGGCGAGCGCCCATCCAACGTATGGTATCGCCGATGCCAAAGCACCAGCTATAGTCCCGGTTGTTGCTTTTGCAATTGCCTTACCGGCACCTTCACCTGATGCTACTCCCGAAACGGCTTTTGCAATTCCGCCCAGAATTGGTACAGATGCGGCAGCAGTCTCCCCGGCTGATGCTGCCGCCTCAGTTGTGGCCTCAACTGCTTTTCCTGCGGTTTCTCTTGCGGCTTCACCCGCAGCCTCTGCTGCGACTTCTCCTGTGGCTCCGCCAACAGTTTCCCCTGCAATTTCTTCTGCAATTTCTTGGCCGGCTTCAGAGAAGGTTTCTTGAGTTGTGTCTCCAGCTGCTTCAAGTGGCCCTTCTCCGATTCCAAGAGATTTACCCATGCCCGCTTCAGCTACGCCCCTTGGTTCCATCCAGGGTACATCTTTAGCCATTCCTTCAGCAGCCTCTCCGCCGATGCCCCCAATAATGGCATCAATTCCACGAGAGACATACTTCTCTGTAAGAGGGCTTGCCATCGCCTCGCCAAAGAAACGTTTTGTCTTGGCTCCAAAATCCCGGTCTTTTGACATCATCATACTGGCAAGGCTTGCACCGAGAGTCAGTCCGCCCATGACGTCACCAACCATTTCCCTCGTACCAAACTCTCTTGCCTTGTTTTCGGTTGCTTGCTCAAGCTGAGCCTGCATCCCCTGGGCCTCCTCTTGTCGTTGCATCGATGACACTATTGAGTTTGGATCTGTGATTCCCATGTTTTGAGATTGGGTTATCCCCTGCTGCCTGGTTAGGCCTAAGGGAGAGCTTCCTGCTGCGGTTGGACTCTGACCAAATTCATTACGATTCATGAATCGATCAATGCCTTCGGTTGATCTGTCCCCGGCCAGCATCTGCATGCTTGTAGGTTGCCCCGAAATAAAACGCTTCCTAAATCTGTCTGGATCGTAAACCATTATTCAAACTCCTCCGAATCCCAATCCGAATAAGGCTGACCCATCATCGGGCCATAAGGACCCTGCATGTTAGACCACGGAAAAGCTCCAATGCCGCGAGCAATGTTATACTGCCCACCAGTACCAGCACCCGGAATAGGCGCCTGGGCGCCAGGAGCAGCTTGACCAGCAAGCACGTAAATAGCGTTAATATTCTCACGAAGCTCTTCGACGGAACTTTCGTTGTACCACTGCTGTTCCATAAGAGTTGAACCAAGCTCAACAAGAGCACCTTGACGAACTGCAAAATAATCTTTCATCAGCGAGTTATATTGCATTTGGATTTCAGCGTTGACCTGCACTTCAGCCTTGTATCGATCAACCCCCTGCATAATCAGAGCATTCAATAACTGGTCTCTCGACCCTTCTAGCTGGGCATTTACCTGAGCTTCAGCAATTATCATTGCCTGCTGCATCTCAGCATTCGTTAGGTCCGCAGTTTGCTGATATTCAGCCGCCGCCATATTACGTTCCTGCTCTGCCTGGAATATCATTTGATTTGCTTGTTGCTGATAACCGGCATCAGCTAGTGCGGACTGAGTTGCTGCATCCATTCCGGCCATGCCTGCTTGCTGGAACTGCTGAGCCTGCTGAAGTGCGGCTTGATTCAGGGCCTGCATATTTGCAAGGCTGCCCTGCTGTCTCATTTGAGCATTGGCCTGCTCTGCTTCTTGAACTCGCTGGTCTGATGCCATCTCGGCCTGTTGTTCAAACCCGGCTTCCTGCATTGCTGTTTGCTGAGCCATCTCGGCGGCTGCTACATTTGCTTGCTGACTATACCCAGCCTGCTGCATCGCTGCCTGCCTAGCACCTTCGTAACCCGTAAGCCCAGCCTGCTGTTCAAGTTGAGCCTGCTGAGCAGCAAGACCAATATCCTGACCTCTCACCTGACCAGCTGCACCACCAAGAGCCTGCAATGCCTGAAGCTGCTGTTGTGCTCCCGCTTCCTGGGCCTGACGATTAACGGCTGACATGCCCTCCATTCCTGCCCGCATTACGGCAGATGTTGGAACACCTCTCTGAGATGCCATCATAGCGAGAACGTCTTTTACTCCGCGCTCTCTTTCTTGTTCAATCACCGGGCTTAGTTGGCCACCGGCCATCTGTCTTAATTGTTGTAATTGTTGAAATTGAGCAGATTGGGCTAATTGATCTTGAGGGCTAATTTGAGCAAAACCAGGGCCAGCTGGAATCCCTGTAATCTGAGCTGCTGTTGGTCCAGCGACATCTGCAATTGTGGCCCCGCCAAACTGACCTGTGGGACCAGCCATTTGAGCCGCTGTCATCTGAGAAGCGGGGCCTACTCCCGCTCCAGCAAATCCTAAAATCGGGGCAACTCCGGCTGCGGTCATTGCTCCGGGGTCAACAACTGTCTGACCGCCTACCGCACCAGGCCCTTGAAGCTGAGCAGCCTCACGAGCCTGAACATCTCCAATAATGTTCTGGATATACGGTTCGAGGTAGGTTTCCTGGCCTGTCCATTGCTGGCCATAGCCATAAGTATCTTGACCCGTATATGCTCCAACCGGCGGAGCAGTGGGCGTTCCCTGATAACCGGCAGGCAGGGGACTGGTACTTATGACAGTTGGATCAAGACCACCGGCTGTACCTTCTGGACCTTCTGTAGGCCCGGGTGGTCCGGATGGGTCTGTCCAATCAGTATATGGGTTGTCTAGATTTGGGTTAGGTGTCCAGTCTTCATCACCGTAGTAGGGATCTGTATCTAGAACAAGGTTGCTATAGCCCCCTGGCTCATCTTCGCTTCCAAGAATATCTAGATCCCAGTTGCGTGCGTCTAAGGGGTCGGCTCCCCCTTCATCGGCTAATCGTCTTCTGTAGTCTTCTTCTGATTCGCCGGGTAGTCTGGCCATCAGTTGGCTCCAATCGTATTTGCTTGGGTCGTTCTGAAAATGCCCTTCTTAAGACCAATCTCAAGAGCGATATGGTCTATCGAAAAACCGTCACCAGTTGAAGCAGAGTTATCGGCATCATAAATCTCGAACTTAATAGCTTCGCATTTTTGCTTAGATAGATGACCGCGAAACTGAAGCTTCGCATCGGTCGCAGAAGAAGTCGTAAACTGGTAGGTGTCTACTACGGTGCTGTCATCGTAATCGTAATAAACCTTAACATAGAGAATATGCTTATCGTGACTCTCACCTAGAATAGAGAATCTGTAGACTCGGCCAAACCCCTGAACCTCATTAAATGAAATCCAGTTAGTCTTTAGTGTCATCGGTATGTATGTGCTGCCGACCTTATAGCTCGAATCTTCTTTCAGGATACTGTCATCACTAGCAATCACATAGATTGTATCATCTATGTTTTCCATCCCAACAATGGTCACACCCTCATCCAGGCTATACTCGTAAATAGCCCAGGCATTATATCTGTAATTATACGCAAGCACCTGGTCAGTGAGGGCGAATCGAATTGTTTCGGTTTCCTGGTGATGACGAATCGCAATAACTCTCGAAGATCCCAGGATTGCTTCTACTGGGGCGCCGATGTACTCAAACCCCTCACCACCCATTCTAAAAATACCGCGAACATTCTGAAAGTAAATGCCACTATCGGTATGCAGGGTAGGGGAATCTTTAAGAGCACCGATAGTAGCACTTACTTGACGAGGTTTGTAGAACTCGCCAACTCCGGTCTTAGAAGGCCCTTCCCCGCTAATTGACCAAGTAGAACGCTCTCTTAAAATAACAAGCTCATTTCCAGAACTACACAAAGCAGTGGGCTTATCGTGATCTAACCCATCAAGCGGAACCTGAAACTCATCAGAAAAAGAGAGGCCAATCTTATTCTCATACTCTTTGCTATACCAAACTCGATTATCTTCACTGATCGCAAACAACCTGTTTCGATGAGACTCAATATACCTGGAAGCAGGGGGCGCTACGTTGGCGAGCTCTCCTCCCTCAGTGTAAAGAAAGGCCCCCAGTGCAGCATTCGCATCACTCATTAAGTCAGTAAACGACATCAATGCCGTAACCGCCGTGCTTCCGTTAAGGTCGGGGCAATCAACAGTAGCAATCTTATTAAAAATATCACCACCACCCTGGGTCCTGTAGATAACCAAGCTGAGTCGATTATTGTAATCCTTCATAGTAATCGAGAGAGCATCACATTTAACAATTATGCCCGTGTCTGAACCAGTGAGAGTAAGACTCTCTTCGTCGGATGGCTCAGATCTATGAAGATTCCCGTAAGAATCTTCCCACTCCCAACAGGCCCGATACTTATAGACTCCTGAGGAATCCAGGTTTCCCGCAGCCTGGGCAGTGAGAGATATTCCGGGCTTATAAAAGAATCCAACCTCGTGAACCCTCTCTGAACTGGTTGACTTAATCGCTCCAGGGGAAAAATAAAGCTCCCCACCAAGCTGAACTCTCGGGGTCTCGTAAGCAGGCTTCGTTGTTGTGAACTTAACCAAGTGACAGGAGCTATTGATTACCGTAGTTGGAACCCCTGCCAAGCTCACGAATGTCTGAAAGTTCGTTGTTCTCGGGAGCACCGAATAATGATGTGTCCCATCAGAAATAACCCTACAACTGATCCCATTCATGTGGGAGCGAACAAGACTCTGACGAAATGTTGCCCCAATCAATCCGCGATAAAGCTGAATGTTTAGACCCGTAGGATTATCCAGCGGAGTAGACCAGGCAGAAACAGTGTGAAGGGATAAGTCATTATCCTCAGTGTTCCTGTTTTCCTGGGCAATAAAGTAATGAACTCCGGCAGCTGTCTTAATCGGCGCCAACGGTGTCCAGGCATTCAGCCTGAATGGAACGCCATCGTCATCCAGGGTCGTAGATGCGGGGGTAAATATAAGCCTAACAATCTTAGAAATGAATGTTGATGATGTAGTGCCTACAGTGCAAAAGTATTCAACCTTAGTACCATCCTCGGAATCACACCACCCGCCAGTCTCAATGATTGTTTGACCTGAGGTCTGTGTATCGGAAGCCGTGTGATGGGTTGCAAAGTTGCTCTCAAGCGATTGCCTGAAATGAAGGACATTGGCCAGAGCATAAGCATAATAGACCCTGGATGTCCCACCAGCACTGGAGCGGTAAGCAGTGATATGCGTCATTGCTGCGCCTACCGTAGTAGTCAGCAGACCAGTGCTACCAGTAGACAGGGTGCCATTATCGTCTAATACGTGAGTAATCTTGTGAGCACTGCCCGTGTACTCAGTGAATACGACATGCACTTTCTGATAGTTATCAGCGCCGGTACTATACTCAACGACATCAAAGAAAGCTTCAGCGGCAGTTTGTCGATAGGTTGATGCGTTTGCAATCGTTACAGCAGAGGTCGCCCCAAGAATATTCGGAACGAGTGTATCAAAATCTAGCTTAACCTTCTGAAGCAGTAGATTAGAAACCTGCAAGTCTTCATAGTAAACAGCAAATGAATCATCGGCAGCATCAGTAGCCCCATGAGCAACAATCTTAATCGAGCCTCGATGTGTCTTTGTGTACTGGGTGATGAAGAGGTCTGGGTTTACAATGGTGCCAGTAACCGCATCTACAATTGAGATTCGATACTGATAGTTAATGGCCGCAGTGGACTCATTCCAAAATGCCTGACTCCAGGCAATCCCGAAATAGTTACCGCTATGGCTTAATGCAATAGAAGGAGACTCCTGGTGGTGCAGGCCACCTCCGCTTACATGAGAAATCTCAGATTCGAAATACTTGTTATAGCCAATAGCAACAGTCTCATTATCATTACCAAGGATAGTAGTAAGCTCTTCATCCCCCTGGATAATCAGGTTCTTTCGATAAACAAAACTGCCTTCTGGGTTATTGTTCGCGCCTTCCCATGAAGAAGTTGAACAGCCTTTTCTTTTCTGAATCTTGCCTGTCTTCTCAATAACCGCATTCTTCAGCGTTTCCAGAGTACCAGGCTCTAGAACAATATCGGTCCCCTTGGTATCCATCCCCTTGCCAAGCTGAACCCGAATAACATTTTTACTTAGCGGTGCAGTTTTCTTAATCGGCATCAGAATATCCAAATACTAACGGTGACAGTTCCTCCTGCGGTTAGGTGCAAAAAAGTATCCAGGTCAGTCTCTCCTGAATTCTCATCATAAACATGCTGCGCTGCACTTCGGCCAACAACAATCCAGCCCCTAAGCTTTCTGCCAAGCTTATGAGCAATCTTTGTTGATGTTCCAGATGCGAGATCTATATCCGAGATAACTCTACCATCGATAATTGAGGAGTCCGTTACTGGACGCAACGTCTCCTCAAGTCGATATTGCAAGTTTTGAATCTCAGGATTCGAGATACTTACTTTCTCAAAGCTTCTAACTGTCATCAGCTTGACCAGAAACCATGAAGAATCCCAGTTGTCTCATCTGTTATTCCGAATGGCTCCGCAGAATCCCTGTCTCTTGCCGCATCCTCAATCCTCAACGTAATTCGATCGAGGTCTCTTTCGAGAGGCGTAACAGACGTTTCTTCTTTTTGTCGCATTTTAATGGCTGCTTGAATAACAGCATACTCTTCCCAGTTAAGCATGATACTATCATCAACTTCCGCACCATCACCATTAAGAGCAGCGAAAGACGGAACATAATATATGTTGATTGTATCCGTTGATACTGGGTCAGGGATAAACTTTATGGTGTTTCCCTGAATGGAATACTCATAATTAGAATATCCTCTACTGTTATGAAATGCTAAATCTGCTTGGAATCGGTTTCGATCTGCCATGGCAAATCTCTTAACCCGAAACGTATCACTCCCCTGCGTTGAATCGACAGCTAACAGCTTATAGAAATTGGTTAAGCCGATATCAGAAAAGTTGTAATCTGATTTTGACTGCTCAAGAACAAAGGATAGCTTTCGAATATAGTAATCTTCCTGTTTTGAAACAAGAAGATCATGCAGCTCTCCAAGGCCGATATTGATGTAACCATCAATCTCAGAATCGGAAAAGAAATTATTCCCAACCGCATCAGCACGCTCGCGTGCCCTTGTCCTTAGGTCAGAGAGAGTAGACATCAGTATTCCATTTCTGGTACTTCGATACCGCCTCCGCCTCCAGTGGCTTCTTTCTGCTCAACACAGATTTCAATTGCATCTTTTAAATTCATTGAAAAGCTTTCCATGTCACCAGCGCCATAGGCATCCATTGCTGCCACAGCAGCATCCTGAAAAGCCTGCAAATAGGAGTCATCTTCACCCCCGGGAACTGGTTCTTCTGGTCCAGCGGGAGGACCGCCAGCACCACCGAGCATAATTGCCAAAGCATCCTGACCAGCATCAGCCATATCGATCTCCAAAAAGAACAGGGGGCCGGAGCCCCCCATCCAGGAATTGATTAGGTATCCACATCAAGGACGGCAATGAAAAAGATTTCACAGTTCGTCGCAACAGTGGTTTCAATATTGCCTGCATCATCAATGACCTTCATGGTGAGAGTCCCACCAGTAGTGCCATCGGTGATACTGTGAGCTGAGAGGATTGGAACAAGAGCCTCACCGCTCGCCATATCTGGGTTCATGATAGTAGCCGCAAACGAGATAAGCCCGTTATAAGCACGATCAAGAGTAATAGTGTAAACACCGCCGGAGTGAGCCACTGAGTAACCAGTTCCTCTCACGGTGTCGATGTTATCTGTAAAAGAACCAGCAACAATAACTTGTTCGGTTCCGCCAAGTGTCTGAACAAATGCCATGATACTCTCCTTATGCCAGTGCTACGCGGCAGTTAAAGCCAGGTGCAGTGCACAAAAGGTTGCCGTAGTAGCCCCAGCGGTACTCAACACCATCTTCGTTGCTCTGACGAATCCCCTTAAGGCCATCAAAGTCAAGAAGGCGAGGCGCCGGTCCAAGAGACTTAAGCTTCCAGGTGTTAAGCTGAAGCATATAACAGATATTGATTGGGCAGTTGTGGTCAGCAACAATATCAACCATGCCCGCAGGTGTGGCCAGTTGAAGAGTTGCAAAGCCAAACTGAGCCACATCATCACCATTATCATAACGACGACGATTGTAAGCCTGCGCTGCAAGGGCACGACCTTCGAGGTCAACTGCCAGTTCAGCCCAATCAGTTGGGTTCATAAATACTGCATCAGGACGACCACCCTCACGCGCAACCAAAACAGCGGCGTTGATGAGAGTGTTCTGAATAGAAGCAGATACTACAGCTTGTCGCTGACCACCCAGACGGGTTGAGTCAGTGTAGCGGTTAACACCGAAGTGAGAATCACCGGACGACGCAATAGTTGAAGGCAGCCAGGAGTCAAGACCCGCTAGCTTGATATTGGAACCAGCGTTTGCTGCATCACCCTCAACATACAAGAAATCATCGTTTCCGAGTGATGCCATTGCAGTGCCGGGGGCAACGGTTGTTGCAAATGTGTTTGCATTACGATCAACAGATTCGACCGTTAAAACACCATCATAGAGCGCACTACCATCGGTAGCACTTCCCTTTAGACGCATTCCAACTTCAACCTGAATAGTTCCGCCAGCATCCAATGGAGTGATAACACTTCCAGAAACAGCGCCACTGGCCGCAAGCTTCATAATTGAGCCTGTGCCACTACGATAAACATCTCGTCCCATTGTGCGAGAAAGCACATGGAGAGCTGCATCAGTTTTAGACTTAGCAACATCCAGCAAGGAGCCTTCATTGCCATCAGCAGCGAGCAAAGTTTCGTTGTCCACGCTGACTACTGCGTAATCTTTCACGCGAGTAACAACGAAGTCCTCAAGCTTTGTTCCGCCACGGTTGTTCTGGGCAGTTTGAAAATCAGCACTACGACCAGTGGTCATGCCGTATTCAACTGCATAGGTTGCATTTCGCCCAGGAAAATTAGTTTCCTTGGGAAGCATCGCCAACAAGGGGTTATTCTTGTAGACAAGATTTTCGACCTTCTTATACGGATACATGTGCTTCATGGCCGCATCGAAGTTCGTTAAATTAAAGGAAGCCATCGCTTCACTCCTTTAGTTCAGATTATGTGAAAAGCTTGCCCTTCCAATGCTCACGAATTTGCTCATAAGTCATATCTTCAGGGCTAGTTCGGGTGGGTTGTTCATTCCACCCAGAAGACATAGTCGCTTGTGGTCTTCTCACACTTTTCTGCGCTCCTTGGGAGTACCGCTGAAACTTTTGCTGAACAGAAGGGTCTGAATAGAACTTCTCTTCATGCTGTTTCAATCCTGCTTCTAATCTTTGGTATGCTGCTTCGATTGTAATTTGCTCACCAGTCTCTTTGTAGTAGGCGGCCATCCCCTCGGCAATATCCGAGGGTTTCATCTGCTCTTTTACGAGCTGATATCTTTCTGGATTCTGTTTTCCATAAGAATCGATAGCTGAAACAAAGTTCTGTACGGCCACTTTCTGCTGGTGTAGCAGCTGACCTCTTTCCTGCTGCTTCTCTTTTTGTGCGATAGCCTGCTTAAGTTTCGCGAGCTCCATTTGTGTCTGGTCGAGGCGGTCTTCTGGTGTTGGTCCACCATGCAAGGCGTGCTCGGCGAGTTTTCTTTGAAAATCTAAGGGATCTATCCCCTGGCTCTTAAGGAACTCATTAGGATTCGTCTTCATTGTTTGAAGACTGGCTATCTGTTTCTGTATTTCGTTTGTTTTTGCCTCAAGGGCGGTCTCCCGCTGCTTCATTGCAATTTCATGAGACCTGCGCTCTTTATCTAGCTGCATCTTCTGAAGAAAGGCCTGGCCCTTCCGGTCTTCTCTCGGCTCTTCCGAAGCAGGGGTCGATGATTCCGCAATTACTGGCGAAGCTTCATCTGCAAAAATATTAAAACTTTCGGGCATTTCCGGTTCTACGGATGGAACTGGTGCCTCATTCGCCTGTGGCATCTCTTGCGCAGTTTCTTCACTCATCTAATGCTCCTAAATCAGTGCTGGCCCTGGAGGGGCTCCCATTGGTAACGCTGGTCCTGGTGCCATGGGTGGTCCCATAGGTGGTCCCATAGGTGGTCCCGGAGGACCGGGGGGCATCCCCATTGGCGGTCCGGGCATTGCTCCCGGCATTGGCATCGGCATCTGCATCGGCATCTGCGGTTGCTTCACTTCTTCGGCTTGAGCTATCAACATTTCAGCTTGTGAAATCCAGCGCCTTAATAACTCCAGGCGGTCTTCTGGAACCTCATCAAGCAAGCCAAGGTTGTAGGCCTGCTGAACCCTCAGAATCCCAAACTCAAGATTCATATAGGGCTCTGGGGAAACGAAGTTATTCTTATCGACCATCTCTTCAATACAGCGATCGATAACCTCCACATGCGCAGTTCTTAACCTGTTGGCTTGTTCAAGGTCTGGAAAATCTAAGAGCTGATGAGCTTCTTCAGTGGTGAAGAAACCATTCATGTGCATCTCTGCTACTGATGCTAGCTTGGCTGCTGGTGTCTGCGGGAGTGAACCAATCGGCAAAATCTTCATTACATACTGGTCTGCTTCGAGATCTACATCTGCCCAAGAAATTTTCTCGAGCTGCTTGTGATCAAAGCTCATAGCGACAAATGGTTCTTCACTCGTGTGCAAATCTTTAATAATGGCTATCACTTGCTTGGAAATATCAATAAACAGCTTCTCATATGCTTGGCCAACAACCATGAATCTCTCTGACTCAATGTCAGAAAACTCACGAAGAGCGCGACCCGATTCCAGTCCTACAGGCTTTTTAGATTGTGCAGCGAGCTGGGAAATGCCCGTCATCTCATAGGCCCGATCTACAAGCCTATCAAGATGGGCGAACATTTCCCCGGATACGGAGCGAGGAACGAAAAACTGGGGAGGAGTACCTCTGTACTTAATCGCTCCCCACACTCGATTATTCAGATGCGATTGAACAATCTTAGACGTATCCTCAATGAACACCTTGGGGGTAGCAAGGTGCATTTGTTCCTGAATCCTGGCCAGGAGTTTATTGATTTCGATTTGAACGCCCTTAACTTCCTTCGATAATCCGTTACCCCAGAAGCTTGTTGGGTTCTCGGTCCATCGGATAAAGCAAAAGGGGAAATAATCCTTCTCCCAGGGCTCATCTAAAAGAGTTACGGAGTCCACACAGATAATATGCCGGCCATCTTCTGCATCGGGGCCAGACGGCAGGTGCCATGCCTCGTGACAAAGAATCATGTCAGAGTCTCTTGAATCTGACCGGCCATAAACAGAGTTATCGTCTGTATCGGCGTCAGCTTCCATGACCTGAACCTTCTTATCAGGAAACATCGCCGCCATAACGTGACGAGAGACCTTCTTGGTCTGAAAGAGCTGTCGGGGCATGTTGCCGTATTCAACTTCGAGAGGATCTAACGACAGTTCACCAATTGGAACTCTCTCAGTCTTAACCTTGCCAAACTCAGAGAAGACTTTAATCACTCCGGTTCCAGCAATACAGGCATCCAGGAAGACCTTTTGCGCCAATGGGTAGATATCCATGGCGTAAAACTGACCCTGCATCAGCTTAGTGAAAAGCTTAGCCTTTCTCTTGCTTGAGAAGTTACCGCCCTCGGTCAAAAACTGGATAGCTGGCTTATGCTTGGCAATTTTTGCAGTTGCGGCTTGGCAAATCGAGTGAATGATATTGAATGTTAGTCTGGGTTGCCTGGAAGCAGCGTAGTAGGTCAGGTGTCCCTGGTTTCTAGTGTGCAATGGTCTGCCATTATAGAGACCCAGGTTGGTAGAGAGGTCTGTATAGAACTCACTCTGCTCATCTCGGAGCACACTGATGAATTTCTCCACTGCGGTGTGAGGGTCTTCCCCCGCCTGCCACCAGAAAGCATCATCAAAGACTCCATACTTCATCGATCAGCACTCCTGTAGAGATAATCCTCGTCTGTAAATCCCAAATCGTCAACAGCTTCCCCATTTGGAGCCCTTACAGCTCTCTCATCACCGTCATAGTTGGAAATATCGAAGTCTTTTTGGGGGATTAGCTGTTCGGCTGGGAGAAAACCACTGAATTCAATCTCTACTTCGCCGTCTTTATACCGCGCAACACCGTGTTCAGTGAGCATTTTGAGCATACTTTTGAGCTTTTTAGTGCTCGGAACAGCATTATCAGCCATGATTATTCCTAATTCATAAATAAATCGGCGTCAGAAGACACCCCCCATAGGTCCTCATCATACTTGCTTTGGTGTTCCTCCTCAAGAAGTCGTTCTTCCATCTTATCTTCAAGCTGCTTAAACCACTCCGCTGAACCCTTATCGACGTACTTTGGTGGTGTTTCATAGAGAAAATGGCGACTTTCCATCCAGGCATAGAGGGCAGCATCGCTTAAGTGGTTATCATATCGTCTATCTTCGGCTGTTCCTGACTTGTTGTATTGCAGCTTATCCCACTCATCGAGCAGGGCCATGCCGCCAACAATCTTAATCGCGCCTTTCTTAAGGTCGGAATTAAGCATCTTCATCAGGCCAACCTTATCACCGGTCTTCTGGGCCGGCTTAATCGGCAAACTGGAGCGCTGCTTGAAGGTCTCAAGGACCATTCTCGATGAACCGCCACCTGTATCCATTACAATTGCCGAGAAATTATAGGTTTTCATGAACTTATGAATCATGTCCTCAACATCTGAAACGAGCATTTTCTCCTGTTTGTACTCATCCACAAAGAAAAGGTATGGATAATCAGGCGACCAGGCCGCAACAATAAAGGCTGAAGCATCATGATATCCAAGGTCAACTCCCAAGACGAACTCCCAGTCGTTACTTTCGGGAACTTCTTTAAGCAAGTTGTCCTGGTTGTAGGCATAAATGATGTCTTGATCATGTCTGACCCAGAGGCCCAGGCATTCTCGTTTGAAGGATGGGTCCAATGGATCGAGGATCCCATTGTCAATATCCTTCTCAACAGCCCTGACAGCATGGCGCATGTACGGGTTCTCTTTAATAGTCCACCGGTGAATTGAAAAGTGGTGCTTCCCTTTCTCGGTAATATCGTAAAAGAAACCAGAACAAGCGCTATTGGGCGTTGATATCATTACCAAAGAGCCATCACGGTCAAGAAGCGCAGGGCTCAGGACCTCATTCACCAACTCCTTCAAGTCAATATTAAAGAAGGCAGCCTCATCCAAAACGGCCAGACTGAAAGCGGCGCCTCGAAGCTTATCCACATCACTGGCGTCGTTAGCGCCGGTAAACATAATCTGAGACCCATTTGAAAACGTAGCTATCAGGTCAGAGTTGTTGAAATTAATACCAAGCCTGTAGCGCTGGTTCGCCTGCTTCAATGATGTCCAAAGAATTCGCTTGGCTGCTTCCCTGGTCCTGGCGATATAAACACAAACCGTATTGTCGGAATCCATCGCCTCCTGAATCAAATACCGCCCAGCAGCATAACTCTTTCCAGAACGCCGGCTACAAATAGCAGCCTTCCGCCGACAGGGATCGCCAATAAAATCAAGCTGCTCCTTGAATAGCGTCCTACTCAAATTAAGAATATAACTTTTTCTCTGCTTCTTTTGAGCCTCATTAGGAGCCTTCTCCTCCCCCTTCCGAATAACAAGAGCCTCCAGTATCTCACGACTGGTAAGACTCTCAGAGGGGAGGCGCCGGCTCTCATTACGCGGCATTAACTATGCCCTCCAGCTTATTCATCATAATCTCATAGATGCAGGCAGGGAGAAGACTGCCCACATAGCGAGCACTCCACTTATCCTTAGCATTAAGCTGCTGCATATAATGTGACCAATGGGTGCAAAAGATATCGTAGTCAGCTCCCCATCTTTCTGATTTTGGATTAGCCTTCTTGGGGGGGAAGACATGATCTACCAGGGCTGTTGCAATCCCGGCCCTGCGTAAGTCCCTCTTCACGAAGACAAAATGCAGGAGAGGAGTGTCCTCAATCTCTCCATAAGCTATCCATCCAAGGATATGATTCGGGTCATCGAGATTGTGATAAACCTTGATTTGATTCTTTTCAACCAGGTCATCGATCAACACCCTGGTCATATCCATCACTATTTTCGTTGGATTTTTTACTGAATGAATCCACGAGTGATAGATAAAATCCTCGTCCATCTTCTTATCAAAATCGCGGATCATCTGGTGAAACGGTTTCTTCATTCCTCGGCTTCCTTTCTCTGATTGCTTTCTTGGCCAGCTTAATCAACTCGTCATCAGTCATCCTGGTGATTTTGTCAGACCTTAGCTGTGCCTCGATTTCTAGTAACTTCTTCATTCCATGAAAACAGCTGTCGAGCTTTTGCATATCCTTGTACTCAAGCTCACCAGCATCATCTATCTTCTCTTTTAACTTAGCTATCTGACTTTCTGTAATATGGAAGAGGTCGTCCCACAGCTTGTGTTTGTCTCTCGATTGCGTGATCTTGATCTTGCGGCCCCCTACACTGTAGGCACCAGTTGTCCGTTTTCTTTTTGTCGTCACGTTCATTTTCAATCTCGTTGTTTTCCCTCTGCATTTGACGAAGCAAGCGCAAAGCAATCGGCACAGGCATACAAAAAGACTAAACGATAAGTTGAGTCCAGGTAAAGATTCAAATAACCTATTCAGACCACACGCCACGGAGTAGACGCTATTGAGCCAACGGGCTCGACCTAGAAGCGGACGCGCAGTGGTCTATTCCTTCCGTTCGAACACAATGCAGTGTTACTAGATTACACCCGGCAAGACTCGATAGATCACGCTAAGCAGTGGCAACTTAGTTAGCACAATATCAGACCAGATCTGACGGCTTCTTCTGCATTAGCCGCGGGGGGGTGCTAATATCTCTCTGTGTTTATATATAACGCAGTGCATATAACCCAAAACAGAGAAAAATTCATGGAGGGTATTTAATCCTTTCCTGAAATTTCAATAAAGGGGGTACCCCCCCCGGGGGTTCCTCATTGAACAGGAAAGATCGTCACGCGCAGCGTGTCACTCCTGCCCGCCCGAGCGCTAGCGCCGGGCTAAGACGACAAGCGCGCAGCTTACTGGGCGTAGCGCTTGACTGTTCTTCCCGCATGAAGCTCAAGGCCAAGCGCAGAGCGCTTGACGATACTGCCAGCAGAGCTGGCGCAGCTCGCGCAGCGCACACGCAGTGTTCTGACTACGTGCTTGCAACGCTCCCGCGTGTTATCTCATCCCCGCTAAAATGTGTCTGCGACACGTAATTGTTTAACGATTTCAACGCTTACAGCTTATGAAATGCGCTAAAAAGCGGTGATAAGCTAACAAAAAGGCGCGCTTCGCGCACGTTTACTGCCTGCGGCGCGTCGTTCGCGAGGCTCACTACTGCTTCTCTCCCTCTCTCTTGTCTTGTCAAGTGTGACAGGAATGCTGCGTTACGCGCTGCGCGCTGCTCTTGCACCTGAGCACCCTCAAGGACTGCGCCAGCCCGACAAAATAGACACCAAAGATACGCACGCGTACTTTGGCATCGATTTTACCGTTCTGGTCAACCTGCGGTTGCTCCTTGACCGCACTCAGGCTTCGTCCCTGTCCTGTACTTGTTCAACAAGGCGAGAGCCGCAACGCAGGAGACTATCATGGAAGAACGTTACGTCGTCAGACCTCACGGTTACGAATTCATCACCGTCGACACTTGGTGCGACGAGGTCGTAGATTCATACGACACCGACGAGGCCGCTACGCTCTGGTGCAAGGCCCAGAACGAGCTTACCTACGAGCAAGACGAGCGCAACTTCGTTAGCGCCGACAAGTACGTATGGTACTCCTGGAAGTAAAAAGAAGGCCTTCGGGCCTCTTTTTAATCGAAGGACACGCCCATGGCGTGACGTATTTTTGGCTCCAAGCTGAGTGACCAGCTTGACCGTCACGAATTGGCTAATTCGAGAGCGAGGCGATACGCTGAAGCGATGCGTCTGACGCCTAGCTCCATCGCATCTTGCTAACCCCAACACAACGTAAGGACACGCCGTAGGCGTGACGAGTTGTGTCCACGCTGAAAGCGTGAACAGTGGCGATTATCATCGCCTCTTCTCCGACCTGAGTGGCACGCCTACGGCGCCCCGCTCAGTTCGTGTAACGTCGCGCCCATTCTATGGGTCAGCCCGGCCACGGGCGCGGGCGCTCGTTACGCGAGGCGATGTTAATCGCTGCGGAATGAAATGTATGCGAGCTTAGAGAGGCACGCCTATCGGCTTAGCCTTTCGCTCGCATTTCATTCCTTGATGGAATAGGCCTCCCTTGGAAATCGCTGCGCGATTACGTATTTGCACGCTAGTGGCGTGCGGGCACGGCTGTTGGCCGCGCCCATTGAGGGGATCGGCCTATGTCTCTCTCTCTCTGGACTTCCCAAAGCGAAGCCCGCACGTTAGCGAAATCGCTGCGCGATTACCTAACCAGGTGTGCGAGCTCCGCGTAGCACATGACAAGCCTGAGTCCCTCAAGGACTGCGAAGCAAGTCCGCGAGCGGAGCGCAGCTCTATGCGCTGCTCTTGCTTCTTGCCGAGCCACGCCCGCATCAATTTTTAGACAAGCAAAGCCGCCAAGGCGGCCCAAGGGTGCGCAAGCGCACTTTGCTTATCGAAAAATGGACACGAACGCTGCACGGTGAAGCTTCGCTTCATCCTTGACCGACCCAGGTTTCAGCCCAACAGGACGCCCACTTGCGGGAGCATGCGCTCCCTGGGGGCTGATGTCCTGTCGGGCTTCAATCATGTGCTTCTTTTCTTTGGAAACCAGAGAGGAGAGTATCCTCTCGCATTTATCAGGAGTTTCTTATGACTAAGCAGCAAAAATGTTCCATTTGTCGCAAGCCCGGCCACAACAAATCCAAGTGTCCAACAACCACCAAGCCAGCTAAGAGCTGGCCGACGGAGCGTCGGGTGATTGACATGTCCACGCGTCGCCGAAGCGCAGCTAAAGCTGTCGCCTCGGATTCAAATACAGTGTTTAAGCACACTGAATTTGAACGACGCAACGCGACTCGCCTCAATAGGGAGGGCGAGGTCACGTTGACCAAGCGCCAACGCTTGGCCCTCGAAGCTGAGTCCCAGCTACAAGAGCTGGAACAACAGCTAATCCGAATCCACGAGTTTATCACTCCTAACGGCTCAATCCGAAGAGCCCGGATTGAACCTGAGATGGTAGAGAAGATAGTGGAGTCGGCTTTCTATGAGGTCCACTTCTTCGAAGAGTTCAAGAAGGCCGCCGATGCAGCAGGCCATTCCAAGGACTGCGGTAAGAAGTGGACCGAGCTGATGTCACTCTGCTGGGAGCAGATGAGGAGACATCAGAACAGGAAAAAGCGGCTGTGCCCGAAAGGCACACCACAAAGCGGCTTTTTCTGGAGCACGACAATTAACGAATTGGTTGAGCCGGCTAGGCTCACCATGAAATTGTCGAAGAAGCTTGGCGCATTTGATGTTCTCAAGCAGATTCCAGCAGAAGCCCAGTTAGACTTCTTCGGAAACTGGCTTGAGGTGATGGAAGAGGAGGCCAAGCGACGCGAGGTCGAGTCGAACGAAGAGGTTGACGAGTCGGCAACGTTGAAAACGGTGCCGAAGAACCGCAACCACTTCGTCAACGAGCAAAGAGTCGAAGGCGACTCTAGCTCAACTGACGCCCTCGAGCACACAGACCATGATGCACACGAGAAGCTGCATCAGTACCAAGAGGCAACAGCCGATTACGGCATGTTGAGCTAAGCCACACCAGGGAGCCATGACGCAGCTTACACTGCGCATGGTTCCCTTTTTTTGGTCGTGGCTTAACCCCTTAGCGACCCCTTTGAGGGCCGCTAAGAAGGACGCGCAGAGCGCGACGCCATTAGCTGGTCGTTCGCAGGGCTCACTCCCTGATTGGTTGAGGAGGGGAGGGGGGGGATTAGAGGGCTGGAAGGTACAAGATAAAGACGGTTCGTTTAGAATGAGAATGTTTGAGAGTTTTAAAGTTAACAAAAAGAAGCATCAGGAATCTTGAGGAAAGAAAATGATAAGCGTAGAAGACCAGAAAGCATTCAAAACAGCAAAGGCAAAGCTAGCTAAAGCATCCGCCAATATAATATCAAATTCTATCTGGAGTGCCGGAATGGACATTCCTACCAAGCCCTGGGAAGGCGATCTTGCATGGGAGGCTTTGAATATTTTGAAAGCTCTCGCCATTGCTGGCGATGATTACGAAGACGAGTGTGTGGAGCCAGAAGATGAGGCCGAAGAACGCGATAAACAACCAACAAAGGAGCTGAAGAAATGAATGAAAAAGAAGAGTTGGAACTAGAGAAGAAAATCTTAGAGGGGACTGGAAAGATTCCCGTAATGAGAGGACTGTTCAGGTTCCATAAAGAGAACAAGCGGAGAATATCTGCGCTCGAACTATTTACAGATGAGGCTGTCTTCCAGCTGCGGCATCTAAGGGATGGGCTGAAAGTAAAAGACCACCAGGTAAGGGAGCTGGGAGAAAGACTGGATCTCCTGGAGACTTCTGTCAAAAATGTA
>Ga0114899_1000873_pt1 | contig 19483 bp, 29 predicted proteins | sample MalvireepMed_215_FD_83497 | JGI IMG/M metagenome (GOLD analysis project Ga0114899, IMG submission 83497) | Marine viral communities from the Global Malaspina Expedition - Malaspina viral metaG DeepMed_215 | ecosystem: Environmental > Aquatic > Marine > Oceanic | place: Mediterranean Sea...
AAGTTGCAGCCATACATGCGTAGGAATACCGATGGAACGCCGGTAAACCTACCTTCTCCCTGTATGCTATAAAAAGCTTCAGTATACCTAATTTTCATGAAGTCTCGAATTCTCTGTCTTCTCGATGCCCTTGTCTTAGCGCCATATTGCTAGGGGTCTCGCGAACTTGTACTTCACAACACCAAACACGATCTGCTACATCCTGGCCGTAACTAGGCATAAGAATTGTATTAATATACTCATATAACCAATCAGCTAACCCCTCGCAGCCTGTTCGTGCAACAACAGTTACCTTAGCAATTCCCTTACGATCTAACAAAATAAAATCATCGAAGTTTGGGTCATCTTCAGAAACAAGCATCCGGTGATCGAACCACTCTTCCAGCTTATCTTTTAATGGTCTTAAACTGCCATAGTCCATGGACCAGTTTCTTGCATCTAATGTATCGCACTCAAATTTAAAGTGAAATGACAGTGCGTATCCATGAATTAAATTACAGTGTGAGTCTGCTCTCCACTGCCTGTATGCGACCGGTCCAATATGATCGTATGTTTTGGTTGAAATGTATTTAGACATAGTTTATACTCCTTATCTTTTAAAGAGTGTGCGGAGTATTTTGAGAGGGTCGAACACTAAGTCCTCGTAGTTAATATACTGTATATTATACCATATTTATTAAAATAGATCAACTATTAACATCAACATTTGTAACTAATGTTGCTGTTTCTTTTTTTCCTTGTGAAGTTAAGTTGGGCCATTTTTTCTTTGCAGCATCGGCATGAATCGCTTGAAAAGCCATAATACTACGCATTCCGTTGTGCCTGCGCTGTGGACCCTTTCCAATGTGTGGAATACTGCTATCAAAAACAATTAATTTTCTGGGTTCATATTGACTTGCTACTGTTTCACTATCATACAAAATAGTTTCACCGCCCCAATTTCGTTCCCATTCTTTATCTGTATATAATATACCAGTAATACTCTCGCCGGAATTTGGCCAATCAGTGTGAATATCACCGTCGAGTCCAAATGTATTGCTACTGGCCATACAACGCACCATAATAAAATTATCTGTAGCAAGGTCCATGAAGCGTTCACCTAGCTTTTTCGCAACAGAAGGACAATCTTGCTTGTAATTAAACTCGTTTAATTCATAAAAACTTTGAAACCACATAGGATAATGTGGTTCAATGTCGCTATCACTAACTTGTCCAAATTTCCACTTTGAAGCATAAACTACTTCATACCGCAGCTCACCGTGTTCAGCCTCAGAAATCCATTCTCTGTGTGTGCTAAACATTACCACCACTTCTCATACGGGAATACAACCCACGCTGGGTCCTCGGCTTTGTTTACCTCAATACTGTGATAATCTACGTTAAAATCGCTAGAAAGGTTATTAACAATAACAGCAAAACGCACATTATTATGCCAAACTTCGGGCCAGCGATACGTATCATTTGGGCAACAGCCAAACGTCCAATCTTGCTTAATCCAGTCAAGCGTTGCCCCAGTATCATTTATATCATCTAGTATAAGTATATTTTTTCCTTTGAAGCCGTGACCTTGTTGAAAAACTCCAAAAGCATCTTCTGACATCCAGGCATTTGATTCGGGGCCTTCTTCGTCGGCTGACTCTCTTAAACGAACATCTAATGTATACATAGTTACATCAAGAAAGTGACTCATCATCACCGCCGGAACTAACCCGCCACGAACAATGCCAACAATGTAATCAGGTCGCCAGTCGTCCTTATACATTTGCTGAATAATGTCCATTACACCAGCGTCGATGTTTTCTTGAGTAACATATAGGTCTTTGGCTTTCTTAGTCATTGATATTGTTTTCCTTTCCAATAGTTGCCTCTCTAAATGTTTCAATTGATATAAATTCTTTACAATATTTTTTTGTTGAGTATTGATAACTATGGGAGCATGTTGAACCGTGCCATTGAAAGTTTTACCATGCAATTAAATCACCCGGATTAATCCAATTAACTATTTCCTTCACACTAAAATTTTTAATATTTGAATTGTCTACTATCTCAGGTAGCACATCCTGTGCTTCTGTGTAATGAAGTTCTGATAGCTTAGCTGGATTATTAAAAAATGCAGTTCCTGGATTACAGTTCTCGTCCCACCAAAGGGGTATTAAGAAAGTATAACCTTCAGTGTATCCTTGACTCTTGTTACTTAAAAGCCACTCAATATTTTTAATGTCGCTATGAGGAGCAAATGGATATGCTTGGTACCTTATACTAGACATATGTATATAAAAGTTGCCAAAGTCTTGTTTAAGTTTTTTAATTAAAGCATGAACTGGACCTGGCCAAACTGAGTATACCGGACTTGGCTGATCTAAATGTAATGATCTATCCCAACAGCCTTCGTAACCTAATTTTACTTTGTCGCTTAACCATGGCCCTGCTGATAGCTTGTCGTTTATCCTTTTGTAATAATCCTTAACAGCTATTACCTCACTTTCGTTAATATAATGTTCTTTGTATACTATTTCGTCATGCATTTTTACGCCACTTAAAATATTTTAAATGATGCATCCATTTACCGTTAACTATAAATCCCCACTCACGGCGCTTTCGCCCGGGAATAAATAATGTCCAGGCTGGAACATTTGGTTTTAATTCAATTCTATGTAAACTTTTTGGTTCGCACATCTGAAAATAGCCTGGAGCACGCCAAAAACAGCCCATTGGGGTTGTTTCCCAATAACCACCTTTAAGAATTAGCGAAAAATATGGCCACGGATGATCATGTAATTCGTCAGGGTCACTTTGCAAAAATTTATGTAAAAATATATTGAACGGAAACTTTTTGCGATTTTTTAAAAATAAGTAATACCTTTCTAGGTAAGGCTTGTCTCCCGTACGGTCTAGAATAACTCGTTTCCGACCCAATTTACTTAGCAAATTTTGCTTAGTAGGAGAGTTGTCATTATTATTTTCTTTTTTCTTTCTAGGTCTATTCATTTCACCCATAAACGATGCCTTAGGCCCTGTTTGCGGTCTAGGCCGTAGCAAATTATTCTGTTTTTTATTCAGATAATAATCTCTTACCATATTATCTCTAGTTTTCATGTTATGTCTGGGCTTTCTAAGGCCTCTTTTACCTTTTCTACAAGATTTTCATAGGTTGCATAAGAGCCACCTACCCACTCACCCTCTTCAAACTCGCGAATTTCTATATTCCCAGCTGGTTTGGTCTGGCCGTCAATTGATAATTCGTTTTCTTGCAAGAGAGATATTTCAACGTGTCTATTCATTTATTAATTTCTTTTCATACCTAAACAAATATCATAAAACTCTTTCCTAAGAGCAGGGTTTTGGTTAAATGCACCCAACATAATTGCAGTAGTCATGTCACTTTCGTGTTCTTTAACACCCCGTTGAGTTAGACACATATGCTCTGCTTTAACTACAACTGCAACATGTTCTGTTTTTGCGTATTCTTGTAATAATTCTGAAATTTGTGTAGTCATTTCTTCTTGAATTTGGGGCCGCTCCGCAACATGATGCACAATACGATTAAATTTACTTAAACCTATAACTTCGTTACTAGGAACAATTCCAACCCAACAACTGCCTATAATGTTTTGAAAATGATGAGCACAAGTACTACGAACACTAATAGGGCCACTTGTATATAACGATTTATAACCCATATTAGGAAATACAGTTACATTAGGTGGCGGGTTATATCTTCCGCTAAAAACTTCGTTTATAAACATTTTTGCGACCCTCTGAGCAGTTTCCCGGGTGTTGTGGTCGTTTTCGATATCGATAACTAGACTTTCTAAAACAGCTTGAAAGTTTTTCTCGACTTCATCTTGCAATTCTTCTAATTCACCTTCTTTAATAAATTGTGATATATTATCGTTACAACGAAAATTAGCACCCTTTATTGTGAGTACGCCACACGGCGTATTGCGCCGTACGGCATTAGTTTTTAACAAGTTGTTGTTATAATCTTTAATTCTTTTTTTAATTCTGTCAGACGCGAGCATATGTTTTCCCTTACGAAAATGTTAATTAATTATAATTTTGTTTGAATTAAATGTCAATATTAATGTTAGTGTTGGGCGCGCCCAACACTAACATGATTAAGTTCTAGTTATAATATTTCGTCATATTAAAGTTTTCGTCTGGCTCACACCTTTTAAAGATGTAATAATCTAAAGAATATCCAAACAAAGGAGTGCGTAAGCTACTTTTTCTTGGTTTAATAAGACGCCAAATACAATAAACAAGAAGTAAGGGTAAAATATAACTCATTATGTATTAACTCCTGTATCATAAGTTATTTCCAATCGCAAATTATTGGGATCGAAAAAATAAATAGACCGGATGAACCCATGGTCAGTGGGGCCAACAACGTCGATGCTATTTTGTTCAAGTTTTGCTTTAGCAAGCAATAACTCTTTTTCATCCTGGACTTTAAAAGCAAAGTGAACAACCCATGGATCACATGTTGTTTCTGTAGCTTTACCATCACCAAGATCAAAAAACGCAATGCTCGATTCGTCTGGCATTGTAAAAAAGATATGCGTATAAGGAGCATATTCGCCGGTGCTCGGAACGTAATCTTCTTTAATAATATGTGTTACGGGCAGGCCTAAAATTCCTGTATAAAACGCTTTTGTTTCGTCAATATCGTGACATTTCCAAGCAAAGTGATGTAATCTTTGTAGGTTTAAAGATTCTTTGTTTGAAATTTCGACCACGGTATTACCTTTTGTTTTATAGCTCCAAATAAATTTTCATTGTTATGTATAGCTTCAATGCGAATCGTTTCGTGCCCCTGTAGGTATTTAGTTGTTGCCCACCCACGCTTGGTTGTTTCCAACATTCTTAGTTCTGCAAGACAAGAAACTCCTTTTGGAGCTCCTTTATTTGATACTGTTCCCGAACCAATTATTGTGCCGCTTATAAGATTTCTTGTTTTAGCAGCATGACTAATAAGTTCGGCAAAATCAAAAACCATGTCAACATGACAATCTGGCGTTCCAATAGGGTCGAGGCAACCCTCGATATAGCAATGCATTTCAGCGTGTAACTTATTATCTTTCCAAATTTCTCCTAATTCTTTTGGAGTTTGAGCATAAGGCGCCATTGAACTTTGTGGTTTTCCATGAACAAATCCAAATCCTTTAGCAAGTTCATCCGGAATTAAATTTCTAAGGCTTATATCATTAATAATTGTTACGTATTGAATATATTCTGGTGCTTCTATTGGGGTTGTTCCTAGAGGAACATCACTAACAATTACTGCGACCTCTGCTTCAAAATCAAGACCCCAATCTTTATCTCGGGGCGCAACCCTAATATCATCCTCTGGCCCTAAAAATTGTGAACACCCCTGATACATTAAGGGATCTGTCCAAAAATTTTCTGGCATTTCAACTCCACGAGATTTGCGAAGAAGTTCCACGTGGTTTACATATGAGGACCCATCTAAAAACTGTGGTGCATTTCTAAAAGATTTGGTACTTTTCACAAAACACCCCTCCGCATTTGATCTTCCTCTATAGCATTAAAAAGCGCCTGAAAATTTCCATCTCCAAATAACTTATTGTTTTTTCGTTGTATAATCTCAAAAAATACTGGACCAATTACTGTTTTTGTGAAGATTTGAAGTAGAATGGAACCTTTCTTGCCATCTATTAAGATTTTATTCTCTTTCATACGCTTTATATTCTCGCCATGCCCTGGAATTCGTTCATCTAGTGCCTCATAATAAGTATCGGGCACATCCAAAAACTCAATTCCATTCTTTCTTAACTTCTTAACACTATTATAAATGTTATCGGTTAATAAAGCAATATGTTGTACGCCTTCTCCATTATATTCTTTAAGGTATTCTGCTATTTGACCTTTATCACTTTTATCTATGTTAATAGGAACAGCAATAATGTCGTTGCCCATAGCGTTGCTTACAAGACCCGTTTGCTTTCCATCGATATCAAAATATTTTAATAGCCGAAAGCCAAAAACCTCTTTATAAAATGTTGTCCATTTATCTAAATTTTCTGGATAAACATTATTAGTTAAATGATCAATATATTTTAATCCAACCCCTTTATTAGGTGAAGAAAATGTTTCTTTTTCCAAAAATATTCTGCTTCCACCCACGCCTTCGATTGCTGGCAAATATGATCTCGGAGAAATGTCAGTGCATCCTAACTTTATTGCTTCCTTCAGAGCTTTATGAGGGTCATCAACAAGAAAACTAAATGATGGGACGGACGGGCCGTGCTTTTGATAAAACTGTTTAGAAAATTCTTTAGTGTAAATTATAAATGTAATATTATTTTGTCTGAACACTTCACCGGACGACCCACTAGTCAATGTTTTCTTAAAACCCATCTTTTCAAATAGGTCATCATAATAACCAGCTCTGGGGGCTGCGAATTCTATATATGGTATAGCTTTAACATTTATCATGTGTCACAATTTATTCGTCTAAATATTCTAAGGCTCGTAACCTATTATCAATTTCATTTTGTAATTCGGGTATCAACCCGTGTATATCTCTAAGTAATGCATGCGAACGAACAGCTTTGCAGTCTCCGTGTTGCTCAAAAATTTCATAATAGTGTAGAAATTTTTCTACTTTATGTTTAAGTAAGTCAGATTTTTTGCTCATCCTATCATCCTTCAATTGTTATATTTAATAGATCTGGGTATTTCACAAGTTGTGATTTTTTATCTTTTAATTCTTTATTTTTTAACATTGCCCTTCCCTTGATCGCTTCTTCTAATCTCATATTATAGTGAAATCCTAAATTAAAAACTCGTTGGTCCTGCCACGGTTTAATATGTAGGTGCCGACCATCATTTGCCATTGTTTTAAGAATATAATAATCATTGCGGCTATTAGTTAGAATAGCACCGCCTCGCCCAATCTCAAGTCGCTTTCCTGGCCCGAAACTCAAACACTGCATACGGTCATTCACAAACATTCTGCGATCAAGTGCTCGCGCACTATCCCATACATTTGTAGGAGCAAGCCGATATTCGTATTGCCATTTATAATCCTTGTCATAGTACAACTGTAAACCAAGTTTATAAATCAGCATTGGAACGCTAAGATATGTTCTATTAGGCAGTATAACAGGGCCATCATATTTTAAATATCTAAGACAAAGTTCTATAGCATGGGTACAGCTATCCGTAAGAACAACATAGGGAGCCCCGGTGTATTTGCTTAATGCACGTTCAAACTCTTCTAAAACACTATAATCCACCATTTAATGATGTCCAGTCAACTGCAAAGTATATCGGTCCGTCACCCCAATATTTGCCGCCATATGTTCTGTGTTGCTTTTCCACCAAACATAGTCACCGGTGCTCCACTCAATTATGGGAGTGTTTTCTATTTCAAAATAGTGTCCACTTTTCCAATTTTCTAAAAATATTATTGCTCGTTCTATATCAATTGACGAGCAATTGAATAACTCTTTATATCGTATATATGTATCTTTATGGTTAGGTAGTATTGTCCCTGTCCCCATTTTATAATAACTTGAACATACGTTTTTAAGTTCAAATTCTTTTGAAAACCATTCTATAAATTTTTCATTCCAACTTGGTTGCTTTTTTCGCATATCACACATAAGTCCTGTAAAATACTTGCGTTGCTGCATATAACCTTGTCTTTTAAATTTTATTAAATCATCGTTGTTATTAAAAAGTTCGTGCGTATAACTTAGATTTTTGTATTCATTATCCCAAAAAGGTTTAATAGCACCGGATTTCCAATTCATCTGGTGTCTCCATAATGTATAACTTTATATACATCATCTTTTGGAAATGCTCTCCATGGGTCAACAATAATACAATCTTCAGATAGTTCACAGTAAAATTCTTCTATATTGTGAGCGAGCAGCACAACAGCACTAAAGGGCTCAGCCTGAGGATGAGTATTTGGATCAATATAGGTTGGATAATAATTTAGTTGTTCACAATAATACCCAACTAAAGCACTGTAACTACCATCGGTGTGTGGTACATTAGGTTTATAAGTATAACCATGAATGAGAATAGGTAATCCATGTTCAACGCTTAAGTCTACTAAGAATTTAGCTAGATTGCGTGCCTGCTGTTCTCTACTATACATGATAGAATCAAAAAGATCATAATTTAGATTAAGTTCTTTGGTCATGTGGCGAAGGGCAATGTTATCTCTAGGGTGACACGGCCCACCGTCTCCCAAGCCAGCGGTCATATATCGTGGGCTCATAATACGTTGTGTGCTTAAGGCTAAAGCATTTGTAACAACGTCAATATTCATATGACCTAATTTCATTGCTACATCTTGCATCATGTTTACTAAACTAAGTTTAGCACTGATAAATGTATTGTAGAAAATTTTAATAGCTTCCGCTTCTTCCCAAGTTCCAATTTCATAACGTGGATCGTTCTCCATAAGAGGGCGATAAAAGTCTACTAAGGGTTTTACTCTTTTGGCCGAATCGAATTCAGTTCCAATAATTATCATTTCAGGATTTATCATATCCCAAACTACCGTGCCCATAGCTATAAGATAGGGATTGTATACAAGTTGAGCATTAGTAACCAACGGTGCAAGTTCTCTTCTAACAGTTCCCGGAAGAACTGTACTAATTAATGCAATTAATTGGCCAGTTGCGTACGAATTAATCTCTTCTAGTGCTTGCTTTACTTGTGTATAATCAAAGTCTTTGGGTGGTAAATGACAGGTTGGTTTACTACCATCGTATCTCGGGTCATGAGGCGTTGGTACTGCTACAAAAATAATATCCTGGTTGCGAACTGCTTGTTCGATGTCCGGTACAATACTAATTTTATTGCTTGTTTTATCCAATACATCATAGCCAGTAACCTTATATACAGTAGCCATCGCTTCAGCACACGGCATACCGAGTTTCCCTAATCCTACGAAGCCAACACGAAAATTATTCATTCTACTTTTTCACCCGATTCTATTAATTTTAACAAACAAATATGTTCAGGATTTTTAAACTCTAATCTTATATTGTAGAAACATCCTTTCCTATCGTAATCTGGTGGAGTTCCGTAAGACGTAAAATTATCCCACCACCAGTCTTCATTATAAGTTAACCCATGTCTGCCAAGTAAATTACTAATCATACACAAAGCATCAACACTTGTATATCCGGCATTAAGGGCACCGCCTTCAACGGGTAAATGGTTAGCCCTATTTGTAAGGTTTTTACTGCTTACAATTGTTTTATATTTAAACATTATTATTCACGCCAAAAATATTTCTCCTGAAAATTTTAGCGTCACGTATCCAATTATTAGCAATTCGCTTTCCACTTTTAAACGCTGCATATTCTACATATACTGTATTTTCGTTGTTGTATAAAGCAGCCTCGTTGTAAGGATGACCAAATACTATACAAAAACGCTTATAGTCATCTAAATCGTTAAATATTTTTTGTATTTCGTGTTTCATTTTATTCTCCAAACTTAAATAACTTGTTAAGGCAAGTGTCATCTTTTACTGTATAATCAATATCAGATAAGTTAAGGTCTCCAAATTTTGGGTTTTTCCATAGAAATTCATGCTTGTTATTATCAAACCAAATTAATCCTTTTATCTGATATTTTCCATCATTAAACATGTGTTCGACAAAATCAACCAGATTTGTTTTTAGTGTATCATCGTTGATGTGAAAACATTCTACGCCTAGTTCTTTTTCCACATCTCTCACATGCCAGTCCTTAAGGAATTTATGCATGGCGTCCTCATATCGCTTCAATTCCTTAGGGCGCTCATCAGTGCAGTCACAAGGCATAAACGCTAATGTTCTATTCATATTTGCTGTTTGGCTCGAACATCGGTTTCTATTATATACTGCGTTACTCGTCTTACCACCGTGTGCAATGGCATTTACCTCAACTACAAGTTTGTCATTGTGTGTACTTAAGATACATGTCCTACTAAAATATAATCCTGCGCCAACCCCATCGGTCGCGGCAGCGTTACACATAAACTCGTCCTGTATCCATTGTTTGAGCATAGCACGGGATATTCCAAAAGTAGGCTTTATAGGATCTATAATTTTCATTTTATATCCTCTTATCGTATTGAGTTAATACACCGTTTCCTCTGTCTTCAGCGACATCGATCCAAACAGTGCGACTGGGATATTTCTCGTTAATTTTTAAATATAATTCATTCGAAACCTCTTCACATGTTTTATCGTCCGAATCAAGATCCTCGTTGTAGCAAAGGTCTTGTAACCATTGCATCATATCATCTTTAAATTGCGTAGGATCTGATTCATTCAAAATTTCAATTGAAACTCGAAATTTAAAAAGGTTGTATTCAAGTGTTGACCAAGCCATACGAGTTGCTTTGCGTAGTCTATCATTACAGCCCTCCTCTCGCATTCTACGTAAAATATACTGGTCGTGACTTTCCCTGGGTTGGTCCGATTGTGCCATAGTTAGTGGCATGTCTTCTTCATTTTTGGCCATTTTTCTTTTTCCTAAGGGTGGTTAATTGGTCTTTAACAAATAGTTTTCTTTTTTTAAATTTTTTAAGATTATATTGAATCTCTATGCTAGTTGAGACTCGGTTAACTTCTTCTTGTAATTTTGATGTTATGTAGTTAAGTTTTAAGTGTTCGTTGCTTAGTCGATTAATGTTATAGTCCAAGTAATCTAACTCCATTTTTGTTAAATCTCCTTAAATAGATTGTCAAATTGTGTTAGAGCATTGGTTGCTCTTTTTCCTGTCATGCCTCTTGAACCGATTATACTAGTCCAAAAACGACTGTGTTCGTCTATTAATTTAAATGCCTTGTCTGAATCAGCGCAACTGATAATTTCGTCAATTATATCTTTAAATACTACACGATCGTGCTTTTCATAAATGAGCACACTAGGAATTACTCCTTCGTCGTATAAGCGATTTGCTTCTTGTGTAGCGTAAATATGTGCCCATACATTATGAGCCATGAGTAAAAAGTAACTAAAAGTGTCCCAAGATGTTTTACCTTCTCGTCCTATTTTATTAAGGTCCCCTTTAGCATAAGTGCAAATATCCTTTGCGGTAAGACCTTGTGTTATAGGACTTTCTAAAAATGTATGTAATTTTCTTTCTTGATTATTATTCCAATGGGTTATAAAAGCCTGCCCATATGGTGTAGTATCTTGGGCAAATGATTTATCATCAATACCATTACCACCTCTGTATAACCATTTTTTGCGGTCTTGCATATCTATTTCATAATACACATTGGCATTTACTGCACTAAGAAAGGGAGTAGCTGCATCGTAACTAACAATAAAGTTTTCGTTATAATGTTTTCGTATTGCTCGCTGTATATCAGTAAGTAACACTGCCCATTCTATCTTGCTTGTACCTAAAAAATGCATCCAATCATGCACGCCTTTTTCAAGTAGCCCGTCACGCATTATAGTAACTAACCGTTTCAAAATAATGTGCATATCACACATATTCTGCCCACCCATAGCCCAGCCCTCAAAGTGATTTGAGTATTGTTTAGGATCACTGTATTTTTTCATACGCTGATACCAATTTTCTGCGTCGCTGTGTGTTTCGCCGTGCAGAACATTCAAATACTTGCAATTGCCATTACGATTGCGGATAAAATACTCGTTGTTAATTTCTGTGGCTGTTACTGCGTCTTCGTATGTGCTAACGCCTATGTCCTTGTGTACGTTTTCGGTGTGCCGAACCCATGCAGGTATATCGAGTATCATCGCGTAATCAAAGTACGAATCTAACCAAGTTAACACCTCTTTACGTTTAGTACTAGCTTTAGGGCAATTGGGGTCTTTCCAATTGGCTTTCCATATACCCTTAGCAATTTGAAAGCCGCCGCTATCACCAACAACAAAACTTGTGTTGCGATTGCGGTTGCGGATCATATCTTCGCCTTCAATTTTTTTATTTGTGTCTAGGTTGGCATGTCCAGCACTATATAAGCTAAATGCATACTTATACATTCCTTCTGGGGCTAGCCAATTGGCGCTTTCAAGTCCATTCACAAAATGACTGGGAATACGGTCCGGATTTATAAAATCACCGAACCTTTGCTTGCTTATATGCTGAACATAGAACCCGCTTATTGCAGGCAAAAATATTGCATAGTCTTTTTGTTGTGCTGTTAGATTAGTTAATAGCTCAGTCATATGATTTATATTTTTTTAGTCTGTCTAATAATTGATAATCTTTTTGATGTAGTTCTGTAATATCTTTTTTTCGTTGTGGGTGTTGTTTAAATATCTCTCTTATTTTATTATTTACTGACATTTTTAGGAATGTTAATCCAAGCATATTTTAGTGTTGAATCAATTTTTACAGCATAATGAGCAGGACGATAAAAGTCTACCATTATTTTTGTTGTGCGGGAAGTAAATACCTATAGATGCCAAGGCCACTGTCGACGGTGATCTCGCTTACGCCGTCGTCACTAAACCTGACTCGCGTGTCTCCTGATAAGCTTAAAATTCTGCTAACTTGTTCAACTGGCCAGGCCCATCCACGATCGAGTTTACCACCAACATTGTGTTGAAATACAAAATCTCCAGCGTGCGTACTTACATCCCCAAAATAGAATTTTAAATCTTTGCCTTCTGTCTTAGCAACGAATGTTAGTTCTTCGCTATTAGCACTAATCATCATTTTAAGTCGTTGTATATTAATTATTGTTGGTTCAAAATCAACGCCCCAATTAACACTTTTCATAGTAACGCTTTTAAGTTTATCATTAACAATATCGCTGCTCATAAAACGATAGTCGTTTTGAAAATCGCTTGTAGCATTTTCAAAATGAATACCTACAGGAACACTTGTTCCGTTGCGTTCTTGTGTGTTAATGCTCATTTTTGCATTCTCTTCATATTCTGAAATACTAAGAATAACACTAAGAGTCTCAAGATTAGGCATTCCAAATGTGCCCACAAATTCTGTTACAGGGGTATGAAATTGTGCTTGTAAAATAACACTGCGATCTTCTGCTAATCCATCTAGTTTAGTTTCACTATTGGTTCCGCTAATTTTCACTAGATCAATAAATCCGAGTTTATGCGTGTGTTGAACGATGTCGAGTAGATAGTCTTTCATTGGTAGTTCCTTTTGCTGTTTATATAGTATATGTGTGTTTGGAGAATAAGTCAAATTTTATTTGCGTTAATTAGCCAAGTAATTGTTCCGGAGTGTTTTTCCCATGCATCTATTTTTCCTGGGCAATTTGCCCAGTCCTGCTGAAGATTTCTTACCCATAATCTTGGAGCAATGTTATTTCTGTGACTAAGAACCCAATCCATAATATCCATTGGAACATCTTCGGGTTTGGGTTTTTTTGGAATAATTTTTACACTGGTACTGGAAAGTTTTTGGGTTTCTAAAATACCTGGTTTTTGTACTATCATCCAATTCCATGCTCCATCATCTGTAGATCCACTGTCAGTCACATCATATCCTTGACTGTAAAGCATGTTAGCTATAAGACTTCTTGTGCCATAACAACGAAAACTATTAGAAAGCAATTCTAAACTACGACGTTCCTCACAGTTGTTGTAACTAAGTAGAAATATTCCCCCTGGTCTAAGAATGTTGAATATCTTTTTTGTTATGTCTTTAATAGGGTCCAATGGCAGGTATTCAAAAAGGTTAATGCACACAGCAAGTCCTATTTGATTCTGTGGAAATTTGTCTAAGTGGTTATATATGCGTAATCTTCTTTTAGCGTAAAATTCATTAAATTTATCGCGTACAAGATTTGCTACAGCTTCTTTTTCACAGTATACATACAACGGGTCGCCGCCAACCATAGCACGAGTGTATCTTCCATCAACAGGATTAGCGTCTAAAGAAGGACACTTCCAAGTGCTGTGGTATTGAACAAAGGAGTTAATTTTGTCATCAAATTCTTTACTAATAAACTTATTTAAGTTTACGGCTTCTTCGTCGGTCCAAGACTCGTTTAGTTCTAGTTTACTTTCATATGTTGTATAATCGTGCTGTAATATTTGAACTTCTCGTGTGTGTAGTTCGTAGTGTATAGTGTTTACTAAATTTTTCTTTGCTGTTTCGAACTCTTGTTTAGCTGTATCAAGTTTTTCGAGACTATCTAATAGTTGATTATGTACATCTTTATTTTTCCATCGTTGAATTTGATTTTTCACAACTTGCCTATTATAGGCAATATTATCATCTATGTTAATACAGATAGTTTTGGCTTCTCTATAAAAGTGATCAAGTAAACTATGTTTTTCGAATAGCCCCGTCTTCATTTAACTATCTCCTTGTGAATATTTATATTAGCATATTATTCAAAAGAAAATAAGTTATCGAATGTGTTTGCTGTTTGTGTTTGCTCCTTTAAATTCCAACTCAATACTCCCAGTAAATTATCAATTTTTTGATCAACAATCGCTGTTTCCATATCCAAATCATTAAATGGTAATTCTTTAAACCACGCTGGAAGCGTTGTTTCGTCTGTTGGGTAACCCACACTAGTATATCCTAAGGGATTGGGCTTTAGTTTACACACAATTGTTTTCATTCCGTCAACAATTTGCATGCTGTAGTTGTCACTATTTAACTTTTTAAGATAATTCCAGTTCATAGCTGCACGAACATGCCCCGGCATATTTGCTCTTCCTTCGCGCGTCTCTTTCGCTGTGTACATTGTAAGATTATTAACACGCTTTGGTGTGCCTTTTTCCCAACCCGGTCGATTATGAAATTCATGTTTAAATTGTTTAATTTTTTCCACCAAATCGGTTGCTTGTTTACCTGTCAGAACATCTAATAATATATTACTTAAAAAATCTTGCATAACTTTTGGAGTGTCGCTGCGCTTTAAATCGAGCCCCATTGCTTTAACTTTACCTACACCACCATCTTTATCTTGTCTATACCCATCCTGGTCATACATTAATACCGCATAACGTTTTTTGGTAATATATAGCCCTCGCGTAGCAACTATTTCTCGACCTGCTCTAATAATCTCGCCGTTAACTCTTGGACAATGAAATGCTGTTTCCATGAATAAGGGAAATGTTTCGTTTAAAGCATCAACTATAGTATCATATAATTGTATACATGTTTCCTTGCCCCAATTGGCTCTACCCTGTTCTACTTCTTCTTTCATTATAGGCCATGCACTGAAATAAACGCTATCGGTGTCTCCATATATAATAACATCGCCAGTGTGATCATATTTTCCTGTTAATAAATCATTAACCTTTGCGCTCATGTGTTTAGCTATACAACGACCTGTTAGCGTAGTGGACTGTCCTATTCTGTGATCAAAGAATCGACACCCCGGATTCAGAATAGCGCCATATAAGCTGTTCAAATTAATCTTCATAACTAATTGCCGCTTATCCCAAAATGCCTTTTCTTCGGCTGTTGTTGCGTTACGCATTTTTTTCTGCATGGTCTTGCGTTTTTCGTACCACTGTTCTAATAGTCCAGGTATAATACCTTTCTTTTTGTGGGTAAAAATTGTTCCGTTAGCACTAAGTATCCATGGATTATTACTATCAAAAACGAGTCTCCAGACATCATAAGCACTTAATGTATCGCTATCGCCGTTTTCCCAATCAATAGTAATTTCGGTGCCTTTTTCTCCTGCCATAACAGCTTGATATTCTTTGCTACCAAATTCGCCCTCCCATGCCTCAGCAAAACTTTTTTTCTCGCCTATCTTAGTCTTAATAGCATGGTCGGTTAATGTAGGACGCAATTGCCCGATTACTGTTTCTGGCGCCATATTTAATGCACGAATAACGCCAGGATACAAACTGTTTATATCAATTGAACCAATCCATTCATGCATGCCCTTTTTTGGGTGAGCGACATAAGCGCCTGCTGCGGTAGTTGGTTCGCCATCTCTATTGCGGCGTTTAGGAACAATTAACCCTTGTTTGTGAGACTCGTTAATTATTGCTTGCTCAACAATAGCAACAGTGCCCATTGTAGCTTGTAACAAAACCGTGTTAGTATGCGCGAGTTCGTTAGCCAAATCAATAAGTTTTAATTTCTTATCCAGCTGGTGTAATAGCATACAATCTTGTCTGTTATAATCTATAAATGTATAAAAGTTTTTATTATATAGTTGATCTAATGTTCCTTCATATGCAATTTTGCGTTCGTTAAGTTCATATTCACCAATTGCATCTAAACTGTAACTGTGCATTTCGTGGTATGTAAATTTGCGATACAACTGCATATAGTCTAGATGTTGCCTACCCACTAGATCAAACGTCATGTTCTCTGCACCAAAGCGTTCAAATGTTCTTTTTCTAGGATATTGACCCCATAAGCAAAATTTACGGGTGTCGTCTTTGCTTAGCACACGGGTAACACGTTGTATTATATATGGAATGTCGTAGCCTTCTGAATTCCAGCCACTTAATATATCAGCATCTTCAATTAGTTCTAAGAATGTCTTTAAAAGATCTGCTTCATTATCAAACAAAAATGTATTATCGAACGGCTTAATAATATCTTTAGAACTTTCTATGCTTAGACTTTTGGGTGGAATTACCAGCGTAATAAGTTGATCTAACCAGTCTAAATAAAGCGAGATTGCTGTGATAGAGTTAAAGGGATCTTCCGGTGTTGAGTACCCGCGTTCCGAATCAAAATCCACTTCAATGTCAAAGAAGCATACCTGTAAGTTTGGAGCGTCAACATCTAGATAATTATTAGCGAGACAACGAAAAACTGGGTTAAGATCACTTTCCCATAACCCTCGTTTGCTATGAAGTTTTAGTTCCTTTTTAAACTCTTTACTACTATGTGTAGTAAATCTACTTACAGGATTACCATAAATTGTTTGAAATTTACCACGTGGATCATTATAATAAAACACATAATTGGCTGGAAAGTCTTTATACTCTCTCTTGCCATCTACACGCTCAACTACATAAATTTTGTTGTGGTCTCTGTCAAGGTGGGCGTCTACGTAGGACATGTATATATTTTAATGTAGTTTGCCAACAGTAGCAAGAATATTTTCTAATTCTGCCAAATCTTCGCTGTGACGAGCAAAATCTGCTTTATATGCGGTACGTACAGCTTTCTTGAGAACTGAAGCTTTAATTTGCATTTCTTCAGCAATTGCTTTTACTGTATCATTGAGACCTTCGTTTAAGTCGTCAACTTCTTGCATTACAGTAAGGCCTTCGTTAATAAGGGTTGTTAGTTTGGATTTCTCTTCCGGATTAAAAATTCTATCGCTTGCGCTCATTGATATCTCCTATAATATGCTACTATTATAAACGTTTGTTAACATTGTGTCAATTTTTAATTTTTGGCTTTGGGCATCAGTTCCTGGTGAGGAAAGTCATATATTTTTAATTCGAACTGCTCGACCCGCGTGCCTTTTCTCTTTGCTTTAGATTTTTTTGTAAATTGTCCCATTTGGCGAATGCCTCTTTGTGATCTTTTCATTGCTATTTCTAACTTTTTAGCTTGTTCTTTAGTATATAAAAATCTATACAATTTATCGTCGCCTTTTATTATAACCCAAAGAGTGATATATTTTTGCTTACTAAGTCGATCAACTCTGTGTATTAGATATGTCCATTTTCCTTCTGGCAGACCATATTGTGGTTTACCAATAAAATCCTTATTAGTATTAAAACTAAGATAAATTGCGGCGAATACAATTGGCACTATTAAATATTTTTGCCAACGCTTTTTCATGAAAAAAGGAACAAAACACACGAAACCAGCAAATACCCAAATCATCATTAACTGAGTTGTACTATAATTAAAATCTAAAAATTCAAACATTATGGTCCTATCGTACCCATGCCCTGCCGAGACCATTGTTTTCTTGAGCCATTCGGAGCATTGATTATCATTTGATTTGTCTCTTCAACAGTTACATTTTCGCTTGCATCAACCTCAAATTCAAATATATGTATCTCTTGTCCTTCGGCTTCGAGAACAACAGTTTTTTCATGAAGAAGTGTCCAAGGGTTAAGCTGTAATAGTTGAATTTTTATTTCTTCTCTTGCAGATGGCGTGGGAGCTGGGCTTGTGCTGGGTTCCACCCGGTCCAACGGGCCTCGCGCCGGTCCGGCGCCCGGCTCGGGTGTGGGTGTCCGACCAAATTGCGGCATCCGGCCGCGGCCTCGTGCATTATAATAATGTACAGTTACAAGGTAACGTCGTTGATTCTTTGTACGTATACTTACAACTTCTCTATTATAGTTTCGTTTTACTTCTTCCCCGCGAGCATTTATATATGTATCATTAGACAGTCCAAGATCATCTCTATCAAGATTAATCATAGCTTGATCCTTTTGCCTAAAACTTACAACATGGTCCAAATCATCCATAATCCAGATATCAATATCGCTTATGCTTTTGTCATCCCAGGTCATTATAACCAGATATTCTGCCTTTGGGTCCAATTCGTGTTTTTTTGCTATGGGGTTAATTAGCATAAACGCTAATATAAACATGAATGTAAAACCTACTAGTAGGTTAAACAATAAATCAATAAATCCAAAACTAGTTTTATATCTCTGTCTGCTAGTCATTATGTTCCCAGCTATTTTCTAATATAACCATTTGTGCTTTGGTTAGTACACTGCAAATTAGCCCCATAAGTGTTGTACTTAACGCGGTGCTCATGCCAACAGCCATATCAGCAATAGCTGATTGAACATTTGAAATATTTTTAACGTCGAGGTCAGCAAATGCACTACCCAGCATTAACAAAAAACCAGCAACTGTGCCAATCATACCCAATGTAATCATAGCTTCGCTGCCAAACCACACATAATTTCCTAAGTGTCTTGCTTTAGGGTTATTGGGCTTGGAACTCATATATCCTGTTGTTAAGGTTGTAAATAAAAATATAGTTAAAATAAACAGACTAATCTTAGTTAAATCAGCGTCATATAACGCATGCCACCATCCTAACTGCCAAGCAATAATTGAGGCAAATATAATTGAGATAAATTGAACCCACCACTTTAAGAGAGTATTTCGACGCATTTGTAACCTCCTAACAACAGTATAGCAATACTATTTATTGAACTAAATTAGTGTAGTTTTTAAAATTATCCTGTGGATAATTGATTAATCTATTCTTCATCAACAATTTCAAAGTCGTAGCCCTTACGATTGGCATGTAATCTTTCATTTTCAAGAGTATCCTTTGAAAAACGGCCCGGACTCATAGTTACCGCAGCAAACATCTCCGCGGAATACTTATCTTTGTTAGAATCGCCAGTTATAGCTGATTGAATGTAGTTGTCTTTTATAACAACCTTTAAAATTCTAGGGTTATCAAGATCCCAGGGCTTGCTTTCGTCCCTCAGAGGTAGTTCTCGCGCTGGGTCACGACTTAAAGGACGCCATGCTGATCGATCCACGTCGGCCTCGTGAATTTCCTCTATTGCTTCTATTAATTTCCTAATTTGCTTAGCCGACATTTTATTCCTTTTCGCGAGG